>WBZR01000858.1_pt1 | contig 43803 bp, 42 predicted proteins | sample 5204231 | NCBI WGS metagenome assembly WBZR01 (sample SAMN12412403, study PRJNA552823) | activated sludge metagenome | isolation source: activated sludge from anammox sidestream of wastewater treatment plant... | place: USA: Virginia | collected 2017-08 | reverse complement strand
GGTCAAGCCCCAGCCTATCCCATTGGGGATAATGTCCGTCGTTTGCACTAGCGATATGCTGTGGGCGTTGCCCATGCCCGATAGTCTGGCGGGCGCCGCAGCCATCGGAATTGCTTGGCGGCCGAACTCAGGTTTGTTAGGATGCGCGTGCGTTTTTGTGCAGTGCAAAAAATACCTTGATGGCAAGTCTCCCGATGCGCGAGACATACGTACGGGCCGGCTTTCCTTCCAAACGTTCCCAGTGGAGGAAATCTCATGGAAAACGCGGTTATCGTTGCAGCGGGTCGCACCGCAATCGGCAGTTTCGGTGGCGCACTTTCGGAAATCCCGGCGGCGCAGCTCGGGGCCAAGGTGATTGCCGGCCTGCTCGCGAAGGCGGGCATCAAGCCCGATCAGGTTGACGAGGTCATCATCGGCCAGGTGCTGACCGCCGGGGTGGGCATGAATCCCGCCCGCCAGGCCGCCATACACGCCGGTCTGCCTGATACCGTCCCGGCCATGACCATCAACAAGGTATGCGGCTCCGGCCTGAAGGCCGTCGCCCTGGCAGCGCAGGCGATCCGTGCAGGGGACGCGGAGATCATCCTCGCCGGCGGCCAGGAGAACATGTCGATTTCTCCCCATATCCTTCCCAAGTCCCGGGTCGGCAACAAGATGGGCGACTGGGCGATGAAGGATCACATGATCAATGAAGGCCTGACCGACGTCTTCAACAACTACCACATGGGCGTCACCGCCGAGAACATCGTGAAGAAGTACAACTTCACCCGCGAGGCCCAGGACCGCTTTGCCGCCGCCTCGCAGCAGAAGGCCGAGGCCGCCCAGAAGGCGGGCAGGTTCGACGAGGAGATCATTCCCATCGAGATCCCGCAGCGCAAGGGCGATCCCCTGGTCTTCAACAAGGACGAATACCCCCGCGCCGGCACGACGCCAGAGTCCCTCGGCAAGCTGAAGCCCGCATTCGACAAGGAGGGCACCGTCACCGCCGGCAATGCCTCCGGTATCAACGATGGTGCCGCCATGTGCATCGTGATGAGCGAGCGCAAGGCGAAGGAACTCGGCCTGACGCCGCTGGCTCGGATCGTCGCGTACGCAAGCGCCGGCGTCGACCCGAAGATCATGGGCACCGGACCGATCCCCGCCACCCGCCGCTGCCTGCAGAAGGCCAGCTGGAAGACCGGGGACCTCGACCTCATCGAAGCCAACGAGGCGTTCGCGGCCCAGGCCATGTCCGTCGATCACGATCTCGGCTGGGACACCAGCAAGGTGAACGTCAATGGCGGCGCCATCGCGCTCGGTCACCCAATCGGCGCCTCGGGATGCCGTGTGCTCGTCACACTCCTGCACGAGATGAAGCGACGCAATGCGCACAAGGGCCTGGCGACTCTGTGCATCGGCGGAGGCCAGGGTGTAGCGTTGGCCGTGGAACGTTAACAAAAAGACTACGAGGAGCCAGAAATGAAAACCAGTTTGAAAGGTAAAGTGGCCATCGTAACGGGGGGAACGGGCGCCATCGGCAAGGCCATTTGCAGACAGCTCGCCGACTCCGGAGCCAAGGTCGCCACCAACTATCGCAGCGAGGAGAAACTCAAGCACTGGCAGGAAGAGAACAAGGGTTATTCGTTCTTTGCTTACAAGTGCGACGTGACGGACTTCAACACCTGCAAGGATTTCGTCGCCGCCGTCGAGAAGGAACTCGGGCCGGTCGACATCCTCGTCAACAACGCCGGCATCACGATGGACACGACGCTGCGCAAGATGACCTGGGAACAGTGGAACACGGTGCTCAACACGAACCTCGACAGCGTTTTCAACATGAGCCGGCAGGTCGTGCAGGGAATGACCGACCGCGGTTTCGGCCGTATCATCAACATCTCATCGATAAACGGCCAGAAAGGCCAGATCGGGCAGTGCAACTACTCGGCCGCCAAGGCAGGCATGCACGGTTTCACGATGGCCCTTGCTCAGGAAGTGGCGCGCAAGGGGGTCACGGTGAACACGCTGTCGCCCGGCTACATCGCCACCGAGATGGTCATGGCCGTACCCGAGGACATCCGCAAGCAGATCATCGCCCAGATCCCGGTGGGCCGCCTCGGCGCCGTCGAGGATATCGCCTACGCTGTCGATTTCCTCGCCGCGCCCGAGGCAGGATTCATCACCGGCGCGGATATTGCCGCCAACGGCGGACAGCATATGATGTAGCACTCGAGATATCAGGGGTCGTAACCCATGACGATTGAAAAGCGCGTTATCAAGAAGTATCCGAACCGCCGTCTGTACGACACGACGGAAAGCAAGTACATCACCCTCGACGACGTGAAAAAGCTCGTCCTCGAGGGCGTGCCCTTTCTGGTGACGGACAAACAGACCGGTGAGGACATCACCCGCAACATTCTTCTGCAGATCATCATAGAGCAGGAGGAGGCAGGCTCGCCGGTGTTTTCCACCGACATGCTGCAACAGTTGATCGGCTTCTACGGCAAGTCCATGCAGGGAGCCGCCTCCAACTTCATTCAGCAGAGCCTGGGCATGCTCGCCGAGCAGCAGCAGAACTTCCAGCAGCAGATGACGCGCGCAGTCACCGGCAATCCACTCGCGGCGATGCAGGAAATGACCGAGCGCAACATGGAGTTGTGGCGGCGTATGCAGAACGAGTTTTTCAAGGCGACCGGAATGGGCAAGAAGCCGGCCGCGGCGGCCGACGAAACGCAACAGGAGCCTGATGATGCCGATCAGTCCGACAAATGAGGTGGAGTTCTTTCCCATGATCCACCCACTGCCACTGCAAATCATCGAGCAATGGACGAAGTCCGTGGAAGCGGCCTTCAAATCGATGCTGCAGATGGCGGAGGTCGCCGCGGAGGTGATCGACGACGCTACGATCAAGCACATCAACGAACTGACGGCCAACCTCATCAGCGGCACTCGCATGTTCAACCCGACCCTGGCGATGCGATCCGCCTCGGCCCGCGCAGCGGTGAAAAAGACCAAGCAGCGCGTGGCGGTCGTCACCGGCGGCTGCGGCGGGATTGGCACGGAGATCTGCCGCAAGCTCGCCAGGAACGGCTGCCAGGTAGTTTCGACCTACGTCGCTCCGGAGGCCGAATTCGCGAAACAATGGCAAAAGGAACGCAAGGCCGAGGGCCTCGACATCGACGTCGCGGAGTGCAACGTCACCGACTTCGTCTCGTGCGAGCGCATGGCCAGGGAGATCGAGAAGCAATATGGTGGTGCCGACATCCTGGTGAACTGCGCCGGCATCACCAAGGACAACACGCTGCGCAAGATGGACGAGGCGCACTGGCACGCGGTGCTGGACACCAATCTCGACAGCGTATTCAACGTGACCAAGCAGTTCATCGACGGCATGACCTCGCGGCACTTCGGCCGCGTCATCAACATCTCCTCGGTGAATGGTCAGAAGGGCCAGTTCGGCCAGACTAATTATTCCGCAGCCAAGGCGGGCATGATCGGCTTCACGCGTTCGCTGGCGCGCGAGTTGGCCGATCAGGGCATCACGGTCAACACCGTATCGCCCGGGTACGTGAACACCAAGATGGCCATGGCGGTGCCGGAGGACGTGCGCAACGGCATCATCGCCAAGATCCCGGTCGGACGATTCGCGGAACCCTCCGAGATCGCCCACGCCGTGGCCTTTCTGGCCTCGGACGACAGCGGTTACATCACCGGCTCGGATCTCTCGATCAACGGCGGACTTTTCATGATGTAGACAGCGCCCGCGCCCGTTGTCCCTGCGTCGATCGAGCCCCGCCCTGAGCGGGGCTTGTTCTTTGCGAGTTGCACCAATGCGCCCGCCCGCGGACCGTGGCAGCCGGGGGGCGCCGGACATGCTGTTCCCGACCGCCAGCATGGTGGCGCCCGCATCGCTGAACACCAACCAGGTCGAATGTCTGCAAGGACTCGAACGCACCCTGGATGCGGTGGCGGTGGCGGTGGCGGTGGCGGTGGCGGTGGCGGTGGCGTATCGCCGCGTCGCCGGAGTATCGAACCCGACGCCGATCCGCTCCCGGCTTGCTGGCCATCGCAGTGATCGATGCCCTGCCGCCGGGCCCGCCGGGCAAAAAAAAGGCCCCGGCGGTTTTCCGCCGGGGCCCGCAGTTCCGGGGAGGAGCCCGAGGCCGGTGATCCCGGTTTATGCGGCCTTGTTGAGTTCCCAGGTCTCGGGCGAGCGATTCAGCCGCGACAGCAGCAATTCGCGTTCCAGCAGCAGCTCGCGCGGCATGCGTTCGCCGAACTTGTCGAAGAACTCATTCTGCTCCTCGGCTTCGACCTTCGCCTTCTCCCGATCGATGTTCATGATCGCGTAGTACTTTTCCATCGGGAAATTCAGCCCTTCCCAGGTAAGCGCCGCGGCCGGCGGCAGCCAGCCGATCGGGCTCTCGACCGCGGCAGCGCGACCTCTGCAGCGATCGACGATCCACTTCAGGGCGCGCATGTTCTCGCCGAAGCCCGGCCAGATGAACTTGCCGTTTTCGTCCTTGCGGAACCAGTTGACGCGGAAGATGAGAGGCGGCGCGGCAACCTTGCTGCGGCCGATCTTCAGCCAGTGCGACCAGTAGTCGGCCATGTTGTAGCCGCAGAACGGCAGCATCGCCATCGGATCGCGGCGCATCGCCGCCTGCCCGACGGCCGCGGCGGTCGCCTCGGAGCCCATGGTTGCGGCGAGGTACACGCCATGCTCCCAGGAGTAGCTCTGGAAGACCAGCGGGAAGTTCTTGCTGACGCGGCCGCCAAAGACGAAGGCGCTGATCGGCACGCCGGCGGGGTTCTCCCAGTTCGGATCTATCGAGGGGCACTGGCTGGCCGGCGCCGTGAAGCGGGCGTTCGGATGCGCGGCGGGCGTCTCGGAGGCCGGGGTCCAGTCCTTGCCCTTCCAGTCGATTGCGTGCGCCGGCGGCTGGTCGGTCATACCCTCCCACCACACGTCACCGTCGTCGGTGAGCGCGCAGTTGGTGAAGATGCAGTTTTCCTTGAGCGTCAGGATCGCGTTCGGATTGGAGTGCATCGAGGTGCCGGGCGCCACCCCGAAGTATCCCGCCTCGGGATTGATCGCGTAGAACTTGCCATCGGCATGGGGCTTGATCCAGGCAATGTCGTCGCCGATGGTGGTCACCTTCCAGCCCTTGAAGCCGTCGACCGGTGGGATCAGCATGGCGAAGTTGGTCTTGCCGCATGCGCTCGGGAACGCCGCCGCCACGTAGGTCTTCTCGCCGTGTGGCGACTCCACACCGAGGATGAGCATGTGCTCGGCGAGCCAGCCCTGCTCGCGCCCCATCACCGAGGCAATGCGCAGCGCGAAACACTTCTTGCCGAGCAGCGCGTTGCCGCCGTAGCCGGAACCGAATGACCAGATCTCGTGAGTGTCGGGGAAGTGCGTGATGTACTTGATCTCGTTGCAGGGCCAGGAGACATCCTGCTGGCCCGGCTCGAGCGGCGCGCCGACGGTATGCATGCACGGCACGAAGTGTCCGTCGGCGCCCAGGGCATCGAGCGCGTCCTGGCCCATGCGGGTCATGATGCGCTGGCTCACCGCCACATACGGCGAGTCGGAGAGCTCCACACCGATGTGCGAGATCGGCGAGCCGATGGGCCCCATGCTGAAGGGCACCACGTACATGGTGCGGCCTTTCATGCAGCCGTCAAACAGCTTGCTGAGTATGCCGCGCATCTCGCTGGGATCCATCCAGTTGTTCGTCGGACCGGCGTCGTCCTTGTTCTTGGTGCAGATGAAGGTGCGATCCTCCACGCGCGCCACGTCGCTGGGCGAGGAACGTGCGAGATAGCTGTTCGGGCGCTTGGCGGTGTTGAGCTTGATGAAGGTGCCGGCGGAGACCAGCTCGTTGCAGAGGCGGTCGTACTCCTCCTGCGAGCCATTGCACCAGTAGATCCTGGCCGGCTTGCAGAGCGCCGCCATGTCGTCTACCCACTTGAGCAGCGTCTTGTTCTTGGTCCGCGAAGAACCGTCGTGTTGGATTGCCATGTGAAGAAGCCTCCGAACTCTCGAGATCGATCTGGTTATGGTCTAAAGGGCCCTGCACTTTACCGAATGGGCCGGATTCCAACAAGCGGCGGGGGCGTGCGTCCGGCCAGTCCCGGGCGGCCTGCGCGCACCGCTCGCTCCGGGCATGCACTGCCAGCGGGGAAGAATCACCTACCTGCATGATTCTGCGTGATTTTCCTGACGGTACGCACGCGCCGGACCGGCATGCGGCATCGCTCCCCGGGGCCGCAGTCGGCGCCGTGCAGGTCGACGCGGTCGCCCAGCGGCCGATACCCCCGTCGTGCGTGCGATACTGTTGAGCCTGCGGCACCGCCAGCAACCGCCGCCCTGACCCGCGGAGCTATCCATGAAGATCATCGTCACCATCGACTCCACCCCCGAAGAGATGCGCACGTTTTTCGGTCTGCCCGACCTCGGCCCGCTGCAGCAGGAATGGCTCGCGCAGGTGCAGGCACGCCTGAAACAGGGCATGGAGGCGATGGATCCGACGACGCTGATGATGCTGAACCCGGCGTTCGCCCAGCAGATGAAACTGTTCGACGCCATGCAGAAGAACTTCTGGGGCGCCTTCTCGAGCGCCGGCACCAAGGCCGAGAAAGGCGACTGACGCGGCGCGATCGGGACGGCGGGTGGCTGCCGGGATTGCCGCTCGCCGGCAGGTGCGGGCTAGAGGCGGACGCCACCGGAGGGGCCCGTCCGCCCCGTCGGAAACGCAATGCGCGCGCATGCGGGCCGCGTGACCGTAGTGTTATCCTGTGCCGATGGCAAACAGGCTCAGTCCCGTCGAGGCCCGGGTGATCGGTTGCCTGCTCGAGAAACAGATCACGACCCCCGAGCAGTATCCGCTCTCGCTCAATGCGCTTATCAATGCCTGCAATCAGAAAAGCAACCGCGATCCGGTGGCGAATCTGGACGAGGCTGCCGTGCAGCGCGCGCTCGAGGATCTCACGCGGCGGCATCTGGTCATGGAAAAATCAGGGTTCGGCAGCCGGGTCCCAAAGTACCAGCACCGCTTCTGCAACACCGAGCACGGCTCCCTCAATCTCAGCGCCCAGGAGCTCGCCATCCTCTGCGAGCTCCTCTTGCGCGGGCCGCAGACGCCCGGCGAGCTGCGCGCGCACGCCGCCCGAATGGCCGATTTCGCCGATCTGGCGGAGGTCGAGGGGACATTGCGGCAGCTTGCCCTGCGCGAGAATGGACCGTTCGTGGTAAGGCTGCCGCGCGAGCCCGGGCGTCGCGATTCGCGTTACAACCATCTTTTCGGGGAGGAGCCCGCCACCGTTGATGGCGGCGAGGATCTGGAACCGCTGCCGGCGGCCGTGCCGCGGTTCAGCCCGCATGAGGATCGCCTCGCGCGCATCGAGGAAGAGGTGCGGGAATTGCGCGGCGCGGTCGAGGCGCTCAAGCGCCGCCTCGGCGATGGTCTATCCTCTAGCTAGGGACGCGAGCCGCCGGCACAGCGGACCGATCACGCCCCACGCACAACTCATCGTCAACCGGCAAACACATCAGGGGGTCCCCATGCGTTACGGCGCACGCAATCAGCTCACCGGCAGGGTCAAATCCATCAAGAAGGGCAAACTCATGTCCCAGGTGGATGTCATGCTCGATGCCGACGGCCTGGTGAGCTCGGTCATGACCATCGATTCGCTCAAGGATCTGAAACTGAAGAAGGGCGATTCGGTTCGCGTCGTCGTCAAGGCAGTCAACGTCCTGCTGGTCAAGGAGGGCTGAACGGCGCGGCAGGCAATGCGCCCGCTGCACGATTGTCCATGCGCATACTCATCCTGGGCGCCGGAGGTATCGGCGGATACCTCGGCGCCCGCCTTCATGACGCCGGCGGCGACGTCACTTTCCTCGTACGCCCGCCCCGGGCCAGGCAGCTGCGCGATGACGGTCTGCGAATATCCAGTCCGCTCGGCGACACCTGCCTCAGGCCCAAGGCTGTAGTCGCCGGTGATTTGGGGGGCAGCTATGACGCCGTCATGGTCGCCTGCAAGTCCTACGACCTGCCCGCCGCCGTGGATGCGCTCGCGCCGGCGATCGGTCCCCGCACGGCCGTCATCCCGCTGCTCAACGGTGTCGCCCACCTCGATGCGCTCGATGCGCGCTTCGGGCGCGAGGCTGTCCATGGCGGCCTGGCGCACATGGCGATCACCCTTTTGCCCGACGGCACCATTCAACACCTGAACAATATCAACCGATTCACGCTCGGAAGTCGCGGCGCCGACGGTTCAGAGGCGCTCGCGATGCTGGCGGCCACGCTGGCGGACACCAGCGTGGAATTCTCCCTGTCGGACGACATCGAACAGGAGATGTGGGAGAAGTTCGTCTTCCTGACGACGCTCGCAGCGGCGACCTGTCTGATGCGGGCCAGCATCGGCGATATCGTGAGGACCGGGGACGGCGAACGGCTCATATCGGGGCTGCTCTCGGAATGCGAAGGGGTCGCCGCCGCCAACCGCCATCCTCCCGCTGCCGGCAGACTGGCCGAGTACCGGCAGCTTCTCACCGATGCTGACTCCACACTCACCGCCTCGATGCTTCGAGATGTCGAACGCGGCGGAGCGACCGAGGCCGAACACGTGATTGGCGACATGGCGCGGCGGGCGCGCGCAGCCGGCATGCCTGCGCCGCTGCTCGCAATCGCCTACGCCCACATGCAGGCCTACGAACTGCGCCGCGCTCGCAGCGGCGACTGAGCGCCACGCCGCGACCGGGTGGCGCGGAAAAGAAATGGGCCGCGATCGCGGCCCATCGAGCGAGGAAATCGGGCGGCGGCGCCCCCGTGCGCCGCGGGGAATCCGGCGATCAACTGCGCTTGGCCAGCCAGTCGCAGACAGCCGGTGGGATCATCTTCTGGGCCTTGCCGCTGACGTAAATCCCGATATGGCCTCCCGGGAACTCCAGCGCCGTGTAATCCTTGGTGCCGACGAAGCGCTCGAGCGCGCGCGAGGACGCGGGGGGCACCAGGTGATCAGCGCTCGCGAAGATGTTCAGCACCGGCATGGTCACGTTCGAGAGCCGGACCTGCCTGTCGCCGAGCATCACCTCGCCCTTGATCAGCTTGTTGCCCTGGTAGAAATCCTTGATGAACTGCCGATATGCCTCGCCAGCCTGGTCCGGACTGTCGAAGATCCACTTCTCCATGCGCATGAAGTTCTTCGCCGCGGTCGGATCGTCCAGCGTGTTTATCATGTCGAGATACTTCTGCCCGGAGAGCCGAAACGGCATCAGCGAGAGAAAGGTGAAATTGAGCATTTCCCCGGGCACGTTGCCCATCGTGTCTATCACGAGGTCGATATCCACGTTGCGGACCCAGTGGCTCAACATGTCCTTCTCGGTGTGGAAATCCACCGGCGTGACCGTCGTCACCAGATTCCTGACCTTCCCGGGATACAGCGAGGCGTAGCAGAGGCTGAACGCGCCGCCCTGGCAGATGCCCAGGATGTTGACGGCGTCCACGCCGTGGCGCTTGCGCAGCACGTCGACACAGTTGTCGATGTAGCCGTTGATGTAGTCGTCCAGCGTCAGGAAGCGATCGCCGCCGTCGGGGTAGCCCCAGTCGATGAGATACACGTCCTCGCCGCCCTGCATCAGGCCGCGGATCATCGAACGATCCCTCTGCAGGTCCGCCATGTACGGCCGGTTCACGAGCGCGTAGACCACCAGCAGCGGCGTCCTGTTCTTGACCTCCGCAAAGGGGATGAAGTGATACAGCGTCGCCTTGTCCTCGTGATAGATCGCCTCCTTGGGCGTGCAACCGACTTCGATATCGCCGAGTTCGCTCAGCGTCTTGAAGCCCCTGGCGAGCTTCTCGCCGACCTGCTGAACCTCTTTGAGCGCCTCATCGGGCTTGATCTGAAAAGGCATCATGTATCGCTGCTCCTCAACGCGTGTGCCGAATACGGGTTATCGCTTGTTGCCGCCGCGGGAAGAATCTATCGGTGTGACGGTGGCATCGTTGACGATGCTGCCGATGTCCCAGCTCGACGGCGATCTGGCGACGGCCGACTTCGCGCGCTGGGCGCTCCCGGCCTTTTTGGGTGCTTCGGTCTTCACCGCCCGCAGCGCAGGCGAGCGCCGTGGCTTGCGGATGGCCACCACCGGTGCCGCAGTGCCGGCCGGCGCCGCCGCCGCGGTGCGGCCCTTGGCCAGCGCCGTCTGCAAGGCGCCCACCTGTTCGCGCAGCGCGGCGAGTTCGCCGCGAAGGATGCCGACTTCCCCGGTGTCGGCGTCCGGGCCGTTGCGCCTCCCGCGCGGCGGCGGCGTCCAATCGCCCATGCCCTTGTGAAGGGCGCGCATCTCCCGGCGCAGTTCCTGCTGGCGCTTCAGGATGGTATTCATCTCGCGCCGCGTGGGCATGTTGAACGCGCCGAGCACTTCATCCACCATCGAGCGCGCGTGCATCTTTACGCGCATCAGCGCGTTGACCATCCTGGCGTAGAATCCCTGGAACTCGGGCGACATCGCGAAGCCCCCGTACACCTCTTCGCTGGCGTCCACCCACAGATCATAGAGCTGGCGCAGACTCGTTATCTGTCCGCCTTTCTCCGTGACCGCGATGATCTTGCGATAGAGCCGATCGAGCGCGTCGGCCCCGAGCTTGGCGTGCGCGTTGAGATACTCCTGCATCGCCTTCTGGTAATCGAGCGTCAGCCGCGCCAGCTGCTGCACCTGCTCCTGGCTCTCGCGCGTGTATCCGACCCCCGGCACCGAGAGGAAACGGTCCATATCGCCGTGCAACTTCTCGTTAATGCCCTCGATCATCTGCGAGCGAAACGCCTCCAGACAATCGCCGGGCAGCATGGAGGCGCCCGAACACATGCGCCGCCACATGTCGAGCGGCAGTTCGAAGAAGGCGCCCATGCGTTTGACGCTCTCGGCCCATTCGCTGCTCTGGTGCATGGACATCGAGGCCTTCATGGCGTCGAAGCGCTGCATCAGGGCCTCCTGCCATTCAGCACCGGCCGCCGTGCTGTCGGTCACGGCGCGCAGCAGCTCGTTCATCTGCTGCCCCAGATCGAAGAAGGCCTTGCCCTGCTCCATCATGCGCGCGAATACCTCGGCGCTGTCGCCCTTCATGCCGCCCACGGATCTCCACCAGCTCTCCAGGGCCTGCGTCCAGGGGTTGGTGGCCGTTGCGCCGGCGCCGCCCGCGCCGGGTATGGCGGCGCGCCACGCATCCCAGTAGGCGCGCTGTGCGTGCAACCATTGGTCGTTCCAGGGCGAAGAGGAGGATGCTTGGGGGGGATACTCGCTCATGGCGTCGTTCATCCGGATTGGTATGGGGCGGACCGGCAGCGCGGCGCCATCGGCCCAACAGCTATTTATGGATCAAAGCCTAGCATGCGCTATATTGCACTGCAACATGCGTGCCTGCCCTGCCGGCATGCGTATAATGCCGCCCCCGTCGGAAGACCGCACGCCCATGACCGCCAGCGCCTTCGAATCCGCCATCGCCGCCGTGCGCGAGGCATGTGCAGTGTCGCGCGCGGTGCAGCGCGAGCTCTGCACCGGCGACGTCCTGCGCAAGGACGATCGCAGCCCCGTGACCGTGGCCGATTTTGCCGCCCAGGCGCTCATAGCACGTCGTCTGGCGAGCGCCGACCCGACCGTCGTGGTCGTCGGGGAGGAAAGCGCGTCCATGTTACGCGCCAATCATCAGGCCGAGTTGCGCCGAGTCATGATCGAGCGCCTGCGGCCGGTGTGGCCGGACGTCACCGTCGATGACGCACTCGCCGCAATCGACATTGGCAGCCAGGAGCCCGGAGGGGCGTTCTGGACACTCGATCCCATCGACGGCACCAAGGGCTTCATGCGCAACGGACAGTACGCCATCTCGCTGGCCTGGATCGTCAATGGCCGGGTCGAGTTCGGGATTCTGGGCTGCCCCAACCTCTCCGCCGATCTCGCGCGGCCCTTCGCGGACCCCGACCCGCACGGCCTCATCGTCCACGCGCGCCGCGGCGGCGGCTGCTGGAGCATCGCCGCGGACGATCCCGCTTGTGTGCCGCAGCCCATCCGCTATGAGCCGCCCGCCGACGGGCAGTTCCGACTCTGCGAGTCCGCCGCCTCGGGTCATTCCGATCAGCTCGCCGTCGGGCGCGTCGTCGAGGCGCTCGGCGGCGCGCTGCGCTACCACCTCGACAGCCAGGCCAAGTACGCGGTCGTCGCCCGTGGCCAGGCCGACTGCTTCCTGCGCATGCCGGTGCGCACCGACGATCGCGAGTACATCTGGGATCACGCCCCCGGTGAGATCATCGCCGTGGAGGCCGGCGCCCGGGTGAGCGACATGCGCGGCCGCCCGTTCGACTTCGGCGTCGGGCGGCGCCTGGAGCGCAACGGCGGGATACTGTGCGCGAGTCCGCAATGGCACCCGCGCGTCGTGGCGGCCATCAGTGCGGAGCTCGCAGGAAGAGATCGGTAGTCAGCGGTGGACAATCGAGGATCTTGCCGGGATTGAGGATCCCGGCAGGGTCGAAAGCAGACTTGACCCGGCGCATCGCCGCCACCGATTCCGCTCCCAGCACCGCCTCGAGGTACTTGCCCCGCATGCGTCCGTCGCCATGCTTGCAGGAGAAGGAGCCGTCATGGCGTACGGTGATCGCGGCAACCGAATCCAGCAGCCGCTCGAATTCCTCCGGAGTAATCTCGCGCCCGTTCCCGGGCTCGGGACGGACGTGCAGGGAGCCCATGCCCACCGGGCCGTAGGAATAATGTGTCAGCCCCGCGGCGGCAAGCAGTGCCTGCACCTGCGCATAATAGTCCGCCAGTTCGGCCACGGAGACGGCCGCATCCTCGATGCCGGTGAACGCCCGCAGGCCGCCCTCGGCCTGCATGAGCATCTTCAGCGCCGCCCGCCGCAACGCCCACACACGCTCGACATCGCCGCCGCCGACCACGGTGGCGGTGCGCGGCGCGTGCATCCGTTGCAGCCGTTCGGTCTGCACCGCCACCGCATCGGGCGAGGCGCCCGCGTACTCCACGAGCAGCACGGCACCCGGATCACCTTGCAGCCAGTCGCGGCTGCCGCGATGTTCGACGTGCGTTTCCGCAACGCGCAGTATGGCGCGGTCGAGGAGCTCGAGCGCGGCCGGCCTGCTCTCCAGTATCGCAGGCACGGTGCGCAGCGCCCCTGCTACATCGTCGAAATGCAGGCAGCACAGCCGCACCGCGATCGGAACTTCCACCAGCCCGAGGGTGGCTGCGGTGACGATCGCGAGCGTTCCTTCCGAGCCGCAGATCACTCCCGCCAGGTTGAAACGCTCCCCCTCAACGCGCCACGGCTGCCCGCGCAACAGGGAGTCCAGTGCGTACCCGCTGTTGCTGGTGATGCCGCGCATGGACGGGTACCCGGTAGCGATGGCGGCAGCGTGCCCGTCGGTCACCTCGACCACCGTGCGATACAACCTGCCCTCACGATCGTCGCGGCTGCGCAGAACGCCAAGCCCGGCGGCGTCGACGGCGGCGGCGTCGATGATCGTGCCGTCGGCCAGGACCAGTTCCAGCGCCTGCACATGGTTGCGCGTGGTGCCGCTGCTCACCGCATGCAGACCCCAGGCGTTGTTGCCGATCATGCCCCCGACCTGGCAGCGATCCGTCGTCGACGGATCAGGCGCGAACTGGAGTCGATGGGTCGCCAGATGGCGATTCAGGACATCGCGCACGATCCCGGGCTCGACCTTGATCCGCCGGGATCCCGGGTCGAACTCGACGATGCGCTGATGGTGGGCGCCCATGTCGACGATGATGCCGTTGCCGACGCATTGGCCGGCCAGACTGGTGCCGGCGGCGCGCGGGACCAGTGGAAGACGATGCTCGCTGGCGATCTTCACCAATGTGACGACATCGTCGCGAGTGCGCGGTCGCACTACTGCCATCGGCATCTGCTGATAGGGGGAGGCATCGCGCGCATAGAGGCCGCGGGCGCCCGCGCCGGTCAGCACCTCTCCCGCGACATGCGCCCGCAGCAGGTCGATGACGCGCCGATCGGCGGGGATTTCGGAGTCGATGTGCGGATCGAACACGGCGCAGCTCCCGCTCGTCGATGGCGGCGACGTTACCGCAGCCTGCGCGCGGCCGCCAGCCCCTGCCGTCGGGCCCGATCCCCGCGAGGCGCTCAGACTTGGCGAGGCCGGTGATCCTGTCGGGCATCCCGATCAGGGCGGCGCCGATCGCCTCGATGCGGATGGGTCCGGTCTATCCCATGGTACTCATCCGCGCGCGTTGCCTTTGCATGCCGGGCCGTCTGTCCTACGATAGTCTGACGACTACAAGGCGTCCATGAACATGACCATCCGTATCGTTCGCTTCGATCGCGACACGCCCCCGGCAGAGGTTTCACTGCCTGCCCGTGTCCTCGGCGGTTCGCCCGTAACGACTCTCTACAACTACTATTCCGACAACGACGATCGCTTTTTCGCGGGCGTCTGGGAATCCACTCCCGGCAAGTGGGAGGTGGTATACACGGAGCAGGAGTTCTGCGTGATCCTCTCGGGCAAGGTCGTGCTCACCGGTAATGACGGACATGCCGAGACCTTCGTCGCCGGCGATGCCTTCGTCATTCCGGCCGGGTTCAGCGGCACATGGGAGACGGTGGAACCGGTGCGCAAGCTCTACGCCATCTATGACCACTGAGCCGCGGGCGGGGCCTGCGAGGACGATCGACCTGCTCCGGCGCCACATCGTGCAGGCCGTCGTTACCGCGGCCGTTCTCGTCGCGCCCGGTTGCGCGCATCGGCCGACGCCGCTGTACGAGGCGGAGCGGGCGGTCGCGGAATATATCGACAGCGGCCTGTACCTTCGCGATGTCGAAGCGGTCGTCCGCGAGGCACGGGAATACATCGTGACGAGGGCGGAAGCGGGAGCGGCGAATCTCGCCGTGGTCCTCGATATCGACGAAACGGCCCTGTCCAACTGGCCGGCCTACAAGCTCAACCACTACTCCCGCATCCTGCACGGCCCGTGCGATCTGTACGATGGGCCGTGCGGCATCTTCGCCTATCAGGCCCTGGGCGTTTCACCGGCCATCGAACCGACCCTGGAACTGGCCCGCACCGCCAGCCGGCTGGGGTTGAAGGTGTATTTCCTCTCGGGACGCAGCGAGCGGATGCAGGCGACGACGGTGCGCAATCTGCGCGAGGCGGGATTCAGCTTCGACGGACTGATCATGTATCCCGACGGTGAGGAGAAGCTCTCGAGCGCCGCACGGTTCAAGGCGGCCGAAAGGGCCCGACTGGAGGCCAGGGGGCTGAAGATCGTCCTCTGCATGGGCGATCAACTGAGCGATCTTGCCGGCGGACACTGCGAACGGGCTTTCAAGCTTCCGAATCCCGTCTACTTTCTGCCATAGCCTGCCCCGGAGACGGGGCGCTGACAGCCGCAACGGCGCCCCGCCTGATGTTGACCGGGTGTTTCGGTTCGCAGTGGCGGACTTCGATCCGATCCGGCCCATCAATTGAAGGAGGCCTGCATCGCGGTCAGCTCGGCAGTGATCTCCTCGCACCGAAAATCCGTGATCCCGAGGCAGTCCAGGACCAGATCCTTCACCTTCTGCCAGGACGGCTCCGGACGCTGCCGGTAGAGGTCGTTGACGTGCGTGGCGAACCTCAGTATCGCTATGGTCGAGGCGAGCGCGCCGCGCTTGTGGGTCGCGGATCCCAGGATCTCCTCGATATCGTCGTGATGCAGCACCGCGTCGCAGATGAGCGGCGGCAGGTTCCAGGCGCGCGCCAGATAGTAGCCGACCACGGCATGGTTGGTCTGGTACGCCCGCTCTTCCACCGCCGTGAAGCGTTCGGCCCTGTTCGCGTCCTGCAGCACGGACTTGTAGTCCGCGAACTTCTGCGCGAGCAGAGGAATACCGCAATCGTGAAACAATCCGGCCGTGTACATCTCCTCCGGTTTGCCTATGCCGAGGGTCCGCGATATTGCCGCGGCGTGCCGCGCCTCATCGGTGGCCGTGTCCCAGAATCGTTCCATCGACAGGCCGGCGACCTGCTTGAACACCCGCCGCAACTCCACGGTGGCGATCAGGCTGACCGTCGGCTCGAGGCCCAGGTAGCTCACCGCCTGCGCGATCGAGACGATCTTGGTGAGCAGCGCTAGCTGCGGCGAATTGACGATGGTCAGGACGCCGGCGGACAACGCCAGATCCTTCCGCACGGCCTTGGCGATCGCGAGCAGGTCGGGACTCTCCTTTGCCGCCTCCCGCTTCGCGATCGCCAATATCTCGGGCTGCGGCGGTATCTTGATCTGCGAGGCGATGGATCCGGCTATCGCTGCTGCGGAACTGGGCATCTCGGCTCCTCCTGAAATCCTGGCGTGAATCTGAGTTTGCAGCACTCCGGAGACGTTATCGGCAGGTGTGCCGGAATTATTTAAGTCATTTTGCAGATCGCTACAACCACATCGCGGCAAGCGGGTCGCACGCCGGAATGACCTCGGAGAGTCGAGGGCAACGAGGCTAGGCCGAACACCCAAGCCGGGTGCCAGCCAGGCCGGACCTGAGCGGTGGGAAGGTTTGTCCTGCGAACGCGGCCTCATCTCGTGCGCACTGCGGCCTTGCGGTTTCCCCGGCTTGGAGGTGCGGTGCCGAGCGATGAGCTCGTCTGACGCGCAGCCCCGGCGTGGGCGCCGGAAGGAAAACGCCGCCTGCGGTGACGGCCATGGTCGCGCCAAGCGCCGCGACCGCATCATTGGCTATCGCAATGCCAACGTCGATAACCTGCCGGGGGGATCTGTCGAGGTGAATGGCGGAGAGGGGGAGATTCGAACTCCCGATACGGTTACCCGTATGCCGCATTTCGAGTGCGGTGCATTCAACCGCTCTGCCACCTCTCCGTGGGACGCGCAGTTTATCGAGTGCCCTCTGAACTCTCAACCCGGCCATCTCGCGGCGGGATCGCGGCGCCGAGGCGGCACCGCTCGCCAGGGGGATCGGCCCGGGGTTCGCTCTAGAACAGCGAGAGTTGATCGCGATGGGCCGGCGGCGGTGTGAACAGCGCGGTGGTGGGCCGAGGGTCCTCGCGGTTCAGACCGAGCCGCTCGCAGGCCAGGCGGAAGCGCCGCTGCACCAGGGCTGCGTAGTGCCCCGTGCCGGTCTGCCGGGTGGCGAATTCGGCGCGGTAGTCCCTGCCCTCGCGCAGGTTGCGGATGATGCTCATGACGTGCTCCGCCTTCAGCGGATAGTGCTTCTCAAGCCAGTCGCGGAAGAGATCCTTGATCTCCAGCGGCAGGCGGATCATCACGTAGCCGGCATACCGCGCCCCGGCTGCCGCCGTGGCCTCCAGCACACGCTCCATGTGACTGTCATTGAGCACCGGGATGACAGGCGCGAACATCACGCCCACAGGAATGCCGGCCGCGCTCAGCCGCCGCACGGTTTCGACACGCCGTCGCGGCGCCGTCGCGCGCGGTTCCATGCGGCGGGCGAGTTCGTGGTCGAGGGTGGTGACCGAAAGAAACACGTACGCCAGGTTGCGCGCCGCCATCGGCGCGAGCAGGTCGATGTCGCGTTCCACCAGAGACGACTTGGTGACGATGCCAAGCGGATGGTTGCATTCGGCAAGCACCTCGATGATCCGGCGGGTGACCAGCCGCTGGCGCTCGATGGGCTGGTACGGGTCGGTGTTCGCGCCGAGCGCGATCAACTGCGGTCTGTACCCCGCGCGGCCGAGCTCGGCACGCAACAGCTCGTGGGCATTGGTCTTGGCGTACAGCCGGGTCTCGAAGTCGATGCCCGGGGAGAGATCGAGATAGGCGTGGGTGGGGCGCGCGTAGCAGTAGATGCAGCCGTGCTCGCAGCCGCGGTAGGGATTGATGGAGGCGCGGAACGGGATGTCCGGGGAGTCGTTATGGGCAATGATGCTGCGCGCCCGCTCCTCCTTGACGACGGTGCGCAACGGCGGCGGCGGCTCGGTATCCGCCTCCCAGCCGTCGTCGAAATCCTCGCGGGTGGTCCCGAGGTAGCGCGGATCGGGACTGAGCGAGGCGCCGCGGCCCTTGCGCGGCGACGGATCCCTCTTCACGGCCGCCGGTCTCGCATCGCCCGGGCTCTGATGGTCATGCGGTCCGCCCGATAGCGGGCATCAGTGCAGGCGGGCCGCCGAGCGCTGCGATTCCATCAGCTGGCCCCGGACGTCGTCGATGTCATCCGCATCCGGCTGCGCGGCGAGGTAGCGATTGAAGTCCTCCACCGCCAGCCGGAAGCAGCCCAGCCGCCTGAAGACGAATCCTCGATCACGCACGGTTTCCACGTCCTCGGACCGCACGCAGAGCATGTGTTCGATGATCGCGAGCGCCTTCTCGTCGTCCTTGGCGTTGATATAGATCGCCTTCAGATTTCTGAGCATGCGGTGCAGGATCTCGGTGCGCGGGGCCGACTCGAGGAACTGCGCCACGTCCACGACGCGCCCAGGCGCGCGGTTCGGCGGCGTCATTCCCATCAGCCGCATCTCCAGCTCCTCCTTGCCCAGCGAGATGCCGCCGGCGTATGGATCGAGCACGATCTCACCCTCCGCGACCGAGAGCTTCACCAGGAAATGCCCGGGAAAGGACACGCCTTCCAGCGGCAGGCCGAGCCTCCAGCCGATCTCCAGGTAGATGATGGATAGCGTGATCGGGATCCCGAGCCGGCGCTCCAGCACGTCGTTGAGGTAGCTGTTCCGCGGGTCGTAGTACTCCTCGCTGTTGCCGGCGAACTTCAGTTCCGCGAACAGGTGGCGATTGATGGCCCGCAGGATGTCCTCCTGCGAGGCGTCCTTGCGCAGCCTGCCGCCGACGAGCGCCGCCATCTGGTCGAGCCTGAGGAGATAATCGTCCACCTCCATCGACGGGTACTGGATGCGGGCGACCTGCAGCGCCGCGCGCGCGAGGTCCAGCCCATCGTCGCCGGCGGCGACCAGATCACGAAACTGCTTCGTCACGGCGGGATTCATCGCTTCAGCTCCGGATCGGCCCGATTGCCTGGACGGCGCATGACAAATCGGCGGTGAGCCGTTAGCCTGCGCATCCATGCAGGAAGTCAACCGCTACTTCGCCGCCCTGGGCACTCAGGACTACATTCTAATCGTTCTGGGCCTGGTCCTTCTCGCCTTGTTGTGGCTGCTCCTCAGACCGCGGCTGTCGCCCCGGGACCGCGAGCTGCTCATCCGGTTGGACACCCGGATCGAGGACCAGTTGCGCCGCATGGACGGGGTGGAACAGCGGTTCGACGAGGTCATGAGCGAGCAGATCCGCGCCGGCGGGGAACTGCGCGGCGACGTCGTCGAGCGCCTGGAGCGCCTTCGGCACGGCGTGGCCGAGACCCTCGCCGAGGGCCGCAACCAGTCCACCCGCTCGCTCATGGACCTGCGCGAGGAGCTGCGCAATCATCTCTCCGAGCACCGCACCCGGTTCGAGCAGCGGCAGCTGGAAACCAGCCGCAGCATGCAGGACGGTCTCAGCACGGGCATGACCGCGGTGCAGCAGCAGGTGGCCTCGGCCCTGCTGCGATACGCCGAGGACCTGGGCAGACGGCTGGAGGCGTTGACGCAGACGACCGACAAGCGGCTGGTGGAGATCAGCGGACAGGTGGAAAAGCGGCTCTCGGAAGGGTTCGAGAAGACCACCGCGACCTTCGCCGACGTGCTCAGGCGGCTGGCGGTCATCGACGAGGCACAGAAGCGCATCACCGAGCTGTCGAGCAACGTGGTCAGTCTGCAGGAGGTGCTTTCCGACAAGCGCTCGCGCGGCGCCTTCGGCGAGGTGCAGCTGGCGGCACTGGTTCGCAACGTGATGCCGGAGGCCAATTTCGCGCTGCAGTACACGCTGCCCAACGGACGCATCGTCGACTGCGTGCTGTTCCTGCCCAGCCCCACCGGCCTGGTGCCCATCGACGCGAAATTCCCGCTCGACACCTACCGGCTGCTGGTCGATGCGACCCAGCCGGAATCGGAACGCCGGCAGCACGAGCGGATCTTCAAGCAGGACATCCGCAAGCACATTCACGACATCGCGGAGAAGTACATCATTCCCGGCACCACCGCCGACGGGGCGGTGATGTTCATCCCCGCCGAGGCGGTCTTCGCGGAGATCCAGGCCCATCATCCCGAGCTCGTCGACGAGGCCCATACCATGAGGGTGTGGATGGTCTCGCCGACGACCATGTGGGCGGTGCTGAACACGGCGCGCGCGGTGCTGAAGGACGCCGCCACCCGCGAGCAGGTGAACATCATCCAGGAACACCTCGGCTTCCTCGCCAAGGATTTCGATCGCTTCCGGGAGCGCATGGATGCCCTCTCCCGCCACATCGCCCAGGCCCACGACGATGTGCAGAAGGTGAACACCTCCGCAAGAAAGATCAGCGAGCGGTTCGCCCGCATCGAACGGGTTGAATTCCAGCCGTCCGACCCCGATATGGCTGCGGAGGAGACCGACGACGAGCCGCACGGCGGTTCAGCCTAGGTTCGGCTGTGAGGAACGATAATTGCTTGCGCCGGCTCCGACCAGAGCCATCATCCAGGAAAATGTGAATGCATCAGCTGCGGGCTTTGATCTTCGACATGGACGGTACCCTGGCCGATACCGAGGAAATCCACAGGCTTGCCTTCAATGCCGCCTTCTACGATTTCGGCCTGGACTGGGAATGGACGCCGGAGCTCTACGAGGCGCTGCTCTGCATCTCCGGCGGGCGCGAGCGCATCGCGCACTACGCCGCCGAGCAGGGCCTGTATCACGACCGCGTAACGCTCGCTGAATTCGCCAGCGACGTGCACCGGGTCAAGACCGGTCATTACGCCCGCATGCTCATTGCCGGGCAGATCCAGCTGCGTGTCGGCGTGCGCCGGCTGCTGCAGGAGGCGCATGCCCAGAAGATGCGGCTCGCGATCGCCACGAGCTCGGCGTATTCGAACGTAAAGACCTTGCTGGACATCAACTTAGGCTCCGACTGGCGGGAGATGTTCGAGGTCGTGGCCACCTGCAACATCATCGAGGCCAAGAAACCCTCACCGGCGGTCTACAACTACGTCCTGCAGGAGATGCGGCTCCCGCCGCATCAATGCATCGCCTTCGAGGACACGGTCAACGGCCTGACCGCGGCCACCGCCGCGGGCATCAAGACCGTGGTGACGACCCACTATTTCACCCGCAATCACCGCTTCCCGGGGGCCGCCCTGGTCGTCAATCATCTGGGCGAGCCCGATCATCCGTTCCGCCGCCTGGCGGGGGTTCAGCCCGACGTCAGCTATGTGACCCTCGGCCTGCTGAAGGAGATCATCCAGAGCGGGAGCAAGAGCGGACGCACCACCCGGTTCCGTTCGCCCTGCGCGGCGTCGGCCAGCGCACTCTAGAGTCCGCCGCGTCGCCAGCGTGCGACACCGGCTTCGATCTCCGCTGACCGCGCCGCGGCCTTATCGGCAGTAGGCAGGGCCCCAATAAGGCCCCCAAAACGGGCTGTAGAACCCATACGGGTATCCCCACCAGTAGCGGTGGTAAAACCCCGGATAGTGATACCGGTAGAAGAGCGAATAACGCCACGCGTAGTCGCGGCACCAGGGGTCATCGCGCCAGTCCGCGCGCTGCGGCCACAGATACGTCTTCTCCGCCCGAACCACCGGAAAGCTGTACGGTTGTTCGCCCACTTTGCCGTTTTCCGTCCCCTCCACCTTGCCGTAAACCGTCACGACCCGCTCCTTGGCGAACACCTGCGGGTCGAGAAAACCCTCGACGCGAGCTCGAAACCGGCCTTCGGTCCGGTCGGTGGCCACCGGCTCGCCGTACGCATCGAGGCGACGCGCGACGATCTCCAGCCACGTCTGGTTTTCACGGTTCTCGACATTGGCAATCACGCCACCCCAGCGGACCGTCTGGCCGATGTGTGCACCGGGATTCGTGTAAACCGACAGCAGACTGGGCGAGCCGGCAATGGGTTGGCGGATCTCCACGGGGACGTTGCCGGCACATCCGTGCAGCAGCCATGCAATCAGTACGAGGGCTAGGTTTCTTGACATGCCCGATCCCTATCAGGTCGACAATCACTTCGACGCCGCTGGCAGTAATTTGGTTCGCGGGGCACGCGTGGGCGTTTGCACCGGCCTGCGCATTTTCCTATTGTACGCCGCTGAATAACCCTTCGAGGAAACGAATCATGCGACGCTGGTACTGCCTGATCTGCGGCTTCATCTATGACGAGGCGCTGGGGCTGCCCGAAGCCGGGATCGCGCCGGGCACCCGCTGGGAAGACGTTCCCGAGGACTGGGCCTGCCCCGACTGCGGGGCGCCCAAGTCGGATTTCGAGATGGTCGAGGCGACCGACTGACCGGCCGGGGCAGCATCAGTCGTGGCCATGGATCCGCTCATCATCGTCGGCACGGGGCTTGGTGGCTACACCCTCGCGCGTGAATGGCGCAAGCTCGACGCAGACACGCCGTTGCTCATCTTCACGCGCGACGACGGCCACTACTACTCCAAACCGATGCTGTCGAGCGCGTACACCAGCAACAAGCCGCCCGACGCGATCGCGCTCGGCGACGCGGCCGCCATGGCGAGCCAGCTCAAGGCCGAGATTCGCACCCGGGTGACGGTGGAAGACGTGGACACCGCCGCGGGCCGCGTGCGCGCCGACGGAGTCGTGACCGCGTATTCGAACGTGGTGCTGGCAGTCGGCGCCGATCCGATACACGTGCCCGTAGCAGGCGATGGCGCCGAACTTGTCATGTCGATCAACGATCTGGCCGAGTATGCGGATTTTCGCGCGGCCATCGCGACTGCGCGTCACGTGACGATCATCGGTGGCGGCCTCATCGGCTGTGAGTTCGCGAACGATCTGCTGAGCGGCGGCATCGCCAGCGCGGTGGTCGACCCCGCAGCCCACCCGCTCAGCCGCCTGCTGCCCGCCGAGGCGGGCGAGGCGCTCGCCCACGCATATGCCGGGCTCGGCGTCGACTGGCGCTTCGGGCGCACGGTCGCGCGCGTCGATCGGGAGGGTACGCGGCTGCGGATTACGCTCGACGACGGCGAGGTACTCGCCACCGACGCGGTGTTGAGCGCGATCGGCCTGCGGCCCAGGACCGGGCTGGCGCACGCGGCGGGGCTGGAGGTCAACCGCGGCATACTCGTCAGCCGGCAGTTGCGGACTTCCAGCGATCGCGTGTACGCGCTGGGCGACTGCGCCGAGGTGGACGGGCTGGTGCTGCCCTATGTCGCCCCGATCATGCAGGCCGCCCGGGCTCTGGCGCACACACTGGCCGGCAAGCCGACTGACGTCGCATATCCGCCGATGCCGGTGCTGGTGAAGACCAGCCGCTACCCCGTGGTGGTCGCGCCCCCGCGCCCGGGGATCTCCGGGAACTGGTGCATCGAACGTCTCGATGGCGGCATGCGCGCGCTATACCGCGCGGGGGACGGCCGCATCGAGGGATTCGCGCTGCTTGGCAGCGCCACGACCGAACGGCAGAAGCTCAGTCGCGAGCTGCCCGCCCTGCTGGGCTGAGGCGGAACACGAGCGCCGGGCGGGACCTGGCCCGAACGGCACGATCGGACCTGCAGGGGGGAGTCTCATCGCAACTGCTACTTCAGAACCATGAAGGCCGCCCCGTTCCCGCGTCGCACGCCGACCAGCAGCTGATCGCTTTCTCCCTGCACCAGCCCAAGGAACTGGTCCAGGTTCTCCACGCGCTGCCGCTGCACCGAAGTGATGAGATCGCCGGGACGCAGGCCACTGCGCCAGGCGCGGCTGCCACGCTCGACGTCGGCCACGAACACGCCGCGCTCGCCCTGGTACTCCGGGATGCCGTCGGGGATGTCGCTGAAGGTCGCGCCGGAAAGGGCCGGGTTGCGAACCCCGGTGGCGCCACCGGTACCGGCCTGCTCGCTCTCGCGCTCGGAGACCTCAGTGTTGATCCGCTTGCGACCGCCTTCGCGGACGATCTCCATTTCCAGCTTGTCACCGGCGCGGGTCAGGCCGATCTGGTTGCGCACGTCGAAGGCGCTGCGGACCGTGCGGCCGTTCACCGCCACCACGACGTCACCCTGTCGCAGCCCGGACTTCTCGGCCGGCGAACCCTGCGCGACGGAGACGATGACGGCGCCCTCGGTCTGCGTGATGTCGAAGGCCTGCGCGAGCTCCGGATTGAGATCCTGCAGCTCCACGCCCAGGAATCCCCGCTTGACCTGCCCGTACTTCACCAACTGCTCGACGACCTGGCGGACGTTGTTCACCGGGATGGCGAAGCCGATACCGATGTTGCCGCCACTCTGCGAGAAGATCGCGGTGTTGATGCCGATGAGCTCGCCGCGCAGGTTGACCAGGGCCCCGCCGGAATTGCCCGGGTTGATGGAGGCGTCGGTCTGTATGTAGTCCTCGTATTCGCCGATGCCGAGCCCGCTGCGCGCAAGCGCGCTGACGATGCCCGAGGTGACGGTCTGCCCGAGACCGAAGGGATTACCGATCGCCACCACGAAATCGCCGACGCGCAGGGCATCGGAGTCCGCCAGCGGCAGCGCCGTCAGGTCCTTCGGCGGGATCTTGATGACGGCTACGTCGGTGTCCGGATCGCTGCCGACGAGTTCGGCCTCGAGCACGCGCCCGTCGCGAAGCTTGACCCTGATCTGATCGGCGTTGGCGATGACGTGATTGTTGGTCACCACCAGCCCGCGGGCGGAGTCGATGATGACCCCGGAGCCGAGCGCCTGCGTCTTGCGCTCGGGCAGTTGGTCGGGGATGTTGAAGAAACGGCGGAAGAACGGGTCGTTGAACAGCGGGTTGAGCCGCATCTGCACGTGGCCCTCGGTCGCGATATTCACCACGGCCGGGGTCGCGCGCTCGATCATCGGCGCGAGCGTAGGCATCGGCTGGCCATCCACGGCCGCCGGCAGCACCGCAGCGCTCTCCCGAGCGCTCGCGACCAGAGCCGTCGCCACGATGACGGCTGCGGCAATCGCGGCCACGCGCGGGCGCGCACCCATGGCACGCATCGCGGCGGACCGGCCTGCTCGTCCTTCAAATCCCATCTTCGATTTCTCCCCTGATGCCGGACTCCCTTCCGGCGCCACGATACGGTCAGGTTCGGTTAGCCGTTGAGAACGCGCGTGGCATGAAAAAGTTCAATGCCGCCCCACGCTCCGCCATGGCGGGGAGGCAACGGCACGGCCGGGCACTCGGGCCCGGCCGTCCGGCGCAGCGGCGAACCGCGAGATTCAGGCCTGTACGGCGATCTTGCGCGGCTGACTCTTCTCCTGCTTCGGAATGACGATCTCGAGCACGCCGTCGCGGCTTTTCGCCTGGATGCGCTCGGCATCGGCGGAATCGGGCAGGCTGAAGCGGCGGTAAAACGTGCCGCGGGACCGCTCAACGCGCCGGAAGCCATGCCGGTCCTCTTCCTTCTCCAGCTTGCGCTCGCCGCGCACGGTGAGCACCCCCTTTTCCATGGTGATCTCGATGTCGTCGACCTTCACGCCCGGCAGGTCGGCGTAAATCACGAAACGGCTCTGCTCCTCCTTGATGTCGACAGCCGGCGCCCACTGGCTGGTCACGACGCGCGAGTTGTCGCTGTCCTGTTCGTCGAACTGCGCCTTGAGTACGCGGTTCATCTCGTCTCGAACCTGGGAAAACGCATCCCAGGGCTGGTAGCGAAGAAGGCTCATAGTCTTGTCTCCCGTGAAATCCGATCGGCGCCGTTGGCGCGTTGGTCGATGACATTGGGGTCATCACCCGCGGTTTCAAGGGGTCGCCTCTGCAAAGCCGCGGCCGCGGATCCCGATTACCGACGGGCAATGCGTGAACATCCCGGAAATTCACGGCGCCGCGGTTTGCGTCGGCCCGCGCCAGGCTTTACCATGCCTAGCCGTTTTGCGTTGCGACATCAGCCCGTTTGCGACATCGCCAGCCAGGTCCCCGTCCATGACAGAACTCAGTGCCGCTCCCGCGCCGAGCCTGACGCTCGGCCTGCCCGGTTTCACCTACTCCGATCTCTACCAGCCGGCACGGCTCGCGGATCTGCTGCGCGTCTTCAATGCCGAGGTCGAGGCCGACGACGCCGGGCTTCATCACGAATTCGAGGCCTACCGGGCCTGCCAGGGCGCCGGGATCACGCCCGAGGCCATCAGCGATCTGCTGGTACGCATGGCCCCGCACGTCGGCCGATTCGTGGCGAAGCTCTTCGACGTCGGTGGCGAACGCGATCGCCAGATCGTCGCCATCAAGGAGGAGATGGACACCATCTTCCTGTTCCGCACCGAGGTCGTGATGAAGGTCCACGCCAGATTCAAGGGTGTGGATGCCGCGACCCTCGATCTGAACCGTATCGAGCGGCAGATCGCCGCACTCAAGCAGGCCGCATTCCCGGCAGCGGCGCAGGACGGCGACGAGGAGCGCTCGCTCGCCCGCCTCGGTGCCCCGCTGTGGCGTCTCACCAGTCACTACGAGCTCATCGCCAAGGGCAAACCCGGCCAGCACCCGCACGCCGATGAAGAAACCGCCCGGCTGCGCGCGGCGATCACCGCCCACGAGGAGGCCCGCGCCCTGTTTTCCCAGGCGCTGGCGCTCCCCGACCCGGCCGCCTTCTCCGGCGCCCTGCTCGCACCGCTGCAGCAGTACTGCTACGCCGCCATGCATCTGCCGGCATTGCGGGCGCGCATCGGCCACTGGATGACCTTCAAATCGCCGGCCAGGACCGATTTCAACGATCTCGTTCCCGTCGAGTTCGATGATCGCGGCAGCTACACCACCCTGAAGGGGCCGCAGCATCACCGCCGCCGGCGCGACGGCTTCGCGCTCACCGATACGCGCGCCGAGCGCCGCGAGACCCTGTACGAGGTCGATCACTGCATCTACTGCCACGACCGCGACACCGACTCCTGCTCCAAGGGGATGCGGCAGAACAAGGACAATACCTACAAGGTCAACGCGCTCGGCGTCACGGTGACCGGCTGCCCGCTGGAGGAGAAGATCTCCGAGATGCATCTGGTCAAGCGCCGCGGCGACAACATCGGCGCGCTGGCGCTGATCATCATCGACAACCCGATGTGCCCGGGCACCGGGCACCGCATATGCAATGACTGCATGAAGGGCTGCATCTACCAGAAGACCGAGCCCGTCAACATCCCCCAGGTCGAGACCAACACGCTGACCGATGTCCTGTTCATGCCCTGGGGTTTCGAGATCTACAGCCTGCTGACGCGCTGGAATCCACTGAACGTCAAGCGCCCGCACGCCCTGCCTTACAACGGCAGGAACGTCCTGGTGGCGGGCATGGGGCCGGCGGGTTACACGCTGTCGCACTACCTGCTGAACGAGGGCTTCGGCGTTGTCGGCATCGACGGACTCAAGATCGAGCCGCTGCCGAAGGATCTGACCGGGGACGCGAATCGCCCGCCACGACCGATACGCGATTTCCGCGAACTCTATGAAGACCTCGACAAGCGCATCATGCTCGGCTTCGGCGGCGTCGCCGAATACGGCATCACGGTGCGCTGGGACAAGAATTTCCTGAAGGTCATCTATCTCACGCTTGCCCGTCGCCGCGCCTTCCGCGTATACGGCGGCGTGCGCTTCGGCGGCACGTTGACCATCAACGAGGCCTGGGACCTGGGCTTCCACCACATCGCTATTGCCAGCGGCGCCGGCAAACCCACGATCATCGGCCTGAAGAACAATCTCATCCGCGGCATCCGCAAGGCTTCCGACTTCCTGATGGCGTTGCAACTGACCGGCGCGGCGAAGGAGTCCTCGCTTGCGAATCTGCAGGTTCGATTGCCCGCCGGCGTCATCGGCGGAGGTCTGACCGCCATCGATACCGCCACCGAGCTGATGGCCTATTACCCGGTGCAGGTCGAGAAGCTCCTGCACCGCTACGAGGCCCTGTGCGCGGAGCTCGGGACGGAGAAGGTGGAGAGCCGCCTCGACCGGGAGGAACGGGGAATACTGGAGGAGTTCCTGACGCACGGTCGCGCCATACGTGCCGAGCGCGAACGCGCCGAGAAGACCGGCGAACTGCCGAACTTCCAGCCGTTGCTCGACGGCTGGGGCGGGGTCACGCTGTTTTACCGCAAGGGCATGAAGGACTCGCCGGCCTACCGTCAGAACCACGAGGAGGTCCACAAGGGCTTCGAGGAAGGCATCGCCTTCGCCGAGGGCATGGACCCCCGCGAGGCCATGAGCGATGAGTACGGTCATCTGCGCGCGATAAGGTTCAAGAAGTACTCGCACGCCGAGGACAAATGGGTGGACTCGGGCGAGGCGCCGGAGGTGCCGCTGCGCAGCCTGTTCATCGCCGCCGGCACCTCGCCGAACACGATCTACCAGACCGAATACCCCGACACCTTCGAGATGGACGGGAAGTTCTATCAGCGCTGCGAGCCGGCGGTCGAGAACGGCCAGGTCAGCCTCGAGCCGATGCGCGACACCGCCATGCCGAAGCTGGGCAGGCCCGCTCCGCTGACTTCCTACCAGCGCGACGGCCGCTACATCAGCTTCTACGGCGACAATCACCCCGTCTACGCGGGCAACGTCGTCAAGGCGATGGCCAGCGCCAAGGACGGCTACCCCTATGTCGTGAAGCTCTTCGAATCCGAACTGCAGGCGCTCGATCCGAACCGTCAGCGCGAGCGCGATGCCGCGCTCGCCGAGTTGCAGGCGAAGCTCGACGACGAGCTGCTGGCCACGGTCGTGGAGGTCAAGCGCCTGACGCCGACCATCATCGACGTAGTGGTGCGCGCCAAGCGTGCCGCGCGCAAGTTCGCCCCAGGGCAGTTCTACCGCGTGCAGAATTTCGAGAGCTATGCCGATCGCATCGAGGGCACGGTGCTGGCCTCCGAGGGTCTCGCCCTCACCGGCGCCTGGGTGGACAAGGAGCGGGGACTCATCTCGCTCATCGCGCTGGAGATGGGTGCCTCTACCCGCATCTGCGCGCACCTGAAGCCCGGCGATCCGATCGTGGTGATGGGCGTCACCGGCACGCCGACGGACATCCCCTCCGGCCGCACCGTGATGCTCGTGGGCGGCGGCCTGGGCAATGCCGTGCTCTTCTCCATCGGCCGCGCGCTGCGTGCCGCGGGCAACAACGTCATCTATTTCGCCGGATACAAGAACAGCCAGGACGTATTCAAGCGGGAGGACATCGAGGCGGCCGCAGACGTGGTGGTCTGGGCGGTCGACAAGAGTACCAATGCGATGGCGATACCGCCGCGCCGTCCGCTGGACAAGACCCATGTCGGCAACATTCTCGAAACCGTTATCGCCTATGCCAAGGGAGAGCTCGGGGAGACGCCCATCCACCTGGACGATGTCGACCACATGATCGTCATCGGATCCGATCGCATGATGGCAGCGGTCAAGGAGGCCCGGCACGGCGTGCTCAAGCCTTACCTGAAGCAGAAGCACCACGCGATCGGATCGATCAACTCGCCGATGCAGTGCATGATGAAGGGCGTGTGCGCGCAATGCCTGTGCAAACACGTGGATCCGGACACCGGCGAGGAGTTCTTCGTGTACTCCTGCAACAATCAGGATCAGGACCTGGATACCGTGGACTTCCCGAATCTGAACGCGCGCCTGCGCCAGAACACGGTGCAGGAGAAAATCGCGGACCTGTGGCTGGATTACCTGATGGACAAGAAGGCCGCCTGGGAGATGGCGGCTGGAGACGATTGATTCCGTGAGCGAGAACTCGGCCAATCCGAAAACCACCGCCTCCGCTCTGGAACGCAATCTCGAGAAGATCCTGTACGCCAGCCGCTGGCTGCTCGCTCCGCTCTATCTGGGCCTGAGCCTCGCCATCCTCGCGGTCGCAGTCAAGTTCTTTCAGGAGATCTTCCACCTGCTGCCGCACATCTTCGTGGTCACCGAGGCGGACATGGTGCTCACCGTTCTCGGCCTCGTGGACATGGCCTTGGTCGCGAGCCTGCTGGTGATGGTGATGCTGTCGAGCTACGAGAATTTCGTCTCGCAGATCGACATCGAACAGGGCAAGGCCGGGCTGGACTGGCTGGGCAAGCTCGATTCCGGAACGCTGAAGATCAAGGTCGCGGCATCCATCGTCGCGATCTCCTCCATCCACCTGCTGCGCGCCTTCATGAACGCGCAGCAGATCCCGAACGACAAGCTGATGTGGTACACGATCATGCACATGGCGTTCGTGCTCTCGGCGCTGCTGCTCGGGATACTGGACAAGGTCGTCTTTGGCAAGCGCCCGCACTGACTTCCCGCGACTGCCCTCCGCGCCGGCCCGCTGCGGACCTGCACGCCGCACACGATGCCTGCGGGTCCCGTCACATAGCGACCCGGATCAAGGACTCGGCCCAGCCACCACGCTATTCTGGCGTGCCGATCTGGCTTACCATTTGCTATCGATTGAGGGGGATCGGGGCGTTATTGCGTACGCGCCGGGAGCCGTTCCGCGGTCAGGTCGGAACCCTCTGCGCCGGCCAGCGAACTGCCGCGGAGGGCAATCGAATCACAAACATGCACTGAGCGCGGTCACGACAGCGACCCGCCGGAGAACAGCAGCATGATGGAGCATATCGGCTTTATTCTTTTCTACCTGTTCGCCATCGTCGTGCTGATCCTGCATTTCAACGGCACGCTGGAGGAATACAACATCGAGTGGCTGCTGTACGTACTGGCGGTCGCGGTCTTTCCCGCCGTTCTGTTTCTCTAGCCACGCACCCCTGCCCCGGCCCCGCCGCGGCGAATCAATCGCCACCCTCCAGCCATCGCGGGCGCATGTGCGCCACGCAGGCGCCAGCCGCGCGCGCGATGCCGCTCCTGCCCGTCGGGAGCTCCAGGACCATCACGCCGGCCGTCGGCAGGAGCTTCCCTTCCCGCGGCAGGGTCTCGGCGCGGGCCAGGTAGCCGGCGAGCCGTTCCAGGCCGGGGTTGTGCCCCACGAGCATCTGCACCGGCACCGCGGCCTGATGGTCGGCGAGTACCGCCAGCAGATCATCGAGATCCGCGTCGTAGACGCGGGGGTCCCAGCGGACCGCCGCCTCGTCCAATTCCAGCTCGCGGATCACCGAGCGCGTCGTCTCACTGGCGCGGACCGCCGGCGAGCTGATGATCTCCTGCGGAAAGAATCGGTTGGCGCGCAGCCAGCGCGCCATGCGCGGCGCATCGCGCTGGCCGCGGTGATTCAAGGGCCGATCGAAGTCCGCGAGGGCGCCGGAGGCCCAGTCGGACTTGGCGTGGCGCATGATGACGAGCAGCCGGTTCACGGATTGGCGGCGCGGCGCGACAAGCGTCCCGCGGGCTCCTACTTGACCTTCATACCGGGCTCCGCACCGCTGTCGGGACCGAGTATGAAGATGCCTGGTTTGTCGCCGGAGGCCGCCAGCACCATGCCCTCCGAGAGTCCGAACTTCATCTTGCGCGGAGCGAGATTGGCGACGATCACCGTGAGCCGTCCTATCAGCGTTGCCGGATCGTAGGCCGACTTGATACCGGCGAAGATCGTCCGCGTGCGGCCCTCGTCGAGGTCCACCGTGATCTTCAGCAGCTTATCGGCGCCCTCGACGTATTCGGCATTGACGATCCTGGCCACCCTCAGATCGACCTTTCCGAAGTCCTCGATGGAGATGTGATTCACCTCGTTCACGGCCTTCCCGTCGCCATGGGTCTGGTGCTCGGCGTGCCGCTGCGGGGAGTGGCTGTCCTTCGCCGGCGCGAGCGTCTCCCTGTTCGCCTCCACCATCGCCGCCACGGCCTGCGGATCCAAACGCGTCATCAGGTGCCTGTACTCCCGGATGCGGTGACCGGCCGGCAACCACTCCCCGGCGTCCGACCATCGCAGCGCGGGTACGCCCAGGAAAGACTCGACCGATGCGGCGAGTCTCGGCAATACCGGCTTCAGGTAGATGGTCAACAGCCGGAAGATGTTCAGACCTTCGCCGCAGACCCGCAACAATTCGCTCTCCATCCCCGGCTTCTTTGCGAGCTCCCAGGGCTTGACCTGGTCGATGAATCCGTTGGCCTTGTCGGTGTGCAGCATGATCTCGCGCAGCGCCCGGCCATAATCGCGCGCCTCGTAATGCCCTGCGATCGAGTCTCCCGCCGACTGCAGGTCGTTCAACATCGGGTTCGGAACCACGGCTGCAAGCCGGCCCTCGAAACGCCTGGTGATGAAGCCCGCGCAGCGCGAGGCAATGTTGACGTACTTGCCGATCAGATCGCTGTTGACGCGCGCGACGAAATCCTCGAGGTTGAGGTCGACGTCTTCCATCGTGCCGTTGAGCTTGGCGGCATAGTAGTACCGAAGGTACTCCGCGTTTCCGACGTGTTCCAGGTAGCTGCGCGCGGTGATGAAGGTGCCGCGGGACTTCGACATCTTCTCGCCGTTCACCGTCAGAAAGCCGTGCGAGTTGATCCTGGTGGGAGTGCGATAGCCGGAGTGCTCGAGCATCGCTGGCCAGAACAGGGCGTGGAAATAGAGGATGTCCTTGCCGATGAAATGGACCATCTCCGTGCCCGCCTCCGCCGCCCGTTCCTTGTCGACGAATTCGTCCACCTCGCCCGCCCGGCCGGTGCGCTCGAAGTAATTGCGAAAACTGCCGAAATAGCCGATCGGGGCGTCGAGCCAGACATAGAAATACTTGCGTTCGCCGGTGTCGGGAATCTCGAAGCCGAAATAAGGCGCGTCACGCGAGATGTCCCAGTCGTTCAACCCGGCGGCGAACCATTCCTGCATCTTGTTGGCCGCCTCCTCCTGAAGCGTGCCGGAGCGTGTCCATTCCTTCAGGAACGCCTCGCAATCCCCGAGCTTGAAGAAATAATGCTCGGATTCGCGGCGCACCGGGACCGCGCCGGACACGGAGGAGTACGGATTCTTCAGGTCCGTGGGCGCATAGGTCGCGCCGCAGACCTCGCAGGAATCACCGTACTGATCCTTGGCACCGCATTTCGGACACTCGCCCTTGATGTAGCGATCCGGCAGGAACATCTCCTTGATCGTGTCGTAGAACTGCTCGACGCTGCGGGTCGCTATGAGGCTCGGCTTGCGATCGCGCAGCTTGCGGTAGATGTCCTCGGCGTAGGCGCGCGTCTCCGGCGAGTGCGTCTGGTGGTAATTGTCGAACTCGACCAGGAAGTCGGCAAAGTCGCGCCTGTGCTCCTCATAAACCCGGGCGATCAGCTGCTCGGGCGTGATCCCCTCGCTGTCGGCGCGCAGCATGATCGGCGTGCCGTGGTTGTCGTCGGCGCAGACGTAATGCACCTCGTGGCCGCGCATCTTCTGGAAGCGCACCCAGATATCCGTCTGGATGTACTCCACGAGGTGCCCCAGGTGGATGCTGCCGTTGGCATACGGCAGGGCGCTGGTGACCAGGATGCGGCGCTTGGACTCTGTCATGTGGCGAGCCTGATGGCGAAATGGCGCGTAAAGTAACCCATGGAACGGGCCCTGTCACGGCGTCCGCGCCCTCGCCGCGGCGCGCCGCATGAGGTGTCGATTCGGTGTATCATTCTGAGCGCGCGGAGACCTCCCCGCTATATGCGACTCAGACCATACGCCATGTCTTCCCCGACCAAGGAAACCGTCGAGGCCGCGCTGGCCCGATATGTCGATCCCTATCTCGGCAGCGACCTCGTCTCGGCCAAGGCGGTGCGCGCGGTCGCGGTGGACGGCTCGAAGGTGAGCATCGACGTCGAGCTCGGGTTCCCGAGCCGCACCTACGCCGCCACCCTGGCGGAGGCGCTGGTGCGCGTGCTCGACGAGCAGGCGGGCATCGCGGACGCCGCCATCCACATCCGCTCGCTCATCACCGCTCACGCCGTGCAGAAGGGCGTTCAGGCGTTGCCGAACGTCAAGAACGTCATCGCCGTCGCCTCCGGCAAGGGTGGCGTGGGCAAGTCGACGGTCGCCGTCAACCTGGCGCTGGCGCTGCAGGCCGAAGGGGCGCAGGCGGGACTGCTGGACGCGGACATCTACGGACCGAGCCAGCCGCGCATGCTCGGCGCGCACGGCCGACCGGAGTCGACCGACGGCAAGAGCATGGAACCGAAGGTGAGCTACGGCGTGCAGTGCATCTCCATCGGCCACCTCGTGGACGAGGAGACGCCGATGATCTGGCGCGGCCCGATGGCCACCGGGGCTCTGGAGCAGATGCTTCGTGACACGCACTGGCAGGACGTGGATTACCTCGTGATCGATCTCCCGCCCGGCACGGGCGACATCCAGCTGACGCTCTGCCAGAAGATCCCCGTGACCGGCGCCGTCATCGTCACGACGCCGCAGGATATCGCGCTGCTCGATGCCCGCAAGGCGCTAAAAATGTTCGAGAAGGTACAGGTGCCGGTGCTCGGCGTCGTCGAGAATATGAGCACGCACGTCTGCTCGAAGTGCGGTCACGAGGAGCATATCTTCGGCGAAGGTGGTGGCGCGAGCATGGCTCGACAGTACAATATCGACCTGCTGGGCTCGCTGCCCCTGGACATCCGTATCCGCGAGGGCGTCGACAACGGGCGGCCCACGGTCGCGCTGGAACCGCAGTCGAACGTGGCGCTCGAGTTCCGCGACATCGCCCGACGGGTCGCGGCGAAGATCGCGTTGCGCGGCCGCGACTATTCGGCCAGATTTCCGAAGATCGTCATACAAAACACCTGACGGAGCATATCGCGGACGCCGCGCGGGGCAGTCGCCGGCCCCGATCGGCACGCCATCACCATGACCATAAAGTCGGACAAATGGATACGTCGCATGGCGGCGCAGGGCATGATCGAGCCGTTCGAGCCGAACCAGGTGCGGCAGGCGAACGGCCATCGCATCGTCTCATACGGAACCTCGAGCTACGGCTACGACATCCGCTGCTCACCGGAATTCAAGATCTTCACCAACATCAATTCCACCATCGTCGACCCGAAGGCATTCGACGAGAAATCCTTCGTCGATTTCCACGGCGAGGTCTGCATCATCCCGCCCAATTCCTTTGCGCTGGCGCGCACCGTGGAGTACTTCCGCATTCCGCGCAACGTGCTGACGATATGCCTCGGCAAGTCGACCTACGCCCGCTGTGGCATCATCGTCAACGTGACGCCGCTGGAGCCGGAGTGGGAGGGACACGTGACGCTGGAGTTCTCGAACACCACTCCGCTGCCGGCAAAGATCTATGCGGGCGAAGGCTGCGCGCAGGTGATCTTCATCGAGTCCGACGAACCCTGCGAGACCTCGTACAGGGATCGCGGCGGCAAGTACCAGGGCCAGACCGGCGTCACACTCCCGAAGACCTGAGATCCGCTCGCCTCGCGCCAGGGATATTCACGCGTGCCCCGCGGCGGATTACCTCGACTCATCGGCGAGCCATATCCCGCCGGGCGCGGGCGTCGGCGGGTGCTACCCGGACCCGGCGCCCGCGCCGGCCGCTGCGCGCCGCCGCCGCTCACTTCTTGCGCAGTACGAAGACGAATCGGCCGTTCTCGGCGGACTCCTCCATCAGCTGGTGGCCGGTCTGCGCGCAGTACGCGGCAAAATCGATCCGGGAGGCGGGGTCGGTAGCTACGACGCGTATCAGCTGACCGGTGAGCATCGTGTTCAGGGCCTTCTTGGTCTTGAGAATGGGCAGGGGGCAGTTCAGGCCACTGGTATCCAGTTCCACATCGGCAGATTCCAGCATTTCCGACATTGCGCACCTCATCCGAGCTTCTTCCGCATGGATGGTAGTATAAGTCCTGTCGCGCCTGCCGGTTGCCGCCGAATGAACCAGCTCCCGATCTTCCTGCATATCAATGACCGCGACTGCCTGGTGGTGGGCGGCGGCCCGGTCGCAGCGCGCAAGATAGAAATGCTGATGCGCTATGGTGCCCGCGTCACGGTCGTCGCACCGCAGGCCGGTGCGCGGGTTGCCGGCTGGGCCGGCGAAGGCCGGCTGCGGCTGCTCAGCCGCGGCTTCGAGCCGGTGGATCTCGAGGCCTGTGATCTCGTCTACGCCGCCACTGACGATGCCGCCGTCAATGAACGCATCTCGCGGCTCGCGCAGGCTCGGCGGATTCCCGTCAACGTGGTCGACAATCCTGCCCTGTGCAGTTTCATCATGCCCTCGATCATCGACCGCGATCCCGTGCAGGTGGCGGTCTCGACGGGCGGCGCCTCGCCGGTACTGGCCCGGCTGCTGCGTACACGCCTGGAGACGCTCATCCCTGCCTCCTATGGACGGCTGGCGCAGCTCATGGCGCGCTTTCGCGCTGCCGCCAGGGCGCGGTTTCCGGAGAGCACGCAGCGTCGGCGATTCTGGGAGCAGGTGCTGCACGGCCCGGTGGCCGAGATGCTCTTCGCCGGCCAGGACCACGCCGCAGAACGGGCGCTGGAAGCCGCGCTGGCGAATGCCGATGAGCACCCGCCGGCCACCGGCGAGGTCTATCTCGTGGGCGGCGGCCCCGGGGATCCCGATCTGCTCACCTTCCGCGCCCTGCGGCTGATGCAGCAGGCCGACGTCGTCGTCTACGACCGGCTGGTCGCGGAGCCGGTGCTGGCGCTCACGCGTAAGGACGCGCAGCGCATCTACGTCGGCAAGGAGCGCAGCCAGCACACGGTGCCGCAGGAAGAAATAAACGCACTGCTCGCGCGTCTGGCGCGGAACGGCCACCGGGTGCTGCGCCTGAAGGGCGGAGACCCTTTCATCTTCGGCCGGGGCGGCGAGGAGATCGAAACACTCTCCGCCGAGGGCATCCCGTTCCAGGTCGTGCCCGGCATCACCGCGGCCGCCGGTTGCGCAAGCTATGCCGGCATACCGCTCACCCACCGCGACTTCGCCCAGTCCTGCGTGTTCGTCGCCGGACACCTCAAGGACGGCGGCATGGATCTGAACTGGCAGGCGCTGGTGCAACCGCGCCAGACGATCGCCATCTACATGGGCGTGCACGGTGTCGAGCCGCTGTGCGAGGGCCTCATCGCCCACGGCATGCGCCAGGACATGCCGGCCGCCCTCATCGAGCGCGGCACGATGCCGCAACAGCGGGTGCTCATAGGAACGCTCGCCACCATGCCCGGTATCGTGAAGGCAGGTGAAGTGCAGCCCCCCAGCCTCCTGATCGTCGGCGAGGTAGTGCGGCTGCACGAGAAGCTCGCATGGTTCGCGTGACGAACCGGCGTCGTCAACCCGGCGCGGCAGTCCCACGCCGGCGGCGCCAACGCTCACTTCGGTGCCCGGGTGCGATCCCTGTCAGCAAGCAGTACGACGAGCACGCCCGTCGTCAGGAAGAGATCGGCGAAGTTGAAGATGCCGGTACGCCAGTGCCCGACACCGACGTTCAGGAAGTCGATGACCACGCCCGCGTTGGCCACGCGGTCCACGAGGTTGCCGATGCCACCTGCGATCACGAGTCCCAGTCCCGCGATCGCCGGCAGTGACAAGGAGGGCGCGAACAGCAGATAGGCGGCCACGAGCGCCATCAGCAGCGCCGGTGCACCGATCAATAGCCGCTGGCGAATCGTCTCCTCCACACGCGCGCCGGCACTCAGGAACGCGCCGCTGTTCTCGGCGTACTGCAACCGCAAGACGTCGTGGAATACCGAGATCGTGGGTCGTGCGGCAAGATGCTCGCGCGCCAGGGCCTTGGTCACCTGGTCGCAGCCGACACAAGGCAGGGCGGTCAGGCCGAGCAGCAGGAGGCGGATGGATACCTTACGCGGCATGGCGGGATTTTCGCGCGGAGCGGCGCCGATCCGACATTCGGGCAGCCGGGACGTGGCAGCTTCCGCGACATCCGGGATCCAAGGGAAAAAAGAGGGGCCGCTCCAAGCTTGTAGGGGGGAGGGAAAACTCGAGCGGCCCCGTGCACACAATCTGCTCGCCGATGAACCATCAGCACTTGGATTGAAGCGTAAGTTATACCTGCGCAGGTGGTTGTGACCGGACTCACACTACCCGGCCTTATCTGCGATGAAGATGCCCTGCGGCGACGGCCTCGCGAAAGCGCACGTGCTCGGGGAATGCCCGATCCGAGGCGTAGTCAGCCCGACGAGGCCGGCCATAGCCAGGCCGCGCCGCGCACGCCGCTGGCATCGCCGTAGCGCGCCGGCACGATCGGAGTGCAAATGCGATCGGAGAAGGCGTACCTCGCGATCAGGCGGGGGAGCGTGTGATAAAGCCGCCGTACATTGGACAGACCGCCGCCGAGCACGATCACGTGCGGGTCGATGACGTTGACGACGCTCGCGAGACTCTTCGCGAGCCGTTCCTCGTAGCGGTGCACAGCCCGATCCGCCAGCGCGCTGCCCTGCTCGGCGGCGGCAACCACCTCGCGCGCGGTGAGCGTGGGCTGCGCGTTGGCGGCAAAATCGCGCACGAGGCCAGGGCCGGAGCAGAACGTCTCGATGCAACCGCGCTTCCCGCAATAGCATTGCGGTCCGGGAAGCTCCTGCGAGTTCGGCCAAGGCAGGGAATTGTGGCCCCATTCCCCGGCAATGGCGTTCGATCCGGTGAGCAATCCGCCGCGCACCACTACCCCACCGCCCACGCCGGTGCCGAGGATGACACCGAAGACGACCTCAACCCCCGCCCCCGCACCGTCGGCCGCCTCCGAGAGGGCGAAGCAGTTGGCGTCGTTGGCAACGCGCACCTCGCGCTGCAGCGCCGCAGCGATATCGCGATCGAACGGCTGGCCATTCAGGCAGACCGAGTTGGAGTTCTTGACCAGGCCCGTGGCCGGCGAGATCACGCCCGGCGTTCCGATGCCTATCGTTCCGTGTCGCTGCAGCTCGGACTCGGCCGCGTGCACCAGGGCCACTATGGCCTCGAGCACGGCGCGGTAACCCTCGCGCGGGGTGTCGACGCGGGTGCGCGTCAGGACCCGCCCGTCGTCTTCCAGCGCGATGAGCTCGATCTTGGTGCCGCCGAGATCGACGCCGATCCGCATGGTCAGAGGGTGACATGCGACGCCGGCCGGCCAGGGGCGGCGATGCCGTGCGACGCGTGGATGTGCCGGATCGCCCGGAGGAATTCCAGGCAGGCGTCGCGATGTGGCGACGGGCGCTCGTCAGTGAGGATCGTGAAGACCAGCACGAGCTGCCCGACCGCCAGCGCGCCCTGCGTCAGGTAATGGTAGTCCTCCGTGGCGGCCGCGGCGTCCTGCAAGTCATAAAGGAACCCGGGGCCCGCGGCGCCCTCCAGCGGCGCGACCACGAGGTGCTGGTCGGTCGAGGACTTCATGGCTTCCGCACCGGCCTGCTCCACCCGTGCGCGCAGGGACTCCGCACTGGTGATGTCCCGGTCCATGCCGTCATGCCAGTACACGGTCATCGACATGTCGAACTCAGAGCCCTCCAGCGGATACACGCGGAAGCTGGGGGGCCGGCTACCGTCCTCGGCGTAGATGTACTTGACCTGCCACAGCGCCGGCACCTGCAGCCGCAGCTCGCCGTGCCGGGGCACCGGGTAGTCCTCGGCCACCGCATCCTCGTTGGCGGCCCCGACACCGCCGGCCGTCGCCAGGGCCCATGCCAGTATCCCGGCGCACAGACGATTCCTGCCCCCGCCATCGCGCAAGCGCATGGGACAGCCCTACCTCGCGGACACCACCGGGAGGGCCGACCCGGGCCGACCGGTCCGCCTGCGGGGCGCGCCGGCATCTGCTAGACTGGCGGCCTTGCAGCGCACAACGATCGTACCCGCTGCAGGCAATCGCGGTCTTTCCAGGATCCCGTTCATGTCCGCATCCAAATATCAGTCTCCGCGCCGCCACACTGTCGGCGTCAAGGTCGGCTCCGTCCTGGTCGGGGGCAGTGCCCCCGTTGTCGTGCAATCGATGACCAACACCGACACGGCCGACGCGGCCGGCACCGCCCGGCAGATCCAGCAGCTCGCCGCCGCGGGTTCCGAGCTGGTGCGCATCACCGTCAACACCGAGGAGGCCGCGGACGCCGTGCCGCGCATTCGAGACCTGCTCGAGTCGGTGGGCTGTCGCGTACCCATCATCGGCGACTTCCACTACAACGGCCACCTGCTGCTCACCAAGTACCCGGCCTGCGCCGAGGCGCTCGCCAAGTATCGCATCAATCCCGGCAATGTCGGCTTCGGCAAGAAAAAGGACCGGCAGTTCGCCACCATGATCGAGCAGGCGATCAGGTACGACAAACCGGTGCGCATCGGCGTGAACTGGGGCAGCCTCGACCAGGAGCTCGTTGTACAGATGATGGACGAGAACGCGAAGCTGCCCGAACCGAAGGATGCGGCTGATATCACGCGCGAGGCCCTGGTCGTCTCCGCTCTGACGAGCGCCGCCAAGGCCGAAGAGATCGGTCTGCCGCGCGAGAAGATCATTCTGTCGTGCAAGGTCAGCGGAGTGCAGGAGCTGATCGCGGTATATCGCGCCCTCGCGGAGCGTTGCGATTACGCGCTGCACCTGGGCCTGACCGAGGCCGGCATGGGCTCCAAGGGCATTGTCGCGTCCACGGCGGCGCTTGCCGTGCTGCTGCAGCAGGGCATCGGCGACACCATTCGCATCTCGCTCACGCCGGAGCCCAACGGCGATCGCGCGCGCGAGGTCATCGTCGCCCAGGAGATACTGCAGACGATGGGGATGCGCGCCTTCGTGCCGCTGGTCACTGCCTGCCCGGGCTGTGGCCGCACTACCAGCACCGTGTTCCAGGAACTAGCCAACAACATCCAGGCATACGTGCGCAGCCAGATGCCGATCTGGCGTGAGAGCTATGTCGGCGTCGAGGACATGACCCTCGCAGTCATGGGTTGCGTGGTGAACGGCCCCGGCGAAAGCAAGCACGCCAGCATCGGCATTTCCCTCCCCGGGACGGGCGAAGCTCCGGCCGCGCCGGTTTTCATCGACGGCCAGAAGGCCATGACCCTGCGCGGCGAGCGCATCGCCGAGGAATTCCAGCAGATCGTCGATGACTACGTCGCCAGGAAGTTCACGCGGCGAACGCAGACGGCGGATGCCGAGCCACAGCGCGCAGTCGGCGCGGGCTGAGCGGCCGGCGCCGGCGGCCCGACAGCGCATCCTGAGCCGATACGGTTGTGGAGTTCCCCTGCCGCCTTGAGCACCCCTGATCACGACCTCGCGAAGCTGTTCTGGAACATTTGCCTGTTTCGCCGCGGCCCCCAGGACGTGCCGTCGACCGACGCATTGACGGCGGTACTGCTGCTGCTCACCGCGGCGATCGGCACGCTGATCGTGTACATCAACTATCCGATGACAACTGCGCTGCGCGCCGGCGTCGTCGATTCCGCGTCCGTCTGGGTGACGACGGCGGCATTGCTCACCCTGTTCCGTCACCCCCGGCGGATACGCCAGACCTTCTGCGCGATCGCCGGCAGCGGCCTGTTCATCAGCCTGCTTGCGCTTCCGCTCATCTACTGGGGCAACGTGACCGGGGCGGCCAACCCGGATGCCGTCACGCCCGGCCTGCTGCTCACGCTGCTGATATTCTGGAACATCTCGATCAACGCGCACGTCTATCGCCACGCGCTCGGATCGGACCGCCTCGGCGGCCTGGCCGCCGCATTGGTCATATTCGCCTTCAACCAGTTCCTCGGATCGCTGCTGCTGCCGTCGCCGCAGGGCTGAGGACTCCGGTCCGCGATCGTGCGCATACACATTCTCGGTATCTGCGGAACGTTCATGGGGGGCATCGCCCTGCTCGCGCGCGAACTCGGGCACGAGGTGAGCGGATCGGATGCGAACGTCTATCCACCGATGAGCACCCTGCTCGCCCGCAACGGCATCACCCTCATGGAGGGTTACGATCCCGGACACCTCCGCGGCGCCCCGGACGTGATCGTCGTCGGCAACGCCATGTCGCGCGGCAATCCCGCCGTCGAGCACATGCTCAATCGCGGCATGCGCTACAGCTCCGGCCCGCAATGGCTCGCGGACAATCTGTTGCAGGATCGGTGGGTGATGGCGGTTGCCGGCACGCATGGAAAGACCACCACGACCAGCATGCTTGCCTGGATGCTGGAACACGCCGGTCTGACGCCCGGTTTTCTGATCGGCGGCGTCGCCGAGAATTTCGGCACCTCGGCCCGGGTGGGTGACGCGCCGTTCTTCGTCGTCGAAGCGGACGAATACGACACCGCATTCTTCGACAAGCGTTCGAAGTTCCTGCACTACCGGCCACGCACCGCCATCCTGAACAATCTGGAATACGACCACGCAGATATCTTTCCCGACCTGGCGGCGATCCAGACGCAGTTCCACCATCTCGTGCGCACCATACCGGGCGAGGGGCTCATCATCAGCCCGGCGCGCGACGCCGCGCTGAACGCGACGCTGGCGCGCGGCTGCTGGACCCCGCACGCGACGCTGGGCGACGGCGGGGACTGGCAGGCGCGACCGCTCGCGCCGGACTACTCGCGGTTCGAGGTCGTGCTCCAAGGGCGGGCCGTGGGAGCGGTGGAGTGGGAGACGGCAGGTCGTCACAACGCACTGAACGCGCTGGCGGCCATCGCCGCGGCACGACACGCCGGCGTGGAACCGGCCACGGCGATCGCCGCCCTGCGCGACTTCAGGAGCGTAAAGCGGCGGATGGAAAAGCTGGCCGAGATCGACGGCGTCACGATCTACGACGATTTCGCGCACCACCCGACCGCCGTCGCGGCCACGCTCGCGGCGCTGCGCGCACGCGTCGGAGCCGGAGTGCGCATCATCGCTGTCCTCGAGCCGCGCTCCAACACCATGAAGCTCGGCGTGCACAGGCAGGAGTTGGCGCACGCGCTCGCCGGCGCCGACACGGCGCTGCTGCTGCGGCCCGAGGGCCTGGGCTGGGACCTGAGCGAGGCGACACGCGCGCTGGGGAGCAGGCGCCAGGTGTTCGGCAGCGTCGAGGAGATCATCGCCGCGCTGGCTGCGATGGTACGGCGCGGGGACCAGATCCTCATCATGAGCAACGGCGGATTCGGCGGCATCCATCAGCGGCTCCCGGCCGTGCTGCGGGGCCGCCGTGCCGGCGATTAAAGCGCGGGCCATGGCAGCCGATAAACTGAGCGAAGACCAGCGCAACGCGATTGCTCAGCGAGGACACCTCTTATGTCGGCTCGACCCAAGATCCCGCAGGACCCCATGTATCAGCTCCTGCGCGACGAGAATATTCAGGAATTCAACGCGCGCCGCAGCAAAGGCGCGAATCCGGACATGCGTGGTGTGGACCTGCGCGGCCTTGACCTGCGCAACATGAACGTCGATGGCCTGGACTTCACCGATGCGTATTTCCGCGGCGCCGACCTGCGCGGACTGGACTTCCGGAACTCGACGCTGGAAGGCGTGAGCCTTGCTGCCGCCAACATATCGGGCTGCTATTTCCCGAAGGATCTGGGACCGACGGAGATCCTGCTGTCGGTGACCCACGGCATCCGCATGCGCTACGGGACGAAGTGACGGCCGGCGGCGGCGTCAGATCAGCGCCGCGTCGGCAGGTTCATCGATGACCGGGTTTTCGATCGCGCCGATCTTCTCTATCTCCACCCTGCAGGTCTGGCCGACCTTGAGATAGCCGCGCGGTGTCATCTTCACGCCCACCCCGGCGCAGGTCCCGGTGGCGATGATGTCGCCGACCTCCAGCGTGAAGGCGGTCGACAGGACCTCGATCTGTTCCCAGATCGTGAAGAGCATGTACCGGGTGCTGGAGTGCTGACGCTGTTCGCCGTCGACAAGTGTCCTGAACTCCAGATCGTGCGGATCGCCGACTTCATCGGGGGTAACGATCCATGGACCGATCGGACCGTGCGTGTCGAACGACTTGCCGAGCGTGAAGGTCTCCGATTTCGCCTGCCAGTCGCGCACGGTGACGTCGTTGCAGACGAGATAGCCGGCGACGACTTCGTGTGCACGATCCCGGGGGACGTGCCGGCAGCGACGGCCG
>WBZR01000855.1_pt1 | contig 43876 bp, 38 predicted proteins | sample 5204231 | NCBI WGS metagenome assembly WBZR01 (sample SAMN12412403, study PRJNA552823) | activated sludge metagenome | isolation source: activated sludge from anammox sidestream of wastewater treatment plant... | place: USA: Virginia | collected 2017-08 | reverse complement strand
GGAATAGCAGAAGACTAATACGCGACATAGGACTTATTCCTAGTGAGGGATATAGTTCACTTCTGCTTTCCCTTTGTTAAAGTTAAGAATTTAATCTCAAATGCAAAGTAAAGGTAAGGGATAGAAGCCGGCACGAAGTAAGGCGGATAGCCCGACCCGTAGGGGTACGCCCAAATGAGTAAACAAAAGGTGGCTTGCAAAATGTGAAAGATTAAGTTGTTGGGGTGAGCGGTATTTGTGAAAAAATGTTATCTTCGAAAAAAAAAGATTGGACTGGCATTCGACGTTGCGTGGATTTCTGGCATATATGACACTTGAGAAGGGTTTTTCGGTGCATTCGAAGGAGGCTTATATACGTGATGTGAAGGGATTGATGGATTTTGTGGCTGAGCAACACGAGACGCAGTCGCCGGTGGATGTGAGACAAGAAGATGTGGCAGCATTTATGAAATATCTGTATGATATGGGCTTGCATGTGCGTACGCAGGCGCGTGTGCTGTCGGGTATCAAGGCGTACTACAAGTATATGGTAGTTGAAAACATAATGCAGGACAGTCCAGCGGCACTGATAGAGGGGCCGAAACTGACGAGAAAGATACCGGATGTACTGAGTGTGGATGAAATACAGCAGATGCTGGATGCCATAGACATGAGCGAACCCAACGGCCAGAGAAACCGTGCTATGATAGAGGTGTTGTATGCCTGCGGACTGCGTGTGTCGGAGCTAACTGACCTGAGAATATCGAACTTGTTTTTGGAGGTAGGTTTCGTGCGGGTGATTGGCAAGAACAACAAGGAGCGGCTGGTGCCGATAGGTAGTGAGGCGATCAAACAGCTGACGTATTATATGGATGGCGTGCGTAGCGGGATGATGAATATAAAGGAGGATTCGCAGAATGTCGTATTCCTGAACAGGAACGGGCGAAAGATGACGCGTGTGATGGTTTTTTACATCATAAAGGAGCTGGCTGTGAAGGCTGGTATAAAGAAAACGGTGAGTCCGCATACATTCAGGCATTCGTTTGCTACACACCTGGTGGAAGGCGGCGCAGACCTTCGGGCGGTGCAGGATATGCTGGGGCATGAGTCGATAACCACTACAGAAATATACACGCACCTGGATACAGATTATCTGCGAGATGTCGTTTTAAGGTTTCATCCTATGAATCGGCGAGAATTTTCTTAATTTTGGGCCTTGAAATAAAAACTGGACTGAAAATACAAACGGATTTTGACATTGCGTAATAAATATTTGCTGAATCTGCTGGCAGGCTGTATATATGCCTTGTATATGGCTGCATGTGCCAATCCGATAGCACCTGAAGGTGGTGCAAAGGATACGACACCACCAAGGGTTGACTCGTTGCGTTCTTCGGTATCAGGCAGGAAGAATTTTACGAAGGAGCCTGTGGTATTCAGGTTTGATGAGTGGGTGGTATTGGACAATATAGGGCAGCAGCTACTGGTGTCGCCACCGACGGTATATGCGCCCAAAGTGGTGCTAAAAGGAAAAACCGTACATTTCACCTTTGATAACCGTGAGGTGTTGAAGGAAAATACTACTTACAGCATCAGTCTGGGAGAGGCAGTCAAAGACCTGACGGAAGGCAATGTGGCCAAGGATGTACGTTTTGTATTTTCGACCGGTGACCAGATAGACAGTGCGTCTTTGTTTTCGACCATCAAGCTAAGCCTGACCAAGGAAAGTGTGAAGGGCGCTGTGGCCATGTTGTACGAAGCGGCGGACAATGACTCGGTTATCATCAAGCGCAAGCCCGACTATTTTGCAAGGGGCGGTGAAACGGGTACCTTTACCATAGAAAACATAAGGCCCGGCCGGTACAAGGTGTTCGCATTGAAAGACGACAACCTCAACTATCTGTATGATCTGGACAGCGAAATGATTGGATTTGCTGATTCGGTGCTGGTGATTGATAAAAACGAACACAAGACTATAACTGCCATGGAGGTATCGAAAGAGGCGAAGCCACCTAGAATAAGCGATAAACGGGCAGACCGCTATGGGCTGGTACAGTGTACTTTCAACGGCAACCCGAAACTGGTAAAAACAGAAATAGTGACATCTGGCCAGGAATATATAGCAGAAACAGACAAGGATACACTGAAAATATGGTACAAACCAGAACCCGATACCGACTGGGAGGTACACTTCGACAATGGTGTAACCAAGGATACTGTACGAGTAAAGCCCAAATCGGCCAAGGAAGACAAAAGGCGAAAAACGCTGTTGCTGCTGAACCAAAAGGCGTATTTCAACAAGAGGATTGTAGAGACGGAGCCATTTAGGATAGACCTGACCAACCCTGTCAGTTACTTTGACACATCGAGGATCATGCTCATGGCTGATTCATTGCCGTTCAAAAGTGGCAAATACCTGGAACTCAGGAAAGATAAGCCACGTGCCATATTCGTCAATGCACCATGGGAAGAGGGCGTACATTATAAGATGACCATGCTACCGGGGAGTGCAACCGATATGTATGGCAATAAGAATGACACTATACGAGCTGACTGGCGTGTACTTACCGGCAAAGACCTGGGCAATATAAGTCTGAACATTGACAATCTGGATGCTGAAAAAGCCTACATCGTACAACTGCTGAATGCAGGTGGTGAGGTATTGGAGGAGTTCAATGTACAGAATGAAAGAAAATGGGAAAAGCTGATACTGAACAAGCAACCCGGTAAATATGAGGTAGTCATCATAGTCGATCTGAACAGAAATGGCATCTGGGACCCTGTGCGATTGTTCCCGAGGAGGCAGGCAGAACCCATCTTCAGAAAAAAACCTGACGCATTAAGAGCCAACTGGGAACTTAATGTCACGATATCCTTGTAATTTTGTGAAATAATCAGACAAATAAATGAATATACTCCGAGCCACACATCTGCAGAAAATATACGGGCCACGTACGGTAGTGGGCGATGTGTCAATAGAGGTAAAACAAGGCGAGATAGTGGGGCTACTCGGGCCTAACGGTGCCGGCAAGACTACATCGTTCTATATGATGGTAGGCTTTATAAAGCCCAACAAGGGTCAGGTATTTCTGGATGACACTGAAATAACCGACTTGCCAATGTATCGGCGGGCGCAAAAAGGTATAGGCTATCTGCCACAGGAGGCTTCGGTATTTCGGAAGCTGACAGTGGAAGACAATATAATGGCGGTACTAGAGTTCAACGTAAAGACACGTACCGAGCAGAAAGCAAGACTTGAAGAGCTGATAGACGAGTTCAGCCTGCACAAGGTAAGGAAAAATATGGCAGATACCGTATCGGGAGGTGAACGACGGCGTACCGAGATAGCGCGTGCACTGGCTTCGAACCCCAAGTTTATACTACTCGATGAACCATTTGCAGGAATCGACCCTATAGCTGTAGAAGATATACAGACGATAGTGGCAAAGTTGAAAGATAAAAATATAGGCATACTCATCACGGACCACAACGTGCAGGAGACCCTCTCTATTACCGACAGGGCATATCTGATGTTCGAGGGCAATATACTGAGGGCAGGCACTGCAGAACAGCTGGCAGAAGATGAAGTAGTACGCAAAGTGTATCTTGGAAAAAATTTCGTTTTACAAAAAAAGGAACTCTGACAGGATGGCCGGTATAAAAAAACTTTGTCTGCTTAGTTTGATACTGCTTGGTGCCTGCAAGGAACAGGCAGCAAAAATAAGTGTAGAAGAACGCCTGATGATAGACACCATGAGTGCCAATAAGGTAGCCAGACTGCGCGCCGACTGGATAAGAGACTGCGACCGCAAGAAGGATTCTATGGTGCAATTTGCTATTGATTCGCTTACGGCTGTGACGCTCGAGAAAATAAACCTCAAACTAAAGCCCTACCATGAGTAAGAAACAGATATGGCTGATATTGCTGGCACTGGCAACGGTGTATCTGGTGATTAAGTTCAGGCAGGAGCGTGTCATCAACCGTAGTCTGGTAGATGCCAAGGTACAGGAAATAGTGATGTTTGAGAAGGCGGAATATGAAAAAACTTGCAAAAAGGATGCACTGCGACAGGCAGCGGTAGTGGTTGATTCGCTGTTGCAGGTGTGGGGTGAGCAATCTTCATTCGACACCACAGGCAGGCCACCGTTGCCATTCAAACCCACTGCTCCGGATTTTCAGTCGCCCCTTGATCGGGTAACACTGAAGCCTTTGTTTGATTCGATACAGTCAATTAAATAGGCTGGTATTACTTCAAGAGAGATGCTAACAATGAACCATGAAAGGTAGTCAGGGAATGTTTGAGTTAAATGTTTATAGAACAAAAAGGCAGTAAAAATATTTTCGGACAAAATTGTCATTTATAGTAAACAATCATTTTTTTGCTATATATTTGCGTTCGAAAAATGAGTTCAGCGGATTTTAACATTTAATTTTCTACATTTATTTTAAACAAAATCATTTAAAAATTATTCATTCAATCAAATATTATCAGGATACTAATGGAGAAAGCAAAAAGAATACAATTTGAAAGAAAATCGTCAACGGATTTTTATCAGGTACTGAGCAAGCGAGTTGAAGATTATTTCAAGACGAACAACATTTCAAAACATGCCAACGGTGCAATGGTATTTAAGACCATTTTTGTGCTTACAGTATTTATTTTGAGTTATATTGGTATCATTTCGAATGTATTCGGGCTTGGAATGGTATTGTTTTTATTTGCAGTGAATGGTTTTTTTGCTGCCATGATAGGATTCAACATTTCGCATGATGCGGTACATGACGCCTATTCGTCCAACAAAACACTGAACAGGATATTGGGTACCACATTCAATTTTTTGGGTACGAGTGACTACGTATGGAAGATAAAGCACAACATCGTGCACCACACATACACCAACATACCGGGTCATGACTCAGACATAGAAGATATTCCGTTCATCAGACTTACTGAAGTGCAGGAGCGCAAGTGGAACCATAGATTCCAGCATATTTACATGTTTTTCTTTTATCTGTTCACTACATTGTCATGGGTATTCAAGAATGATTATGTCAATTTTTTCAGACGGGACTGGGGTTGGTACAAAAATCCGGATCATCCGAAAGTAGAGTACTTCAGGTTATTTTTCTACAAGGCATTGTATTACTTCATGTTTTTGGTATTGCCTTTTCTGGTGGTTGACCAGCCGTGGTATTTTATACTGCTTGGATTTGTGATTCTGCACTTTGTTGAAGGTATGACACTGGCTTTGGTATTTCAGTTAGCTCATGTGGTAGAAGAAGCACAATTTCCGGAGCCGAATGATGAAGGCAAACTTGAAGACACATGGGCAGTACACCAGCTACGTACTACTGCCAACTTCGCAAGAAAGAGCTGGTTGGCGAATTTTATTTGCGGTGGCTTGAATTTTCAGATAGAGCATCATTTGTTTCCGGCTATTTGCCATATTCATTACACAAAGTTAGCACCTATTGTAAAGCAGACGGCATCTGAATTTGGTCTTCCTTACCATGAAGCAAAGACATTTGGTGGTGCACTCATGTCGCACATACGTATTATGCAAAGATTAGGAACTGCTTAGAATATTCTTAAAAAAGGCTTTAAGATAAAGCAAAAAAAGAGGCAAATCAAAATGTATGCCTCTTTTTTTGTTTTGTAAAATGTTCACTAACAATGGATAATACAAAATTTATTCAAATTGCTCAGGATAGAGAATACTGATAGTTTTCAGAATCCGATAACCTTGGTTTATGGCTATTTAATTTGGTATTATTCCTGCATATTTTTGCAAAGTAATACATATTAATCCTATTAAAAGTTAAATGAACATATTATGGAACAGTACAAAAATATATTTGGCTCCATGAGAAACAAGCAGATGTTGATGCGTATCAGTTTCGGGATTATCTTTTTTTGGTTTGGGGCATTAAAATTTTTTCCCAGTGTGAGCCCGGCGGAAGAATTGGCATCTGAGACCATTTATAGGTTGACCTTCGGGATATTTTCAAAACACACAGGCCTGATATTGCTCGCCATCCTTGAATGTGGACTAGGGCTAATGTTCCTTTCAGGAAAATATACCAAAGCAACCATCCTGACAGCCATTGGTCACATGTTATGTACTTTTACACCATTTTTCCTGCTACCGGAAGCATCTTTTACACAGGCACCTTATGCATTCACACTTGTAGGCCAATACATCATGAAAAATATCGTATTCATAGTCGCACTAACTATGATGTGGCCGGAGGCTCAGACGGGAGTCATCAGACAACAAAAGAACATCAAACGAATAATGCACGAAGATGTAGCAGTATAATTTTGAACAAACAACCTCAATATATTAAAGCAAAGCAAACCAGCAGAAACCGACAGCTAAAACCTTTGTACGTGTCAGTAACATGGCATGAAGCAAAGGTTTTTTTTATTGTAATGCTACATCAGGGTGTTGTACTCTTAAGCGGAGAATGATGTACCGCAGCCACAAGTAGTCTTGGCATTCGGGTTTTTGAAGGTAAATCCGCGGTTGTTGAGGCCTTCGTCCCAGTCAATTTCCATACCGAGCAGATAAATGCCGTGTAACTTATCCATGAAAACTTTCATCCCGTTGATGATGAATTCTTGGTCCGAATCCTGTTTATGATCGAACCCGATCATGTATGAAAATCCGGAGCAGCCACCGCCTTTGACACCAATGCGGAGCCCCTGGTCTTCAGGTATATTCTGCTCACGCCTAATGACCTCCAACTGTTTGATCGCACTTTGGGTGATGGTAACAGGTGTAGTAGTAGTCTCGTTTAATTCGCTCATAATGTAGAAGCTGTTTTTGTTGTAAAATGATACATACAAAACAAGAAATCAAGAAATTAGTTCGGAAGCTGATATGAAAACTTAAAAGAAAAATAACAGTCCGGAACCGGGGCACTGTAATATATTAAATATGCCACACCAACCTTAGTTTGGACCCAAAAAATCAATGACAAGACTTTTACGCCCGAATATCATCCCGAAGTGCCCACCTGATAAAAAACGGTTTGTACAGAAAAGGCACCACACTAATTTTATTAAAAAATTATATCCATCGGTAGAGATACGACCGAATGGGACTTTGATTGAACCATTATAAAATATCCTGAATAATCAGAAAAATTATAAAATTCTTATATCCATAAAATGATTAAGCTATGAAAAATTTAATTCTACTCATTTCCATCTTGTTGTTTAGTTCCGGGCCTTACCTTCATGCTCAGAACAGTTTCAGTACCGACTTTGAGTCATACAATGAAGGAGACTGGGTGGCAGGCAACGACCCTACCCACTGGCGTACATGGTCTTCAGAAACAGGTGGCACATCAGATGATGCGAAAATAACATCCGAAAGGGCGGCAAGCGGCACCAAGAGCTTCAAGATACAAAATACCGTCACCGGTGGCGGGCCAGAGGATCTCATCCTGAAACTGGGAGAGGCCTACACTACCGGCACTGTTACTTTGGGCTTTAAAATGTTTATCGAACCAGGAGGGCGCGGATACTTTAACCTTCAAAGCGGAGAACAACCCGGACTTTTTGGTCTTGATTTTTTCTTTCAGGAATTTGGTGAGGTTGTAGGGTGGTCGCATCAGAATTATATCTATAACACCAGTAGTCATCCGATAGGAGAATGGTTTGACTGTAAGATGGTGGTTGATCCTGCCAACAATATGTGGACATTGTCAATAAATAATCAGTGTATTCAGGTATATCGAGGCAATTATGCTTCAGTTTCGGGTGTAGATTTCTTTGCTAATCCGGGCACCAATTATTTTATTGACGATGTTTACTACAACTACGATCCTACGCCTGTAGTATATAGCGGTGCTGAAGCCGGACTTATCAATTTGAACATTATTAGTTCGACCCAGATAAAAGGTTTTCCTTTCAGTTTTTCTAACCAGATATACAATGCCGGTACAGAAACAATTCATGATATAGATTACAAAATAAAATATCAGGGCGTGTATTACAACCAACATCTTGACAGCCTCGATATAGAACCCGGAAATTACGGTGAGATTACCTCAGCCATTACACTCAGTCTTCCGGATGGGCTGGACACTGTTTTCATGGAATTGGTGAGCATTAACGGAAAAGCTGATTTTGTAGAATGCAATAATTTTTCATCCAATTATGTGTTCGGTGCAAACCCATCCCCTAACCGTAAGGTGATATTAGAGTCAAGTGCGAGTACAACAAATGGTGCATCGCCTGTTAGTTACAGTGCATTGCAAAATTGCAGAACTTTTTACAATGGTTACTACATACCGATAGCGGTACATTTTGATGACCCGATGGCAGTACCGGCATATCAGAATTCTTTGGCACCGTATATTTCAGCAGAGAATATACCCCAGTGTATGGTTGACAGAGACTATGTTGCCGACATCACCAATCCGGACGGTATTCTAGGTATTTCTCTTGATTATCTAAGCAAAGAACCAGATGCCCTCATCAATATAGGAGCCAAGTATGGAACCGATACCAGCCAGCTAAAGGTATCTGTCACACTTGATTTTACAAAAGACGTCCCAGAAAACTACAGTGCTTATCTCATTCTGAAAGAAAATGGCGTACACAAAAATGACCCTGGTTTTGATCAGGCAAATTATTTTGCCAACAATGCTTATGGCCCAATGGGTGGGTTCGAAAACCTTCCTGACCCTGTGCCTGCCTCACAAATGATCTATAATGATGTTGCACGGTTTTTTGACAATAGTAAAACAAATTTTGTGGCGCACAAAACGGGAGACGCTTACACTTATAATTATTCAATAAATATCCCTGCTGACTGGGAAAAGGACAGTTTAACAATAGTAGCCGTATTACTGAATAATAATGGAATTGTATCTAACGCCAATGACGCTACCATTGCACAAGCCATCCAGAACGGCTATATCGTCGCAACCAATAGCCCAATCACCCAGTCCGACATCAAGATTTATCCAAACCCGGCTACCGGCAGTACGAACATAGCATTGAAGTTAACCGACCCTACCCCGGTGAATATCAGCATTCAGGATATGCTTGGAAGAGTACAATACACCGAAAACCACGAGCTGTTGCAAGGAGAAATTAACTTACCGATAAACTTGACCCTATTAACTCCGGGTACTTACCAGGTATTGTTAAAAACTGAGTCTGGCACTGCTACCAGCAAACTGATCATTGTCAGATGAATGCAGGTGGTTTTATAAACGAACAATTTTATTTTCATAAATAAATTTGGATGCTTGAATGATTTAGGTCTCCGGCTGGGTATCTGGTCGGAGACATTTTTATGTGCGATACAAACAAATCTTCGCGTAGTTAGCTGGGTTCAATTACATCCTGATTGCTTTCAAGAAATCTGCTTTCTTTCTTTTTGAAATATCAAGGGTAACATTGCCTTCCAATACTACCTTGCCCCCTTCTCCTCGTATATATTTTACAACGTAGTCCAGATTAATTATGTACGAATTATGTATTCGCAAGAACTGATGTACGGGCAGTATTTCTTCAAAAATCTTAAGGCTATGGCTTGAAAGATACTTTTTCTTGTCGCAGGTATGTACATGGGTATAATTGCCGGTGGCCTCAAGGTAAAGCAGATTTTCCAGTCGCACAAACTGCAAACCTTCTGGTGAGGAAATGGCTATCTTCCTTATTTCTTTGCTATCGTGCCTTAAGTTTTCAAGCAGTAATTCTAGTCTTTGGTTGGAAGAGCTTTCTCTTTTTTGTATAGCCTTGTCGATTGCTTGACTGAGTTCTTCAATCTCCACAGGTTTTATAAGGTAATCAAGGGCGCTGTATTTGATGGCCTTAATGGCATAATGATCATAAGCCGTTACAAAAATGATTTCGAAGCTCCGGTATTGAAGGCTTTGCAACATAGTAAAGCCATTCATGATAGGCATCTCAATATCAAGAAAAACAATGTCAGGATGCATCTCTTCAATGGCTCCCAATCCATCACCGGCAGAGGTACAAGCTGCCAGCACCTGAATCTCCGGGAAATTGCCTGAAATTTTAAGTCTTAGAGAGTTAAGGCTCATTATTTCATCATCTACAAGTATTGCGGTTAACATAGTTGTATTAGTTTATTGTTGGATCAATTTTAAGGTGTATTTCTACTTTAGTTCCACACGCTTTTCCGTTATCATACAAGTCTGTAAACTTGATCAATCCGGCAGTATCTCCTGTTTGTATGCTTGTCAGATTTGGAAAATTGAACTGCATAAGCCGTTCCTTCGAAATCTAGATACCGTAGGACACATGTTCGGGCCGGTTGACTTGTTTGAGTTGTGCTGCCTTTTCTCTACCAACACCACTATCTGTTATTGTATAAATAATATAATCATTCTTTAATTTTATCCGTACGCCCAATGTCTTTTCTCCGTCTATTTTATTGCGCAAGCCATGATGTATTGCGTTTTCTATAAATGGCTGGACAAGCATAGGTGGCACCTTATAATCTCCGTGTAGCAGTTCGTCATCCGCCACCAGGTGGTATGAAAAATTGTTGCTACTTCAAAATTTTTCAAGCTCAATAAACAGCCGGATGGTGTCATAATCTTTATAAAATGGTATGGTATTGTTCTTGGTACTGTCAAGCACATTCCTTATCAGCTTCGCAAAATAACTCAGATAACTCGTCGCCTTATCTTTTTCGTCATTTTGTATGAGATGGTCGATAGCTGTGAGGCAATTAAAGATAAAATGTGGGTTCATCTGTGCACGCAAGGCTGCCATTTCGGTTTCGAGTATCTTCCTTTTCATATCAGACTGTCGGCGAATGGTATTCAGCCGGTTTCTTGTAATAATGGTAGCACTTGTAGCGGCCAATATTGATAAAATAGTAATAAACCACCAGCTACGCCAAAATGGAGGTGTGATGACAAATGATAGCTCAGCAATCTTCACTTCATCATCCACGCCTTCTGGCCTTACCATGAAAGTATAGTTGCCGGGTTCAAGTTTTGTGTAAGTGATGCTAAAATTATTGTCAACCTGCCGCCAGTCTTGGTTAATGCCTGTCAACTTATACTCATACCTTTGTGCGAATAGAGGCAGGTAGGCCATTGGTGTAAAATCAAATGATATATAATTCTATCTGTAATTGAGATTGAGTGTATGTTTGTTTTCGAAAAAAGAATCGATGGCCAATTCTTTCTCAAATATTCTCAAATTGGTAATCCGAATATTGGGTTGTGCTTTTATTGTATCAAAAGCCAGCGGATCGAATATCAATATATCTGAGTTTGTATAGAACATTTATCGTCCGTCTGACATGACTGAGGAGCTACTCTTACTGAAGGATGAAGTAATAAGCCCCTTGTCTGCTACAAAATTATTGAGTTGATGCTGAGGATTTAATCTGTATAGTGCATTACTTGTCGTAAACCAAATATTACCTATACCATCCTTCCTTACTTCCAGAATCCTGGCTAATGCCAGATTTTCCTTCAAGGTCAATGGCGCAAAGTTCTTTGACTTTACATTGAAAATGCCGAATTTCCCAAAATACGATGCCAAAACAAAAAGACTATCATTATATTGAGTCATGCCTTGTTCAATACCCACTTTATAAATTGTTAGATGCAACGGTACTAATGGGATAGAATACTTACAAACCAAGGTCTTATTGTCAAAACAGTACAAATAGCGCTGCGTTCTTGCCCAAAGTTTTTGATTACTATCGAGTTTGATGGATGTTATCATACGGCTTACACCCTGATTTTTTTCTCCATTTCGTTTCAGAGAAAATTTTTTGTGCGCTCTATCCCATTTTGCGATACTTCCATTGTTCATACCAAAGTAAATATTCCCCTCTTCATCCATTACAGTACCGTGTATGGTACTGATATTGTTTAATATTTTCGTTGGTGCTTCAAAGCGTTGTGTTTTTTTGTTGAAGCGCCTGATATTGCCTGCCTGACACCCAAGCCATACCATATCGTCCTTATCTTCGATGATTGTCCAAACCATATTCGACGTCTCATCATCAAATAGATAATGTTTTTTAATCCGCAATTCTGCATCATAGACGATGACACCATTGCCCCAGGTGGCAACCCAGATGTCACCATTCTTTAACTGTACAGCATATTCAATGGAGTTATTCCGTGTTATAGCCTGTTCAAAATCCTTTATCCGCACATTCAGTACTGTTATTTCTGCTCTGTAAGGATTAAATATCCTGATACCATTGGATGTGCCAAGCCAAATATTCTCATGTTTGTCCTGATAAAATGCACGTATCTCACTATTAAAAATATCCTCTGTGGCTTTGCCGTCTGAAGCAAAGAACCGAAACAAATCTTCCTCTTTATCATACTTCATCAATCCCGCACCCAACGAACCTATCCAAACCTGATGATGGTTGTCTTCAAAAAATGCTGTAACACCTGCATTATAATTTCGGAGCATGTTGGTCCTACGACCAGTCTCCATCGAATAAATATAATACTTCCGCGTATTGAGATTGTATCTGGCAAGCACACCAACCCAGTTATTGAGCCAAAGATTCCTGTCCGAATCGCAATAAATATTTGAAAATCCATGCCTACCCATCTTATCAAAAAGCTCATACAATTCCGGATAATTGTCTTGACTAACCAGGACGGCCTTACCCGACTTAATATCAAGTGACACCAACTGACCATAGTAAGCCACCCAATACTTACCATCGTACTGGTCGTATGCAACATAGGATCTCGAGCCTGCATTAGGCGAAGGCAATTTCAAAACAGCATTCCTCTCAGGTGTCTGAATGTATTCTAGTTTTACATAAACCGGTGTTAATGTATATCTTGTACCTTCATTATTGACAAATGAATATTTTTTATCAGCACCAACTGTTATCTGATAAAATTTCCCGTCAGCATAATTAAATCTGTAATATGAATCATCTACCTGAGCGATTAGTTGTCCATGCTCAAAATTAAGATTACGCACCTTTGAAAAATGCGATATTGTATCAACAAACTGCTGGCCGAATCGCTGAAATCTTACACCATCATACCTTTGAATGCCATCATATTGAGTCACTACCCATATATATCCTTTGTCGTCCTGTGTAATGGTCAAAAGACTGTTATTTGCCAGCCCATCCGACTGATTGAGTTGTTTGTAAAGAATATGCAAAAATTCAGCTTTTTGTCCGAAAATGGTTCCCGACAAAATGATGAATGATAATATGAAGATGGATTTTTTCAACTTCGCTTTTGTATAAATAAGCAAGCATTTCAATAAAAATCAGATTTCCAGGTAAACGAGCTAAACGCCATTCATTACCTCATATCCATCATAGCCCATTGTAGCACATAAATATATTCATGTTTTGACAAATTTTTACAATTTTTTATTAAGTGGAAAGGTTTTCCGGATAACTGGGTTCTTTTTATATTTAACTGAACCCACATATTTTATTAACAAGCAGCTTGGGGAGAAATTCGAATTTCACACAAATTTTACTAAAAAAACAAAAAAGTCCCTCAGAACAATACTGAAGGACTTTTACTTAATCTATCATATCAGGCTTTACACCTTTTCGATGATAATGGATGATGCACCACCTCCACCATTACAAATGGCAGCCAGACCGTAGCGGCCACTTTCTTGCTGAAGGACGCTGTTGAGCGTAGTAATGATACGTGCCCCTGAAGCACCAAGCGGATGCCCCATAGCTACAGCACCACCATACACGTTGCAAGCAGCGGGGTCAACATCCAGCAATTTGTTGAAGGCCAATGTTACTACTGCAAATGCTTCATTTACTTCAAAATTGCTTACATCCGATACCTTTAGACCTGCTCTTTGTAGTGCAATCGGTGCTGCAACAGTCGGTGTGGTTGTAAACCATTTTGGGTCCTGCTCTGCATCTGCAAAACTGACAATTCGTGCCACAGGCTTCAAATTATGGGCTTTTACATATTCTTCGCTAGCCAGTACGAGGGCAGCTGCACCGTCATTGATGGTAGAAGCATTAGCTGCTGTGACCGTACCGTCTTTGGTAAATGCCGGTCTCAATCCGGCCACCTTTGAAAAATCAACCTTTTTGTATTCTTCATCGGTGGAGTTGAGTACTGGATCGCCCTTGCGTTGCGGAATGCTCACCGGCACTATTTCGTTGTTGAATTTTCCTGTATCCGTTGCTTTGGCTACTCTTGTATATGATTCGATAGCGAAAGCATCCTGTTGTTCACGTGTTATATCGTATTTGGCTGCTGTTGCATCGGCATATACACCCATAGCTCCACGGTCGTAAGCATCCATCAAGCCGTCATTGTGCAGACCGTCTATAAACTCTGCATTGCCGTATTTGTAGCCGAATCTGGCTTTTGGTACATAATACGGGATGTTGGTCATGCTTTCCATTCCTCCGGCAACTACTACATCGGCATAGCCAAGCATGATGCTTTGCGCACCGAACATCACCGATTTCATACCAGATGCGCACACTTTATTAACGGTCGTACACTGTACAGAATCCGGCAATCCGGCACCTTTGGCAGCCTGACGAGCAGGCGCCTGACCAAGATTGGCAGACACTACATTACCAAAATACACCTCCTGCACACTGGCCGGGTCAACACCTGATTTATCTAAGGCTCCTTTGATGGCTACCGAACCAAGCTCCACAGCCGACACACCTGAAAACATTCCGCCGAATGAACCAATGGGTGTGCGAACTGCTGATAGAATATACACTGTTTTCATATCAATAATTTTGTTTATTTATTTTTCTGAATAATTTAAAACAACTATTTTTTGTTAAAGTTTTCAATAATGCATTCATACGAGTCAATCTCTGCATAATTCATTAATTGCCCCGAACAAATAATTTTCTGTCCTTGAACTCAACCGAATTAACAGATTTATCAGCATTCAGATATACCTGAAATGGTGCACCTGATACGGGCACTACCGTTATCTGGAATTTTTCATCGTTTGCTTCCGGGCTCTTGTCTTCTTTCTGCACCAGTTTGTTTATTTTAAACACCTGTTCTTCTTTTTCTTCCCTACCATCCTTATACCTCGCCAGAAATCTTACTGTAGCAAAATTTTCTTCAATGATTGTAATTTTCTTCTTCGGCTCCTCCGGTGCGACTTCTTCTTCGTCATCGTTTATTTCTACTGCTTCTGCTTTGGGTTCCTCCTTGTCCTCCTCGGTTTCTTCGGTCTCGTCTGTTGTTTCTTCTTCCTTTATTTTTTCTTTTGCTTCTTCTGCCGATTCTTCCGTTTGTTCGGTATCACTTTCTATTACTTCATTCAAGCCGTCTTTTTTAACTTCCTCTTCTTCAACATCATCTTTTTGCTTTTTCTCCTTTTCTTTCTTTACTTTTTTAGCTTTTTCCTTTTTTGGTTTTTCCGGCTTCACTTTCTCCGGTTTCTTCTTTTTTTCTTTTATGATTTTTTCAATGACAGTTGTCTTTTTTTCAAATTTAACAAAAACACTGTCGGTATAGGCAAATTTGTCCTGAGTGCCGCTTTCGTAAAATACAGCAGTCATCGGAAAAATAGTCTTGCCATACAGCGAGTCCGGTTCGTTGATGATTATTTCACCGCGGTCTGTAAAATAAGCCATTTCTTTGTCGCGTTCGGTTTCATTCAGCCTGGCAATATGGAAAATGATTTCTTTCTCTTTAGCCGAACGTTTGAATACAATGGCTTCCACTTGTTTTGCCTTATTGACTATTATCTTCAAATGCCCTTGTAGAGTCGGGTTGCGGGCATTCATAAGCAAAAGCTGAAACCCATAATTGGTGGTGTTGATATTATTGATGCTGTACACGCCTTCTATGTCCTTGCCACTCACATAGAGGTTGGCTTGTGTTATACCAAATGAATAAACACCAGGGCTGAGATTCTCTTCTCTGTCGTCTTTTATTTCCAGCCTGAATGGCTTAAAATTATATCCAATCAGGTCATCCGGCGAATAAAACTTTCTATCAGACATGTAGCTGAACGAATTCTGTGCTGTCGCACCCATAATGCACAGCAACGAAAGAAGCAGAATAAAACGGTATTTCATCAAGCGCTATAATTTTTGTAATACAATATTGGCAATTTCCTTTGACAATTCTGTCGATTTTTCTGCCATTTTCTTCCCTTCTTCAAGAATATTCTTCTTAAACTCTTCGTCTTTGAGCCCCGACATGTTTACGAGTGCATTCATCCAGGCTCCTTGTACAGCGGTATTGACACACAATGCACCCACAGCGCCATCTGTCACCGAACTCGGGTTCCCTTCTCTTACCATTTCCTCTATTACGCCATACGCTTCCATAGACGTCTTCATCACCGCAAAAGGTACCTGTATGGCATATTTGGTAGCTTCCTGAATGGCAGCACTGCGTATTTTCTTTTCAGTATCATTTGATTTTGGCATCCGCATAGCAGTAATGATGGCATTGAATGAGCGAGTGTCTTCGTCCACTAGTGCCAGCAATCGATCTTTGATATCCTGCCCTCTATCCGCCCACATCGAGAACTCATGCCAGCGGGCATCCCATCCGCGTTTATGAGCTGACAGATTAGCTACCATCGTACCAAGCGAGATACCCAATGCACCAACATAAGCAGACACACTGCCACCACCCGGGGCTACGCTTTCACTGGCTGTCTCTTCAGCAAATTTGGTAAGTGTCATACCAATGAGCGGATTGGCACCTTCATCTTGCATGCAGTATTCGATGATTTTTTTCTTCGGGTCAAATGGACCAAGTTCGTCAAGGCCCATTGATTTTACAGCTATGTGAATGATTTCTTCTTCCGAAATACCTGTTGAGCGCTCCTGCTTTTCAAGAAAATACTTGCCTGCATCGATCAAAGCCTTCTTTGGCAGCATACCTACTACTTCCGATCCTGTTACACGCATACCCCGCTGGTAAGCACTGTCCACACAGGCTTCGAATGCGATGTGCATCGGGGTAACATCTGTATCTGTAAGGTTCATGGATACTTGTGCCAGACCGTATTCAGGAATATACCAGCCAATGCCTTTCACAGCCTTGCACTTGCCGGGTATTCGCAGCGGTTCGCCTGTCTCATCTTTTATAATAGCACCTGCCGGATCGTCGTTTTCGCGCTTGATACGACCTTGTTCGCGCACATCGAATGCTACCGAGTTGGCTCTCCGCTCTGATGTAGTATTGAGATTGACATTATAGGCTACAAGAATCTTTCTGGCACCGATAACCGTAGCACCTGCACGTACATTCAACTTTGCAGGACCGTAGTCGGGTTTCCATTCAGGTAGTTTTATCTTTTCTGCGAATCCTTCATACTCACCGGCACGAATTACTGAGAGATTTGATCGTTCGGGGCTAGTGGCTGCAGCTTCATACATATATACAGGTATATCCAGCTCCTCTCCCACTCGTTTAGCCAGTTTGTGTGCATATTCTGCTGTTTCTTCCATTGTAATGCCCGATATCGGTATTAGTGGGCAAACATCTGTTGCGCCCATACGTGGGTGTTCGCCTTTGTGCTTACTCATGTCTATGAGTTCTGCTGCTTTTTTAATACACCTAAATGCTGCTTCAATAACAGCAGATGGCTCGCCTACCATGGTCACGACGGTTCGGTTAGTAGCTTTGCCCGGATCAACATCTAGTAGTTTGACACCTTCTACTGTTGATACCTGAGCGGCTATCTGATTGATGACATCCTGATTTACTCCTTCGGAGAAATTAGGAACACATTCTATTATCTGAGTCTTTTTCATATTTTATGCTTGATAGTAAACGATAAATTTCTCTTTAAAATATTCTTCATCAAAATATTCTGACACCGGAGTAGCTTCATAGTATATTTTTTGAGGAAGGTTTTTGATTTCGTCAAGGTAAGTGGCACCTTTTAATGCAAGTAATCCATTGGGGATGCCATTGCGGTGTGTGCCCGATATCACCTTGCGTGTCCAGGGCAGTAACTTTGATATGTCAGCTACTGCACGCGTTACTACAAAATCGTATTTTGCCTTATGATCTTCTACACGTGAGTGGATGCCTTGTACATTGTTGAGACCAAGTTTTTCGGCAAGGTCATTGACCACCATTATTTTCTTGCCAATGCTATCCATTAGCGTGAAATGTAACTCAGGCAGAAGAATAGCCATCGGAATGCCGGGAAATCCTCCTCCTGTTCCAAGATCGAGTATTCGGGTACCTGGTTCGAATATTGTATTTTTTGCTATTGCAAGACTGTGCAGTACATGGTGTACTTCGAGGTTGTCTATATCTTTTCTTGAAATAAGATTAATCTGGGCATTCCACTCCGCAAATAATTCGCAGAATTTCCCAAATTGTTCAAGCTGAACTGAACTCAAATCGGGAAAATATTTTTTCAAAACCTCCATAGCTGTTACTGGCATACAAAGGTACAAAGATTGGAAGAATATTCTGTCAGATTCTTATCATTATATGTAAAACCGGGTGTTTTCTTGTAAAAAATACGCTTTTACTATCATATCAAAAAAAACAGGAGATGAAAACCAAACTTCATCTCCCGATTAATATTTTTTAATAAAGAAGAATTACTTCTTGCCTCCGAACAAACCACCGAGTAGGTTGCCGATGCCACCGCCCATCAGGTCGTCCATTACGTTACCATCACCATCCTTGTCAAGAATGCCGGTAAGCACACCCATGATCGGGTTACTGCCTGCCTTTCCACCCATAACGCTTCCAAGGATATTTACAAGGCCACCTGCATCCATACCGGTAGTCTGCTTTGCTTTTCCAAGCATACCCATCACCAGTGGGGCAATCATTACCATCATATTCATGATTTTACCAGTATCAATGCCTGTTTGCTGCGAAACGGCCTGAGCCACATTGCCCTGGTTATTACCGAACACGTGACCAAGAATACCAACACCGTTTGTAGCATTTGCGTTCTCAGGCTTGAATACACCACCCAATAATCCTGACAGATTATCGAGAATACTGCCATCATGATCTCTTTCAAGTGCTTTGTTCAAAGATTCTGCTCCTTCAGGAGTAGCAACGTTTTTTTGAATTCCGCCCAATATTGATGAAAAAATACTGCCTACTGCTGACTCTGCCTGTTCAGGATTATTCACTCCTGCGATATTACCAATCTGATCGGCTACACCGCCTGACATTACTGTTTTAAAAAGGTCGTTAAGATCCATGTTCTAAATATTTATTTAATGGTTATAAAATTACAAAGGTAACAAAAGTCTGTCTCTTTTGGTTCCGTCTTTTTGAAAGTGAATATTGTATTTAATATAAATTTAAATTTTACTCGAAGACATTGACACTTTATTAACAATACAGGTACAGTAGCAAACCAACTGCTTGTCTTATCTTGTCATCATGTATGTATAAATAACTCCTACAATGAAAAATTTATTGCCTTTTTTCCTCTTATTGATGATGGCTTGTCAGCAAAAAAACGATTCTGTGATGGCTGAAAATCAAGCCTACGCTGCACCTGAAGAAAAATCAGGAATTGCTGGCAAACCATCTGCCGATATGACCATACCCGAACAAGCTGCAGACCGTAAACTCGTAAAGGAAGGCGATATATCTATGGAAGTTAAGAACCTGCAGACTACCGGTGACGACCTAAAAAAACTTACTGCAACATACAAGGCTTACCTCTCAAACGAATCGCAATCGGTTTATGATGACCGAAAGCAAATAAGCTATATAGTACGTATTCCTGTTAAGGATTATGAGGCATTTTGTGAAAATGTAATCAGCCTCGGTGTCAATATTGAGCGCAAAAACCTGAACGCCCTGGATGTAACAGAAGAATATGTGGACACAGAAGCCCGCATTGCTACCAAAAAAGCACTCGAAAAAAGATACCTCGAATTGTTGGCAAAAGCAAAAAACGTGAATGAAATGCTCAGTATAGAACGCGAACTGGCTACTGTACGCGAAGAAATTGAATCGCGAGAAGCCAGGCTCAAATTACTCAATAACCAGTCTTCTTATTCTACGCTCAACCTTACTATCTACGAAATCGTCAATCAGTCGCCCGGCTTTGTTCGTTCGGCAGGACAAGCTTTGGCCGGCGGTTGGTTTGCAATGATAAAATTTGCCCTTTTCCTGCTTAGGATATGGCCATTTGTACTTATTTTGGCAGTCGTTTTGTATTTTGGCAAAAAACGGTTCAGACCACTTAAGAAATAATCATTCGACCAATGAAAACAATACTCTGGATAATGCTGACAGCCATCTTTTCGGTTGACGGATGCACGCAGAATAAAAAACCACAAGAAACAACCCAAGACGGATTTGTACTGCTCGAACTATTTACATCACAAGGTTGTTCTTCGTGCCCGCCTGCTGACGAAAATCTTTCCAAAATCATAAATGCTGCAATGAATAATGGTAAAAACATCTATGCCCTAGCATTTCACGTCGATTATTGGAATCGTCTTGGCTGGAAAGACCCGTTCAGTTCTGAACAATACTCTGCACGACAAGCTATGTATGTCAACAAAATGAAGCTGCGTTCTGCATACACACCGCAGATGGTGGTCAATGGCGAACGCGAATTCGTGGGTTCAGACGCAGGAGCTGCCGAAGAAGCCATTCAACATTTTCTTAACACGAAATATAAACACTCTATCATACTTGGCTCAGCAGCCACCACAGACGGTATCATTGAATCTTTTCCTTACCACATTGAAGGTGAGCTCAGTGGCACCCAACTCTATGCAGCTATTGTAGAGAGCGACAAAATTACTGAAGTGAAGAAAGGCGAAAACAAAGACAAAACCCTCAGAAACGACAACGTAGTAGTATGGTTAGGCTCATTTGACCCAAAACCATCCGGCAATGTCCTCCTGCCTAAAGAATTTACAAAGGGCAAACCGAATACCGATGTTGTCATTTTTCTTCAAGACACCACATCAGGCAAAGTATTGGCTGTAAACAGCATCAGATTGTAATATTTGATTTTTTTGGTATAGATTTTGTCCTATAAGGATAACGTCCTATACATATCAAATTTACAATGAGAACAACAACAATCCTAAAACTGGCAATCTGTGCCTGTGCACTTCTGATTCTACAAAGTTGCGCCAAAGACAAAATAGTCAATTCCTTTGATAAAACAGCTTCCTTTGACAGTAAAATAGCACACGAATGGTTTGCGTTGCAATCTGACCTCATCAAGAATACAAGTGGATTCTCGGGGCCGGTGGCAGCTCGTTCATTCGGCTATGCCGGAATAACACTCTACCAGGCAGTGTACCAGGGTATGCCCGGGTATAATTCGCTGGAAGGGAAGATTGAAGGATTAAAACCAAACAGTATCACTTCTGTATCTGACCGTACCAAATACCATTGGGCAGCGGTGGCCAATGCTGCAATGGCGGAGTTTTTCAGACTCCAGTTCAAGTCAACATCAGTTGAGAACCTTGACCGAATTAATGAACTTGAACTGTATTATAAAGACATTTATACAAAATTAACCAACCCTGACATTATTGATGCAAGTGTACAATACGGCAGAACATTGGCACTTGAGATGAACCAGTATGCCATATCCGATGGACAGAGTGAAGCCTACAGCACCAATTATCCTGCTTATATACCGGCAAGTGGTGCAGGCAAATGGGTACCGGCTGGCAAGGAAAAAACACCTTTACAACCATACTGGGGAAGTACGCGTTCTTTTCTCACCGGCAATATTGTTGCAGGCAAAACTCCTGAACCACCTGTATATTCAGAAGAAAAATCAAGCCAATTGTATAAAGAAGCCTACGAACTCTTCACAATTCGTGAAAATATAACCACCTACCAATCGGATATTGCAAAATTCTGGGACGATGCTACCGGCAAGAGTAGCGGTACAGCCGGGCACATCTTTTTTATAGCAGGCACAGTACTTGAATCACAACGCAGCAATCTTGCCAAAGCCGCAGAGGTATATTGCAGACTCGGTATTGCACTGCATGATGCCTGTATTGCTGGTTGGAAAACCAAATTTCAGTACAATACACTGAGCCCGGTTACATTTATTAGAAAGCAGATAGATGGAGATTTTACACCTGTACTACCACCGCCGCCTTACCCCGAATACTCAAGTGCACATTCTGTACTGGCAGGTGCAGGGTTTACAGTTTTGTCAGAATATCTTGGTAGTAGTTACTCATTTGCTGACTATAGTAACTATAAGCGAGCTGATATAAATGGCAGCCCAAAGAATTTCAGTAGTTTTATGGAAGCAGCAGCTGAGGCAGGAGCATCAAGACTGTATGGTGGAGTTAATTTTCGCTCGTCTGTTGACAAAGGGCTTGAACAGGGTATTAGAATAGGAGGAAATACAAGTAAATTTTCATTAAAACAATAAAAAACACCAAACACCAACCAAATACAGGAAATCAAGTGCCGGTATCGGGAGTAATCAAGGGATAACCAAAAAAAACATTGCTAGAAATACATTCCCGGCAATGATATGCAGTATCTGCATACATGCCACACTCCTGAACCGGACTGATTTTCAAATTATTTTACCTGATTCATGTATATTTTATAAAAAAACCTTTTCTTTGAAAATTAATCAAGGCATTTTATGAAATCAGGAAAACATCCAAAGGCATTACCGTATTTATTCTTTACCGAAATGTGGGAACGCTTCGGCTACTACCTCATGATAGGTATATTCGTCTTGTACCTTACAGATATTGACAAAGGAGGCTTCGGGATGAGCCGTGCCACAGCAGCCGACATATACGGGACCTTCATTGCATTCGTTTATTTAACACCATTCATTGGTGGTTTTTTGGCCGACCAAAAGATTGGTTATGTAAGGGCTGTGTTTATCGGTGGCACTATGATGGGCCTTGGCTACATCGGGCTTGCCATTCATGAACTGTGGTCGTTTTATGTGTCACTTGCATTAATCATTATAGGCAATGGCTTTTTTAAGCCAAATATATCTACCTTACTTGGCAATCTTTATAGTGAAGAAAAATACCGCAAACACAAAGATGACGGGTTCAATATATTCTACATGGGGATTAATATCGGTGCATTTATTTGCAATTTTTTTGCTGCCTACCTCAGAAATACCATAGGCTGGGGTGCTGCTTTTATTGCTGCCGGTATCGGTATGTTTCTCGGGCTCATCGTCTTTGCCATTGGCCATAAATATTATAAACATGCTGATGTAGAGAAGCAACATCTCGATAGCAATGATGGTCAACTGATGTCTGTATTCAGTAAAATATTCCTACCGGCAATATTAGCAGGTGTAGTTGGCTGGTTGATACCGGGCGATATATTTGGGTCAGACTCTACTGACGGATTCATTTTCGCTTCTATTCCTATTATTTATTATTATGCTAGTCTATATTTCAAAGCCACAGCCAAAGAAAAAGAGCCTATTGGTGCCTTACTGGCAATATTTGCTGTTTCTATCATGTTCTGGGCTGTTTTCAAACAAAATGGCACTGCGCTTACTACTTGGGCACAATATTATACTGACCGCCACGTAGAAGGCAGTTCTGCCAATGCCTTGGATGCTATCAAACTGGTTGAAACTGCCGAATTTAAAAAAGACTCTGTGGCACTATATGACCAAGAATTCAGGCCGGTGAAAGATGCAGCCGGCAAACCAATGAAAGGCATTGACTATCCGGTATATTTCAAAAACGTAGCTCCAGCTCAGCTACCGGCAGAAGGAAGCAGTTGGAAATTAATTAACACAGAGCTGTTCCAGTCTATCAATCCGTTTTTTGTGGTCTTTCTTACTCCGCTGCTCGTTCTTTTCTTCGGCTACTTGAGGAAAAGGAATGCCGAACCAGGTACACCCGGAAAAATAGGCTGGGGACTGTTCATTTCTGCCTGCTCGACCCTTGTAATGGTAATCGCTACTTATTATTGCCATAATGGTGCAGTGAAAGGAAGCGCCGGGTGGCTGATAGGCACTTATGGCGTAGTCACAGTCGGCGAATTATTCCTGAGCCCGATGGGTCTGTCACTGGTGAGCAAACTCAGCCCGCCAAGAATAACAGCTCTGATGATGGGCGGCTGGATGTTGGCCATCTCTATAGGCAATAAACTGTCAGGTGTGCTCGCCACCATGTGGGATAAATACGAAGTGAAAGCCAATTTTTTCTGGGTAAATTTTGTCCTGCTTATGATAGCCGTAGTTATTCTATTGTCTATGATGAAAAGGCTCAACCGTATATTTAACCAGTATTCCGGTGGATAATTTTACATTACATAAAGTCCGGTACTTTTCATTTCAATTTTCTGAAATCAATAAGCTTTATACTGAAAGACACTCTTAAATAGAAAGAAATAATTGAGTAACTTTGAATACTCAAACCACCATACAATGACCGACAATAACCTGAATATCCTCTTAAATCTATCTCTGCATCACATTGGCAATAAAGTCAATGGTGGCGAACTCATCCTCTCCGATAATGAACTTGATATAGCTGCACCGGATTTTAACCATGCAGTGCGGAGTTTTTTTCTGGAATCATTTGAATGGCTTGAATATTACAATTTCACCTTTTCGAATGATGAAATAAGTCTTAACCCGGTCTATAATTTTTGCGAACGCATATTCCGCGATCATACTGCATTCCACTCGTTGTCGCAGGAGATTGCCGGATACCTTTACGAGCATACAACACATCCGCAAATAAAAAACGGCGACCTCTTGGTGGCACTCTTCGAAAACGTACTGCTCGAAGATGAACTGGTAGATGTGATAGGAATTTTCAAATCCGAAAATAAGCAGGGTTTCCTGAAAGTAGATGTTACAGGTCATTCGTTCAGTGTCGATCTGATTGAAGGCATACAACTCGACAAACTCGACAAGGCATGTCTGGTGTTCAATACAGAGAAAGAATCCGGTTATCGTATTGCACTACTTGACCGTTCTAACAAAATAACAGAGGCACAATACTGGCGCGAGCAGTTTCTGAATGTAAAACCAGCTGAAGATGCCTATCACCAAACGAGAGATTTCCTACAGGTTACAAAAAATTTCATCACCCGCGAACTGCCAAAGGAAACGGGTATTGACAAGTCCGAACAAGCCGAATTACTCAACCGGTCAATTGGATATTTCAAGTCCAATACCAATTTCAATAAAGAAGAATTTGAAGAAACCGTATTTCAGGACCCGGTTGTACGCGAATCATTCAGGCATTTTGAGCCGGGCAATAACAAGCCATCGATGCACGAATTCGCTGATTCGTTCGAGATTTCGGATAATGCTGTCAGGAAGCAATCAAAAGTGTACAAATCGGTTATTAAACTCGATAAAAATTTCCACATTTACGTACATGGCGACCGTGAGCTGATAGAACAAGGCCGTGACCCGGACGGCAGAAAATACTACAAGATCTATTTTAATGAAGAGACCTGATATACATTGTTGTGCAGATCGGCTCATCCTTTTGTCAATGTTTTGTGCGCTTTAGGCGATTTTCGGCTTGAGCAATGCTAAAAATTTCATTTCCATTTATAATTTAGTGGTTTATTATTAAAAATATTATGATATGAAAAAACTGAATTGTGCCTTACTGATAGTTTTTACTTTGTTGAACTTAACGGTATCTGCACAAAAAAAATCAAATGAAAAGAAGGCCGTAAAAGAAACAGTAAAAGATGAATTTCTAGAACCGGGCACGTACAGCGGTCTGTCATTCAGAAGCATCGGGCCGGCTGTCACATCGGGTCGTATAGCTGATTTTGCAGTAGTTCCATCTCACCCGGAGATTTATTACATAGCCTCTGCCTCAGGCGGGGTATGGAAAACAACCAACAAAGGAACTACTTTCGAACCAATATTTGATAGTGAAGGATCGTATTCTATTGGCTGTGTAACATTAGACCCAAGCAACTCAAATGTTGTGTGGGTGGGTACCGGCGAGAACCACAACCAACGTTCGGTAGCCTACGGAGATGGTGTCTATAAAAGTGAAGACGGCGGTAAAAGCTGGACGAATATGGGATTAAAAAATTCAGAACACATTTCGAACATTATAGTTGACCCTACTGACCCAAGAATCATCTATGTAGGAGCCTATGGTCCTGTATGGAAGGAAGGTGGTGAAAGAGGCGTGTACAAGTCAACCGATGGTGGTACCAGTTGGAGTCTTGTAAAATCTGTTAGCCAGTACACTGGCTGCAATAATCTGATCATGGACCCGCGCGACCCGAAAGTACTATATGCCGCATTTCACCAAAGGATGAGAAAAGTATTTACTTACATAGGTGGCGGACCAGAATCTGCATTGTACAAATCAACGGATGGTGGTGTTACATGGAAGAAGCTCGAAGGTGGTCTTCCCGGAGGGGATGTAGGAAGAATTGGTATTGCCATTGCCCCTTCAAACCCAGATGTACTCTACGCAGTAGTTGAAGCCAAAGATGGAAAAGGTGGTATTTATCGTTCGTCTGACCGTGGTGCCAGCTGGACCAAACAAAGCGGTGTATTCACTTCAGGCAATTATTACCAGGAAGTAGATGTTGACCCAAAAAATGAAAACAGAATCTTTATTACGGATACTTACAACAAAGTAAGTGATGATGGTGGCAAAACAGTGAGGAATCTGGGCGAAATAAACAAACATGTGGACAACCACGCCATCTGGATAGACCCCAACAATACAGATCACCTTCTCGTAGGTTGTGACGGCGGTATTTATGAAACTTATGACTTTGCCAAAACCTGGGAATTTAAATCAAATCTTCCGGTGACACAATTTTACAAAGTATCTACAGATAATGCTGTGCCGTTTTATAATGTGCATGGTGGCACACAAGATAATTTTAGCCTTGGTGGACCGTCGAGGAATATTTCGGCAAACGGTATAGTAAACTCTGACTGGATAGTGACATCTGTAGGTGACGGATTCGAAACACAAGTGGACCCCACCAACCCTGATATCATTTATGCTCAAAGCCAGTATGGAGGCTTGGTTCGCTTCGATAGAAAAAGTGGCCAATACCTCAACTTGAAACCAAGCGAGAAAAAAGGCGAAGCACCACTTCGCTGGAATTGGGACGCACCTTTGCTCATCAGCAGCCATGACCCATCAAGATTGTATTTTGGTGCCAATGTATTGTTCCGCACCGACAACAAAGGGCAGGAATGGAGAGCCATAAGTCCTGACCTAAGCAGACAATCAGACAGAAACAAATTTGAAGTGATGGGTATGGTACAAAGTGTAGATGCCATAGCCAAAAACCAAAGTACAGATATATATGGCCAGCTGACTACCATTGCCGAGTCGAGGATAGACCCTGACATTTTATATACTGGCACTGATGACGGGCTTATACAGATAACCACAGACGGGGGCAAGACCTGGACAAAAATTGACAACATACCTGGTGCACCGACACAGTCTTATGTTCATCAAATCATCACCTCGTGGCATGACAAGAATACGGCTTATGCCTGCTTCAATCATCATCGATACGGAGACTTTAAACCCTACATATTTAAAACTGTTGACGGAGGCAAGAGCTGGAAATCTATCAGTGCCAACTTACCAGAACGAGGCAGTGTGTACAGTATAGCAGAAGACCACGTAGATGCCGGTTTGCTCTTTGTAGGTACAGAGTTTGGTGTTTTTTTCAGCAAAGATGGCGGAAGTAATTGGATACAATTAAAGGCAGGGCTACCAACAATAGCAGTTCGCGATATTGAAATACAGCGCAGAGAAAATGACCTGGTACTTGCAACATTCGGTCGTGGATTTTATATACTTGACGATTATTCACCGTTGCGCAATTTTAAGAGAGACGACTTCAATAAAAGTGCAAAAATACTTCCGGTAAAAGATGCCTGGATGTACATAGAAAGCACTCCACTCGGCCTACGCGATAAAGGTCACCTTGGTAGTGGCTATTTTTCGGCACAGAATCCACCGGTTGGAGCTGTATTTAGCTATTATCTGAAAGAGAGCATTAAAACCATAAAAGAAAAACGTCAAGAAACAGAAAAAACCAAAAAAGCTAAAGGAGAAACATTTTACTATCCATCAATGGATTCGCTGTATGCCGAAGACAACCAGCTCAGTCCTTACTTGCGTTTTACGATTAAGGATGCTTCAGGTAATATTGTGAGATATCTGACTGCGCCGGCTAAGAAAGGCCTAGCCCGCATAGTGTGGGACTTCAGGTACGGAACACCTGCCCCTTCCAATCAGCGCTATACTCCGGCACCAGACCAATTATTTTCAGCTGAAGAACTTGGACACCTTGCATTACCTGGTACTTATACGGTCACACTTGAAAAATTTGAAGACGGTAATTTTTCAGTACTTGACGGTCCTGTCAATTTCGTCTGCAAATCGTTAAACAATGCAAGTTTGCCAGCCACCGATCTGAAAGAATATTCTGATTTTTGTACAAAGGTATCGAAACTGCGCAGAGCTGTAAGCGCCGGAGATGCAATATTGAGCGAGCTAAAAGACAAGATTCTTAATTTTGACATTGCCGTAAAAGATATGCCAACAGAGAACAAGGCATTAATACGCAAGATATCTGACATTAAACAGGAGCTGACAAAACTTGATTACGAAATGAACGGTGATGCCACGCTTGCCAGAAGAGAGTTTGAATCCTCACCTTCCATCAATGGTCGAGTATCTGACATAGAGGGAAGTATGTGGTCTGTAACATCAGCACCAACGGAGACCTTCAAAACGACTTATACCATTGCATCAGAAGATTTTGGCAAATGGTTGGAAAAACTAAAAAAGGCTGACCAGGCAATCCGTCAGGCCGAACTCGAACTGAATGCCGGTAATGCGCCAGCTACACCGGGTAGGTGGCCACAATGGTAGGGCAGCTATAAGTTTGGGCAAAAGAAGTATTCTGCCGGATGTTTGTATTGAAACACGCCGGCAGAATGTTATTTAATAGAAGTAGAATTAATGCTTGACCCTGTAGCTTATTTCATCTTCATCATCCATGAAGAATTTTTTGGGCATCTTCTTTTTGGGCTTTGCAGCCAAATTAACATTTTGGTCATCATCGGCCTCTTTACTACTTGGCCTTTTTGTTATATTATTTAATCCCGCTTTTTTCTTTGTCGGTTTTAAGTTTTTTGAATTTTTATCAAATGACTTATGCATGGCAACAAACGCAATTAAAATTTTATTTTTATTTAGTTATCAATATCACTCATATCCATTGAATCATCTGGAATGTCGTCGATGTCAACTTTCATTACATCGTCTTCGTATTCAAAATCGTCATCATTAACCGGACCGAGATCTTCATTATCAAGGAAGTCAAAATCATCTTCATTTTGTGGAGTTGTCTTTTTACTTGCCGAAGATTTTTTGACTATTTTAGTAACGGTTTTGCTTACACGGGCAGGTGTTTCTTTTTCGAGTTCCTGATCGCGGTCAAACATAGCGTACGAGTCAAAGGATGGTGACGAAACCGGTTCGATCTTAGCTGTTTCGTTAATTTTTGCTACAACACTCTTAGTAGCATGTGGTACCAGTAGCAGACGCTTTTTGTCAATAAGTTCGCCGGTGGCAATACAGATACCGTAAGTTTTATTTTTAATACGTATTAGAGCATTTTCAAGATTCTGAACAAACTGTCTTTGTCTTGAGACCATTTGATTCAACATTTCGAGCTCGGTGTGCAAGCTGCTGTCATCAAAGTAGTCACCACCTTGCTGATTGCTGCTGTTTTCATGCAGTTCGATAATCTGCTCGCGGTTAAACTCCAGTTCTTTTCTGGCATTTTCCAGTTTTTCACGAATGACCACTTCGAATTCGGCCAAATCCTGATCACTGTACCTTGTTGTTACGTTCTTTTCCATTAAAAAATTTAGTTAAATTGAAAGTATGTGGTAAGGGATTGATTAATTAAAAATATTATAGTGTTAATATAGAAATGATAATTTATTTAACAATATTTTGAAAGTTTTTTTTTGAATAATGTGCAAAATTATAATATAAAGCCATATCGTGCAAAAAATTATTAAACAATAATTTCTGAATAATTTATTCCTCTGACAGCACTTGTCATTCCTTCGACAAGAGAAGCAGACATGTTTTGTGGCAGATTGTTCAAAGGCAGCCAGACGACTTCTTTAAATTTGTTTGCCTCGCGGACACTCAGTGTTTGGGGTTTTGCATGATATCTAAAGAAGAAAACCATAGAAACAGTCTGGGTGATTTTTTTAAAGCGCTGCATTACATGTACCAGCTGCAACATGTCTTTGTCAAGCATAACGCCTATTTCTTCAAATGTTTCGCGCACGAGGGCATCTTTCAAAGATTCATTCTTGCAGACAGTTCCGCCTACGAGACCGTAACCGCCTCCTATTTTTTTCCTGCGCTTTAGGGCTACTACATGGTCATCTTGTTCGAGAATCAGGCGCACCATCAGCTTTGGTGTCGGGGTCGTCCCTGACTGAGAATCTATTCTGTTGGTCATTGGTCAATTAACATTAAAGTCTATGAGATACGTTTTAGACAGCGAAAAAGTTCCGGTAAAATAATTTCGATTATTATTTTGCATAAAAGTTTTCTTAGCGCCAGATTTTAGTATTTTTGAACAAATTTAATCATCAGCAATGAGTTGGGAAGCATTATTCAGGAGAAAATCTATTACTCAAGTTGTTCAGGAATCGACCAACAGAGAAGGTGGGCACCAGTTGCATAGGATACTTGGCGTACGCGACCTTACTGCATTTGGTATTGCGGCCATCATTGGTGCCGGCATATTCAGTACCATTGGCAGAGCGAGTTTTGCAGGTGGCCCGGCCGTATCGCTCTTATTTGTAGGTGTAGCCATTGCTTGTGTTTTTACAGCACTTTGTTATGCTCAGTTTGCCTCGATGGTGCCGGTAAGTGGTAGCGCCTATACTTATGCGTATGTAGCATTTGGCGAATTATTTGCTTGGATAATAGGCTGGGCACTCGTTCTCGAATATGCAGTATCTAATATGGTGGTGGCCATCTCGTGGTCAGAATATTTTACTTCGATGCTTACAGGCTTTGGTATCAATATGCCAGGGTGGCTTACTATAGACCCCGGAACAGCCCGCCATGCCTACCAAAGTCTCGAACTTGCCAACCAAAATGGAACTGTCGGCGAAATGTCTGAGCAGGCATTGCGTACTGCACAAATCTATGCAGAAGCTCCTGACTTTGGATCATTCAAAGTGATATTTGATCTGCCTGCAGGTCTTATTACTGTTCTGGTTACCTGGCTGGTGTTCAGAGGCATCAGGGAATCAAGAAATACAAGTAATATACTTGTGGTATTAAAGCTTGCTGTAATAATACTGGTCATCATTGCTGGAGCATTTTTTATTAAACCCGAAAACTGGTCACCTTTTGCACCCAATGGCGTAAGCGGTGTACTCAGTGGAGTAGCTGCTGTATTTTTCGCTTTCATTGGTTTTGACTCCATATCCACTACAGCTGAAGAATGCAAAAACCCACAACGCGACTTGCCACGTGCTATGATATACTGTCTGGTCATCTGTACTGTATTATACATTGCTATTACGCTTGTATTAACAGGAATGGTCAACTATACCGAACTACGGGTGGATGACCCCCTTGCTTATGTTTTTTCAAAAATAAACATGGACTTTATGGCAGGCATCATTTCGGTGAGTGCCGTCATAGCTATTACGAGCGCTTTGCTAGCATTTCAACTGGGTCAGCCCCGTATATGGATGACGATGAGTCGCGACGGATTGTTGTGGAAAAAATTCAGTGCTATCCATCCAAAATACAAAACACCTTGGTTTTCAACACTGGTAGCCGGCTTGATAGTGGCTATACCTTCCTTGTTTATGGATATGCAGTTTTTTGTTGACTTAACGAGTGTTGGCACTTTCTTCGCATTCATCTTGGTATGTGGTGGCGTTCTTTACCTTGACGAACATGGGCACTCGAAGGAGGCAAAATTTAAGGTTCCTTATATCAACGGGAAATACATTATTGGAGTGATGATGATTATTTCACTTATTGTATTCAGAAATGATTTGTGGATACACATCCAGGAAAAACCTTTGCTTATAGCTTTCTGGCTAACGTGGCTTTTCCTATCTGTGTTTGGATTCCGCAATAATTATTCGCTGCTACCAGTGCTCGGCATACTTACCAATCTCTATCTAATGACAGAATTGGGTGTCACCAACTGGTTTATGTTTTTACTATGGCTGGTCATAGGCCTTATCATTTATTACTTCTATGGACGTAAGCACAGTAAACTGCGGGCGGCACATTCATAACAAGGAATGAGGAATTGTAATAGAAACTTAACATTAACTTAATATAGAATTAGGAAACGTGATACAACGAATATGTATTTTTGCACCGAATTATCAACAACATAATAAAAGCCAATATGAAAATTGACGACATTCTACAATTCTTCCTCCCAAAAAACGAAAAATTTTACCCACTTTTCGAAGAAGCTGCACAAAATCTGGTCAATATCTCCAAAAAACTGATACTGATGCTCGAAACACCCGGCAAACAAGACCGATCGCGCATTATTAAAGAAATAGAAGACCTCGAACATGTAGGTGATGGACTAGCTCATAAAATAGTGTACGAACTCAATACAAACTTCATTACACCATTCGAACGCGAAGACATTCACCAAATGATGGTAGCAATTGACGATGTAGTTGATTACATTCATGGCTCTGCCAAAAGGATTGACTTGTACAATATTGAGGAGTTTCCAAAATCCTTCATGGACCTCGCCATTATCAACCTAAAAGCAGCTGAACAATTGCAGATTGCCGTCAAAAATCTACGCAACCTAAAAAACCGCGACGACATCAAGAAGGCCTGTATTCTCATCAACGAATATGAAAATCAAGCTGATGATATTTTTGATAATGAAGTGGCACGTTTGTTCGTCGAAACCAAGGACGCTGTTGAAATCATTAAAATCAAAGAAGTGCTCTCAGCGATCGAAACAGCAACAGATAAATGCGAAGATGCCTCCATGATTATTGACGGAATCCTAGTAAAAAACGCGTAGGCCAAACCACCAAGAACAAACATTTATGACATTACTAATCATTATCATAGTACTCGCCCTCGTATTTGACTACATCAACGGTTTTCATGATGCTGCCAACTCCATTGCTACCATCGTAAGTACTAAGGTATTGACCCCGGTACAAGCTGTAATATGGGCTGCGTTTTTTAATTTTCTTGCATTCTGGCTTTTTGAGCTGAACATTGCTGATACCATTTCAAAAACTGTCAATACGGGTGCCATTGACCTGTGGGTTGTATTTGCCGGACTTATTGCTGCCATCGCCTGGAATCTTTTAACTTGGTATTTTGGCATTCCTTCAAGTTCGTCACACACACTCATAGGCGGGTTTGCAGGGGCCGCCATAGCACATGCCGGTATAAAGATTGTGAATACCAAAATCATTATTAAAGTAGCTGCATTTATCTTTCTTGCACCTATCATTGGTATGGTCATCTCCTTTATATTTACTACAATATTGCTGTGGTTGTTCAGACGTACTCACCCTTCAAGAGTAGAACTCGTATTGAAGCGTGGTCAGCTACTTTCATCGGCACTTTTTAGCCTAGGGCATGGTGGCAACGATGCTCAAAAAGTAATGGGACTGATAGGTGCTGCTGTACTCGTTTATCTAAACACACACAACCTAACACCAGATGATGTACCGCAGTGGCTGCATGTGACTATGATAGATGTCAACGGGCACCAACAGCTTCATTTACCCAATTGGGTGCCGCTTGCATGCTACACTGCCATTGCCATTGGCACGCTAAGTGGTGGCTGGAGAATAGTAAAAACCATGGGTTCGAAAATTACAAAAATAACACCTATAGAAGGCGTTGCAGCTGAAGCAGCTGGCGCTGCCATGCTCTTCATTGCCGACATGCTTAAGGTGCCTGTAAGTACTACACACACCATTACGGGCTCTATCATTGGTGTAGGGCTCACCAAGCGAACTTCTGCAGTACGATGGGGCGTAACCATCAATCTGCTTTGGGCTTGGATACTAACCATACCTGTTTCGGCTTTGGTAGGCGGTCTTACTTATACCGTATTTTCGTGGATGTTCCATTAAGGTATCATCCACTCTCGTTTCTAAATGAAGACTTATTTGACGACGAGTAGCTTTTGTGATGAAATGAGCATGCCGTTTTTGCTAAAATGAACGAGATACATACCCGATTCTAAGTCACAACTATAACCCAAGTATTTCTCTGCGATTGAATGGTCTATATTATTTTGGTAGAAAACACTGTTGCCCAATAGATTAAAAATCTCTACCCTGTCGTAGTCTGCTACCCCATTTACAGTAAAATAATCCTGCACAGGATTCGGATAAATACGCAAGCTTCCACTTGACATTGCTCCGGTTGATGTGGTCTTTTCTCTGTACCCGACTACTTCAAACTTGTCGATATAAAATCCGTCACGTTGGTCGGTTTCGTCTGCCCCGAGTTCGAATATCAGGTTAAAAACAGAATTGTTGTATTGAGATATGTCTATCACCTCCTCTTCCCATTTCAATGCATTGCCCTCATACACAGAATTCTCTGCTGCCTGCTCGAGTGTGCCTTTGGTCATATTGTAACCGCACAAATATTCAGTAGTACCAGCAGTATTATCTTCTATTGACACTGCCGCATAATCAAAGTTGGGTTGGAATGCCCATTTGGCATAATACCTCAAGTAAACTTTCTGATACTGGCCGGAAGTTACCAAAGCTTGTTTTAAAGCCAGGTAGCTAAATTCGTCTGCTGAATATGTACCAGTCGGACTATCCGTAACACATGTGCCCCCCGAATATGCATCGGATGTGGTGATGCCCCATGGTGTAGATGCTGTCCAATTGTCGAGATTCTCAAATTCGTCTGTAAGTAGTGTTTCTTTAACATCATAAAACCCAATGTTGACAGAATCCTGATGAGTGGTGTATCCATCGGTCCAGTTGAAGTAAACTGTTATCTGGTCACCGTTTTTGACATTGCCCCAGGCAAAATCAAACTTGATTTTTTGAATATCATTTGTATTAAGCGATATGACTTGTACTGGCTGCGTGAATATCATTCTGTCAGTTGGTTCTGAAATCGTAACCGTAACCGGTGCTGGTGAAATGCCCGTCTGGATGGCATCGAGTGTCAATATGGTATCCTCACCTGACATAGCCGGAATTTCTTTATAAAACAAAGCCAGGTTGTTGTGTGCTGATCTGAGTATCTGCAGGTTCATTTCAAGACAAGACTGTGACAACGGCAAAATCCGGTCTTCAAATGGCCAGAATCCGTCATAAAATTCACCAACTTCTGCAGTGAGAGCTATGGTCGGACTAGTCTTTTCATCGCCTCCGTACATCCAGTCATCTGAAGTACCGTTGGCATAATATCCTACCGTCTCAAGACTGGTACCTGCGGTAAATTTGTTTTTATCAACCATCCTGTCTGCCACTCGTCTGAATGTGAGAGAGTCCGGACAATTGGATGCATTATGGCCCCAAGGGTACAATAACAAATTGCCAAATGCATGGTGGTTGAGCGCAAATTTGAAATCATGTTCAAGACAAAAACTCCTCACAGCCTGTGTCTCTACTTCACTAAAGGCAGAAAGCCCGCGATAGATCTGACTTACTGACGAAGGTGAGGACCCCAAATTATCATAGCCCCAGAATTTACCGTAATTGCGGTTCAGATCTACACCCATTCCGCCATTGGTGTTTGGTTTCAGGTTCTTGCGCCACATTCCTCCACCCATGGGGTCGGTAAATTCGTTGTATCGGTAGCCGTCCGGGTTAATCATCGGTATAAAATACATCTCGGTATTGTCCACTAAGGCCTTTATTTCAGCATCGGTCTCATAATGCTCTAGCACATACCACATAAAATAAACAAGCTGTGTGAGACTAAGCGGTTCGCGTGCGTGGTGCAGGGCGGTATAGAGTACCTTAGGCTCGTCTTCTTCCACATCCGGGTTGTCGGATATTCGCAACCAATACAGAGGATTATTGTTGTGTGTCTTGTAATTGCCGATCGGCTTATAAGCTGAAATGAGCTGAGGGTACTTGGTGTGCATTTCGGTTAGCACATCTAGAAATTCCTGGTAGGTATAATACCCTATCATAGATCCTTTCTTAAAGTTTTTGGGTGGATCTATAGTGGGTTCAGGATTACAGACAGCTGCATCACGTACGGTGGGTGCATCAGAATGTTTGCGTGTGCGGTAATATTCTGACACATTGTATATACGGATGGCATAAGGTACAGCATTCGATTTCAATATTGAAATTTCTTCTTCTGATAACTCGATTGAAAATTTATTACCCGGTAAGTGGATACCTTCAGAAATGTCGATGCCAAATGTAGCAATTCTTTCGATATTTGTACTGTCCAATGGAATCTCTACACGATGAAAAAGTAAGGCAGACTGCGAAAAAAGTGGTAATTGACAAAGTAAAATGAAGATGATCAGTTTCAGATATTTCATGCAGATTATATTGAAATGTAGGCTTTAAATAATTCTCAAAATTATATTCATTTGAGATGAAATGCAGGAATTTAACGTAAGCTTAAGCAAGAATGTTTATAAAACCAATTGTTAAACCCAAATAACGCATTAGGCTCTTTACTGCAAATAATTATTGCTTCAAATCCATTTCAAAAAACCTAAGTGCATTAACATTTATTCAAGACATTCTGTGTTTCAAAATGACTATCTTTGTTAATTGATATAAAGAAGCTGTACAATGACAGACATAAAACGAGTAAGGGAAGAATTATACCTCGACGGGCCACGAAGCAGGATAGAAGAATTTAAATTTTTGATATCTGTAATGTGGAATTTTTTAAAAGGATTCAGGAAATTACACTTTAGCGGACCCTGCATTACTGTTTTTGGTTCGGCAAGATTCAAGGAAGATCACAAATACTATCAGGTGGCAAGAGAAATAGGGGCATCCATAGCAAAACTGGGTTTTACGACACTTACAGGTGGCGGGCCGGGAATCATGGAGGCAGCCAACAGAGGAGCATTTGAAGCCGGCGGCAAATCTATAGGGTGCAATATCATTCTCCCTTTCGAACAATTACCCAACCCTTACACTCAAACCAATTTTTCGGTACGGTATTTTTTCGTCAGAAAAGTGTTGTTGCTAAAATATTCATACGGTTTTGTAGTATTGCCGGGAGGCTTCGGTACTATGGATGAATTCTTTGAAACACTCACACTCATACAGACAGGAATGATCCGAGATTTCCCGATTGTGCTGATCGGAAAAGAATATTTCAAGCCGATGACCCACATGATTGAACACATGATACAAAATAAAACCATTTCGCCCGAAGACCTCGACCTTGTACTAATAACTGATGACCTAAAGGAGGCAATGAACCACATCAGACAATACATTGACCAAAACTACATCGTACGCAGACAAAAACCACGGTGGTGGTTACTGGAAGAAGTAAAACCGGTAAATTGAAAAAATGGATAAAACTTTTAGATCAATAAATACGTTACTAATACTATAAAAAAAATAATCATGAGCGAAAATCAAAATACGAACCAACTGAACATCGAGCTGCCTGAAGACGTAGCAGACGGAATATACTCCAATCTTGCAATCATTTCGCATTCAAATGCCGAGTTCGTGGTTGATTTTATACGTATGATGCCCAACGTGCCCAAAGCTAAGGTTAAGACAAGAATTATCCTTACACCGCAACATGCAAAAAGGTTGTTGAAAGCATTAAACGAGAACATCAAGAAGTACGAAACACAGTTTGGCGTAATAGATGATAATGACCACGGTTTCATGCCCGGTATGAACTTCAATACACCGCCGGCACAAGCTTAGTCTGTATCAAATAATGTACCTTTTGTGTAAGGCGATTTCATACCCTTGTGTTTGTACGCCTTCTCAGTTGCCTCACGTCCGCGTGGTGTGCGTTGTATATAGCCTTCCATGATGAGAAAGGGTTCATAAACTTCTTCGATGGTACCTGCTTCTTCACCTACTGCCGTGGCAATGGTTGTAAGGCCAACCGGACCACCCTTGAATTTTTCGATGATAGTGGCTAGTATCCTATTATCCATTTCATCCAGACCGTGTTCGTCAACATTTAAGGCAGAAAGGGCGTACTTCGCTATGTCAACATTGATGGTGCCATCTCCTTTCACTTCTGCAAAGTCGCGTACCCGACGCAACAAGGCATTGGCGATACGAGGCGTACCCCGACTTCTCCTTGCTATTTCAAGGGCGCCTTCTTTTGTTATGGGTATATTGAGCAATGCAGCAGAGCGGTAGATGATTTTTTCAAGTGTTTCGACATTATAATAGTCAAGTAGGCAGTTGATACCAAATCGTGCCCGCATAGGTGCAGTGAGTAACCCCATACGGGTGGTAGCACCTATTAAGGTAAACGGGTTGAGCGATATCTGAATACTACGGGCATTGGGACCGCTATCTATCATGATGTCTATGCGGTAATCTTCCATCGCCGAATAAAGATATTCCTCTACAACTGTATTCAAACGGTGTATTTCATCGATAAACAAAACATCTCCTTCAGACAGATTAGTAAGCAGGCCGGCAAGATCACCAGGCTTTTCGAGTACTGGCCCTGAAGTCATCTTGAGTGAGGCGCCCAGTTCATTGCTGATAATGTGCGACAGGGTGGTTTTGCCAAGCCCCGGCGGACCATGAAGCAATACATGATCCAGTGCCTCGCCCCGTGCTAAAGCCGCTTGTATGAACACTTTCAGATTGTCAACTATCTTGGGTTGCCCATTGAAGTCTTCCAGGGCGGCCGGGCGGAGCGACTTTTCTATCTGTACCTCCTCTGATGGCATTCTGTCCTTATCCGGGTCAATATTTTGATTGCGCATATTAAAAAGATAATTAATGATTGAGAACCCACACTATTTTGCCATTGGTGAGTTCGGCAATGTTGTCGATGCAGTTATGTTTAGCGGGTTCGTCCGTACACATTAAATTTCCCTGACAGTCATAAAGCAGATTTTTCTCCTGGCTTTCAAAATAATATGCAAATCCGTCTTGATAAGTGAATTTCCACATCTTATTTACCCGCTGGTTGTTCATCAGTCTTCGCCCCCATTCAGTTTTAACAGGATCAATCATATCTATACATTGTAGTTTAGAGGGTTTTGTTGTCTTATCTGCAATACAGATGCTCAATATATCTATTATCATATCTTCGGCCATGCAAATACCTGCTACATTTTGGGCTTTTTTGTAAGTAAATAGTACTCGCTGTCCATCCATCAAGCTGAATGGGATGACAGTAAGGTCATTAGGTAGCAATTTTTTCCCATCATCTGTAATCAGGAAGTAGGTACAGCCATCCAAATCCCGCATATCTTTCACAGTTGCTCTTGTTTCTTCCTGAGACCCGGAATTGGTGACAACAGTTCGATTGCAAGACAAAATGAGTAAAAATGTACAGCTCAATAGGATTTTTTCAATCATACAAATACTGCAATATGCTTTTTGTATTAAATTTAAATATCTTTGCGGCCTAAAATTAATTAAAAAAACAATTTATTTTAAAATTTAAATAATTAAACGATATGAGTGGTTCAAAAATTACCATTTTCAGAGGAAAACTCAAAGTGCCGGATAATCCGATTATCCCTTTTATTGAAGGTGACGGTACAGGGCGCGACATCTGGAGAGCATCTGTGAGAGTGATAGATGCTGCAGTAGAAAAAGCCTATAAAGGCAAGAAAAAAATCGAATGGAAAGAAGTACTTGCCGGAGAAAAAGCATTCAAACAAACAGGCAACTGGCTCCCGGACGAAACACTTGACATCATCCGCGAGCATCTTGTAGCCATCAAAGGTCCGCTTACTACTCCGGTAGGTGGCGGAATCACCAGCCTCAACGTAGCATTGCGTCAGATACTTGACCTGTATGTTTGCCTCAGACCGGTACAGTATTTTACAGGCGTGCCTTCGCCGGTGAAGCACCCCGAGAAAGTGGATATGGTTATTTTCAGAGAGAATACAGAAGACATCTATGCAGGTATCGAATTCACAGGTGGTTCGGAAGACTCTGATAAAATTCTAAATTTTATAAAGAAAAATTACCCTAAATTTTTCTCCAAAATACGATTCGGTACATCCGCAGCCGTTAAGAGCTGGAATAAGGCAATCAAATCGAAAGAAGCTGCTACTGTTGAAGTAGGTATCGGCATCAAACCCGTGTCTCGAGTAGGTACTGAAAGATTGGTGAAGGCTGCTATTGACTATGCTATTGCCAACAATCGAAAATCAATAACCATTGTACACAAGGGCAACATCATGAAATTCACGGAAGGAGGGTTCCGTGACTGGGGTTACAAATATGCTGAGACACACTACAGCAATCAGACATATACCTGGGCACAGTGGGAGCGCACCAAGAAAGACAAAGGTGAAGAAGCTGCCAACAAAGAACAAGCAGATGCTCTGGCTTCTGGCAAGATCCTTATAAAAGATGCCATTGCAGATATAGCTCTACAACAGGTACTTACACGTCCGGATGACTTTGATGTGATAGCAACGCTAAACCTTAACGGAGATTATCTATCAGATGCTCTTGCGGCTCAAGTGGGCGGTATCGGTATTGCACCGGGTGCCAACATCAATTACGTTACGGGTCATGCCATTTTCGAGGCTACTCATGGCACTGCTCCAAAATATGCTGACCAAGACAAGGTGAACCCTGGTTCGGTGATACTGAGTGCAGAGATGATGCTCAGATATATGGGCTGGACTAAAGCAGCTGACCTTATATTGAAGGGGCTTAACGGTGCCATTAGCAGCAAAAACGTGACTTACGATTTCCACCGTCTGATGGAAGGCGCCAAACTTGTTAAATGTTCGGAGTTTGGTGATGAAATCATCAAAAAAATGTAAACAGAACTGAATATTACTAAAAATGGCATCAGATATATATCGGGTGCCATTTTTTTTAATTGACCTGAAAAACCTCTATTTTGACAGTAATGTTTGGCAAGGCTTCAATAGCTGCCAAATCGTACTAACTTTGTACAACATTCATGAATAACAAATGAACAGAATACTGATAATAGACGACGAAGAAAAACTACGAACTTTGCTTTCATAAATTATAACCTTGGAGGGCTTTGAAGTATTACAAGCAGGAGACATTAAAGCCGGGCTCAAAAAATTAGAAACGGCATTGATTGATGTTGTTTTGTGTGATGTAAAATTACCAGATGGCAGCGGTATTGATGCAACCAGGATTATAAAGGAAAAATATCCGAACATTGAAATTATCTTGCTGACAGCCTACGGCAACATACCGGACGGAGTACAAGCCATGAAAAACGGAGCATTTGATTATATTACAAAAGGCGATGACAACAATAAAATTATTCCATTACTATATAAAGCAGTGGAGAAAGTAACCCTTGCCAACCGTGTCACATTATTAGAAAAACAATTAGAGCATAAATATTCGTTCGAAAGTATTGTAGGAAAGTCAAAAGCAATATTATCATCGATTGAGTCGGCCAGGAAAGTATCAACATCTGAGGCAACTGTCTTATTGACCGGCGAAACCGGTACAGGAAAAGAAGTTTTTGCTCAGGCCATCCACCATTCAAGCCTGCGAAGCAAACACAACTTTATAGCAGTCAATTGTTCAGCCTTCAGCAAGGAATTGCTCGAAAACGAATTATTTGGACATAAAGCAGGTGCTTTTACCGGTGCGACAAAAGACACAAAAGGTATTTTTGAAGAGGCCAACAACGGAACAGTTTTTCTGGACGAACTGGGTGAGATGCCCCTAGATCTGCAGGTAAAATTATTGAGAGTGCTGGAGACAGGCGAATATCTGAAAGTTGGCGACAGCAAACCAACCAAAGTAAATGTACGAATCATTGCAGCTACCAATAGAGATCTGAAAAAAGAAATAGAGTCTGGCAATTTTCGTGAAGATCTGTTCTACCGCATTGCCGTATTCGAAATAAACCTTCTACCGCTTCGTGAAAGACTAGCCGATATAGAAGACCTGAGTTATTTCTTCCTGAAGAAATTTGAAGAATCTGCAAACAGAAAAATTTCCTCCATTTCGAACGAATATCTAGAATTGCTTATGCAGCATCAATGGAAGGGAAATATACGGGAATTACGCAACGTCATTGAGCGAAGCGTCATACTCTGTGAAGGCACTATCCTCACCCCCGAATCATTGCCTTATGAAATCCAGCAATTGAGTAAGCCCGGCACAAAAGAAAAAATGCTGTCAGCCTTTGAGCTGGCAAGTGCAGAAAAAGTGCACATACAAAAAGTGCTGAACTACACAAACGGCAATAAGACAAAAACAGCTGAACTGTTAGGTATTGCACTTACCACCTTATACCGCAAGATGAGTGAATATAATTTATAATAACAAAAACAGGTTTATCATGGCATTCAAAACCATCAAGGAAATATTCGCACACAATCAAGAATGGATTGCAGAACAATTGAAGGATGATCCTGAATATTTTTCAAAATTATCAAAACAACAACAACCCAAATATCTATTTATAGGTTGCTCGGACAGCCGTGTCTCTACAGAGGCTTTGATGTATTCAAAACCAGGTGATGTATTTATTCACAGAAACATTGCCAATGTTATACCCAGTAATGATTTGAATGTACTTTCAGTCATTAATTATGCTGTCAATCATATTAAAGTTAAATATATAGTGGTGTGCGGCCATTATGGTTGTGGTGGTATAAAAACTGCAATTACTGCTACAGATGCGGGTATTCTGAATCCTTGGATGGGCTACATCCGCGATGTGTACCGCTTACACAAAAAAGAACTGAACGCTATAAAATCTATAGCCAAAAGATCCGACAGACTGGTCGAATTGAATGTACAGGAACAATGTATCAATCTGGTCAAAACACGAGACATCCAACAAGCTTTATTAGAAAACAGAATAGAGATACACGGTTGGGTTTTTGATATGCGCACAGGCAAACTGATAGATTTAGGCTTCAATACACAAAAGGTCGCAAAAGAGGTTTTGGATATTTATAACATAGTGAAATAATATAAACCATTAAAGTATTAAGCATAGTTAAGGTACATTCTCAATTTCCTAAAATTCTTAATGGTTCAAAAACATCTTCCAACCCTTTCAAAACGCTAATATTTACCCTTTCAAAATGAAAGGGTTTTTTGTTTTGAAAATCTGTAAACATTTACATATCTATTTGATTTACTGCGTGTTACACCTTATAAAAATACTTTGGAACATCATTTGAAATATAATTGGCATAATCAATTATAAATTTATCATGATGAACTCAAATGAAAAACTCAACATCTACAAGCAAGCACAACGATTTGCTGATGTTACTAAAAAATTAATCATCACCGGCAACGTCAAACGGGCTAAAAGATGCCTGAATGTCGCTTCGAATCTGATGGAAAAAGGCAACAAAGAAATACAAAATGCAATATCGAATGTGTATGTGTATTCTTTATCGTCCTTCATGGAGCTCCATCACTGTGCCATAAAAAACTTCTTCCCTAAGAATTTACAAAACGAATATCATAACCAAATAAACGCAAGCGGACTATGACAGCAATTCTCCTTATCCTTTTAGGCGTAGCCCTATTTTCATTCTTTTATTATTTAATCAACTTATTTGAAAAGATATGACAGCTTTATTTATCATCGGAATATTGGTTTTTGGGTACATCAGTTATGTATTAGTAAAACCGGAGAAATTTTAATTAGTGAATAGTGAATGGTGAAGAACCATAGACTTTCTCAATAAAGTGTAGACGAAGATAAGTTAAAAACAAATAACTTATTAATTTCACACATTTAAAAATAAAATTATGCCAAGAGCAAGGAAGTTTTA
>WBZR01000854.1_pt1 | contig 43880 bp, 69 predicted proteins | sample 5204231 | NCBI WGS metagenome assembly WBZR01 (sample SAMN12412403, study PRJNA552823) | activated sludge metagenome | isolation source: activated sludge from anammox sidestream of wastewater treatment plant... | place: USA: Virginia | collected 2017-08 | reverse complement strand
GTCCTGCGCGCACCAGGCACGCCGTCGCCACGTCAACCAGTCGTTTCCCGCGGAAGGGATTGCCGGCATCCACACGCATCGGCGCGCCGCTCTCGTCGCGTACCGCGGCACGCGCCATGATCGCCGCCGTCGCTGCACCAACGAACTTGTCCCGTTCGTCCTCGATGGTCGCGACGTATCGCCCGCCCAGCGGCTCGGCACCTTGCGCCAGATGCGCGAGCAGGCGCGACTTCGCGGTTTCGACGGTGCACTGCATATCGTCCTGGCACGTCTGCAGCAGCGCAGCGACCCCTTCGTGCCGGCCGAATCGGCCGACACCGAGGGCTGCAATTTCCGTCCGGCGACGCGCCTCGGCTTCGCGGCCGCGCGCCTCGATCTCGGCCTCGTTGGCGGTGGGTTCCGGCTGCTTGCCACCCGCCGGCGTCTTGTCGTCTTTCATCGGAGCTTCCTTCTTCAGGTTGAACGCGGCCGCGGCGGCCGGCAGGGAATGGAACCGCGATAGGTCGAACGACGCCGCGATCGGAATCGCCGCCACCACCGAGTCGACGAAGCCCTCGTCGCTGGCCTCGGCGGCCGTGTACCAGTGGTCGGCCCCGTCGGTGAGCAGCGCGAGCATTTCATCGGCCGGGCGGCCGGTCTTCGCGGCGTAGCTCGTGGCCATCGCCTGCGCCCAGGTATCGAGCAGATCGGCGTACTCGCGCATCGTGGCCGAGTTACCCATCGCGGCGCCCCAGGGCGCGTGGATCATCAGCAGCGCGTTCTCGGCCATCTCGACCGAGTCGCCGGACATCGCGATCAGCGAAGCGATGGAGCATGCGACACCATCGATCGCCACCGTGACATCGGCCTTGTGCCGCTTGATTGCGTTGTAGATCGCGATGCCGTCGGACACCGATCCGCCGTAGCTGTTGATGCGCACGGTGAGCACATCGACGTCCAGGGCGGCGAGCTCGCGGACGAAATCGGCCGCGGTGACCGATTCGCCCCACCAGCTCTCGCCGATGTCGCCGTAGATGAAGATCTCGGCGGCGCGAGGATCGCGAACCGAGGCGCGGATCGAGAACCACTTGGACGTGTTCATGGGGTGACACTCTCTCCAATCGGCCGTCCGGGTTTTAGGGGGAAGTCCGGACTATTTGCGATCACCGTTGCGCCACGACTTCGACCATCAGCGTCCGGCGCATGACGCGCCCTGCGCTGGTCGTCACCTGATTGGTCACCGCGAACGTGCCGAGTCCTGAGCTCGTCAGCCACTGCGTGGCGATCGCGCCCACCTGGGAGACGATCCCCGCCGCCAGGCCCGAGGCCACCTCCCAAGCGCTTGTCGAAATCGTCTCGTCGACCTCGAGCTGCTCGCTCCAGTCGCGCGACCAGTCCAACGTCTCGCCCGCAGCCATCTGTACGTAGGGCAGCCCGCCCCGGATCGTGTATCCGCTCATGCCGGAACCCTCCTTCGTTCGCCTGCAACCGGCACCGTTCGCAGCTCGAGCGCCACCGGGATCGTGCGACTTGCTGGCGCGGCCGCCGGCACAGATCCCTCGAGGTACCCACTCGCCAGCGCCCCCGCCACCGCAGCCGCATCGAACCGGATCTGCGTCAGCAGCACGCCCGTCGCCATCGCCGAGGCGAACGCGCTCGCCTGCATCGTCACGCCCACGTCGAGCGAGCCGGTCGCCTGCACGACTGCGGCTGCCGCCCCTTGCAGCCTGATCGACGTGGTCAGCCCGCCCTCGGCGATCGCGATCGCCTGAGCGTCGGCAGCGAGACTCGCAGGCGCGCCTGGAGCGGTGAGACCTCCCGTCGCCTGTGCACCGGCCAGCGCAGCCCCTGCGAGCCGGATCGCTGTCGAAAGATCGCCCGCAGCCAGCGTCGATGCGATCGCAGCGCCAGCCAACTGCGCAGCCCCCGAGAGGTCACCGCTCGCCACTGCAGTCGCGATCGCAGCACCCGCAAGCCTCACCTGCGTCGAGAGTGATCCGGACGCGGCCGAGCCGACCGCTGCGGCCCCGGCGAGGCTGATGCCGGTCGTGAGCACACCCTGCGCGATCGCCTGCGCAACCGCCGCGCCATCGAGCCGAATCGTCGTCGTGAGCGACCCCGACGCGAGCGCGGCGGCCAGCGCGTCACCGGCCAGCGACGTGTCGCCGACCGAGGTCAGCTCGCCCGAGGCCTGCGCGCCGGCCTGCGCTGCGGCAGCGAGCTGGATCGCGGTCGTCAGCCCCGCAGCAGCCACCGCCGCGGCCAGCGCGTCGCCCTGCAGGCGGATCTGGATCGTCAGATCGCCACCGGCCAGCGTCACCGATGCAGCAGCACCCGTCAGACTGATGCCCGTCGTGAGGCTGCCGGTGGCCGTCGTCGCCGACACCGCCGCGCCGACGCACGCCACGATCTGAGTCGTCACGGACAGGCTGAACTGCAGCCCGTGCGCCAGTGCGACGCCGATCCCGCAGGTAATCTCGGTGGGTTGCGAGATGCCCGCCGGCAGCCCAGCGGCGACCGCGGCCCCGACAGTCGCCTCAATCGCAGCGGATACGATGATCTGCGCATCGAGCCCTTGCGCGACGGCCTCACCAATCGCCGCCTCGATCGTCGTGCCGGCCAGGACTTGCGCACCGAGCCCGTGCGCGGACGCTTCGCCAACCACGCACGAGATGACCGTCGAGTCGACGATGCTGGCCTGGATGCCGGCGGCGATTGCCTGGCCGATGCCCGCGTCGATTTCTACCGACTCGAACGCGCTCGTCACCACGACGTTCGACTCGTTCGTTCCATCCGACCAGACGAAGGCGATCTTGTAGCTGGTGCCTGCCGTCAACCCGCTTGCTGGCGTGGAGAACACCTGTTCGCCAGTCGTCGTGCGTGCGTTCTCGACACCCGAGGCAACTGCTGCGCTGCTCGTCGCGTCCTGGCCCGCCTTGATCTGCGCTGCGCTCGGGTTGGACTTCTCTGCGGTGTAGATGACGTAGAAAAGCTGCGGAGACTCATCCCACGTGATCAGCACGCGCCCGTTCGCGCCCGAGCCACCTTGGCGCGTGCCAGACGAACGATACGCGCCACCACCTCCGCCGCCGGGTTCTGCTGCGCCGTTTGCGGTGCCGGGTGCGGCTGCGTTGGCGTTCGCGCTACCGTCGCCGCCCTTGCCGCCTCCTGTGACTGCGGCGGCGCCCGTGCTGCTGGTTGCCGTATTGCCGTCAGAGCTCGTACCCCCGGAGCCACCACCCCCGCCGCCTGTGCTGCCCGAGGATTGCGTTCTGCCTGCACCGCCAGAGTATTTAACGTCGCCGTAGCCGGATGCCGCCGCGCCCCCTGCACCACCTGTTGCCGTGTTGTTGGCGACCGACGCACCGCCCTTCGCCATGCAAGTCGTGGATGAACCAAACCACGAATCACCGCCGGCAGAGGTATCCGTCGAACCTGCGCCGACCGAGTAGCTGTAGGTGCTGCCAGCCGTCCATCCAGTGGATTTGCGCGAGTACGCGCCGCCGCCACCGCCGCCACCGTAGCCGGTTGAACTGCGCGTGCTTCCCTTGCCCCCGCCGCCCCACACCTCGACGACGATATTGATCGCATTGGCGGGGATCTGGAACGACCCCGAGCCGGAGGTGTATTGCTGCGATGGCATGGCGTTAGAACGTCAGGGTGACCTTCGGCGTCGCGACCGTCGTGCCGATGTCGATGGCGTTCGGCGCACTCAGGGTCGGCGCGACGGGAGGCCCATCAACGACGCTCGTCCCCGTCACGGAGCCGCTCTCGGCGCCGGCCAGATCCGGCTCGGGCGAGTTGCCGTACAAGGGCGCGTAGAAGTACGGTGAGAAGAGCAGCGCGTGCGAGCCGGCCGCGAGCGCCGCAATGTCCGCGTCGGAGAGGCCAGAGCGCCAGATCGCTACGTGCGCGATATCGTCGTTTGGCCGGTTGTCGGTCTCGTGGTCGGTACCGCCGATGCGCAGTCGCGCCGTCGAGGTCCCCGTGTTTGCCGGCATCGAGCCGTACCGCGTCGTGCCCGTGACCTTCGCGCCGTCGAGGAACAGCTCGAAGCGCGCGTCGCCCGACAGCGACGTGTCATAGCGAACCGCGACGTGAGTCCACGTATTAACCGTGAAAACCGAATCCTTGAACGCCTCGTACCCAGTAATCTCGCTATACAGTCCAGAGCCGTCCGATCCGTGCATCAGCGCGAACCCGGCGCTGCCGTCGAACATGCACACGACGTGCGTCCACGCCACGGACGACGAGCGCAGCTTGACCCACGCGGCGAGCGTGAGCGCGGACCGGCCGTCGAGCGCCCCGCTCAGACGACCGAAGTCGATCTCGTCCGAGGTGCCGTTCGTGAAGCGTCGGGCCACGACTCACGCCTGATCGAGCGTCAGGATTCCGCCCGCATTCCACTTGATCTCCAGCGGCCCGCTCACGATCGAACGCGCCGCACCGAGATCGACGAATGCGATCGCCTCCTTGCCCGCGCTCGTGTCGTCGAATAAGATTCCCCAGCGTCCGTTCGTGAAGCCGGACGAGTCCTGATCGATCGTCACGTCCGCTGCGTCGAGCACGAACTTGCCGCCCGAGAGACCACCCGTCACGCTCGCAAGCGTGATCGGTCCGGTGTACTTCGTCCCGCCGGTGGCGACCTGGCTCGACGACAGATCCGTCGAGCCACCGGAACCCCATCTCGGGTCCGCCGTGGTCGCAACCGGCGTCACGGCATCCGTGATGATGCCGAGCTTGACCGTGTCGCCACTGGTCGCGAGATTGAGCTTCTTCGCCGCCACGTTGGCGAGCGCCTGATCGAACCACACCACATCACCGAGTGCCATCGTGATTGCTCCGTAAAATCAAGCGACCAGCGCCACCTGAGCGCCATGCACCTTGCCGGTTGTCACCATGTCCGACCCCACGTTCTCGACGTGGATCATGAGCGACATGCCCGAGTACACGATCGGTACGTCGATCTCCAGCTTGCCGGTGCCGTCGGTCGCGCCGTCGCGCAGCTCGACCGTGAGCGTGCCGGAGCCCAGCGAGTCGCTGATCCCCTGCGCCTTACCCTGTGGCGTCGATCCCGCCCGGTAGGCCGCGAGCGTGGTGGCGTCGAAGGAGAGCATCGGTCACTGCGCGGGCGGAATGGGCGGGCCGTTCGGGTTCAGGTAATAGAGCGTGTAATACCTGGAGCCGGCCGGCGGGCATTCGAGGTCGCCGAGCGGAAACGGTTTCATCCCGATCAACGTCGCGGCCTAGCCGGCGCTCGCGATCTGGCTGTTCGTGTAGCACATCGCAATGAGCGCGTAGCGCACTGCCGCGTCATGCGCAGCGACCGCGTTGGCGATGTTCGTCTCGGCCTTCGCCAGCCGCGTCGTGAGGTCCGCAACCTGCGTCTTGAGCGCCGCGATCTCGTCCGTGTGCGTGTTCAGCTTCGTCGTCTGCGCCGCGATGTACGGCTGCAAGTCCTGCCAACGGCCAACAGTGACCTGCGCGGCGACCGGCAGTGAGACAAGCGCCAGCGCAAAGGCCAGCGCGCGCATCACTTGATCTCCGGCAGCGTGATCGGCGCATCCGCAGGCGGCGCAGCGCCCATCTCGTCCAGCAGCGCCCGCGCCTCGGTCAACGTCTGCCGGTCAGCGTCCGTCAGAAACGGCTTGGCTTCCAGCGCCTGCACCCGCTGCACCAGCGGAGCCAGTTGACCCATTAGCCAGTTAGTCGCGATCCCCATGTCATCGTCCTCTCTGATTGGCGGGCCTCAACCCGACCGGCCGCGCCCATGTCGTCGCGCCCACCGATTTCAGATACGCCCGCCCGTCCTCTTTGGCCCGCGCCAGCGTCGGCGCATTGGTCAGCATCACCACGCACCCGAGCGCCTGCCGGTACGCCTCCTGAGCGTCAGCCAGCAGCGCCCGGTACGCCTCGACCTCGGTCGGCGGCGTGCCGACAGGCCGGCGCGTTTGCCGCCGGCCGTCGATGACGCGCGTGCTCGGGAGGTCGGCCAGGCGCATTACTGGAACGTGACGGTCAGAGCGCCGATCGCAAAGCTCGGGGCTGAGTCCCCCGAATTTATCGTCTTACTGGCCGTCAGCGCCTGGCAGATGAGCATGTTCCCGGCCGTCGATGCGTCGAGCAGCGCGAAGTGCGTCACCACGCCCCAGTTCGCCGTCGGCGCGGGAAACGTCACTGCCGCATTGTTCGACGTCTGCCCGCCCGTGCCGGTCGATGCCGTGGTCGATCCTGCCGACTGCGTGCCAGCCCAGTTGGCGAGAGACGAGGCCACCCCGACCCGCGCATAGCTGCCGCCGGTCACTTCGGTGCCGCCGCCAGCGTCGTTGCACGATGCCGTGTACAGCGCGACGTAGATCGTCGCCGGCGGCGTGAACGTCTGGCCGCGGAACAGCCAGTCGACGACCTTGTTTTCGAGGTAGTCGGTCATCGCCTGCGCCTGCGCGGCGGGCGCAAACGAGACGGCGGTGACGAGGGCCAGCGCGAGGCTGGCGAGGAAGTGCTTGAACGGGTTCACTCTTGCTCTCCTTCGATGAATTGACGTCACTCCGCCGGCGGCGGATCTATCGGCTCCGGTGCCGGCGCCGGCGTGGCGGAATCGTTGGCGGCGTCGCTGCTGAACACCAATCCGGCGTCGCGCGCCTCTTTGCGGAACTGCGCGACCTGCGCGAGCACGTCGCGCGGGTTGACACCGCGCTTGCGCATCACCTCGACCTCGGACGCGAAGCCCGCGCGCACCAACTCCTTCCACGCGTTGGCTTCCTTGATCGGATCGATCCACGGCATCGACTGGCCGATAAAGAGCGCGTCGTCAGCCAGGACCTGCGGCACGTCGCGCGGACGCGGCACGACGCCGGACAGGTCGGCCGCGAGCACGAAGGACTCCCAAACCGGGCGCACGAACATGCCGGTGAACTCGTCGGTGAGCGTCGCGTAGTGCACCCACTGCTCAACCAGTTCCTGGCGCTGCGCGGACCAAGTACCGTTGTAGTCGCGAGCGAGCGAGCTGTACGTCGTGCCGATGCCGGCTGCCACGGCGCGCAGCTGCCCCTGACGAAACGTCACGAGGCTCGGATTCGGACGCTTGCTGTCGATCAGGCCGATCTCTTCGCCGGCGGCGAGGCCGTCGACGATGGTGCCGGCCTCGAGGCGCAAGTCACGCGGCAGCGGCTTGCCATCCGCGTCGCGCTCGACGGTCGGGTCCTCCGGGTTGTAGAGCTCCGGATTGCCCTTTCGAATGTAGGCCGTCAGCCGCGCCGCGATCTTCGCGGCGATCCGCTCGGACTCTTCGTAGTCCTTGATGTCGTCGAGCCGCAGGATCACGGCCGCGAACTCGGATACGCCCCGAACCTGCCCGATCCGGTCGATCGTGGCGATATGCATCATCCGGTCTGCAGACACGCGCTTGAGGTCGCGCGCCGTCGCGATCCTGTAAGACTCGGACGGATCCGCCTTGTAGACCCAGTACGCACGCGGCCGACCCCATGCGTTGCGCTCGACGCCCTGCCGAATGCCCTTGGCCGCATCGTCGTAGTCGATCGGCACCATGTCCGCTTCGAGCAGCTCGAGCGAATACGGGACCAGCGTCCCGTGATCGAGCGCTGGAATGGGCCCGATCAGCTCCTGCGCAAAACCTTCCCCGTCGCGAAACCAGGTGCGCGCGACAAGCCGCTGCGCACGTGACCAGGTCAGCATCCCTGTGGCCTCGGGCCGACGCTGCCAGTCGACCCACGCATCGCGCAGCTGCTTGGCGTAGTCGTTGTCGATCGAACCATCCTCGCGCCGAGGCTGCGGCTCGATGCCGATGCCCGAGGGCCCCACCGTGTTGTTCACCAACACCCGCAGCGCACCGCGCGCCAGGTCGTGGTTCTGCTCGAGCCAGCGGATCTGGCTGCGCAGCTTCGGCGCGTCGCGCTGGACAATCTGGTTGATCGCCTCGGCCTGGCGGAACTTGCGCTGGCGCGACGGCTGCGCAGCCTCGTACGCCGCGAGCGCCCCGCGCGCGGCGCGCCGACGCAACCCCGCGATCGGATCGAACCAAGCGACCAGCCTGTCGATCGCGTTCAATCCATCCTCGCCCGCAACAGCGTGATCGATGGCGCGCCATCGGCCACGCGCTGCTCGGCCGAGGCTCGACTCTCCCACTCGCGCCGGCCTGCGCGGATCTCCGGCAGATCCTCATAGCGGAGCCGGCGATCGCCGAACGCCACTTCCTTGCCGGCGAGCAATGCCGCCTCGGCCGCCAGGTACTTGGCGAGCATTTCCGTCGCTGTGCTCATGGCGAGCCAGCGTATCGGCCGCGCCGTCCGGGTTTTAGGGGAACATCCGGACTATCTGCGGGTGCGCGCCAGGATCTCGTAGAACGTCGTACGGCTGATCCCGAACTTGCGGCAAACGTCAGCCCGGTTGCGGCCGTCGAACATCTGCAGCACCGCCATATCGCGCGCGATCCGGTTCGCCGTCTTCGGGATGTAGAGCTCGTCGCCGCCGAAGCGCTCCTGCAGGCCGTGCAGGATGTCTTCGGCGATCTGGCTGGCGTAGCGCTCGTTGTAGCCCACCCGTTCGCGCAAGATGCTCGTCAGCGCGTACTGCAGGCTGACGACGCGGTCTTCGGGCTGTGCGCGGCTCACAGGCGTGAGCTCCAGTCGTCCGATGCGATCGCAGGCCGGCGCGCCACCGGGCGCTCGGCTTCTTCGGTCTTCGGCCGGTGCTCGTCGGTCGGCGCGCTCGGCGCGCTCGGCGCGGGCAGCGTCAGCAGGTCTGCCTGGCGCGGCGCGACGAGCTGCTCGAGGCGGTCCCACTGCGCCGCACGGTATTTCGGCAGATCCAGCACGTGGGCGGCCCAGAGGCAGTACACCCACAGGTCCCAGGCCTCGTTGCGCGCCGAACTCGACACTTTCACCCAGCGCCAGACCTCGCCGTGGGCCGTGCGCTGGCGCACGCGCTGCTCGGCGGTGAGCTGCTCCCAGTAGTCGTCCGGGAGCGCCGACGGCAGGTGCACGTAGCCGGGCCCGGGCTGCGCCAGTTTGAAACGGCCCGCGAGCAGGTCCTTCGCAACGTGCACGCCGACGAACCACAGGCGCACGCCGTGCTTGAGCACTCGGCCGCGCAGGTTCACGTCGAACATCCGCGCGCGGCCCTTGATCGGGGTTTTCACATCCCGATCGCCCTTGATCGCGAAGACGCGCTGGTTCTCGCGGGTGCGCGCATAGGCGTAGACCTGGTGCGTGTGGTGGCCGCCCGAGTCGATCGCGCAGGCCTCGACGCGCAGCTGCTGGCCGCCGGCGTGCACGATCGTGCGCGCGCGCACCTCGTCCAGGCGCTGCCAGACGGCCTCCTGACCGGGGTCGCCGTAGATCCGGTCGAAGTCGACGAGCCAGGATTCCTCGCCACGCCCCCAGGCGACGATCTGGTACTCGATGCGATCGGCCTGCACGTCGACGGCCATCGTGAGGACCAGGCCCCCCGCCGGCACCGCCAGGAGCGGATAGGCCTCGGCCCGGTCTTTGATCCGCTCGTGGTCGAGCTTCTCGCCCTTGCGCTTGTAGGAGCGCGCCAGGCGCGTGTTCTCGAAGACCTTCCGCTCGGAGTCGTCGCCGGCGACCGCAAGCTGCTCCGCGGCCACGCGTTCGCGCGCCAGATCCAGCCACGACGACCACCCGAGCGGCATGTACAGCGCGGAGATCTGGAATCCCTCGGTCAGGCCGTCGCCAGCTGCGGTGGCGCGCCACTCCCCGGCAGCGAGCATCGCTTCCTTCGCCGCCTCGTCGACCTCCGCTCCGCAGGCCTGGCACACCATCCACGCGCGGGTGAGCGCCTCGTCCCAGCGCACGTTCTCCCACTCGAGCGTGTGCATCTCGCCGCAGTGCGGACACGGCACGAAGTAACGCCGCTTCGTCGACCGCCCATACAGCGCCTCGATCCGGCTCTCGCCTTCCTCGGTCGGGCTCGAGGTGAAGTAGGCCTTCGACGAATGCGCGAACGTCGTCAGACGCTTGAGCGCCAGCTCGACCGGGTCGCCCTCGGATCCGACGTCGGACTCCCAGCGGTCGATCTCATCGCCGTAGAGGTAGCGCGCGGAGATCTCTGACAGGTTCGGAGCCGAGCCGGCCGTCGTGATGTACATCGTTCCGCCGTCGAACTCCTTCGTGTCGATCGTGTTCGATGAATCGCGGCTGCGCGGCTTAGCAACGCGATGCGCCAGCTCCGGCACCGCCTCGATCGCCTTGCTGATGCGCGCGCTCGCGCGCTTGGCCAGGCCGAGCGACGGCAACAGCACGAGGATGTTGGCCGGCGCCTGGTGGATGCACGAGCCGATCCAGTTCAGCGCGACCTGCGTCTTGAGCATCTGCGAGGCGCCGACGACGACCACCTGTCGGCAGGGATCGTCGGCCGACAGCGCGCGCATCACCCCGCGGGCGTAGGGCGTGCGTTCGACCCGGTAGGGTCCAGGCTCCGCGGCACCGGCCGCCTTCGGGATGACCATGTGCCGCGCGGCCCACTCGTCGACCGCCAGCGACTCATCCGGCTCCGCGCCGTCGGCCAGCGCCTCGAGGTGCGCCTGCGTGCAGGCGAGCTGCAGTTCGAGCAGGCCGTCAGCCAGGTTGCCCATCGCCCTCATCCACATCCGGCAGGCCGCCGGCGCGCAGCTGCTGTGCGAAGGCCCGCAGCGCGACGCGCACTTCGTCGGCGATCCGCAGCTCGATCAGCTTCGGGTCGGTGACCGGCCCCAGCGACGCAGCCAGGCGCGGCGCGATGGCCAGCATCTGATCGCGCATCACGCGCGCCGCCACGAACAGCGTTCGGTTCACCTCGTCACGCAACACCAGCGTGCCGGCCAGCTCGGCCAGCTTCAGCTCGGCGATCGCCGCCTCGGCGGTCTCTCGGCGCGTCTTGCTCGTCCAGTAGTCGGACCCCTCGCCGCTGACTGAGCCGCCGGCGCCGTCCGCGGCCGTCTGCTCGACGGCATCCGGACGTTTTGCTCCAGGCCGCGCGCGCCGGCGCCGACGGTTCGCGTCCCACTGCACGCGAGCCACGGCAATGTCAAACAACCCGCCATCGAAGACGGTCAGCCGACCGGCCTTGGCGGCCTTCTCGACGGCCTGCCGGGAAACGCCGAACTCCTTCGCGAGGACCTGAGACGTGACAAGCTGGGCAGCCATGCAACCTAGACCGTGGAAATGCAACCGGCCGGGCAACCTAATGACCCCGCAGCCACTAATGCGCGATCGGGCCTCATCGCACCCGCTCGGTCTGGTGCTGGGGAGGACCCGTTGTTTTTCGCACACACATCCGCGGCGCCACGGGCGAGGGCTGAATGCGCGCGAATCACGTCCCGATCCCCTTGATCAGCCGGTCGATCTCGTGCGCCAGCCGCTTCGGGAAGATCGTGGCGACGGCACGCTTGAGGTTCGTCACGCCGATGTCGCTGAACATCGCCTGCGGGACGTCGATGGACTGCAGCGCTTCAATCGGCAGCCGTGACTTGCCGACCCTGCGGAACACGGTGCGCCCCTTGTTGCCGATGAACGCGCCGGGGATGAGCGTCCAGCTGCCATTCCTGCGCACTTTGACGTAAACCCCGACCTTGCCTTCCTTGACTCGGCGCCGGCCCTCGGCGAGCGTGACGCGCCGCTCGGCGAATCGGATCAGGTTGGCTGATCGCTTGCCAGGACTCGACAGCGTCACCTCGAGCACGCCTGATCTGGCAGAGGCGCGGCGAATCTGGATCCGGCTGCGCACATATGCGGCCTGCAGGTTGATGTCGCGCGTGATGTCGCGCGTCGCGGCAGTCTTCGCCATCTCGGCCGTACGATTCAGCGCCGAGGCGATCGCCTGCTCGCGCATGCCCTTCTCGAGGCGCCGCAGCTGGCCACGCACGGCCGTGAGATCGGCGCGTACGGACATCTTGATCATAGCTGCCTCCTTCCACCGTCAAACGGCGTACCCAACTCGTGCGCGCCCTCCTTCGCCCAGAATCGATTCGGCTCGCCGCGCAGGCCGGCCCGGATGCTCGGATCGACCTGGTCGGCACCGAAGGCCGATCGCAGGTCATCAATCCAGCCCGCCACCGTCGGCATCGCCTCGCGCATCGAGCCGTTCCCACGTTCGCTCACCCTCGCCTCCACACCTGTTCCATACCTTCCCGCAAGGTATGGAGCCCGCAAACCCGCGCCCAGCCTTGTTCTTCCATACCTTCCATACCTTCCATACGTTGAATGCTCAGGCGCGCGCGGGCGCGTGCGTGCGCGCCCTCGCTCACGTGCGCGCGCCCCTGCGCAGGCGCGGGGCACAAAGGTATGGAAGGTATGGAAGGTATGGAACCCCCGCGCCAGTGCTTGCTCTCCGGCTTCCATACCTCTGCCGAAGGTATGGAACAGGTGTGGAACTTTTCGGGTTTAGAGCGGCAACGGCCCATCTCTGTCCCCCACCTGATTGCCCCGGATCTGCTGCGCCTGCTGGTATTTCGACCACGCTGGCAGCACGTACACGAACCTGCTGACCCCATTGCGCCGCTCGAGCCGCGTGCAGCCGAGCTTCTTCAGCAGCATGCCCACGCGCGTCATCACGTCGCGCGTCATCCTCCCTGCGTCGAGTTTCAACGCGTCCGCCAAGACTTCGGACAACGTGAACTCGGCCCGGCCGAGCCCTTCGATCCAGTCGTGGATCGGGTCGACGAACGCATCCTCGGCTTCGCGCTTGAGCTGCTCGGGGTCGAACAGGTCGCGTTGCTCGGCCGCCGTCGGCCAATGGCGCTCGCCGGCATCGAACGCCGCGACCGCTTCGGCGAAGAGCTGATCGCGCACAGCGGCCAGGCCCTCGGTGTCGATCTCGCCCACGACCTCGACCGGCCAGAAGCGGCGCCCGCCCGTCGGATCCTTGTTCCACTGCCAATCGTTCGTGGTCCCCGCAAATGCGAGCTGGCGCGGGCAGCGGATCTCTCGGCGCCCGTACGTGGGCCGGAATTCGTCGATCTGGCGCGACAGGAACGACTTCTGCCGCATCGACTCGACGCGTGCGATCGACCCCATCTCGGAGAATTCGTGCAACCACTTCCCCCGGATCGCGCTCATCGAATCCTTGTTCGTGAGATCGAGCTCGGTGTCGGAGAACCAGTCGCCGGCCAGCACCCGCAGCGCCGAGGACTTGCGCAGCCCCTGCGTGCCCTCGAGCACGAGGCAGTAGTCGAACTTCACGCCCGGGTGCATCACGCGCGCGACCATCGCGACGAGGAACCAGCGCGCGACGCGCGTCGAGTAGTCGGTGCGCGGCACGCCCAGGAAGTCGGCCAGCCAGTGATCGAGCCGCGGCGTGCGATCCCACACAAGCCCGCGCAGGTAGCTGCGCACCGGGTGAAAGCGATTCGCGCGGGCGACGAGCTCGACCGCGTCGTCGACGATGTTGTTCGGCGGCGTGATGTTGTAGACGTTCGTGAGCCACACCGCGGTGTAGCTCGTGTCGACGTCGGTCCAATCGGGTCCGTCGCCGCTCGGCGCCAGGTGCGCGCCCGGGATGGCCGGCAGCGGCCCGAGCTTGACCGTGCGCGAGGCGAACTCGTCATAGCCCAGCACGCCCGCCCACGTGCGGTCATGCGTCATGATCCGCACCACGTTGGCCGGGCACGCGACGATCTCGCCGCGACGACGCAGGAGCGCCGTGTGCCACTCGGCATCGACATCCCGGCCCGCGGCAGCTGACGTCGCCGAGGGCGCCGGCTGCGCGGACTCGGCGGCGCACATCCGCAGATCCTTGAGCATCGCGACCAGGTCGGCGCGCGTCGCGCCCTCGGCGATCGCATCGGCCACGTCCCATCCCGCAGGCTTGCCGGCCGACACCTTGACGATGCGAACCTGACATCCGTGCTCGAGCAGCTGCGCGGCGATCGCCTCGGCGGCCTTCTCGCCTGGCTCGTCTGCATCGGGCCAGATCGCGACCATCCGCCCGCCCAGCGGCGACCAGTCGACCTTCTTCGTGGCGTTCGAGCCGCCCGGCCAGCTGATGACGTCGATCTTGTCGCCAAGCAGCCCGTGCGCAGCGTCGGCGCACTTCTCGCCCTCGACGATCAGCACGCGGTGCTCGGCGCGCAGACGGTCCAGTCCGTAGAGCGGCCTCGGCACGCTCCAGTGCATCCAGCGCCATTCCTCGCGACCCGACTTGCCATCGCGCGCCCAGACGACCGGCAGGATCTCCTTGCCGCCGTCGGAGGTCCTGAACCGGTAGACGTGGCCGAGCAGACGCCCCTCGGCGTCGCGGTACGCCCATGTTCGCTCGGGCTTGCCGCGCTTGAGGTGCGCCGCCGGCGCCGGACCAGCGGTGTCGGGCACCGGAATGATCGGCACCCACGGCGTGCGATCGGCCTTCGCCTGCTCGCGCGGCTGCGGCTCCGCGGGCGCCATGTGCAGATCGCTGGCGAGCTGGCGCGCGGCTTCGACGTTCTTCAGCCCGTGGATCGCCGCATAGAGCGAGAGCAGGTCGCCACCCTTCTCGCCGCTGGCGAAGTCGGCCCATGCGCCTGTCGTGAGGTTGACGCTGCAGCTCTTGCCCGCCTCGCCGGCGAGGTTGCCGCAGACCCATTCGTGACCCTTCTTGATGCCGTTCGGCAGCCACTGCGCCACCAGACGCTCGGATCGATCGAGCAGCGCACGACTGATCGCTTCGAAGTCGATGCGGGCGGCGGTGCGCCCCTTGGCGGGCATCGGCGGCGGTCTCCCTGATGATCAGCCGGCGCATCGCCGCGCGGGCTGCGCGATCTCGTAGCGCAGCGGCCAGGGCCCGTCGCCACAGCCGCGCACGCTCGGCACGAGCCGCACGTCGCACACCGCGAGCATCGGACGCAGGATCTTGGAGACCGCCGGCCGCCGCAGGCCGAGCCGCTCGGCGATCTCGGCCTGCGTGCGCGGCCCGTCGGCCAGCACCGCGAGCAGTTGCCTGCGGCGCACGTCACGCGGCTGGCAGCCGCGCCTCACCCGGCCACCTCGTAGCGCGTCGGCGGCCGACCACGCATCTCGCGTTCCCACCGCCCGGCCATGCACCGGACCACGCCGCGCGCGCGCATCTGGCGCAACACGACACGGGCGTGGTCGACCGTGAAGGACAGCTGCTCCGCGATCTCGGCGGGTGTCATCGGCCCGCGATCGCGCAGCATGTCGACGATCCAGCGCTCGCGTACCGAGGCGCTCAGGCGAGAATCGGTCACGCCTGGCCGCCCATCATCAGCGCCCAGAACTCGCGCGAGGCGCCCGATCCGGGTTTCGGTGTGTAGGTCATCCGACGCTCCTGATCACGCCGACGCGCTCCAGCCGTTCCAGACGTTCGGCAATCTGCTGCTGCATCTTCACGGTTGCGATGTAGTCGCGGCGCAGCTGGTCACGCTCGTCCTCGGGTTCGATCGGAGCGGCGGTGTACCCGGTATCGGCCGCGATGAAATCCATCGCCGAGTGGATACCGGCCCGCCGCCCTGCCCGCAGCAGCCACAGCACCTGCTCCGGCGTGAAGCGCTCGCGACGACCGGGGTTGAGGCAGTCGCGCACCCAGGTCGCAGCGTGGTCGGCGGGGAGTTCCGGGCGCAGCTGGTGACCAACCTTCTTCGCACCGCCGCGCGCCTGGACGAGGAACCCCAGTGCGTCGTCGATCGACTCGTGCATCAGCTCGAGCTGCATTTCCGGGTACCTCCGAGATTCACGGACATTCGCGGACTGACGTCGACCGCGCGCGCGCCGAGGATGCCGTCCATGAACGACATCAGCTCAACCCCTTCCGTAGGACTCGAGAACCCGGAGCAGCTGCACGCTCGGCACTGCGCGCCAGGTGCAGTCGGTTCCGGGCGCCGGCGCCTGCAGTTCGACCAGGCCGCGCTCGCGAACGAGCGCGTCGAGGTGCCGCTCGAGCACCGGGCTGTAGGGCAACGATTTCAGCCGCCGAACGGTCTGGACGATCAGGCTCACGTCGATCGTTGCCGTGAGGCGGGTAGCGGCCATTCAGGCGGCCCCGTTAGCCGGCTCGACCGGCCCGAGATCGGGCGCCTTCACCTCGGCCACGAGCGCCGCCAGTGTCAGTGCGTCGTCCGCACTCTCTGGCGCGTCTCCGTTCTCCCAGCGCGACAGACGTGGCTGTGGGATTCCGGTGCGCCGCGAGATTTCCATCTGCGAGAAGCCCGCTGCCCGCAGGCGCCTCAGCAGCTTCGTTGTTTGGCTCATTCCGAGAGTTTATGCGAAAGAGAATATTCTTGGCAATGCCCTATCGAATTATTCGGCTAGGCATAGTTCCACGATGGATCCGATTCGGCTTTACCAGGCGCTGCTCGAGAAGCACGGGCTGACCACGAACTCGCTGGCGAAAGCCGTCTTTCAAGGCAAGGAGCAGGCGGCAAAGAACCTTCAGTCGAAGCTGCACAAGTGGGAGCATCGGCAGACTAAGGAACCGGCGAAACGGACGTTGGACCCTGTGGCAAAGTTCTTCCATATCTCGCTCGAGGCGCTCTACGATCCCGAGGCGGCCCGAAGTGAGGCACGACGTCTTGGGCTGCTTGGGGACCAGTTGACGGTCATCAAGGGCAGCTCCCGCGCCGCACAAGAGCGTGACCGCGAGGTCGAGATTCGCGAATACAACACCGGAGGCTCCATGGGCTTCGGCGTTACCTTGAAGGACCAGCCGGGGCAGATCAGGAGCTGGCGCGTTACGATGGAATGGGTCACCAAGAACGTCCGCAGCCACACGTCGACGGCCAACCTCTGCGTCGTCACGGGATTCGGGGACTCGATGCGGCCGCTATTCAATCCCGGGGATCCGCTTCTCATCGACGCCGGCGTCAAGTCGGTAGACTTCGACGCGATCTACTTTTTCCGGGTCGGGAACGAGGGTTTCATCAAACGCCTGCAGCGCGTGCCAGGCGAAGGGTTGGTCGCCCTCTCGGAGAACAAGGCCTATCGAGACTGGGTGATCAAGCCTGAGATGGATTTCGAGGTCTTCGGGCGGGTGCTTAGGATCTGGCGCGGGGACGATTACTGACCGCAGAAGGCAGAAGATGATGCGACCTGTCGCCGCGATTTTCCTCCTGGCACTCGCGTTGCCGGCCACCGCAACGGAATGGACGACGACGAGGCGCGTCGACCAGATGACCGATAAGGAAATCCGCACAGCAACAGTGACGAACGACGCGGGACATTCCTTCAGCATCTATCGAGTGCCGTCAGGCCAGGCGTGGGCTAACTTCTCCTTGAGCGACCAGACGCTCGATCAGATCTCGCCCAAGGGCTTGTTGATGTATCGGATTGATAAGCACGAACCGGTGGATCTTGCCCAAGGCGCCGCGTTGGCACGCTATGGCGTGAAGCTGCACGAGTGGGAGCCGCGATGGGTGAACTTCCTGTTCTGGCACGGCCGGGAAGAGCAGGGGCGAGGCCAGCTGGTCGCTCTCATGGAAGGTACGACGCTGCTGATCCGCTACCGGCTCGCGACTGGCGGTTACAAGGAAACGTCATTCCCACTTTCCGGCGCGAGGCAGGCCATCGCATGGGCACTGCAGATTTCAGAGGCCCCGGATTACGCGAAGGAAGCTCATAACGCCGGCGTGGAAAAGGCGCTTGCCGATGCCCGCGCGACCTGTCCCCGCAGCAGCGTCCGAGCCTACATGGCGTGCGACGAGCGGATCAGCAGGTGCCGGTCCGCCGGCACCGTGGATCTGACAGCCCTGCTCTCGTGCCTATCCAAGTAGCAGCGCAGTAACGGCCATCGGCGTCGCTCGCGACCACCGTTCGCGAGCTTCGCCTCGGCATATGCGCTAGCGCATTGACAGTAGTAATTCGTTGCCGCATACTGCCCTCCGTTGACCCACGGAGGCGCAGATGACCCAAGCCCTTGCCCGCTCAGGCGCGAACGAGTCGCTCCCCGCGACGATCACGCGCATCGAGCGCGCAATCGAAGCGGCAGCTACGCCGGAGCAGATCAGGAAGGTCATCGCACTCGCCGACGCTGCCGTTGCGTTCGCCAACACGTACTTCAAGGAGCAGCGCGAGATGATCCAGCGCGCGAAGTCGGTCAAGTTGCAGGCCGAACGCAAGCTCGGCGAAATCCTCGCGGCGATGCCGAAGGCGACTGGCGGACAGCCATATCAGGCTACCGGTTCCGCATCGGCACCAGTAGACCGCGCGCCCACCCTCGCCGATCTCGGCATCGACAAGAAGGTGTCGGCACGCGCGCGGAAACTTGCAGCGCTTCCCGCCGAGCAGTTCGCCGCTGTTGTCGCCGGTGATGTTCCGGTCTCTCGGGTTGTCGCATCGAAGCCGGCCCTTTCGCGCCGCGCGCCTCAGCGCACGAAGGCCGCCGAAGCGCGCCGCGAGGCCGTCTCCCAGGCGCAGGCCAATCACGTCTCGATGCTCGTCACCTATGCGCGGATGACGATCAAGGAGCTGCAGTCGGAGCGGGATCTGTCCGACGAAGAAATCAGGCTGGTCGCAGAGCTGGCCGATCTTTGCGCGCGTGTCGTGCGCAGGGCGCAGGCGCTGCCCGCATGACGCGCCGACTCGTGAGAGCAAATCCTATGAAAACCGAAGTCGTGCTGGTGACCCCGTTGCTGGCGAAGAAGTGGCTGGAACGTAACACGGACAACCGAGACATCCGTCCGTCTGTCGTTACTGGACTGGCCGAATCGATCGCGCGTGGAGAGTGGGTGCTGTCGCATCAGGGCATCGCGTTTGCGAAGTCCGGCCGCCTTCTGGACGGCCAGCACCGCCTGCTGGCGATCGTGGAGGCCAATCGCTCGGTGCAACTGGTCGTGACGCGCGACGTTGACGAGGGCGCGTTCACAGTCATGGACATCGGGACCAAGCGCAGCGTGAGCGATGTCCTGAACACGTCGAAGTCGCTCGCCGCAACGGCGCGCTTCTTCGCGGTGCTGGAAGGTGTGGCGACTCGATCCGGGATCACGCCGCAATACCTCGTCCCGTTCATCAGCGCCATCGAGCCATTCCACTCCGACCTCGTCGCCTTCTGCCCGACCGTGAAAAAGACGTGGTCCTCGGCAGCCGTTCAGGCTGCGGCCGTAATGCGCATGATGGACGGAGAGGACGCCGACTACGTGAAGATCATCTATCACGCGCTCGTGCATCTTGAGTTTGACTCGATGCCGCCGGTCGCGCAGTCGCTCTTTCGACAGTTCGACAGCGGAACCGCGCGCTCCAGCCCAACAGACATGTTCGCGCGGTGCCTCAAGGTCTTTTCGCGCGCCAGCGCAGACATGCGCAAGATCCAGATCAACCAGAACGACAGCGCGTTGGCATATGCGCGCGGAGTGATCGCGCATTACGTTCACGGGCAAAAAAAGCCGCCCACGTCGGGCGGCAAGCGGCTCGTGAAAGCGCAACGCAACTATACCGCGAGGTGACTATATGAGCGCCGCGCTCGCCCGATACGCCAACCCGACCGCCAGCATCGGTCACGCCGGTGACCGCGCCCCGGTGCACGCGGACCCGCGGCTCGAGCTCGTCACCGTGCAGCTCAGCCTGCCGCCCGACCAGGCGCTCGCCCTCGCGCAGTTCGTCAAGCGCTGCACGTGGGGCGACTTCCGCACGCACTCGGTCGACGACGCCGAGGCGTACCGGATGCGCGATGGCGTCGACGCGCTACGTAGCGCGCTGGCGGATGCCGGGTACGCACCGCGATGAACGCGCCCAGCCATCCGGCCTTCGTTGCCGATCTGCCGCCAATCGTCGACGGCGGCCCGCGAGCGCGCCTCCTGCAGCGTGACGTCGACCGGCTCGAGCGCACGCGCCAGATGCTGTGCGACGCGTTGGAGGACCTGCTCAAGGCGCACGCGAGCCTGCGCGGCAACGAAGACCCCACGGTGCGCGCCGGGCGCCGCGCCCTCACGCTCGGCAGGCTCGGATGAAGCGCGCCTACGCCGACCTCTCCGACCGCGAGCGCCGTGCACGCGCCGAGGACGAAGCGTTCTTCGACATGGCCTTCGGCCCCACCCGGCTCGACGTCATGTGCTTCTTCGGCACCAACGGCCTTACCCGCATCCCTTTCGAGCAGCTGGGCGCGGCAGCACGCCGCTGGCTCACCGATCGCGGCCTGGCGCCGCAGGAGGTTGCATCGTGAATCCCCGTCCCGAATCCGCGCTGCTGAGCGCCGGCCGCAAGGTCGACTACGACCTGCACCACATGCGGCCTGGCGACCTGTTCGCGCTGTGCATCGGTTACGCGCTTCTGATCGGCGTGGCCCTGTTCAGCCTTGTGACGATCGGCGTCGCGCTCGACGACTGGGCGTCCGGGCGCACCGTCGACGTGCTGTCGCAGGTCTCGGCGCTGCTGGCGAGGCTCGACTGATGGCCGCCCCGCTCGTTGTCTACGGGCCGCAGGGCTGCGGCAAGACCGCGAACGCCAAGGCGATCGCCGACTACTTCCGCTGCACGTCGATCGTCGACGACTGGGACGGACGATCGCCGCTGCCCGAAGGCGCGCTCGCGCTCTGCCAGCGGTATCCGAACCGCCGCCGGTGCGACGTCCTGAGCTACCAGGCCGTGATGGCGGCGATGAAGGCCCGCGCGCGGAGCACGCCATGATCAGGTGGCCCGCAATCCTCTGGTGGTGGCTGCGCATCACCTACCTCGAGCTCGTGCACGCGCGAATCGTCGAGTGCGCGCCGCATCACCCCGAGGTCACGGTGACGTGGCTCGAGATCCAGCACGCGCGCGCCCGGTTCGCGGCGGCGTGGAGTCGGCCGTGAGCCCGCGCGAGATCCACCTGCTCGAAGCCCGCCGGCGCGCGCGGTCGATCCGCAGCGCGCGATCGGACGTCATGCGACGCGCGGCGATCCGGCGCCTGCTGTTCGAGCTGCGCGAGGCGCTGCGGCCTGCACCGAAGAGGGCGACGCAATGACGCCCCCACTGATCGGATTGACCGGCTATTCCGGCAGCGGCAAGGACTCCGTGGCTCGCCTGCTGGCCGAGCGCTTCCGGGTCGCCAGGCTCGCGTTCGCCGACGAGCTCAAGCGTGAAGTCGCGGCCGCCTGGAACGTCGACGTGTCGCTCTTTCACGACGCGGGCCTGAAAGAGGTTCGCCTGCACCAGCTCGCGCTGGCGCGCTGCACGCACGTCGAATTCGCCGCGCGCCACTGGCACCTGGCGCAGCTCGATGCGCTCAAGCCGCGCACGGTCATGCAGGCCTGGGGCGACTGGGTCAACGAGATCGACCCCGGGCGCTACGTGCGCGTGGTCGACGCGCAGTGGCGCGAGGTCGCGGCCACCGAACCACAGGCCGTGATCGTCACCGACGTGCGTTCGGATCGCGAGTACGCGTGGCTGCAGCACCACGGCGGTGCGCTCTGGCGCGTCGTGCGGCCCGGTCAGCGACAACCCTCGGGACATGCGACCGAGTGGCACCAGCGGTACTGGCGCGTCGATGCGGAGATCGTCAACGACGGCAGCACCGAGCAGCTCGCGAAAGTGGCGAGCGACCTGCTGCTCGAACTGATCCTGCCGGCCGAACTGAGGGACGGATAGGGACACCCGTGAGCGAAAGGGAGGACGCCGAGGTATGCAGGCAGTTTACTGCGTGCCCGATGCCGAAGCCGGCGCATGGTGTCGGCCGATCGAAGCAGCATCGAACAGGCGTGACAGCCGGGAGAGACCGGCACCGAACACACGAGCACGGCGACGCCGGCGCAGTGACGCGCGCCGGCGACACAGCGAAGCGACCACAGACCGCCCGGGTAGCCGCCGGGGTCGCGCAAGACGGGTCCAGCAGCCCCATGTCAAGGGGCGCCCGGACGGAGTGCCGGGCCACGGCGGAGGCGGCCAAGCATTCCAAGGTGACCCGACGCCGGGGTCGACCCGCATGGCACAGGCGCGACGGGGTGGAAGGCCCCGACCAACACGAGGACGGACATGGCCACAGGATCAGCAGCAGCAGCGCGTGAGCGGCTTACCGCCGCCGCCTACCGCACCGGCCGCGCGCAGTACGAGATGCGCTGCGACGGCTGCGCGCACTGCAAGCCGCTCGACCGCGGCACGCGGTACGACCGCTACTGCGGCCGCCACCGCGCCGGCGTGAAGACGCACGGCCACTGCAACGACTGGAGCCGCAAGGCATGAATGGCCTGCCCCACCGCGGCCTGCGCCCGGCTGCCGATCTCGCCGCTGATCGGCCGCATGGCGATCGCCTGCGCTACGTCGCCGGCTGCCGCTGCGACGACTGCCGGGCCGCCAACTCCAGGTACGAGCGCGAGCGTCTCGCGGCGCGCCAGGCCGGCGATTGGAACGGGATCGTGCCCGCCGATCGAGCGCGGACGCATCTCCTCAAGCTCTCGAAGGCCGGCGTCGGCCGGCGCGCCGTGGCGGCCGCCAGCGACGTCGCGCTGTCCGTGCTGTACGACATCCGCATGGGGACCAAGAAGCGCATCCGGGCCCGCACCGAGCGCCTCATCCTGGCCGTGTCCGTGGCACAGGCCTCGGATCGTGCACTGACCTCGGCCAAGCGCACGCACAAGCTCATCGCCGAGCTGCTCGAGGAAGGCTACACACAGGGATTCATCGCGCAGCGCCTCGGCTACCGGCACCGCGGGCTGCAATTTCGCGCCGCCCGGGTAACGGTCAGGAACGCGGCGCGCGTGGCTCGCCTGCACAGGGAATTGACCACATGAAGCTCGAGCTCAACACGAACGGCGCCTGGCGCACGGTCCTGGACGGCATCACCCCGGATTTGCCCGAGACCTATCGGGCCGCGATGACGGCTGCGGCCACGCTGGCAGCACTCGACGCCGGTTTGCGACGCCGGCCGCAGACGTGGCGCCTGGTTGACGGAGAGCGCCGCGTGGTCAGCTACTGCGTCGGTGCGCAGGGATGGACGGACCGCGCAGCATGACCGCCGACACCCACACCCTGCGCGCCGCCATCCTGCGCACCCTGCACGTCGAGCCGGCCGGCGCGTCCGCGCTGCACCGCAGGCTCGGTCGCCACGCGCCGCGCATCATCGACGCGACGGTAGCCGCGCTGGTTGACGAGGGTCTGGTCGCGCTCAAGTGGGGCCGCTGGCGGCTCACGTCTGCCGGCCGGGCCGCGCTGCCGAGCATTTCGTCGCTGCCGCCGATGGTGCCGTACGTGCCGCCGATGGTCGTGCGCCGGCCGGGCAGCGAGATTGCGTCAAGGCTGCCGTCGCTCGCTGGCGGGCGGCTCATCAGGAGGTCGGCGTGAGCCTTCCCTACGAGAACAGCACAACCGGAGAGCGTGCGCTCTCCGACATCCAAAAGCTGCTGCGCGGCTTCGGCTGCTCGAAATTCGGCTCGATGGTCGACGACGAGGCCAAGGAGATCATGGTCCAGTTCGAGTACCGCGGCCGTCCGGTGAGCGTGCGCGCATCGATCCGCGGCTACGCGGCCGCCTGGCTCAAGGAGCACCCCTACACCTACCGGACGAAGGGATCGAAGACGGACCACGAGCGCAAGGCGCTGCAGATCGCGAGCATCGCCGTGTACTCGATCCTGCGCGACTGGATCAAGGGTCAGATCACCGCCATCGAGACGGGCATCTTGACCTTCGAGGGCGCCTTTCTCGGGCAGATCCTGCTGCCGAGCGGGCAGACGGTGCTCGAACGGTTGAAGACCGACAACCTGCTGCCGGCGCCGAGCGGGGAGACGACGCCGTGAACCGCTACGCCGCCGCCCTGCTGCTCGCCCTGCTCATCGCCGGCCTGCTTGGCTGCGGATCGGCGGACGGCGACCCGGCGCAGCGAGTCGAGAAACCGGCGCAGGTAGCGCCGCAGGAGAAATGACGATGCCTCAAATGACCAGCACCACCACAATGATCCGTCGCCTGGCCGGCCTGCTCGACACGCGCGACCTGTCCGAGTGGGAGCAGCAGTTCGTGGAATCGCTCGTCGCAAAGCTCGACGCCGGCCGCGTCACGTCGTTGACCGAGCGGCAAGTCGAGGCGCTCGAACGTCTGCATGGGAGGCACTTCGCATGACCCCAGACGAACTTCGCGCGCTGGCCGATGCGCTGTCCAGCGGAACGCACTACGTTGAAAGCCCCGAGCTGCACGAAGCGATGATGCGCGCCGCCGACTACCTGCGCGCCTGTGCCGATGCGCAGCCTGCGCCAGCCGTGCCGCAGGCCGAGCCGAAGCGCGAGCCAACTTGCCTGTGGTCCCGCGCCGACGACGACGCCGATTTGTGGGAAACGGAGTGCGGCCATGCGTTCACGCTAACCGACGGAACGCCGACCGAGAACGAAATGCTGTTCTGCAACTTCTGCGGCAAGCGCGTTGAGGATGCTTCGATTAACGGAATCGGAGGCAGCGATGCTGAGTGACGACGAGATCAAATTGAAGGGGCGCAGCGCATTTGGCATCGACCCGACCTTTGATGGGCACCTGATGCGATTCGCCCGCGCCGTCGAGCGCGCAGCGTATGAACGTGCGGCGCAGGAGTGCGAACCCCACGATGATGACGACAGTATCGACCGGCAGATCAAGCGAGAACTTGCGGAGCGCATTCTCGCACTCGGGAGGCAATGATGGGAACTAACTATTACCTGCACCAGAAACCAGACTGCAAATGCTGCGGTCGCCCGTTTGAACCGCTTCACATCGGCAAGAGCAGCGGGGGATGGTGCTTCTCGTTGCACGTTATGCCCGATGACGGGATCAGCACATTGGACGACTGGCGTGCCCTGTGGAACGCGCCCGGCGCATTGATTCGTAACGAATACGGGGAAGTAATCACACCAGTCGAGATGGAGCAAGTGATTACTGAGCGTAAGTGGCACGGGCGTTCGGTCAAGCGTCACAGCGACGATATGTATTGCGTCGGGCACGGCGAAGGAACGTGGGATTACATCGTTGGTGAATTTTCTTAGGAGGCAGCATGACTGACCGCGAACTGTTGGAACTGGCGGCCATTGCCTGCGGAGAGTTGCGCGGGGAGTGGGTCGGCAACGACGCCTATTTCGATGGCGTGCTGACCCGATGGAGCCCTCTCACCGACGACGGCGACGCGCTGCGGCTGGCGGTGAAGTTGTTGTTCGAGATTGACATGGGGCGAGGATGCATTGCCATCAGACACTCAACCGGCATCAAGATTTTGGAGGCTTTTAACCACGACCCCTACGCCGCCATCCGCCGCGCCATCGTCCGCGCTGCCGCAGAGATAGGGAGGCAGCATGAGCACCAATGACGGCGGGCCTGCGTTTCCCGTCAGCACCATGGTCGAAGAGCGCACTGCCGGCTATGGGCATCAGGACGGACCGGCGACATACCAGTTGTTCGGCGGCATGACCCTGCGCGACTACTTCGCGGCGAAGGCGATGCAGGGGATTCTCGCCACGCACCCGCCAGCGAGTGAACTGGGCACGTTTGTGCAGTACGCATACAGGATCGCCGACGCCATGCTCAAGGCAAGGGAGGCAGCATGACCACTGACGCACAAGCCGCGCTCGCCCAGGTGCGCGAGGCGCTGGCGGCAGGGCCGACGCCGAGGGAGTGGCTAATTGCTGGCGAGGACAAGTCGTTTGTTTATTCGCTGGGTCCGCACGGTACTAATGCGTTTTGGGCGCATGTTCAAGCGGCCGGACCAGAACGCATCAGCGAGGCGGAAAAGGGAGCCAACGCCAAACTCATCGCCGCCTGCTCGCCCGAGAACATCGCCGCTCTACTCGCTGAGATCGACCGGCTGCGTGAACAGCTATCGACCGCCCTGATGGATGGTCACGACATGGCGAAGAACGAATACCGCGACGAGATCGAGCGTCTCACCGCCCTGCTCGCCGACCGTGACGAGCGCGAAGCGAAGATCGCCCGCGAGCGCGACGAGGCACGGATAGAGCGCGATGCGATGGCGGATGTGCTGCCCGGCTACTACTACATGGACCCGCCTGACGGCGGCGACGTGCCGGTGCTGGAGCAGTTGCGCCGAATGGCGAATGACGCCGCGCGTTACCGTCTGTTGCGCAGGAAGTTTGCCATCATTTCAGACGGTGAAGGCCACGCAGAGTTTTGCGCGATCAACTTGCCGCGCCCGACATACATAGCTCCGAATGCTGCTATCGAGCTGGACACTGCGCTCGATAGGGAAAGGCTCGGGCTAGATGGCACAAGGCCGCCAACGCCTGTCGGTTGGAGCGATACCGACTGGATCAAGCGCCTGCAAGAGCAGGACGAACAACCGCACCCGCTGGCAGGACAGCACATCAACCAAGGCAGCATGGATGCGGCGGCGGACGCCTACGAAGCCGAATACAACGCAGCGAGGGGCATAAGTGAAGCTGACAAAGATTGAGAGCTACGAGATTCAAGCATTCGCGTTCCACGTGATGACAGGGTACATGGCGCCAGGAAAGGATGTCTCGCCGCTAGCCTGCGAGGCACCGTATGAAGAGCGGTGCGCAGCTTGGGAAGAATGGCGGAATAAGCACGCCCATTGCATTCTGGCGATGCTGCACGGCTTCGAGGCTTTGATTGACCGCAATGATGAACCCACTCGCGCCCTGCTCGCACGCCTCGACGAGCGCGATGCAGAGGTGGAGCGGCTGCGCGGTGAGCTAGACGACTGCATCAACGTGCTGCCCAACACCGCCTATTACCTCGACCCGCCCGACGGTGGCAGCGTCACCATCGCCGAGCAGTTGCGGCGCATGGGCGAGGATGCTGCGCGATACAGATGGCTGCGCGGCGGGCCGGCGCACTACGAATGCGCGCTGGCAGAGGTCGAGCGACTGCGGGATGACGCGGAGCGGTATCGGTGGCTGCGGCGCAAGTGTGCCGCCACCGGTCGTGCGGCGGTCAGGGAGCGAAGTGGCGGCGACGCTGCCGTCAGTGGCCGGCGGCAAGATGGTCTACAGGGAGCGGACTTGACATCCTCCCCGGCCTGAACGCCGGGGTCTCTCGGAGATTCCGATGACGAATAGGAGGGAATGTGACCATTGAAGCGTGGCATTTTGTTGGTAACACCCTGCGTGACGGCAGGCCGATTCCACCCGATGGAAAATGGTTGGTGCATCGCGGGCCAGTCAAGATTTGCAAGTCTGGACTGCACGCCAGTCGCAGACCGTGGCACGCACTGCCACATGCGCCCGGCACGGTGCTGTGCAGGGTTGAGTGCGACCACGTAGTGGACGAACAGAACTATAAACTTGTTTGCCGTCGTCGTCGTATCATCGAACGTGCCAACGTAACCAAGACGTTGCAGTATTTCGCTCGAATGCAAGCATTATCGATAATCCACCTATACAACAATCCGCCGGATGTGGTGCTTGATTACCTGATGACCGGCGACAAAGCGATCCGTACCGCCGCATGGACCGCTGCACAGACTGCTGCACGGGACGCCGCGTGGTTCGCTGCACGGATCGCTGCACAAGCCGCTGCATGGGCCGCTACAGATACTGACATACAGGTCGCCGCATGGGCCGCTGCACGAGTCGCTGCACATGACGCTGCACGAAACGCAGCATGGGTCGATGCACGGCCCACTGCACAAATTGCTGTATCTAGAACCATAGGAATCGAATTCGATACGCTTATTTTCGAACAGTTTGGAGTGAAGGATGGACAAGAATGCGCTTAAAGCACTAGCCGACCGGTTAGAACTCATGCAGATCAAAAGCGTCACGCGATCAACCTGCCTTGCCGCTGCGCGTCGTCTATCCGCCTGCACGCAATATCAAAGTACTTGACCTCCCTTTCTATGCCGATGAAGTCGCGGCCCATGTTCATGCAAGCGACTCCCGTGGTGCCGCTCCCCATAAACGGGTCAAGCACGCTTTGCGGGTCTCCTGCCTGCTTAATGCACCACTCCATCAGCGCGATTGGCTTTTGGGTCGGATGCTCCTTGCCTTCGCTGAATGTCGCCGTGCGCGACACGCGGAACATGCGCGCCGCCTTATCCATCGACGTCCACGCAAGCTCGACGTCTGCCAGCGAAAAACCAGCGCCGTTTATCTTGTCCCACACCAACCAGCATTGGCTCGGTGGTAGATTGTCGGCGAAGTAGTTACCGCCCCAAATGATCTGGACGGGAGCGGCGTCAAGCATGGCGCGAACATGCGCGGCACCGATTGGCTCGTTGTCCCACTCCTGCTTGCCGTAGTCCTTCGCGCCGCTTTTCAGGCTAGTGACGCCGCCCTCGTTGCCGCAAACGCCTATCCCGTACGGAGGGTCCGTAATCACCGCGTCCACCTTCGGCAGCGTCGGAAGAATCTCCCGGCAGTCGCCCATGTAAAGCGTGGCGTTGCCTATCGTTTCAATTCGCATGTGGTTCCTCGGTAGAGCGGCATGAGTTCTAACAATTCAATGCAGGCGAACCCGCTTCGCGGGTCGCCTGATTTCAGGCGTTAGACCGAATCGAGAACTTGGACATGCTTGCACGTGAGGATGTTATGCAAGCCGCTGACTACCTGCGCCAGTGCGCAGAGCAGGAGCCGGTAGCATGGGGCTGGTGCTCATCGGATGGAGTAGTCCGCGACTGCATCGGCTCTGACACACACGCTGAGCAATCCGGAAATTACACAATCCCGCTCTACGCTGTGCCGCAGCATGAGAGAGAAACCACCCGCACAGAGAGCGAGTATATTTACTCAAAGGAAGATATTGGCACTGCCTACGAAAGAGCAGCGAAACTCTGCGAATCGATTGCCGCTCAACACGACGCGTACATGAGGCGTATGCGGATCGATTGTCCGGATGTAATAAACCAAGCGTGGTCTTGCGCTGATGCGATTCGATCTCTGGCAGAGGAGGCAATGCTGACGGCCGGTTCCCGCTGGCGATTTGGAAGCGCGGGCGCGAACTGCTGAAGGAGCGCGGCTGATGCTACTAACCGCACCAGCAACCGAGGCCGGCGAGCCGATATCCGAGGTACACGGATAGCATCATTGCGGCTATGATCACGGCGCCGGTCAGGCCGGCTGCGGTGACGCGGGTCACGGCGCGCGCCTGGAGTTCGCCGAGCCGAAGCTCGAACCAAGCCAGAACGCACCGACGATGCCCATCGTAGCCAGCACCGCCGTGATCACCTGAATCCGCACTTCCGCCGACCAGCCGTCACCGAAGATCACGGCCGCGACGACCGCGTACACCGGAACGAGCAGCGCAGCCGAGATCCACAGCGCCGGCATCATCAGCGGGTTGCCATCTGAAACCCGCTGGTTGAACTCGCGCGCCCCCTCGATCCCGTCGCCACCGGCTTCCGTCGTCTCGAACCACAAATCCCGTTCGAGCGCGTCACGCACGTTCCGTAGCGCCTGCGGGTCACGCTGAATCGTCTCGATCGCGGCCTGAGCGTTCGGCGCGCCTGTGGCCGCTTGCGCAACCTGCAGGACGGCCTCGGCGGCTTTGGCGTTGCGCTCAGTCACTTCACCCTTGCCGAACGACCGTATCAACTCCGGGATCATCTGGACGAGCTGCGGCAGCGCAGCAGCAACAAACGGAGTCATGGGTGCCTCCCAGGTAGGTTGCGATTCTGTGATTGGCGCGACATGCTCGAACGCACCGCCGTATTTGCGATACTCGGCCAGTACGGCGTCCAACCGCTCGGTGCGCTGGCCGTAGGGACTTCCAGGCAGCGACGCCCACTCCGCTGCGCATTTAGCGATCGCAGCCTCGATTCGGCCTGCCAGCACGTCATCGAGCGCGCCGCGCCGCGCAATCAGGCCGACAGCCGCCAGATCCTGTGACGCTGGCGAGAAATCCGGAAGCGCATATCTGACGCGCATCTCGTCCCAAGTCTGCGCAAGCATCTGGTATGCGCCGGCCGCCGTCGACCAGACGTTGTACGCCTTGATCCAGACGCGCTTTCTCGGGTGATCGGTGAAAGAGTCGAACAGTTCACCGCCGACGATCCGGCGATAACCGTTCGCATCCGACGTTCCCTCGCCGAGCCTGATGGCGCGCAGGAATGCCTGGACGTTTGGCGAGGCCAGCGCCTCAGTAATCGTCGTCATCGCGTCAACGCGTCAGCTTGTCACCGAACCAGCCAATGGCTGCCGATACGCCTGAGACTATCGACATTCCGACCCAGAGACCACCTTTCCCGCGATTCGCCAATTCGAGTAGTTCGTCAATGCGCACACGCAACCCTGCGATCGACGCTTTCATTTCGCTGATTTCACGGCCCTGCGCCTCCACCATTGCTTCAAGCCGGCCAAACTCTCGAAGATCAATCGGATCTGCCATAAGACACTCCGCGCTAGAACTGGAACCGAACTCCGATACCGATATTGTGGACGACATACCCTGCTCCGACCACGACGTAGACCTGCAACAAGCGGGTTCTGTACTGCGGCAGGTAGTGCGCCGCCGCGAACATGAGTGCCGTCGAGACAATGAAGTGACGGTTCACCTCGCCGAGCGACGGGTGATCCGGCAGAAATGGATTCGTTTCGCGGAACTGTTCAGGGTGCCGAGCGATGTACCTGGTTTGACTCCAGTCCGCTGCGCGAGTCGCAAGCCATGCGGCGGCCCATGCCTTCTCGCTGGCCGTCCAGTCGTGCGCGTGCGCAGCGCCGGCGAGCGCGAGCAGGATCAGTGCGATCATTTTGCCCATCGTGATGGCCTCGTCTGTCCTGGTGTTGCGTAGCCGAAATACGGCTGCAGCAACGTCATGTAGCTGTTCGCGTCGCCAGGTGCCGGCGTCTCCGGGAAATCACCCATGAACCGAACATCGGCGCGCACCGCGTCGTCAGGCACGCGCATGATGAACCAGATCCGCTTGAACTTGTCCAACCGCTGATCGCCGGAATACTGCTGGTCGGTCAGATTCGACCAGTCGAGCACTCCATCGGCGTTAGCGGCGCTCGAATACACCGCGAACGAGTTGTCGGCCATTGTGATGATGATCTCGATCGACACGCTCATGTAGTACGCACCGACTAGCGCCTGTGCCTCGATCCAGACGCTATCGGCCACCGGGATCACACGGTACGGCGCGAAAAGCGTCGTGCGCTTGCGGTTCGCGGCACCGCGATCGTAGTCATAGGCGTCCACAACGACGGCATTGAACGGGATCGGCCTCAGGTCCGCATAGGTCGCGCCTGCTTTCGCCCACCCGAACCACTGACGCGAAATGATCTGCGTCCTGTCTGCGCCAGTTCCCGGCGGCTCACCAATCGAGCCGACCGCCGCAGTCCAGCCGGTCGTCTCTATGTCGAACTCCGACACTCGTAGCATGTTGCTGCCGACCCCAGGCAGAGCAGGCGTGATGTGCGTCAGCATGCCGGCCGTGACCGTGACGACGAGCAGCGACCAATCCGACCGGATGCCCAGGCCATTGACCGCACGCAGTTGCACGATCCACGTTTCCAACGACGCAACGCCGCTGATATCATAGGCGAGTTCGCCGGCGTCTATCCGCGCGACGCGCCACGTTACCATGTCGGCGCGCCGCCATTGGATCTCGATTGTCTCAACTGTCGCGTCCATCGGCTCCCAGTAGACGCGGAAAAACGGGATGATCGTGCCGTCCGCCAGCACCGTTGCCATGTTCGGATGAGACTGATATGAGGCAACCGGTTTCGCAACGATCCGAACGTCCGGCAAATTCGTATTCGGCGCAGGATCAGGCGTTACCTGTTCGTTGAAGTTCCAATCGTCTATCGCCTCTGCAACCTCTCGCAACGACAGACGCACCATGCCGCCTGGTTCGTACTGGCGATCGACGCAGAGGAACGCTTTTTTCTCGATGCCGTAGTTCGTGAGCGTCAGTTCGACAACATCACCTGGCGTCACTTCGTATGCGCGCATCTTATACGCCGCCGTGACCGTCATCGCCTGTCGAGCTTGCAGCACAAAGCGCTTTTCGATCCGCTGCACTCTGTAGACGCCGCGAACGTATTGCAGATCGAGATCGATGATCGACTCGTTATCGTCATCCTCTGCAACGTAGGTAGGACTCACCCATGCCGGCGCGTCGGTCACGATGAACTCGTCGTTGCAATACTTCGCGCGCGCGCCGTTCACGAGATCCCTGATCGACTGCCGCGCCTGCACAGAGATAGAGTCGTTAGCGAAGTCGTCGTCAGTCAACGACAACGTAGGCTCGCGCCAGACGCCAGCGTACACGCGCCACTTACCGCCAGAGTAGACGGCATATCCCATCATGCTATCCAGCACAGCCGCGAGCATGTCCTTCGGCGATACGCTCGTGCCGATCGCGCCGTCGAACGTATAGCGCGCCTCGCTCGTTCCAGAGTCGATGGCGACCAGTTCGTCGCAGGCGTTCGCGGCTGCATTGACCGACGTGTCGTCGATCTCGGATGACGAGCAGTCGAATAACTCGGTGAGCAGATAACGCGCATGCAATGCCGGGTTGAGCGTATGCGCAGTCTGACTGTTACGCGGATCGTAGACGCGCGCACCGCGCACGACTGCTGCGATGTTCGGGATCCCGGAAGGCCAGATGTCCGGGTGATAGCGCATCGTGCAGGAAAGGTATGAAACGCCATGTCCTACATGCTCATTCGTCCAGCGATCCGGCAACTGTGCCACGAGGTACGGATCGGCAGCCTGACCGGATTGACCGTCGAAGAATCGGCAGCGGAAATAGGACGTGACGATGTTCGTCGCGTAGCTGATGTTCAACGTCGCATCGACACGCGAGGAGTGAACAGTGAGAACTGTTACCCCATTTTCGGTGCCGACCGAGTAAGCAGTCGAATCAGTGTCAGGGTCACCCAAGTGCAGCATCACATACGTCGGGCCGCTGTCCATCCCCGGCTCGCTCGATATGTCCGCCACCGAGTTGATTGTTGCTGCAAGCGCAGATAGTGTTGCCTTGCGCGATCCAGAAACGACCGGCGTCTCGAACCGCTGATCAGTCCGCGCAGACGAGTATTTACCGTCCTTCACCCAACCGTTCGCATCGAACGACGCTCCGTATGGGATCGCTTCATCGCCGACGTAGATCGTGCCGCACCCGTCGATTGCCTCGCCGAGCGGAACAACGAAGTGGAACAGCTCGCCGTCAGGACCACTGGTACCGAGCGGGAAGAACGGACCCGAGACCCGAGCGCTGCCGAGAATGACCGGCCTGTCCGCGATCGACGTGCGGACCATGATCGAGCGGTCCTGCAGGTTGTCGAGCGCCTGTTTGCGCGCCTTCTTCGCGCGTTGCCGAGCGTCAGCCGCCAGACCGATCACAAGCGTCGTCTGAACGACCGTGCTCCATGAAACAGCCGCACTGCCAACTGTGAAGGCAGTCGACGCTAACCAAGCTGGGAGCTCTGCCATTAGACTATCCACGCCGCCGTAGCGGCCGTCATGGGTGCGAGCAACGCTCCGTCTGCCGCCGGACCGAGCGCATGCTCTCCGACACAAACCGCGAGCGTCTCGCGTCCATCGATCTCGATCAGCGCCACGTCACCGCGCCGCGCAAAGCTCGGCGAGATTGACGGACCGAGAATCTCAATCACAGCGTTGTACAGTCCGCCGAGCGCGTCGATCTGCCGCGCAGCGCTCACCGCGTCATGCCAGGCTCCGCGCAGGTGCGCGATCGGATCGTGGCCGGTACAGCGCCAAACCCAATCTGCAGCGAGCAGTGCGCAGTCGTTCTGACCCCACGCAAACGGCATCGACCGGCGCTCACGGCAGAACACCTGTAACTCGCGCGGCCAGTCCTGTCGACGACTCATGCAAACCTCCGAAGCAGTTCCTTCGACGGCCAGATGATTTCGATCTCCGACGCTTCCTCGAGGCCCTCGAAAAACCGATCTCCTGGATGCAGGCGCTTCTGGTCGGCATCGTTGAACCGTCGAACGCGCGGTCGCTCCCACGACGCCAGCCGATCGACGGCCGTCACAATCACAGTCGTCGCGCCTGTCGATGCGTAGGTGTCCGGCGCACCAGTCGCCGTGATTGTGACGAGCACGCCAGTCGCCGGCACCCCCTCGACCGTGCATCCGATCGTCGTCGTGCCGTCGTCGAGCACCGGCAGCAGGACCGTCGATACGCCGAGCGCGTTCGTCGTCGTCGAGGCCGGCGCAGCTATGACCGCCGCTGTGCTGGACGACCATGTGACAGTCTTGCCGGCAAGACGATTGCCGAACTCGTCTCGCACCGTAACCGTCGCGGTCAGCGTCATGCCAACCTGCGCAGTCACGGGATTGACGGACAGTGTTACCGAATCGACAACCCCGCTGAACGGGTATACCGGCTCAGAACCTCCTGCGTCGAACGGCTTGAGCGTGTCTGTCATGGCACTTGCACAACCTGGGTGCCGTGCACCTTGCCGGTCGTGTCACCACTTGCTCCGACATTCTCGACGTGGACGACCACTTTCTGACCGCTGTACTGCACATTAATCTCGATACTGAGGACGCCGCTGCCGTTTGTACTCGCCGTGCCGTAGGCAATGATGTTGTTCTGACCGTCCTTGACGACATAATCAAGCGACTGCGAGACAAACAGCGACCCGCCGAATGTCCACGTTGTTTCGAGCGTGACAGTCGCCATACTCGCGCCACGCCCGATGAACACGCGCGGCGCGAACACGTTCGCCGAAAACGTCGCGGCCTGAAACATGGCTCAGTCCAGATCGAGCGTAACGGCGGTGCGATTCGCGCCAGTGATCGTGTACGTCGCGCGCGGCTTGCTGTTCGACTTGCTCGCGCGGAACACCTCTGTGTTCGTGCCAGCTCCTGTAGTAAGTCCAGCAATGACGCTGGCGATCAGTCTCAATGCCTGTCGTGGCGTCAGGCCGGTTTCGATGCCGTCCGCCAGGTCGAGCAGCGCGGCAGCGGTCAGAGTCGAGCGCGTCGAGATCGGAGCGTCGATATTCGTCAGGCCGAGAGACGAAGCGTTAAACGGATCCCACGGCACGACGGTCTTGACGCGCACGTCGTTGTACAAGCCGGACTTCGCAACTCGCAGGCACAGCTCTCCGAGCGTGTCGCACTCGCCTGCCGTCGCCTCGTACTTGAACAGACCTGTGGCGATGTGCGTCGCAGTCCCGGCGGAACTCGCCTCCGCGCCGCCGGCCTTGCTGATTTTCAGGTCTGCGCCGGAGAGCGCGCCTGTGTATGCGCTGTCGTCGGCCGTGTTCGTCGCGGTGAAATAAAACGTGCGCCGCGCCGCAGTCGATTCGCTTTGCTTGATGAACATGCTTCACTCCATGAGAACGATGCCGCGACGGCGGCGGATTTTTCCAGATGGCGAGCCTGTAACTCCGCTCGCGCCCCACGCCGCTTTCCCACTGACGAGCAGCGGTTGCCACTCTCCAACTGTCGGCGCAATGATCGTCGTGCCGCCCGGACCCGGACCCGGAGGCGGTTCGACCGCACCGCCACCCTCTGACAGCGCGAGCAACTCAGCCGGGCACCCGCCGGATGCGCGGATCTGCGCTTCCGTCATCGTGTGCATTACATGGAGTTGCCAATTCGGCCATTTCGCACGGACGAACTTCATGCGTGACCCACCGCAGCCCGGATATAAAACTACTCGGCTGTCATCCGGCATGTAATCCGAGCCGGCAGCAAGCAAAAATCTCGACGAATCCCGGTCATCGGATTTTGCAGGATCTCGCACAGTTAGCGACGACCGAAACAAGCTGATGACGCCGCCAACATCATACGGATCAATCGTGATCATCGTTGACCACGCGTGTATGCCCAAATACGGCCACTCTCCAGTAGTCGGATACACCATCCGCCACTCACGATACCCGGTCTCAGGATTCAGCCGCGAATCATTTGGGAGCAGACTCCATGACGGGTACTGCCACCCAACGATATTCGGGTCGATCCAACCACCATCCAGATTCAAATCATTTACTCTGCGCGTCCAATTACCTGTAGCACGCGATTTAATCCAGAGTTCGTGGCCCCAGACCATTACATAGGTGTTATTGATCCAGCCAGGTGCATGATTGAGCGTGTACGTCTCGCCCAGACCTGCGTGATACCACTGATTCATCCGAGACCACGTTGTTTGATTTGTTGGTGGCGTGTTGGCCCACGCAACCTCTGCTGCGTATGGGTTGTATGCCGAATTGAACGCTAACGGATTCGGGTAATCACCCATCTGCACTGACGAGCCATATTTGAAGCCACTTTCAAAACGCAGCCACCACACATCATCGGCAATAGCCCACGCTCCTGAGGGCTGGCGCATGTCACTGACGGCGACATCGAGGAAACTGGCCATCACGCGTTCTCCACAGTACCGGTGACGAATGGCCTGCTTCCGTCAGCGCTGTTGTAAAACGACCCTACGATTGTGTCGCCGCCACTAACCGTAGCTGGCAGCCCGCTCGTGATGTAGAGAACTCCGGCTGTAGCGTCACCTGCAAGGCCTGTGTATTTCTCGGCCATCACCGTATCCGGGTCGCCGTTCCTCCAGACGTAGCCAGTGATCCCTGTATCGGCGCTCGTGAACGTTGCGTCGTTCAGCATGAACTTGTATTTGTATCCTGATCCTGCAACAGCAGATTTGATAATGAGCAGCAGCGCAGAGGATACCCCGGAATCAGAGAACGTAACAGTCCCTGTGATCGAATCCGTCGCCGTGACATTCTTGTGACTGACCTGACACCCGACGCTCGGCATCCCGTTGGACTGAGTAAGATCACTCACCCATCCGCTCGGATTGCTGGGTGTGCCAATCCATCCTCCCGCGCACAGGATCGCCAGATTGTGCGTCTGTGTCAGTGTGCCAGTGGCTGATGTGCTGATCGATGTGGACGCAGACGTTCCCGTAACGCTCTTGTCAATTGCGCTGCTCGTGGCAACTTTCGTCAGTTCCATCAGCACGCAGCTAACGTTGTTGTTCGTCGCGGCATTCCATGCGAGCGTTACTGTCGGAGACCCGGCACTGACGTTGTGTGCGACCGCCGCAAAGGCGTTTGGCGCCCACGACGACGCCGTTCGCGCGTTCGTCACAGACCCCCATGTACCGCCGCCACTGACACTACTCAGCAACAGCGCGTCGTCAATGTTCACATCATAGCCAGCGCCGATTACAACGAGCATCGACCCGGAAAGTACAGCACTGTCGAACGAAACAGCGGTATCGCCATCCTCGCCTGTCAACGAAAACGACTTGCTCTGCCTTACAGTAATCGTTTCATACGCCATCTCATTCCCTCGCTTGCGTTACCAACTGCGCACTATCCAGCAGCCCGGACCATTCCAGCACCGGCGTATCGATGAGCGCGTGCGTGTCTCGGTTGTAGATTGCCGTGTAAATCTTCACCGGCCTGAACACCATCGGCTCGCTGAGAACGGCCGACGCGATCGCGGTCGGAATGCCGGAGAGCGTCATGCGGATGCCGCGCGATTCCAGCGCCAACCCTTCCTCGATCACCTCGATCCCGCCGAGCGCACCGGCTCCGGTCCATGTATTGCCGCCGTAGCTGATGTTGTGCGCCGCGTCGCAGAACCGCACCGTCCCGGTGTCCAGTCCGATCTCGACCAGGTGCGCGCGGATGACGTGGTCACCCGACAGTGCGGTCCTCTGGTCTGTCGTCAGTGATCGCGCCATCACGCTTCCTCCAGCACGATCTGCAGCGGCTCAGCGATGGCCGGCCGGTAGAGGAACCCCGGCGGCTCGGTGAGCATGAAGGTCGCCGTCGGCTTGTTCACGGTCACGGCTGCGCCATTCGCCACGGACCACTTCAGCGGCGGCGAGAACGTGATCGAGATCGACGAGGCGGCGGCGGTCGTGTCGGCGACAACCTGCGCGAGATGCGTCGTGCTGTTCTCCAGCGCGATGCCGATCATGTCGCCAGCCAGCAGCGTCTCGCCAGTAGTCGCGGCGGCGGTGATCGTGGAGGCGAACTGCGCCGCGGTCGCGTTCGTCGTAGTGTTCGTCTGCCGTGTGCCGCGCGGCAGGGGTCGAACCATGTGCCACAGCGCAATGCGGTGCGCCGGACCCCTGATGCGATTCAGCCACGCTTCGAGGCCGGCGCGGTCGGCGTAGTCGTCCGGCGGCATGGTCAGGATCGCCTGCCAGCGCGCGCCGATGAACTCGATGCTCTGCGGCGCACCGCCGAACATCGGCCGGATGATGCGCGTGTTCGGCATCAGCCGGAGTTCCATGTCCTGCGGCTTGTATGCGTCCGGCCATGTGTATGTCGTCATGCGAACACCCCGCCGCGACGCATGGACTCGTAGACCTCGCGCTTCGCCTGCTCTTTGGCGACCGCCATCGCGTTGATGACGTCGGACCGGGAGACGCCCGAGCCGACGGTGATGTTCTGGGTGATTTGGACGGACTTCCCGCCGAGCTGGTGATTCGGCACGACGTAGGCCGACTTGTTCGGGATGATCACCTCGGGACCGCGCTCGCCCACCAGATACGGCCGGCCGGCGAAGATGTCGCCGCCGTCGGCCCGCATACTCAGGCCGCCACCGAACAGGCCGGAGAACAGCGAGCCGAAGATGCCGCCCACGGCGCCTGTCTTGGCATAATCGCCGAACAGCGAGCGCGCGAGATCGGCCGCCATCGCCTCGGCGGCCATGCGCTTGAGCATGTTCCCGAAGCTCTTGCCGATGTTCTCGAAGTTGCCGTCGAGCGCGTTGTAGAGCGTGTCGCCCAGCGCGTCCTGGATGTTCTTCGCGGCCTGCACGGCCCACGCGTCGGCCTCGTTGATCGGCTGCAGCGCTTCGGCCATGCGCTTCTTGATCGCCTCGGCCTGCTCCGGCGTGATGAGACCGCGCGCGAGCGCCTGCTCGACCTGCTCGAGGTTCCGGGTGAACTCGCGCATCGGGTCGATGTTGTCGAGCCACGCGTCGGCCATCTTCTTCAGGCCGTCGTAAGCTGCGTCGCCTGACGTTGCGCTCGTCGCCTGCAGCTTCTGCATGGCGGCGTCGTACTCATCGAGCGTGATCCGACCGTCCTGGTATGCCTCGTCGAGCATCAGCAGCGCGAGCTGGTAGCGCTTGGCCGCGCCCGCAGTCGAATCGACCGAGGATGAGAACAACTTTCCGGCATCGACGATGAGCTGCTGCTCGTCTGTCAACTCCGCCTGCGGAATCCGCGCCGACCCAGCAGCCTTCGCAGCGCCCGGCAGCTTCGGCGGCGCGGACGGTTCTCGTCCGAACGCCGAGTAGTCGATCGTCGTTTCGTAGCCGCTCATCTCGCGGCCGACGACGCGCTCCTTGAGCTTGAGCAGCTTCTCCAGCTCGGCCTGCAGGCCCTTGACGTCGGTGCCGAAGATGCCCGTCCACTTCCCGGACTTGGCATCATTCAGGCGGCGCTGCACGTCGGCGATCTTCTCGTCGAGTGTGCCGAACCCTTTGATGTTCGCGGCGATGTCCAACGCGTCGATGAAGCCGATGCCAGCAGCGCGCGCATCCAGAAACCGCTGTGTAAGCTCTGTGAGTGGCGGGATCAATCCCTGCAGCAGCTCGATCTTCAGGCCCTGCGCCGCCTGGCCAAGCCGCGTCAGGTTGTCGTTGAACTGCTCGGCCGCCTTCGCTGCCTTCTCGTCGAAGACGACGCCGAGCGCACGCGCTTCCTCGGCCATCTCGGCCAGGCCGTCTCGGCCGCTGTTGAGCAGGGGGATCAGCTTCGCGCCCGCCCGGCCGAAGATCTCGACGGCATAAGCGGTTTTGGTCGAGCCGTCTTCGAACTCGCTGAACCGCTGCGCGATGTCCTTGAGCACGTCTTCGGACGATCGCAGCGTCCCGTCGTTGTTTTTGACCTTGACGCCGAGCGAGTCGAAGACGGCCGTCGCTTCCTTCGAACCCTGCGCGACGTCGGCCATCTTCGAGGTCAGCCGCGTCACACCGGTCGACAGTTCCTCGGTCGAAACGTCCGAGAGTTTGGCGGCGTAATTCAGCTCGGTGAGCGACTGCACGCCGATGCCGGTTTGCTGGGCAAGCTTGCCGAACTGATCCTGCAGGTCAACCACGGCCTTGACCTGCGAGACAATCGCGCCCACCGACAACGCGCCGCCGATGCCGGCAACCATCCCTGCCGCCGACAGAGCCGCACGACCAAGGCTGCCGAACTCGGACGCGACCCTCTTCAGCGTCGCGGTCGCTCGGTCCTCGGCAGTGATGACGAACTTGGATTCGGGGTTCGCCATCAGCGCCTCTCGTTGAGCAGTCGCACGACCTCACCCTCGACGACGCGCAGCGCGTCCATCGTGTCGAGCTGGTCAGCAGGTTTCACGCGCAGCGCGCGAAAGACGACCGGCAGCGCCTCGTAGCGAAAACCCACGACGCCGCCGAATCCCACGTTGAGCTGAGAGACCATCCGCACCGCTACCTGCATCACTGTCCAGTTCTCCGGCCACACCTCGCAGCCAGGGTCCGGCGGCAGTTCGATTCGTATGCCAGCGTTCGCGGCGTTGGCCCGGATCGCGCTATCGTCCCGGCCGCCGGAGACGAGACGACGCGCGATCTCGGTCAGTTTTTTCGGCGCGCGCCCCGCAGTTCCTCCAGGTACGCCGTCAGCACCGACGCAGCGAAGCCGGGGAAGTCCTCCGCGACATCCCGCAGCGCCGCCTCTGAGAACTCACCGTCCGCACCGCGCCAGGAGCGCACCAGGCTGACCAGCACCTCGAGCTGGCGCTCGCGCGGCATTCCCGCGCTGATCTCGCTGGCCAGCTCCGCCGCGTCGCGGAAACCCCGATGCGCGAACTCGACCTCGAGGATCGACGGACCATCACCCGGGCGGTAGATCTCGACCTTCGCCCAGAAGGTCGGGTTCGGCTTGAGCTTGAAGGTCATAGCGCGACGATCCTCATGTCGTCATTGCCCGCCGCCGGCGGCGCTTCGAACGTGACGTCGGAGGTCCAGACTCCGTCGAGGTTCACCGGGTTGATGTTCAGCAGCTTCGCCGCCGTGAAGAAGAGCAAAACCTTGTATCCGTCCGTCGTGCCGTGCACCATGCCGATCGAGGTGGGCGTGTTGCCGGTAATCAGGCCCTGCACCGTGATCTCCTGCGCGGCCGTGAGGTCCAACGTCTTGATCGTGCCGCCCACGGCCCGATCGCTGATCACAGCCTCTTTGGCGCCGATCAGCTCGCGGCGGCTCACCTGGTTGGCGAGCGTCGCTTCGATGCCGCCGGACACGTAGGTCGTGCCGCCGGAGATCGCGCCGGCCGAGTACGTTCCGCCCAGCGACACGTCGGCCGTGTTCAAGTCGTTGACCAGCGCGGGGACCTTCCAGCTGGTGAGGGTCGGCGTCGGATTCGCCACCGCGGTCGGCGCCAGGTACGGCGCCCAGAAGGTGAAGTTGAGCAGCGGGATTCCGCCGACACCGGCCGCGATGTCGACGGTGCCGACCGAGCCCACGAACTTGTACTCGAGGCCGTCGGCATACGCGTAGATGGTGACGCCCTCGAGGCCGGTCGATACCGGCGTGTAGTCGACGCGGGTCGCAGCGGTCACGGTTTCCGCGAAGCCGCACGCGCGCAGCAGCGCGCCCCAGGCGGGCGCCGTGCCCTTGGTGCCGGACCCCTGCATCTCCACGCTGAACTTGATCGACATCCAGGTGGCGCCCAGCAACGAATCCGGCGCGCCGAAGTAGCCCCTGATCACCGAGCGAGGCACCCGCTCGGCGTCGATCGGCGCGATCGCGACCTCGCCGACAGGCAGCATGGCGTTGGCCGCCCCGGTCGGGACCGCATCGGTGCCCTTGCTCGTCTCGATCTTGGCCAAGACGATGACGTTGCGAAACTTGCGTCCGAAGGCCATCGCTTACTCCTTGTCGTCTTCGGCGCCCGGCGCCGGATCGGTGTTCTCGACCGGGATCGGATCGCCGGTCTCGGGATCTCGCAGGTAACTGCCGCCCTGCTGCGGGTCGCGCTCGGTGCTCATTCGATGCTTGCCTCGGTCGTGTGAAACTGGAAGACGTAGGCCTTGGTCACCGAGCCGATGTTCTTCTCGGCGTCCTCGCGCTGGCGCTGCGTGTCGCCCTCGTCGTAGCCGAACGCCAGCCCACCCAGCGTGGGGTCCGCCGCGATGCGGTTGTGCGCCTCCACCACGGCCGGATCAGCAGCGGCGTACGGGCTCGAGCCGAGGCTCGCCGCGGCCACCGTCTGCAACCGCAGCTCGACCCGGCGCATCTTTCGGCCGATGAGCGTCCCGCCCGGGTCGGGCGCGATCTCATCGCCGAGCTCGACCACGATCGCCGGCAGATCGCCAGCCGCCAGGGCGCCCTGCAGGTCGCGATAGATGCGCGCAGCCGGCACCGACGTCATCGCAGGCGAGGTCAGGGCCGCGACGACCGCCTGGGCGATGGATTCCGCCTTGCTGGTCATGCGGAGAGCCAGATCGTCAAGAGCCCGGCGTCATCCGCCTCGACCGCGCTGACCATGTAGAGCTTGGTCCCGATCGACAACGTGTCTCCGCGGGCGACGTCGAGCGTTTCGGGCTTGATGAAGGTGAAGGTCGGGACGGCGGCGTTCACCGCCCCGAGCGCGCGCACACCTGGCGCCTCGAAGATCCCGCGCACGCTCACGCCGCCGCCGAAAACCGCTTCGGCGTTGGCGAGCGCGCCGATCACCGCAGAATTGGCGGCGACCTCCAGGTCGTCGAAGGCCACGGGCTCACGCGCAGTTGCCGCGCAGCTTCACGCGAACGCTCGTGGCGCCGCTACCGGCCGCGGTAACAGCCGCGCCCGCCACCTTCAGGCTGCCGGCAGTCACAGTCAGCCTGGTATTGGCCGCGTCCCAGTACAGGGTCGCGCCCTGGGTGACGACGTCGGTCGACAGCTTGGGCAGCTCCCAGACGCCAGACACCTGCACGGGGCCCGTCTGGTTGGCCGTGATGTCGGCCAGCGCAACGCCAACCACTTCGCCCATGAGGACCACGGACCCGGCCGACACGTTGGAGCCGGGCGTGTGATCCCACACCTCGCCGGGCTGGATGTAATTCTTTGCCATCTTCAGTGCTCCTGGTCAGTGTTACGCCGCGCCCTTCGCCGTCGCCGCGCCGCGATAGTCGAGTGCAGCGACGCCGTAATCCAGCCGTACCTTCCACTGCGCGCCGTCGATGCGGAACCCCTCCTGCAGCTCGAGGAACGGCTCCTGATTTCCGTCGAGGAACGCCACCTCGATTACAGGCGCCTCGGACGGGTCTGCAAACGCGTAGGCACGCGTGCCAGACAAGCGCGGCGTATCGACCACGTCTCGGAACAGGCCTCGGACCATGTTCGGGCGCTGCAGCTTGTTGGCAGTATCCGGGTCGTACTGCGCGTCGTTGATGACCCGTGCCAGGCCGCCGGTTGCCGTCGGCACCACCAGGATCGCCGGACGCAGATCGAGGTAGTCGTTACCCGAGACGTCCTTTTGCAGCGCCATCTTCGAGCGCATGCTGTCGACCACCGTCACGGACAGATCCCCGTCCGCAGCGATGTTTCCGTGGTCGGTGTGGAAGAGCGCCTTGGTGTCGCTCATCGTCGGGCCCATGCCGCTATTCAGCGCGAGCAGCGCGTAGACGTCGGCCTCGACGGTGCGCTTTGCAGCGCGCCCCAGCATCATCGCGAGATCGATGAACGCCCCCAGATCGTCGTTGACGATCATCGTGCGGGTGATCGCGATGATGTTGCCCTTCGTCACAGCGGTGATAGACGCCTTGGTGCCGTCCGGGACCGCCTTGTTCTTGTACTCGGCCCCTTCGGCAACCACTTCGAGGTTGCTCAGGCTGCCGACCCGATAGCGCGAGTGCGCGCGGAAGTCGGACACGGTGCCGACCTTGCAAAAGCGCGACCACGTGTCCGGCTGCACGGCGTACGCTTGCAAAAGAGTCTTGTGCATCGCGTTTTCGAGCAGCACTGGGAAGTCGCTGCCCGTCTGGGTAAATGCCGCGCCGACGATCTGCATGGCGTCCATGCCGTCCACGCGCACCCCTGCGCGCACCAGGCACGCCGTCGCCACGTCAACCAGTCGTTTCCCGCGGAAGGGATTGCCGGCATCCACACGCATCGGCGCGCCGCTCTCGTCGCGTACCGCGGCACGCGCCATGATCGCCGCC
>WBZR01000852.1_pt1 | contig 44016 bp, 39 predicted proteins | sample 5204231 | NCBI WGS metagenome assembly WBZR01 (sample SAMN12412403, study PRJNA552823) | activated sludge metagenome | isolation source: activated sludge from anammox sidestream of wastewater treatment plant... | place: USA: Virginia | collected 2017-08 | reverse complement strand
CTGAAAAACAAGCCTTTTCATGCTGCCGTTCTTGATATCTTTTTGTAGACTTTACAAAATTATTGCCCCGTCCTATCGCCTCTTCTCCCTGATTTACAACGAATCTTTTCGCTTATGCGCCAGCTCTCAAATTCAATTGTAACATCCGATTTTTATTATGTCTTAGCCCGGTCAGTATCGATCATAAAGGACAAAAGTAAGGCCTCACTGCAGGAAAAACAAAGTACTTCTTTGGCAATAAGAATCCCTTGCTTTGCCCGCAATACCTGTTCCTGCAATTCTTTTATTCCTGGTTTTCCAGAAACCTTTTTCCAATTCGCAAAATTTCATAACCCATCTCGAATTTCTGCAAGAATAGCCAGCAAGAATAGTATTGACTCCTTAACTTATTTTGTAGTATATTTTTAAAGTTATATAATCGGGCAGGTTTTCAGGGGTTGCGTTAAGAAGCACCGTGCTCCCTGATAGAATTCATAATCTTATCGTTCCGTTTAAGGAAATGCGTTTTTGAGAAAGGAGAGGGAAGATGTCGATTTTAAAAGAATTTAAGACATTTGCGATGAGAGGCAACGTCCTCGATTTGGCAGTTGGTATTATCATAGGAGCTGCTTTTGGCAAGATCATCACCTCGCTGGTTAATGATATCATCATGCCACCCATTGGTTTGCTTCTTGGGAAAATGGATTTCAGTAATCTCTTTGTTAATCTATCTGGTACACCCTACAATAGTCGAACGGAAGCACAAGCTGCAGGGGCACCCACCATCGGGTACGGGGCATTTGTCAATACTGTTATTGATTTTATCATTGTCGCATTCGCGATCTTTATGTTAGTTCGGGTTATAAATAAAGTAGTGCAACCAGCAACGAAAGTGTGCTCATTCTGCATCTCTGCCATTCCTTTCAAGGCAACCCGATGCCCATTTTGTACATCTGAATTGAAGGCGTAATGAGGAAGGCAAGATTCGATTCACCTGTCGATCAGGATAAAGACGGTAGGATTCCAAAAGTGTTGGCAAGGCCAGCCGATACCTTGGTCAACTGAAATTCCCGGTTGGAATAACCGAGGCTTGAGCCACTTTCTGATTTGTAAAAACGATAAAAATCACTGAGACCGTACGGTGAATTATCGTAATTCCAGCCATACGGTTTCACTTGGAATAGTTACAGGTATCAGTAACAAAGTCCGTGTTATTCAATGCAACGCATGTGGTATTTGGGATCGCAAGCATGTACTTCGAAGAAAAATGCTATCGTCATGATTGGCAGACTTGCATGAGTATCGTATAAGATACTGCTTTTTCATAAATTTTTTGTGCCCTTTCTTGATCTCTTTTGTTAGGGCGGATTTGGCTGTGGCCTTATTACGTTCTGAAATTTATCCATGCACAACCCAGCAGAGCCTTTTTCTTTCTCTTCTATTGAAAATCGTGAAAATCTTGCCCTGTCGTGAAATAACTTACAGAAAATATAATTGAAAAAGAAGAAGCGAACATTGTATGTTTCTAAAAAATTATACCATCTCATACGCTTGCTATTTGTTTTGAGATAGCATCTCAAAACAAATTCCCATATTTTAACCTCTCTTTGTACATAGATTACTAATTTTAACCATCCCGTTAAACCGCTGTTGTTATGTTTCTTACGGTATAGGAATGCAATTTTATTTTTATCCTTAGACAATTCATTTTTCATAGTTTCCCTCAGGGTATCGCCATGATTACATTCAATAGCCATCACCTCGTCCACCTTTGAAATAAGAAGATCAGCATGATTATTAATCCTATTCCAAAACTCACAATCTGCCAGGTACTTAAATTCCGTATTGAAGTATCCAACCCTGTCGAAAACTCGTCTTCGCAAGAACACCGTTGGCTGACACAATACTCCACCCATAGGTAACCAATATCGTCTGTGTGGGGCGTAAATATTTAAATATATTTTATTGGTAATGAAATCCCATACCATTGAGTCCCCGTAAATCATATCTAAATCTCTATTGCTTTGAAAAGTTTCAACTGCTTTCTGCACCGTCCATGGGAAATACAAATCATCACTATTCAAATACGCAATAATGTCACCAGTTGCCATGCTAATGCCATCGTTAATTGCATAATACATCCCTTTGTCAATCCTTGAGAGGTACGTCATGTGGTATTTCTTCTTATATCGTTCTAAAACATCCACCGTATTATCCGTTGAACTACCGTCGATAACGATATGTTCTATATTGTGGTAAGATTGATTTAATACAGACTCGAGGGTATGCGCTATAAGATTTCCCCTGTTATAGGTAGGTGTTATTATTGAAACTTTCATGTATATTCTTTGCATTCCTCAGACCACGCGTAGTTTGTGTTCTTGACCTAAAAATCGAGCTGAAACGCTTACTAATCCAACAAAAAGACCAAGGCCGACGCTGTGTCTGAGTTCTATTAAAGACGGAGCAAAGAAAATATCTGGCAACAAAAAAATCAGGGTAGAATACGCCGAATAAAAAATCACCGCACAATCACGGTCGTGTAAGGTACTTTCTCTATTCCAAGAACGCAACGTGTACACACCAATAACTATAAGGAAGAATAAAATCAGCCCTAAAATACCCATCTTAAGGGCAATATGTACAATGGTACTATGCACTATCTCAGTAGATACGCGCCACTGAAACACTGTTGGTGCATCGTAGCGACCCGTTGCACCGAGGCCATAGAGAGGAGATTTTGCTATCGTTTTGATAGCATAAAAAAGCTCACCAAATCTTCCCATACCCCTTGAGCTAGAATAATCAAGGCTTAGGTCACTAAAAATACTGTGCTGTGAATCAAATCTCGATGAGGCTATAGGAATAGATATTACGAAGATTAATAATAATAGACCATAAACAAAGATCCTCTTGCCTTTATCGAGATTGAAAGAAAGGTATAAGAGGGAGAAAATAAAGCCGATCCATACAGTTCTTCTAAAAGAAAATACGATATTTATTCCAGAAAGTAAAATTGCGAAAATCAAGTGTTTCTTCTGATTTAATAATTTTAGAATATTGATAAAGCAAAAGGAAAAAATATACATAAAGAATGCCGAATCGTAAATATCAAAAAAAGTCAATTTTACCTGCCTACCTTCATAATTTGCATAAAAGTTAGCCGGGTCACCTCCAAAAAATAGAAACCGTATTATGCCATATGCAGCCCTTCCTAAAGCTAAGGTAAAAATCAACCTGTTCAGTTGCAGTAATTGTCCCTTTTCAGAGATGATGAGATTGACTATGAAATACATAATGCCGAATTGCACATATCCCATGACACCCCTTTGTGACACCGCATGCCGGAATCCATCCATCGATATTCCTTTAGGATTAACAAGAAAGGCAACAAGAATGTAGCTCACAGAAAAAAACAAGAGCAGAATTATGGACCAATCAAGGAATATTAATTTTGAACCAGATCTTATTCTGGTCGAAGTAACTTTAATATAAGCGCTTAAAAAAAGGCAAAACAGACCAACACTAAAAAGAGGAATTGGAAGGACTCCAGAGCCTTTGCCATAAATATTAAAAACAGTAACACCTTCCCTGACACCAAAACCCACATTGGGAAACAGAACGAGAATACCAGTTAAAAGCAGTAAAAAAATATATGGCTGGAAAAACAAAAAGGGGAAAATGAGGCTAACAAGAAAGCATGCAAAATGAAACAATGAGAGTCTTACGAAGGCAACTCCTAATGAAACAGATAGGCAAATTACGCTGACACATTTAACGACTGAGGATGTTTTGCCTTTTAGAGTATTTATTAATACATTTTCCATGTATCTTTTTCTAACCGAATTTTTGCTGGATCGATCTCTATGCCGTAAATACAAACGTTACGAATTCATACACTTCTGATATAAGTTTACGTATTTCGAAACCATCAGTTCCTTATCAAAGAACGAGATTGCGCGTTCCTTTGCTTTGAGTCCCATCGCCGCGTAGTCATATTTGTTATCCATAAAATCAAGAATGGCCTGCATAAGTAGATCAGGTCTTTCTTTTGGGACAAGAATGCCAGTTTCTTTTTGTACAATTAATTCAGGATTACCTCCTACCGCGGTCGCTATTATGGGAAGTCCTGCGGCCATCGCTTCAAGGAGAGCAAGACTGCAATTATCTGATTTGGTAGGATAAATGAAAATATCGGCTGCTGCGTAACATTTATTCAGTGTCTCCTTATTCGCATAACCGACTTTAACTATATCAACATCTTTTACCCTCTCTATGATTCTAGATTCTATCACATCCCCTGCAACTAAAATAGTAAACTTCCTTTTATCGGGAAACATTTTAAGAGCTTCCGTAATTGCAGGAAAACCTTTCCATGGATTAGCCGTACCACCTTCCGCAGCAAAAAAAGCAATTTTTTCGTCGCTTAGAAGATTTAATTCTTTTCTTGCATACGATTTATCGATCTTCTGTTTTTCAAATATTGATGTATCAATTCCATTGGGAATAACAATTATTTCTCCGCCTTCCCATAATCCACTTGTTATAAATTGTCTTTTTATCCATGCAGTGGGTGCAACTAAAATTGCCTTATTTTTTGCCAGCATTGCAAGAAACGTTGATTTTTCTTTTCTTAGTTTCTTGGTTATCGGTCGATTAACGGGAATGTAACGAAGCAAATCAGGACATACAGAACATGAATCCTGCCAACCAACACAATCAACAGTAATTCCACAGTGACCCGTAATTAGCCATTCATCATGCAAAGTAATGATGACGCGTATCTGCTCGCTGAGCTTTGCAATTGACATTAAGTCTGCCCAACCCCCATGTAAATTGTGGAGATGAATGATACTGGGCTTCCACTCGTGTATTCTTTTAACAACTCCCGTAAAAAAGGGATTTCTCACATCTCCTAGATACAGGTAGTGATAATATACGAGTTTACTTAAAATCGTATTTAAAAAAATATTTTTTCTATAATGCTCCAGTCCTGGGTAAATACATTTTGAATATCTTCCATCAGTACCTTTTCTATTGAAATACCAGAGTTCGGAATGAATTCCATAATTGTTCAACCTTTCTACTAAACAATTGGCAATTGCTGCCGCTCCTCCGCAAGCATCCTGTTGATTGATGTGAAGAATTTTCATTTTCAATGTCTTTTTATATATTCCTTATCTTGAACAAGTAAAAATCTTATGAGAGGATTTGCTTTAAGGCGGCTCTAACTATGATTAAGGGTACTCATCAATCATAAAACATTTTGTAACGTGGCTTAAGGCGTACCAAAAACTTTTACAGGCTACGTATTCTTCTCTTGGCAATAACCCCTATAAGCTTCAATTTTACCGCTTGTCTGTCTTCATTGTATAAGCCGTATAGATAAAATAATCCTATCATCATTATTTCCGAAAGAAAGAGAACAAGACAAAAGCTGAAGATATTTTGAATAATAAATCTCTGGAATAATGAAAACAAGATCAAGAAACCGAGATTCATTATAGTAACCTTTGTAAAAGCATTGAAAAAATAGGTATAATTATTTATGTTTAATATCTTTTTATTAAAGAAAAAGATAAAAAACGGACTATTAAAACTTCCCAATAAAACAGAAAGTGCACTACCTGTCAGACCGTAATACTTCGTCAAAGGATATATAAAAATTGCATTCGTTGCTGCCCCTATAAATGAGAAGAGCGCATTATATTTTGGTTTTGTCATTCCAATGGCTATCAAGCTTGGAATCATTGTTGCCGTCACCAGATACATTGAAATCGTTATTATAACCATGGGCAAATAAGCTTTCTGAGCAAAATCGTTTCCCATCCAAAAATAAAGGATGCTCTTGGAATATGCTATCAGTATTAAGAAAAACAAACTGCTAATTATGTAAACATATCTTGAAAGTTTCAAATAAATGCTTTTAATTTTTGTTAAATCGTTCAATGCGCACAGCTCACTCGTCAACGGAAAAACAATATAAGCAATCCTACTTACCAGCGTTGTGAAGCGACTTACCAGTTTTGAAGGAATATTGATTACTCCGATACCGGCAGGACCTAATACAACACCAATAATCAATTGATTAATCGATTGAGAAATAATGCTTGAAAATTTTGTGAATAACGTGTAAAGACCATAACTAAAGACTTCTCTCATTTCTTCTAAGGAAAAATAAATAAAGATTTTAAAATCAGGAAGTGCTTTCTTTATGATGACGTAAAAGGTGATAATTCCTACAAAAGTGCTCATTAAGTTAACGACAACTAACTCTTGCAATCCGTATCCCAAAAACAAAATGGTGACATTTGCGAAAGTAACGAACGACCCAATGCAAACATTCACAACATTACTGATATCGAATCGCTGAATCGCTTCTGGAATTTTAGATATTACTGCAAAAACTAAATTAAGAGAAAAGCCAAATGCGCCAATATAAAAGCAGTATAGTGATTTTGATTGAAATTCTAACGGTACTTTAAATAAATTTAACGCAAAATACTTTGCAAACAGGAATATTAATACACCCCCCACTATTCCTATGGCTAAGTAAAGCAAAAATATAGAACTAATGATTCTGTTAATTTTTCGATAATCTTTTAAGGTATTGTAATGGGCAACAAATTTAATTACGGCATCTCCCAACCCAAAATCGAGAAAAGCAAAATAGCCTAAAACGGTTAAAACTAATGATAATATCCCATATTGATCATACCCGAGTTTATGGAAAATATAAGGGGTAGTAACAACATTAACAATGGCAAGCCATAACCAGCCAGAAACATTTAAAAAACTATTTTTTACGTATTTTTTTCTTAAACTCATTTTAACTGAAGCTGACTTTCTAAATATTTTTCATAAACACCTTTAATTCCTTCGTGCAAATTAATCTTTGCCTTCCAACCCAGTTTATTTATTTTTTCAATGCTTAAAAGCTTCCTTGGTGTCCCATCAGATTTCGAAGCATCCCATCGTATTTCTCCTCTAAATCCCACGATTTCCTTAATCATCTCAGCAAGTTCTACAATCCTTAATTCTTTGCCTGTGCCAACATTTATGAACTCTTGCATGTCACGAGCATTATAGTTTTGCATTAAAAAGATACAGGCATCGGCCAGATCATTTGCATGGAGAAATTCACGATAAGGGGATCCGGTTCCCCAGACATCAACAGTCGTTGTTCGTTGTAAATTTTTAGTTTCAGGTTTCAGTTTTGTTGGAAAATTGCTTTTGATTCCAACTTCAGAAAGAAGACCGACAATCTCTTCTTCGTTTAAATGACGTATGTTCTGACTATCTATCGGATATTTTTTTAAATCTTTTCTGATGGAATCAAAATCTCCGTGCTGCAAACACTTTCCAAGATGCATTTTCCTTATTAGAGCCGGTAACACATGTGATGTCTTCAAGTCAAAGTTATCATTCAAACCATATAGGTTCGTAGGCATTGCAGAGATAAAGTTTGTCCCATATTGTTCGTTAAAATATCTGCAAAGTTTTATTGCAGATATCTTTGCTATTGCATATGGCTCATTGGTAGATTCAAGACTCCCGGTAAGTAAATATTCTTCCACCATCGGTTGTGGAGCATATTTGGGATATATACAGGAAGAACCAAGGTTTAGCAATTTTGTAACGCCATATTTATAACTGGCATGAATCACATTCGCAGCAATCATAATATTTTGGTAAATGAACTCTGCCTTGTAAGTACAGTTGGCAAATATTCCACCAACCTTAGCTGCAGACAAAAAAACGAATTCCGGCTTTTCCTCTTTAAAAAGCATTTCAACTTCAGACTGTCGCGTTAAGTCCAGATCTTCATGGGTTTTGGTGATAATGTTTTTGTAACCTGACCCTTGAAGTTTACGCAAAATAGCCGAACCAACTAAGCCTCTGTGTCCGGCAACGTAGATTTTAGAGTTATGATGCATAGTTATTAAATTATTCATTGGTATTCATGGTCATTTGCGATTCGACATTTGTTCGAGGAGAGAGACACTTAACACCCTTCTCTCACCTTCTCATAGAACGAAAAATCATGATCGGTATATTCGAACCCTTTTTTCTTTGAAATTTCTATCCCTTTCCCCAGAGGGGTAAGCCCCATAAGCTGCATATCATAATCAACCATGATCTTTATTAACTCATCAAAAGTAGTTCTTGGTTGCCAGTTAAGTTTCTGTTTTGCTTTTGTTATATCGGATTTAAGATGTTCGACTTCAGTAGGTCGGAAATATTTAGGATCTATTTCTATCAACACACCACCAGGTTTAAGATTGTCCCTCCATCTTTTGTCTATACTTTTTATAAATCCTTTTTCTTCTATTCCTTCCCCTTTCCATTCTATTTCTATACCAGCATATTTACATGCTTTTTCTACAAATTCTTTTACTGAATAACTTTCTCCAGTCCCTATCACGTAATCATCTGGTTCATCTTGCTGGTTCATGAGCCACATTGCCTCTACATACTCAGGAGCAAATCCCCAGTCTCTTTTTGCATTTAAATTTCCCATGAATATTTTTTTCTGTTTTCCCGTGAGGATATTGGCAATCGCCTTTGTAATTTTTCTTGTCACAAATGTCTCTCCTCTGCGGGGGCTCTCGTGATTAAAAAGTATTCCATTGCAGGCAAAGAGTCTATATCCCTCTCTATAATTGACTGTTATCCAGTAGGCATAAAGTTTTGCTACCGCATAAGGGCTTCGGGGGTAAAAAGGTGTTTTTTCATTTTGAGGGGGCAAAGATGCGCCAAACATTTCCGAAGATGAGGCCTGATAGAACCTGGTTTTTATCCCGCTCCTTCTTATGGCCTCTAAAATTCGCGTAGTTCCTAAACCAGTTATATTTCCAGTAAATTCTGGCATATCAAAAGAAACTCTGACATGAGATTGTGCGCCCAAATGATATATCTCATCTGGTTTTATATTCCATACGATTTCAGTTATAAGACCAGGGTCTGAAAGGTCTCCATAATGAAGGAGAAGTTTTGCTTTGGGTGTATGCGGGTCAATATAAATATGGTCTATTCGATGGGTATTAAATGTTGATGCCCTTCTTATAATCCCATGCACCTCATATCCCTTGGAAAGTAAAAATTCTGCCAGGTACGAACCATCCTGTCCGGTGATTCCGGTTATTAAAGCCTTTTTCACAAATATTCCTCCTCTAAAATATTTTTAAAATCTTTCTTTATTCTTGTCCAAATTAAGTTTTTTCAGTTGGCAGAGAAAACTCATGAACCAAAGGGGGAGACTCATGGATGCGCAAATTTTGTAGCATGGGTAGCGAGTGCTTGGTTGTACAAATTTCCATAAACACTAATAAAGACGGAGTTACGCAGGATCATGAGATCATACAGCTAGCTGAGAACCCGGGATTGTTACTTTACAAACTCCAGCTACACTCTTTCATAAATCATTTTTGGAATCGCAAAGGTACGATTATTTAAAACAACACCAATCAGATTGGCTTTTTTATGCTTCAGGGGCGTAAGCAGTTCCTTCAGAACATGGCGGCGAGTTTTTCCTTCACTCACAACCAAGGCAATTCCGTCTAAATATGGACAAAGAACACAAGCATCTTTAAAATTTCTTAAATTCGCGTAGTCAATAAAAATTAATTCATACTTTTCTTTAACCGATGAGATTATATTGGCCATACGGGCTGAGTCTAAGAGGGGTGTTGAATTAAGGGTAGTATTACCAGCAGGCAACACCGTCAAATTAGCACTTAATTCATGAGCTGCCGCTTCCAAAGAGACTTTACCTTCGAGCACATTCGCAAGACCCGTATTACCAGAAATATTGAAGACTTTGTGGATTGTCGGCGTCCTTAAGTTGGCATCAATAACCATCACCTTATGGCCTGCTTTGCTTGATAGAAAATTGGCAAGATTGGCAATGATAGTGGTAGATCCGTCCGAAGGTGAAGGCGCGGTCATTAAAATTGATTTTAAGCCTTTATCCTTCATTAAAAGATATATCTGATCAGAAAGGTTCTGGTAAGCAGGAGTAAAAGCGATCATTCGTTTTGAATCTTTAATCAGTGTTTTATCTTTGAAACCTTTTTTGGGGATAGAGCCCAGAAGTGGTAAATTGAGAAACGTTTCCACATCTTGTGGGGATTTAAAAGTGTGGTCAAGATACTCGAATCCGAAGGCAATCATAATTCCCAAAAAGGGGCTCATAAAAAAGGCAATAAGGAGGGTAATACGTTTATTGGTTCCTGTTGGTTGAAGGGGAACTTGCGCCTGTTCAACAATTTTAACACTTGCCGGACCAATGGCCTCTATGTTAGAAAGTGTTTCGCCGGTAAGATTTTTGATCATCTTACTAATATTATCCTTTAATTGTGCTACAGTCGGATGTTTTTCTCCATATTGTAACTGGAGTTCAGCCAGTTGCTGCTCAAGATCAAAAATGATATATGAACGGCTAACTACATTTGCAATCATAGCGGCTGTTCTTGGGTTAAAGTCACTGGCGGTTATTGTGAATAAATTGGTGTCTCTTATTGGATCAACTGATATCTTAGCTTTGAGGCTTTCGACCGCAAATCGAAAAGGATACGACTGTTCATTTTCCGGTAAAGTGGTATTGGAATTCGATGCCTTAAGCCCTGAGCTTATTAAATCGACTGCAGGTTTCGACATCGTATGCCATAAATCAATTAAATATGCTTTAAGCGGAGAACAATAATTTTTTTCGTAATCAAATGGACGTTGATCAAGCATAAGTGCCTTTACAGCACGCTCAATTACAGGATTGGAATTGACAATCTCACTCTGAGTAAGAGATATTTCTGTCTGTTGATAACCACCCAGAACCTTATAATAAGGAGATTCAATCAGCTTTTCTGCCGAGATGAGCATCTTAACTTGGGCGGTATAAATCGGCGTCTTAAGTTCCATCCCAATGACAACACTTACCATTATGGCTACAAATGTGGTTATAATTACGGCCTTATGTCTGAATATAATTCTTAAATAGTCTCGCAAAGTATTTCCGGGAAAATTCGAGTTCATACCACCCCCTTAAAGAATGCCTTCTAACACGACTACTATATCTTCTGGTTTTAAACGGATATCTTTACCAACTTGCCCATTCACGGCACCTTTCATATCAACTTTGATATTTTCATATTCTGTTTTACCTGGAATTGTTCGAAGGATTTTGACTCTGTCAAGAGAACCATATTTCGCGAAACCTCCAGCAAGGGATATGGCCTTCAGGACTGTTGTGTAATCCTCAAGCGTAAATTTACCCGGCTTCATAACTTCACCATATACAAAAAAATTATAGCTACGGTCAATAACTACGATATCCTCAGATTCAATTGGCATATCGCCGTTGATGCTACTCTCTTTTGTGTTTTTAAGATCTATATCAAATTCCTTATACTCTTTTCTATCTTTCTGCTTACGTCGTAGCTTTACATTACCATAAAATCCATCTGGGGTAATACCCCCCGCTGCTGAAATGGCTTTTAATACCGTCATATTATCTTCAAGGATGTATCTTCCCGGGTTTTTAACCTCACCATACACAAAAAATTTCATACTCTTGGAGGTTGACAAAGTTATAGCGACAACAGGGTATTTTATATAACCGCTTGCAAGCCTGTTTGCTATTTCCTTTTCGATCTCAGGCAAACTCATTCCTTTAACATAAAGGGTTCCTATATATGGAAAAGATATTGAACCATCTGACGTTACAGTTGCTTCCGTCCTGAGGTTATCATGCCCATGTACGCTTATGTTAAGCACATCATCCACACCAACAGTATACTGAACGCCTTTACTTTCTTCAGCGTAACAGAGTGTTAATGGAATAAAGTTACTACACAATATGAACAAAATCACAACATATTTTATCATCTTCACCACCCTTTTTTTAAAAATTAGAAACACATAATATGCTTTTCTTAAATTGACTAAATAAGACACGGCATATTATCGACAAAGCATGATACTTCTTTAAGTTTTAAATTCATAATATCTTAAGAGTATTTTTGAGAATCGGTGAAACCCATCAATACATGCTCCTTCCATCTTCAAAATGAGACACTATCCGAAAATATCAATTTGTTTTTAAATACATACGGTCAAGATGCTTTTAATGAAGTGAGCAGTTCGCATGCCAAATACTCATACAGGTATTATCCCATCTTTCTATAAGAATTCGTTGATGTATGATTGCACAAATACATACCTCACGCTGAATTTATTCGCCGTTATTCATCACCTTCTCTCTAAAAAACTTACAGACCTTTTGCTGTTTGATTCTTTTTTAGCAAAATTTTATCCGTGGATTTGTACGTTTCTGCTTAACACACTTCCGACTCATTCCGAATAAAATTAATGGTGATAAAATTTATTTATAAAGACACTAGACGAAATATCGTTTTTTGCTAAAATAGAGAAAAATTAGATACTCTTACCTTAAAAAAATATCAAAGGAGAAACATAACATGGGGAAAAAGATGCCCATTGTTGTTACCCTGGAACCGGGAACATATTATTGGTGTACGTGCGGAGAGACGAAAAAACAGCCTTTCTGTGATGGTTCGCATCAGGGAACTGAATTTGAACCGCAGGTATTCAAAATAGCTGAAAGAAAACAGGTAGCAATCTGCAACTGTCAACGTACCCATAATCCGCCTTTTTGTGATGGTACGCATTTTAATATTATATAAACCACCTACCTATTTCCAGTAGGTATCCCATTGCTTGTCTACGTGATCAATTATTTCATCCGTCATGACAAGTGGTAAAGGATAGCCCCTCTTCCACGTGGCATCAATACCCATTTTCCCTCTGAATACAGGGCTAATACCCACCAATTTCTCCTGAGTAAACACCATGTCCCGTTCAGCATCGAATCGGGTGAATATTCCCCAGATAGTTTGTTCCAGGTCACGAACATCAACATCGGGACTCACTGCCGCAATGATTTTTGGCCCGATGATTTCGGGAGATTTTGTTAATTTCGTAACTATTTCTTTCCCATTATCAGGCACCGTGACAACCAATAACGTTTCGTCAATGATATTCCAGTCCTCTATTCTTGCATCAGCGATTTTCAATAAACGCTCAAAATCTTGGACTTTGAGCGAATCTTCCCACACAACATTCCCGGATTTGCCCTTCGTGGCATCAATGATCATTTTGCTTCCTAAATTCATTTTATAACTGGTAAAATCGAGGGTATCCAGTGGTACCTTTGGAATCATAATAAAATCATATGCAGGATCAAAATTTTCACGGATGGCCCGGAGAACTGCATGAAAGTCACGGGGATTGACATCCTCAGAAACGGTAATAATACATTTGGTGAGAGAAAGTTGTCCTTCACCCATGATGGAAAGTGCGGTTTTCATTGCCTCTTTACGGTATCGTTCTTCGACAGCTACCACGAGCAGATTATGAAACCCTGCTTCATAATAAGCCCAAAGATCGCAGATTTCCGGATGAATCAGACGGATCAGCGGACCCAACACCTGCTGGGTTGCATTTCCCAGGTATTTATCTTCCATGGGCGGACGTCCCACAACCGTTGCCGGATAAATAGGATTTCTGCGGTGGGTAATGGTATTAATAGAGAAGACAGGAAACTCGGCGGCGTTAGAATAATGTCCGAAATGGTCGCCAAAGGGACCTTCCATGCGTAACTCCGTCAAATGAACTGTTCCTTCAAGAATAAATTCGGCATCGGCAGGCACAAGTAAGGAAATCGTTTTGCCCCTTGCCATTCTTGTCCTTTTGCCGCGCAGGAAACCGCTGAACATAACTTCATCGATCCCTTCTGGCAATGCTGCAACGGTTGCCAGCAAAAGCGCAGGATCAGTTCCCAGTGCCACGGCAATTTGGAATTCCTTCCCCATCTTTTTTGCGCGATAATAGTGAAATCCGCCTCCTTTTTGAATCTGCCAGTGCATCCCAGTCGTTCGTTCGTCAAAAAGCTGCATGCGGTACATTCCTACATTTCGTTTTTTTGTTTGAGGGTCGTACGTAAAAACCTGAGGCAGGGTAATAAAACGTCCGCCGTCCTCTGGCCAGCTGGTCGTAATAGGAAACTCATTTAAATTAGGGCTGCACATCACTTGCTGAGATGGGGGTCTGGATATTGTTTTAGGAAGAGTGCAAAACAGCCGTCCTACTATACCCGGGTGTTGAAAGAACACCTTCGGTTTTGGAGGTAAAGCCTCTTCCATGAAGGTGATCAACTCATCGCCAAGCTGGTTGGGATGTTTGCCCAGCGCCAGCTCAATCCGTTTTTCGCTGGCAAGGACGTTCATGGCAAGAGGGAATCGGGAACCGCGAACATTTTCAAAGAGGAGGGCAGGCATATTTTCGCGGAGTGCTCGAATGGAAATTTCGACCACTTCCAATTTTGCATCCACTTCGGTTTTGATCCGTATCAACTCACCGGTTGTTTCTAAATACTTGATAAAATCTTGTAATGAATATATTCGCATGAAGTACACAAAACTGCACACTTAATTGGTCTGCAAGAGAGGTTGTAATACCCTGCCAGCAGTACCAGATATTGTTTGTGTAAAAATTGAAGTGCTTACGACTGAGATTGTTAAAAAGGTTTTTTCTTGATAGATAATAAAATCCCGCTCTTTTAACCCAAGAAGCATCTCTCGCATTCTATCCTAATATTATTTAAGTTTAGCGTTGTGTTGGACACAATTCTACAAACGTGCAAGTTATAAGAGGAATAATGTCCATCAATTTGGTGTGTATAAACTATATCAGGTAGGTGCTATGAATTCTTTTTCCTGATGATCGGTACTTATCAACTTATTAATAGCGCCTATAACAGGTTCTTTGGAATTGTGAAATTTTGCGATAGGATTTACGATAGCAAGACCGCGATAATATGTAACAAGTCCTTCAGCGATTTCAGCCATGATCTTATTAAAGGTATTTCTCTTCTTTGCCCTCGCAAGCTTCACCTCAGGACCTCTGTCCCCGGTAATGGGAATTCGTTCATAACTGCCAAAATCCATACGCAGTATATTAATCATACCTCCCTGCCCAGACAGCTGATTTACAATTTCTGCTGATGGTAATGAAGCTATATAGGCAAGAGGATAGGTGTAATCCTTGTATTCTTCTTTCTGTAGATAAAAATTACTTTTAATTCCCAAGGTCTCGAAGTAAGTTTGTACCCTTGACAGACATTTTTTGTTTACTGTCGATTCATCGATTTCTTTGACCTGCTTACCGGCGGCTTTTAACCTGCCCAAGATAATAGTTGTAGCGATTGTCCTGTCGCATTGATACGTTTTTACTTCAATTTGGATATAATCATTACTTACAAACTGCCATAAAAACAAATTGCATGTTCTTTCGTTATAGTAAGCAGAACCAGTAAATTTTATATTTACCGAAGAAATTTCCAATTCCGAGAAGATAATTTCCAAGGGAAGGATGATCTTGGAAACAGTCATTGCGCCGGGGACAATGTTTCCTTGTCTGTGAATGAGATTGCTATCATTGGTTACATCCACAAAATTTTCACCATGCTGTTTAGATATCTTATATTCGTGCTTGATTAAAAATTTATCCCATACCTCTAAGCGGCTTTCGTTATGAACACCAATTACAAACGCTAAGGCAGGATGATTCGTTCTCGCCTTGGCATCTCTAAAGCAGATTATATCGGCTAAAAAACCTTCAATACGCTTTAGTGGAATAGTAAATATAGGGGCTTTTTCTCTAATCATCAAATCGTACCAACAAAAACAATACTCATTTCATAATAGAAGACATAAAAACGATAAATAACAACTTGTTTATTATATCCAAGTCTTCTGACCTGTTTAATTCAGTAATATATTCGGTAAATATTACTAAAAAATTAATAGCATAAAACAGGTTTTATCAAGCAGAAAATTTACCTTAATTTTAAGAATATTTGTAAATTTCTTTAACAAACAAACTCCCTCTTATCAAAGATAATTGCCTCATTGGGAATGGCTTTCATTTTAATATGTAAGCTATTTTATGTCAAGGATATAAAAAATTTTACATTCTGTATGCTTACCTATCATGGAGATAGAACGGCTTATTTATGTATTTTAAAGAGTAGAAAAGACAAAGCATCAGAAAATGTCACAAACTTATATTAACTTGACAAAGATTATGTGTCTCAGTATGCTACCGTCACACAAACATCGGGGGCAAAAAACTTTTTAAATTGAGGTGAGAAAAGAGGATTTTCAAATGCAGTATATTTATGTATTTGAAGATAATCAATATTCAAAGCTGTTTCCTCTCGTACATACAAGGACAGCCTTTGAACTTCGATGCGGGTTGTTTTCCCCTTTAGAAAGAATAGCCAGATATTATCCTCATGCAATAATTACCCTTTTTTGCAGGGATTTTTTATCTGATGTATTGCGTGAACGATACCCCTATCGCATTAATAGCCTGCATACAACAGACGATACTTGCCTTTTTTTAAACGGCCGAGCACTTCTCTCTTTCCCTATTTCAACAGAGGGGCCTGAGGAAATGGGAATTCAAGACAGTACGCTGGTGTATGCCCGACTTGCAGGAAAAAACGCAAAAAGACTATCGCCAGAAATGTTCCTTGCAGATGGTCCCGTTGGGTTTTTACAAAATTCTGTACGATCGCTTAATATCCAGGTGCCTGTTATCCATTATTTTTGGGATCTTGTTAAATACAATAAGTCCCAAATAGAAAAGGATTACCTGATGTTTGTCAAAGAGGGGGCCATTTTGGGAGAGGTGTATGACGGTGTGTACTTTGTGAATAAAGGCCAAATATACATCGGTCAAGAAAGCCGGATTAAACCCGGATGCGTATTTGATGCGGAGGAAGGGCCCATTTATGTGGGGAATTATGTTACCATCGCCCCGAACACCACCGTTGAGGGCCCCGCTTTCATTGGTGATCATGCGGTCGTTCAATCTAACACACGGATACGGGAAGGGTCCAATATTGGCGAGGCTTGCAAGGTTGGGGGAGAAATTGTCAATACGATTTTTCACAACTATACCAACAAGCAGCACGACGGATTCGTCGGTGATTCCTATATTGGCTCATGGGTTAATATGGGCGCGGATACGGTAAACAGCAATCTTCTTAATACCTACGGAAATATCAAGGTTGAAATTGAAGGGGATGTTATGGACACCAATCACATGTTCCTGGGGATGGTAATGGGGGATCATACGAAAACTGCCATCAATACGACGATCCAGACGGGAAGTATCTTTGGTTTTTCCTGCAATCTTATAACCACGTCCTATCCTCCGAAATATTTACCTTCTTTTACGTGGTATTCCCATCATGGCATGGTGGTCTACAACCTGGAAAAGGCGCTACTCGTGGCAAAGATTGCAATGAAACGGAGAGGCAAAGAAATGACTTCTGCGGAGGCACAACTCTTTCGAAACGTTTTTGAGTTTACCAAGAAGGAGAGAAAATCCCTATCCAAATGAGAGGCTTTTTATGGAAAAAAACATTAAACACGGACGAATCATCATCGATACAAGTATTTTTACTAACCCGGAAGTGTACCAATCGTTTGGGTTGAACCCAACAGCGGCGTTACGTACATTTCTGGAGATCGTCGGCAAATTAGAAGGAATATCCTTTTATATGCCTCCATCGATCTATCAGGAGTTGTTCAATTTTATAGAAACAAAGGACATCCCTCCCGATCTTCAAATTCGTATCATCCAAAAACCTCCAAAGCGATACGAACTTTCTGTCCCGGCTTTTTTATTGTACGAACTCATTGAAGATGTGCGCCACAGGATTGACAAGGGACTGCGAGTGGCCGAAGAAGCTGTACGCAAAAGAATAGGAAAGAGTTTAAAGATATCCGAAGAGATCGAACGGAAACGAAAATCCTCACGAGAGAAGTCAGTTTTTCTTTTTCCGGATGTGCGCATGACAGAAGAAATTCCCTATAAAACTGAATCCGAAACTTTAGAGGATATTGCTATTGCCGATCTGAGAAAAAAATATCGCGCTGCCCTGAGAGAAGGAATCATTGATAGTAAAGAGGATGTTGATTTAATCCTCCTGGCGAAGGAACTCGATGGCATACTGGTGACCGCGGACACGGGTATCGTTAAATGGGCTGATAAACTTGGCATCCGCTACCTTGATCCCCGTATGTTACGCGGCATACTCGATAAGCTGGCACCGTAAACGGAATAATTATTCAGAGAAGGATTAAATCTCTCTTCACCTGTTCTGGCACGAAAAGCACGACCATCCCATCCACGATTATAAACGCTCGCCATGTTGTTTCTTGATGTATTTCGCATTGATCTGAACCGCTGCCATTAAAACTAACTTAGTCCACATGAGTTGCACCTTGCAAATGTCCTTGAAGGATTTCATAGGTGGCATAACACTTTTTTGCGAACTTGACATGCCAGTAGTTTCCTATTTTATTTTTCGATAGCACCTCGAACTTTACCTTACATTTGTGGAGGTGATCTATCATCCGTTGGATATTTTTCTCTTCCCGAAACCTGAGAAGAAATTGTTCGTCAATAACTTCGTTCCGCGCCGCTTTTGCGACATTGTCACATAACGGCCTAAGCAAGGCCTTTCCCAATTGCGAGAAAACTTCTGGTTGTAAAAACTGCGTCTGTTCATAAATAAACATCGCTGCACGAATAATCCGATGGGTAAAAAATTCAGAAGCCATCTCTGGCATCAAAGGAGCGGTAACGTTAATATCACGCAAACAAGAGCCGAGCGTCACGTACTTTAAAATCTTTTCTGCAGGATGGGTTGGCTTTAGCACAACACCTTCACATCCCATCGAGTCCAGCTCTTTCATGATCGTTTTCAGGCCTGAAATATCCGATGCTGAAAACTGTCCAAATCTCCTTACCGTAGGCATACGATAGGTGTCAAAGATCTTATATCGTTCATTAACAGGGATTGCATGAGGTTGATTGATCGACATTAAATCAAAGGCGAAAAACCCGACGTCTTCCTTCACATAAGGAGGATGTTCAATGTTATAAGGATTATCGGGACCGGCAAACTCACCACAAACGATCAGGCCCGGCATATCATCAAATATTTTCTTTGCTTCCAAAAAATCTGCAATCCGGTCTGTAGAAAACGGACAAACATATGCACCACGGGAAAAAACCAACACATGGCCCTGGATACGCACAACCCTGACATTATACCCATCAACTTTTTCTTCCACATAAAAAGGGTGCCTATAGGCATTACGAACGCCGTTTTCCAAATGTAATACCCGGGCTATGCTGGGAAAACCAAAAATAATTCCTTCCTCAGTAATAATGGATCCCTTACCCAAGACGCCAATCTTTTTTGTTATCCTGAAAAAACGAATACCGTCAAATTCTTCACTGACAGCGTCATGCCTTTCAATGGATTCCCGCCATAGGGATTCGGTAATGCCAACCTGATTAACAATATCATACATTTGCATATGCAGACACTTGCTCACAACCGTGATTCTGGATGATCCGGAATATTTACGGTAATGTTACCTGAACCAATCACAAGATTTCAAGTTAAAACTCGATCGGAAAAAAGACGCTTATGTCACAGCTTACGATACTATTCCATAATATAACTCCCATATTTGTAAAAGGTTAAAATTAGGAAGGAAGCAGTTTTAATATTGACTTCTAAGAGACATAATCGTATAATACGTCGCCTCTTGATTTTCTTTAGAAAGAAATTTCACTAAGAAAAGGATGTAACGATGTATCTTATTTTAGGATGTGATGAAATTAGTTGCGTTTTAGCCAGAATTTTAAGCCGATCTGGTGAAGAAACACTGGTAATCGGCAATAACGAAGCGGTTTTTCTTGGTTTAAAAGAGCCCAATCTGCGCGTAATGACCGCTGACATCCATACCCTGGACTTTGATTCTTTGCCAATAAAAAATACGATAGCCTTCATCCTTCTGCAGAAGACTCACAGAGATAATTTAACCTTAGCAAACCGCTTAAGGAAATTATTTCCTGATAAATTTATATTATCGCAGGCAACTGATGAAATGGAGGGCGCCGAGTTATCAGAGAACGGCGTCGATCGCACCGTTCAAACCGCCAGGATTATTATCGATGCAATCCTGAATGAACTAGAAACGGCTAAACTGAAAAGATCTGTTTTCAGTTTGGTAAGTGTTATCCAGGCAGCAGCAAACAAGGGAGTAGCGATTTTTTTGCAGGACAATCCTGATCCAGATGCCATTGCCTCCGGATTCGCGCTTAAGCGCATTGCGGAAAAATATAATATTAAATCCAATATCTATTACGGTGGGAACATCGGTCGTCAGCAAAACAAGACGCTGGTCAATTTGTTAGAAACCGATCTTACCCGGTTAAAAACCACTGAGGAAGTGCTTAAAATAGTTTCATCGGCAGGCAAGGTGGCATTAATAGAGGCTTCTATCCCTTCAAAAAATAATATCTTGCCCCTCCATACTATTCCTCATATTGTCATTGATCATCATCAAACAGATCTCAGTCTTGTAAAAGGCGAGTTTATTGAAATATTACCTAAGATTGGCGCAACTTCTACCATCATGACGCGATATCTGAGACATCTGGATATTGTTCCTGATCCACCCCTGGCTACGGCGCTTCGTTACGGAATCCGGGTAGACACAGGCGGGTTTACCAGAAACACAACCACTGAAGATCTCGAAGCTGCGGCTTACCTCTCCCCATTGCTGGACACGGCGCTCTTAAATCAAATCGAAAATCCTCCCATGAGCGCAGAAACCATGGATATCATCGGAAGAACCATACGAAATCGTGAAATACGGGGTTCGTACCTGATATCTTTTGTGGAATTTATAACCGACAGGGACGCCCTGCCGCAAGCGGCTGAATTGATGTTGCAGATGGAGGGTGTATCCACCGTTCTCGTTTTTGGTATCGACAAGGATAAAGTGCAGCTATCAGCGCGAAGCGTAGATTCAAGAATCAATCTCGCATTTTTACTGCAAAAGGCCTTTGGATTTATGAACGCGGGCGGACATGCCAATATGGCGGCAGGCTGTGTTGACTTGGGGATTTTTGGAGACGTAAACGATAAGAAGTCACTTTCGAGAATCACCTTTGATGCGGTAAGAAAGAAGTTTTTTTCTGCAGCTGGAATAGACCTGGAAAAACGGGAAATACCCGATGAGTTGGAATTAATAGCGAGCAACAGCATTAAAAATTAATCGTAATAACTATTTGCAAAATAAGGTTTAAGGAGGGAGTTTATGAAAAAGGGGTTTTGGGGAGTAGGTTTAGTAAGTCTTACAATCTTTTTGAGTTCCTGTGTTGCCACCCAGACACAAGTCAAGGAAACAAAGGCGCCTGAGATAAAAGGAGAACCTTTGAAGGAGGTAAAACGTCCTGAAGGAATACCAATACCTACCCCAGTGCCAACGGTTACTCCTGAGGCTCAAGTAACTCGACCTGAGATTCCACAGGTATCAGCGCCAACAGTGCCAGAGGCCCCGGCGGTACCTGAAGCGCCTAAAACGCCAGAAGCACCTTCGATGCCAGAGGTTCCAGCAGTACCAGAAGCGCCGGAAGCTCCTTCAATGCCAGAGGTACCAGCTGTGCCAGAGGCTCCTGAAGTACCAGAGGCTCCTTCGATGCCAGAGGCCCAGGCAGTTCCAGAACTTCCTGAAGCGCCAGAAGCTCCTGCAATGCCAGAGGTTCCAGAGGTTCCTGAAGTGCCAGAGGTTCCTTCAATGCCAGAGGCCCCGGCAGTACCAGAACTTCCTGAAGCGCCGGAAGCTCCTTCAATGCCAGAGGTACCAGCAGTTCCTGAGGTTCCCGAGGTTCCTGAAGTGCCAGAGGCCCCGGCAGTACCAGAACTTCCTGAAGCACCGGAAGCTCCTTCAATGCCAGAGGTACCAGCAGTTCCTGAAGTGCCAAAAGCGCCCGTTATACCAGAAGTTGCGCCAGCACCAGGAGCGCCACAGGCTGCTGTGCCTGAAATACCCGCTGCAAAACCTCAAGACGAAAAGGTGGAGGCACTGCCAGAGGGAAAAAAGGAATCTATGGCTGAGGCGCCACATAAATGCGCCACTTGTAATAAAGAAGTCGGGGAAGGACACATTTGTGGTCTTACCACGTATTGCCAGCACTGCAAAGAGGAGGTTGGCAGCGGTCATATCTGCGACCTAACCTTCTTTTGTAAGGATTGCAAAAAAGAGGTGGGGGATGGACACGTCTGCGGAGTAACTACTTTTTGTTCAACCTGTGAAGAAGAAGTTGGCCCAGGCCACATCTGTGATGTTACTTACTTCTGTTACGATTGCGAGAAAGAAGTGGGAGACGATCATATTTGTGGTATCACCTCGTTTTGTCCTACCTGCAAAGCAGAGAGTGGGACGGGACACGAATGTGGCAAGACGTACTTCTGCTTTGATTGCGAGAAAGAGGTTCCCAAAGACCATCAACACCAATAACGATCTCGGGAATCTGACACAAGGGTTTTTGTTCAAAACCTCATAAAAAAAAGGCATGTTTCGTTACAGAAACGTGCCTTTTTTATTTTCACCCAGTATTGCCTGATCAGTAAGTTATGAAATAGTGGTATCCAGAAAAAATTGCAAAAATCCCGTTTTAAAGAGGTTTTTCTCAGGACTATTTAGCAAAATACGCCTAAAAATGCTATTGTAACAACCGCTGGTAATATGGGTTACAGAAAATGCTAAGCACCTAAAGTTTTTGTCGCAGTCATTTGTGTTATATGGCTCATGATTTTGCGACTGATTACTCTATAATCCGTATCTTCCAGGACAGGGTCAAGTGGTTTGCAAAACGTTATTCGTATCTTTGCCGGTCTTGGGATGAATTTGCCCGGGGGAAAGAGATTGTCTGTGCCTTCAATCAATGTCGGCACAACATTCATCTTACTCAAAAGAGCTACCATGCCAATACCGTTTTTAGGAGGAAGGAAAGTTGTTCCTATATTTCTGCTCCCTTCCGGAAATATGACGACTATTTCTCCGTTGCAAAGCTTGTGTATCGCAGTTTTTATTGCGGACACCCTTGGTTTTTGCCGATTTATAGGAAAGGCATAATACCGTATGATATATTTCAATATCGGTATATCAAATAATTCATGTTTTGCCATAAAATTGCATCTTCGAGGAAGTATCGTTGCTAAGAGAGGCGGATCAATATAACTTAAATGGTTCGACGCTATAATAATACCGCCTTTTATCGGAATGTGTTCAATCCCCTTGACTTCTAACCTGCCAAATACCACAAAAAAGGGATATAAAAAACAATAGGGAATGTATCTATATACTAGTAATTTAAAGCCTTCTTTTATCGAAATAGCCATGTATGTGGATTACTATCTTTATACTATTCCGTATCTTTCCATGAATTTGAGAAGAACCTTTTTATAAAACCATCCAAGATATTGACCTTAGACCCGGTAACATTCATGATTTTTTCAATACCGGCAACGATAAACAAAACAGGCAACGTTTGTGTTGAAAGGGTAATCTTGGAAAATCCACAGCCACGTTCCCGTATAGATGCAAAATTGTTTGGTATAAATAGCCCTAAAAATTGATATTCGAGTAAAAAAAACACCGTTGCAGGCAGGGCGGTGAAAACCGTAAATATTTGAAAAAAAATATCCACGGTTTTGTTTTTGCCTATTAAATCCCTTAGATGGTTTTGTGTTAAATAGGTATTTGAATTGTTTGAGGTTATCCCTTCGATTAACCATTTGACGTAAATATAGGAAATGACATATGCTGTTATAGCAACAATGTCCTTAACAGGCTTGAAATGGGTCCCGTTTTCATTGTATATCGTTTTAATACTTACAAACCTGATGTCTGCGCCCATATCTCCCGCTTTCATCAGCAATTCGGTTTCAGTAACGAATCTTTCTGTCTTCAACCGGATTTTTTTTATTATCGATAGAGGGTAAAGCCTGAAACCACATTGTGTATCTTCTATAAATTGATTGGCGGCAAGGGAAATATAATATCGCGCTATACACATAGAGTTGTATCGCGCCCTTGGAATTTTTTCTTTCTCACCCATTCTTGAGCCTGAAATTATATCATCCGGGTGCATGATATGAGCAGCAAGAAACTTCGGTATCTCTTCAGGATCATGTTGCTCATCCGCATCCATGCTTATTACGGCATCGTATCCTTCATCTACGGTCTTCTGAAAAAGAACTGTTAGGGCATTTCCTTTTCCTCTATTTCTGTCTATTATAACTATCTCTGCTCCTGCCCCGGAAGCCGCAACTGCTGTATTATCCGTAGAACCGTCATCGGCGACGATGACCTTAGAAACATGTTTTAATGCGCCGATTACGATATTCCCAATGGTACTGGATGCGTTATAGGCAGGGATAACAACACAAACATCAGATGGCAATGTGTATTCCCTCTTTCGTAAGAATTTCGCTTGCCGCTTCAACTCCAGCGTATGCAGCAGCTAAAACGCCGCCACCCATGTTCCCCCAGTGGCCGGCAATATACAGATTATTTATTCCGCATCTCTTTATCCCCTTGAACACCGGCGCCTGTCTCCAGCCAAATGCAGCGCCATGATAGTTTCCCGTGTATCTCTGCAGTGTCTGAGGTGTTGCTGAGTCAAGGACAACAATTCTATCCATTATATCAGGAATGATACTTTCTGCTTTTTTTAATACTGCCCCGGTACATTTTGATTTATCAACACAATCCCATCGAGATCCATCTGCCATTTCGTGCAGCACTATGGTATTACAATCCGCTGGAACACGTGATTTATCCTCGATACTGGCGATAGTAATGCCTATGGTTGTATCCTCCTTAAACGTCTTATCCGGAGAAAAGAAACCCTCCATATCATAAGATGGATAATAGCCGATACTGGAGTATTTGCCGGCATCGCCCATGATACCCGCATAGACTATAAAAAAAGAGGTTGAACTTCCAATGTTCTCCGTCATATCTCTGGCAAAAGACGAATATTTTCCTCCCATGATGCTCCTGAAGGTATGATTAAAGTCGGCATTTGATATAATATAGCGTGTTGTATATTCATCACCGTTATCACATTTTACACCCGTACAATAATTTTGTTTGTCTAAAATAATCTGCTTTGCCTCCGTACCGAAGATAGCCTTGCCTCCGTTCTTCCTTATTCCATCAACAAAGACATTCGCGAGTTTTTGAAAGCCCCCCACAGGTCTATATGCGCCAAATTTAAAGTAACTCATCATTAAGGCAATCATTGAAAAGGCAGAAGCTTTTGAAGGCGGAAGGCCAACAAACGTACACCGGTCGGACAATACGGCTTTAAGCCGGTAGTCGGTAATATATTCAACCAGCAATTCCTCGTACGAACTATACATAAGTTTCAGTATGTTCGGACTTATTATATTTAATTCAAATTCACCCGAAATAAGCTTGTTTATCGCTATTTGGAGTTCATCATATACCATAGAAGCTCTTTTAAAGAACCCCCTGATTGCAGCAGCTTCGGAAGGAAATATTGCCATAAGTTTATCCATATAGGTATTTATATCCGAATCAACTGAAACCTTAAGGTTCGGGAACATGCTTACTCGTATAGGATCAACACGCACAAAATGCACCTGGCTATCAACATCGAGAAGCTTTAAAACATTGCTTATCAATCCACCCTTTTCAATACCCGAAAAGCAATCGACAGCGGAATCAAAAATAAAGTCGCCTCTCTTAAACGACGAAAGATACCCGCCGGGATTCACATTCTTTTCTACAAGAAGTATTTTTAAACCCCTTGACACCAGAATCCCGGCGCTTATAAGACCGCCAATCCCACTCCCGATAACTATTACATCATAGTCTGGCATGGCAAAGCCTTTTCCCTTTAAGCATGATAATTGCAGGTAAAATAATAAGCGCCGTGAAAGCGCAGGTAATAGCGCCGATACTAAGAACAAGACCTATCGTAGCAATCCCAATGAATTTTGCGGTAATCAGGCTTCCACAACCGGCTATGGTTGTCGCGGCACACATAATCACGTTTTTTCCGCTAATGCGAAGGGCATTTCCGACATCCACGGTATCCTCCATCAGATACGCCTGTATAACGTATATGCCATAATCAACTCCTAATCCAAAAATGAGAGCAATCGCACTAATATTAAAAACATTAAAAGAGATGTTTGCGTAACCCATTATTCCCACAGTAAACACGAATCCAAGTGTCACAGGCAGCATAACCAAAACGACTACCAGGAATCTTCTAAAATACCAATAGATAATAATGAGATTCAGCAAAACTGTTAATACGGTTGCAATTCCGCTATTCCAGATAATAGATGACTGTATTTCGGTAAAAAGAATAGGCTTACCTACGAGTACCCAATTTCCCCCTTTTGATATAATGTAATCCTGTATTGTATCCACGGTCCGTTTATCCCATCCCTTTACCGTTGGATAAAGATACGCAACGATTGATAAATCCCGCTTATTATAAAAATGAGATACATTGGGAATTGACATTGCTTCAAGTTCGTCAAAGCCTATAGGCTCAATAGTATTAAGTGTAGTTACTGTCTCGTGTAAATATTTATTAATATAATCTTTTTCAAACACAAAACCATTTTTTTCAAGGGCAGATATAAGTACACTTTCTAAAGAATCTACTCTTAATAAGCTGTCATGTCCAATTTTTCTTAATGTATTCACATTTATTAATTGATCCGATGGCTTAGGCATAAATGTATTTAACGAACTATAATCCTCAATTATCTTAGCGTGTTTCCACCGAGTAGAAACAGTTTCCAGTTCATCAAAGGCGCGGCTGAGTTCTTCTTTGTTATCTGATTTAATTATAATATTCAGAGGTTCTCCCTTTTTCCCCATTTTTTCACCCAGCTTCTTTCCTGAGAGAATAGCAGGACTATCCACGGGCGCAAGCGAATCTGGATTATTGTTAAATTTTAATCGAGCTATTCCGAATGCTGCCAAACAAACCAAAATGGCACTCAATGTAAGAATATATTTCGTTTTCCCTATGAGAAAATTGGGAAAATTCCCGCTTCCACGAAAGAAATTTCTTCCATATTGTATTCGTTGCAAACCAGATTTACTGATCCACACAAGAAGTGCATTCATCAAAAACAAATTGCACATCATACTCAAAATAACACCTATTCCGGATACTACTCCAAGCTCATACAACCCTTTAAAATTTGTTACAAGGATACAGAAAAAAGACAGTGAAGTTGTCAGGGCGGACAAGATTATAGCTGGCCCTGTTCTCGTGAGGGTTACTTCTAACGCCATGTATGGATTATTATGTTTTTTAAATTCATCGCAATACCTTTTTACCATGTGCAAAGAATAATCCACATAAATATCAATAAGTATTGCCACAACGGCGCTCGTTACAATATTTAAACTTCCAAAAAGGAGATAAGCGAATGCTAACGTTACTGCTAGAGATGCGAACATAGTTAATCCTATTATGGAAAGAATCTTTATTCTCACCCTATATGCCAGCATTATAAGCAATCCAATAAGAATAATAGAGAGTGCAGAAGATACAGTAACATCATGTTTGATAATCTGACGAATATCTTCCGCAATTGCATGTCCTCCTGTTATCCCAACTTTTACGCCAGGAGGATTGCTACACTCTTGCAATGCAGAGAAGGTAATAATATCCAATTCTTTTTTTAATTCCTTTACGAAAGCCATGTCTCTGCCCTTACCTGTGGGTTTAGCAAGAAGGAGAGCGGCAGAATGATCTTTCGTGAAATAATATCCCATGCTTAAATCTAATTTGCTCGCCTGATACTGTTTTAACAAACTAGCTCTCAGAATAGTATGTAAATTGAGTGGATCTCTTGCAATCATTTCATAATCAAAAGGTGAGCTAAGAGGCGAAACAAGCCTATCGTGGTTTATTTTGACTTGCTGTTTAATTCCTTGTGGTGTTAATCTTTTCTTAAGAAATTTTATCCCGGTTTCATCAAGAAAGAGTGGTAAATATCTTATAAATACTTCGTTCTTATAGTTTAGTGGGCCGTAATCAACATATTCAATTAGGGGAGATTCGGAAAGATTCTTGGCAATCTTTTCAATAAGGTCTATGTTTTCACTAATTTTATTATCTTCCGATTCCACGATAAATACAATGTTATCCATGGTTCCATATTTTTCTATAAAATCCTTATATTGAGCAACCGTTTTATTGCCGGAAGGGAGCACGTCTAAAACATCGGATTCAATTTTCATATGAAAAATAGTGTAGAAAGAGGCAATAATCAAAACAGAAAAGAGGATGACTATTTTCTTGTGGTACAAGAAAATAACAAATGCAACTTTTCTCAGAAGATGTTCTAATTTCATACGTTTCATCTTACAGTACCTAAGTCTCTTTTTCTTTTATTTGAAAGCAAAAATGGTCTTGCTTATCCCGGGTAAGAGAAATTTTCCAGCACTTATTGCAAAAAGGAATTTAGAAAGACTTCCCGAAACCACAGAAACTATCATTTCAAATACATTGGCAGGGATTGTCGGGCTTCCCGGTGTTACCTTGACAGAGGAAAACCCGGCCTTTTTAAGGAGTTGAATTATTATTTCTGGTGAATAGTCAAATAAATGATAGGGGGTATCATAAAGATTATTCTTTATTCTGAAAAACGAAAGAATTCGAATAATCGGTGTTGTGTGCGGAACCCGTAAGACAAGAATTCCACATGGTTTTAGCATTTTATACATGTTTTTGAGGACATGAAGCGGATTTGTCACATGCTCTAACACATAAAATGCCGTTACGACATCAAAATATTCGTCGGGAACTGATACGTCATCTATGGATGTTTCTAATACATCCAGTCCTTTTTCCTTTGCATAGAGCAATACCTTAGGAGAGAGATCGATTCCATATACAGACCATCCTTGCTGTTTCATTATCTCGATAAAGTGTCCGTAACCACATCCAATATCAAGTAGCTTTCCTTTGTCTGGAAGCGCTTTGTTTAAAAACAATAAAATCTCCTTAAAATTTTTTCCCATAAGCTTTGCCCAATCGTTCACGTCTTTGCCGTTTCTCTGGTGATATTCATCATAGAGATGCTTTAGCGCCTCGTTGTCTGGTCTGGGATTCACATAAACAAGACCACAACTTTTACATCGTACAACCTTATAACCATTTTGTGTTGTAACAAGAAAAGTATCATCAGCATTACAGAGATTGCAATTGACGTATTTCATAGAGCCCTGCCTATCAACTTAAGGAAAGGATTATCTCTGCTTCAGACACAATCTCGCTTCCAACTGATGCAATAACTTCAAAGGTATAAAATGGTGGAAACTTATCAATGAGAGATGAGGTAATAATAAGCTGGTCACCAGGCACAACCATTTTTCTGAATTTTGCATCTTTTATCTTGCCCAAATAAGCCATACTTGATTTTTCTTTAACAATCATCAATCCAGACGTTTGTGCCATTGCTTCTATAATAAGGGACCCAGGCATTACAGGGTTATCCTTGAAATGCCCTTGAAAAAATTCCTCATTAATAGTCACATTCTTCAGACATACAATGCGTTTGCCTTCGTCGAGGTCAAGTATTCTATCAATCAGGAGAAACGGGTAAGAATGGGGTAGTGCGGTTCTTGGGGACGGATAGGGAACTGTCATCTTTTTTCTTCTATATATTGTGCTATTGCACCTACCGTGATAAATATCTTTTCTGCGGTTTCCTTGTCAGGTATTTCAACACCAAAGGTCTTTTTGATGCCGATAATCAGTTCCAGCACATCAATAGAATCGAGGCCAAGACTGTTTGGTCCGAACAAAGGTGTATCCTCTTGTATACCATCCGCTTTTACCTTGAGTTTTAATCTTGTTATCAGCAGATCTTTCAGTTTTAGAATTGTGTCAGACATTAATGGAGTCCTCCCGTAACGCAAATAGTTTCTCCCGTGATATAGACGGCATCCGGTGATGCAAGGAACTTAACAACAGATGCAACCTCATCCGGTTTCCCGAATCTTTTCATAGGGATAGCGTTGAGAAAATTATTTTTTACACTCTCGTTAAGTGAATCGACAATTTCCGTTTCTATTACTCCCGGAGCAACGGCGTTAACCCGTATATTAAAAGGCGCAAGTTCCTTTGAAAGCGCCTTTGTAAAGGCAATAACGCCGCCTTTGGCAGCTGAATAATTTGCCTGACCAGACAGTCCCGTAATTCCGCTCAAGGAAGCGATATTGATTATTATACCGTTCCTTTGACTGATCATCGATTCTGATACGGCCTTTGAACAGTTGAAAACGCCATTCAGGTTTATAGCAATAACATCATTCCAGTCCCTTTCAGACATAAGCATCAAAAAACCGTCTCTGACAATACCGGCATTATTTACCACCACATCGATTTTCCCGTACTTTTCCAGGATATCGGCAACCATCCGTTTTACTTGCAGATAATCCGATACATCAGCCCGTTCGAGAGAAACGGAGGTATTTCCTGGCAATAATTCCAACTTCACTTTATTTGCCTCATCAAATGATGTATGATAATTTATAATTACCGTGTCTCCATTTGCGGCAAAAGCTGCGGATATTGCCTTTCCTATTCCCTTGCTTCCACCTGTAACAAGAACAACCCTTTGCGCACTCATTTTCATATGACCTATTGCCTTACGAGAGCATGTCCCACAATGGACCTTTCCTGCCCAGTTTCCTCAATACTGCCAACATATTCGTATCACATCTTATATCAAGTCCGGGTACGATCCAGTTTTGATGTTTCCTTGCATGTTCAGAAATACTCCGGAATATTGCAGTCGTATCCATCTCCGGTGATAAATAAAATGCAGGTTCAAGCAAATTTCTGTCTTTTTCAATTACCCCATCTTCTATCGATTTACTATGAAGCCGTGTATTGGGATAGATTCGCAATCCCAGCAAAGCAATAACTGCGGTTGGATTGATTTTTTCAAAAAAGGCAAACGTTTCTTGCAGTGTTTCATGGTTTTCTCCAGGCCCGCCAACGATAATATAATGGGCATTAGGAAGGCCGATTTCCCCGCAACACTCAGCAGCATATGCAATGTCATCATGGGTAAAATGCTTACTCAGTCCTTTGAGTGTTTTTTCGGAACCTGCATCTGAGCCGAATTCGACCCCTTTACAGCCGGCCGTTTTCATAAGCGCGGCAAGTTTCTGTGTCATGCCTTTGGGTGTTGCAAAACAAGTCCAGTTTACCTTAACATTAGTTCTGACTATTTCTTCGCATATGGCAACTGCGTGTTCCTCCGGGAAATTAAAAATATCATCCACGAAGAAGACATAATCAATACCGTAATCAATCCGCATCTCCTTGAGTTCTTCCACGACATCCATGGGTTCTCTCAATCTCATTTTGTTGCCTTCAATGCATGGGTATGTACAATACGTACATTGAAATGGACATCCTCTCTTTGACTGAATATTGGCCATGCCACCAAGTTCAAAATACATTCTATTGCTTAAAAGGGATCTGTCAGGCCGATTGTTAATTTGCGTATATGCAATGCTGTTGGAGTAAAATGTATCACCTTTTAAATAACAGAGGTTCTGGATATTGTCCAGGTCTTTGCCCTTTTCAATGGCCCCAACAACCAGGGCAAATGCTGTTTCTCCTTCCCCAACGATGCCTGTTTCCAATTTGAGATATCGTAAAATCTCTTCGGGAAAGATGGAGAACCCAGAGCCACCAACTACTAATGGAACAGATGTGTGTCTTTTAATGAAGTTTACAAGATGTCTAATTCTCGGCATATAGAAAATACTTTTGCCGTAGGTGAGATTGTCAATATTCCTTATCGATATGCCAATAACATGGGGGACAAAATCTTTCAGGACATCCCTGATAACCGCACAATCGTCTTCCACAAAAGAAAGATCGATAATCTTAACATGATACCCGTTGTTTCGTAACGCTTTTGCAATATATGCAGCGCCAATCGGAGCCACAGGATATGGATACTTCTCGTTATTAGTAGAGATAAGCAGGATTTTCATTCGTGATTTTTCTTGAAGCGCCAACACGTCGGGTCAGACGACAGATAATTGCCGGTAATTTGATACGCATTTCCCCGGCATCCATAACATTCATAACGATACTCACATGTTTTACAAGCGCCTTCAATCTTTTCGGAGATATTTCTGAGATTCGTAATGACATGACTGGATTCCAGAATATCTCTCAGAGGTTTTTCTCTGATATTTCCAACAGACATATCTATGCCCGGGCATGGCTGTACGTATCCCTGTGAATTAATAAGGCAACTGTAAAAATGGCGTTTGCACGAGAAGGATGCGATGGTTGGACGCGATTCCCATAGAATACCAAACCTTTCCCTGTCAATCATCTCTAAACGTTCAAATATCGCTTTGACTTCAGAAACAGATACATTCAGGTCTGTATTTTCTTTTGCCCTACCCTGATATGTCAATATCTCAAAATAAGGAATAATGCGATTTTCTCTCGCCCATATCCACATAGACGGAAGTTCGGCAATATTCTGCCTGCATATAATGGTCTGTATTCCTAACGACGCCTTTCCATTCGGGTACCCTGCATCCAGTAAAAATTTCAACCCCTTTCTTATATTGCTGAAGACACCTTTTCTACCCGCAAGGATATCCTGAACTTCGGAGTTCAGGCTATTGCTCTTCGTAATTACCGTAACCTTTTTATGAAAAAGGAACTGTGCCCATTCCTTCGTGACGAGAGTGCCATTCGTAAAGAGCACCTGCTGTAATCCCAGTGAATCTATATACTCTATGATATTCCTTACGCCGCTATATATCAGAGGTTCACCCCCTCCTAAAAGTATTATTTTCTTAACACCCAGATCCTTTGCCTGGGATATAACCGACTTTAATTCATCAAGATTCAATTCATTCTCAAAGGGATCTCCCGCGCTGGAGTAACAATAAAGACATCTGAGATTGCATTTTTTTGTAAATTCCAATTCGATGGAAAGCAACCCTCTTTTCTCAAGACATTCGGTAATTTCATCTTCTGCAAAACCAAGTTTGTGAACCATGTCTGCCGTGTTACTCATACAATTTAATTCTCCTGTCTTTAAAGGTAATTGCCTTTCTGCTTCCCCCTTCAAAAAGCCTCTTTTCCACTTCCTCCGGACGTTCAATTTTTACTGTGGGCGTTATCCTGGCCCTGGCATGGATGGCGTCATGCAAGGATGCCAGAAAATCTCTCCTGGTATTATAGGAGCCAATCCAGAGGAGTATGTGGTCTGTCTGATCATCGCCTGTATATGCTTCTATCTGATAATTAATCACTTCCTTTACATCGAGAAGGGCATTCCCAATGGTCTGTGGATAGAGCGTAACGCCTTTGACCTTCAGCTTGTGATGTTTCCTTCCGAGAATTGGACCAATGCGGACAGAATTCCTTCCACACGGGCATGGTTCTGACATTTTAAAAGTAATGTCTCCCGTTTTATACCGTATCAGTGGCATTCCCTCTATCTGAAATGGAGTGAGCACCAACTCTCCAACCTCGCCGTCAGAAAGGGTTCTGCCGTTATCATCGACTATTTCCACCAGAACCAAATCAGGATGGCTGTGAAGACCGCGATGCACCTGACACTCACAGAATGACAGGTGCGCCTCGGTAATCCCATAGGTAGAGTAACAAATTCTGCCAAATGCGTTCTCGATCAAACTGCCAAGCCTGTTCGTGCTAAAATCCGCATTTCTGACGGTATCGCCAATGAGAACAATCTTTTCTAAACCAAGATCTTTCACGGATATGCCATTTTCACCGGCACGACACAATTTTTGAAGTATCAATGACGGAACTGCAACAATACCTGTCGGTTTCAATTTTCTTATCAGATCAAGATACCTGATAGTATTTTGCGGTCCTATCCGTGCAACAGAGGCGCCCAGATTTATGAGTCCTCTGTAATACGCTATTCCGGCTATAAAGAGATTATCACAGGTAACCGCTATGTGGAATACATCCCCTTTGACAACGCCGGCATACCGGAAGCTCTTTTCCTCATTCCATGCAAGCCTTTCAAGATCATTGTGTGTGAGGGCGATAAATGCAGGATCACCCGTTGTTCCCGTAGTGGAAACTATTTCTGCAATATCCTGCTTCGGAACGGCCAGAAACCCCCATGTATCCCTTTGAACATCTTCCTTCGTGGTAAAAGGCATCTCTTCGATGCTTTCCATACCTTTCATATGCAAAGGGTGTAAACCAAGTTCGTCGAATCTTTTTTTGTAGTAAGGAGAATGCTCGTATGCATACCGGACGGTTTCGGTCAGCAATTCTCCCTGAAGAGTTTTTATCTCGTCTGAGGAATATCTATCAATGGCATCAAAAACTCTCACACAACCCTTCCCATGCATTGTTATATATCGTTGCTCCCCGTTTTCTTGCGCTGTCTACGTCTTCAAGTAAAAAAAATTCTGCTACATATCGACCATTTCCAATAGATAAATTTTTATCTTGTACTCTAATTCCACCTGCAATTGCTGTTCCGGTGTATTTTTCGGTAATACATTCAACCGCATATTCTAGTACCGTGCGATATGAATATTGTATAGGAATTGTGATATTTTCCCCCCTTATATCAAACGCTATGGATACCTGTGCCGCCAGTGAATTCGGTGTCGTATAGGGAAAAAGTAAAGGACTTGCTCCCAGGATACCCTCATTCAGAATACCTTCAAAATACTCATCCTTAATATCTTCTATAGAATCGTCAATACCAACAAAAAGACCGACATTGGAATTCCCAATGGGAATATCTATTTTGGCATCATTCAGCATAATACCAACAGCGGTAACAGCCAATTGCTCCAGACTGTTAACAAATCGCATCTGCCTGATAGAATCTTTAAGACCGGATGCCGCATATTCGATGTTGTTGCTGCTTATTTTACTCACCCCCGTGATTACCGGTTTCATGCTTGACCAAATAGTATTGCAGCGTTTTGACCGCCAAAACCTGCAGACAGTGAAATGGCTGTGTTCACGTCATGATATCTTGACACATTCGGAACATAATCAAGGTCACATTCGGGGTCTTTTTCATGGAAATTGATCGTAGGAGGAACTACTTTGTTTTTCATGGAAAGCAAACAGCATATTGCCTCTATGGTGCCGGAAGCACCGAAGGAATGCCCCAGCATCGATTTTGTTGAGCTTATGGGGATATCGTATGCCGCCTTTCCAAATACCTTTTTTATGGCCTTTGTTTCCATGAGGTCATTATATACCGTGCCGGTCCCATGTGCATTGATATAGTCAATTTCCTGCGGTTCGAGGTTATATTCTGAAATTGCATGACTCATGGCATCAGCAAGTCCGCGACCCTCTCTATGTGGGCCTGTCAGGTGATTGGCATCAGATCTTGAAGCATAGCCCATCACCTTCCCGTATATTTTTGCCCGTCGGTGAATTGCGTGCTTTTCAGACTCAAGCACAACGAAGGCCGCACCCTCACCAAGAGCGAGGCCACTCCTGTTCTTATCAAAAGGTCTGACCTTTTCCTCTGTCAGAGCCTGAAGGACATGAAAGCCTAAAATGGCAAAATCACTGAGCACGTCGACACCACCGGCAAACATTATACTTGTTTTCCCGGTCATTATTTTTCGCGCCGCTATTCCTATTGCATCCGTGCCGGAAGTACAGGCTGTGGAAATGGTAATAGTCGGTCCACTCAGATTATGTTGAGCAGCAAGATATGCAGTGATATGCGAAAGCGATTCCTCTTCATTATCCCATTTTGACTGTTGTTTTTTGTTCTCCAGTAATCGTTTTTCCTTTGCAAGCACGTTACCAAGCACCGTTCCGAGAGAAAGTCCGGCGTTGCCATACTCTTCGAGATTTGCATCTTTCATTGCCATGCACAGCGCTTCTTCTGCAATCCATTGAAGTTTGTTTTCGGGACTTATACTATTCGGAAAACGGCATTGATCAATACCTCCCATAAGCCATTTCCTGCCCATATCAAGCAGCGGGAGCGACATCCTTTTTATGGCATCTTCACCGGAACACAACGAATTCCAGAACTCATCGACTTCCCTAAACGGTTTCAGAGGAGTAATAACACCGATTCCCGTTACGACTACAGTATCCTTCAAACTCTTCATGGTTTATCAAGCCGCCAAACAGAGGCATTCAGCATTATCGTATTGACATGATACCCGATGGTTTTAAAAAGATTTTCCGATTCCTGCGGATGATAAAACCCGCACCACCCCTCACAAACACTTTCGGAAAAGTCATGGCAAAGAGTGCCTTTCCTTACAAAAGGGTCTTTCACATATTTTCTCTCTGTATCGGGATAACTGCGGGTTACAATACCGAGAATACCACCGTGTTTTAATACCCTGAATATATCTTTATAAACAAACTCGCGTGATTCCTCCGGAATATAAGGGTCAGCGCATGCAAAAAATACGGCATCGAACATAGTATCATGAAAAGGCAGGGGAGTCCCAAATCCCTTCCATAATGCCGATTGAACCCATTTTACCGAATTGGGATTTAATATCCTCCGGGACGCCTGACTCTGAAAGACGTCTTTGAAATCCAGCGCTGTTACCCTTATATTGTACTGTTCCTGCATTTGAAGGATATCAAAACCGGGTCCGTAACAAAGGGCAAGAACGGTTGCGTTGTCATTCCTCCCGGAAAACAACAGATTTATCAGGACAGAGCGAGCAAATCTGAATTCGGTATTACCAAGAAATTCCTCCCAAATCCCGGTTGAAGCGCTGTCGAAGCTGTACAGTGGTGGGTTGCCATTCAAAAACTTATCGGCATACATGATACATCTCTCAAAAAAATCTACCTGTCCTTTAAAAGCGTCCTTTGCCACCTTGTATCCATCTGCTGACAATTTTGTCCCAAAACCCTTACCCTCTATCCAGAAATAACGTTCGCCCTTCTTCTCCAGGTACTCACATTCATATAAGAGATCAACAATTACTTTTGCCATTCTGAGTCTTACTCTATCCTGAAGCTTGTAACCAAGCTTTTCGCGGAATGCCTCAAGAGCCTCCTCAATGGTAAACCGTCTCATAGATTGAAGAAGTTCGGAAATGCCTTCCTCTTCAACAAAACGTATGAGCCGGTCTGTGAGAAACATCTGGGGATGTGATTGACTTAACAGCATCTTTATATTGGGAGAATCTACACTTTGATTCATATACGCATTCTATTCATACTTATAAGCATTTCGATAAAACCATTGCAGAAGCAATGCCATCTTCTTCTGTAGAGTAGATTAGCACATTTTGTAAGCAATCGGATATTGAAATGCCATTCCTGATAATGGCTTTTGGTATCGCGCCATTGTTAATGGCCAGAGAAGACACTATTATATGCAATATTACCGTAAGTGAAAATGCATTTCCTGAAAGAGGTATAATGCATCCGACAGGAATGTCATGAAGATCCGATTTGACGGGCACACAAGAATCCGTCATCACAAGATCTATATCTTTTGGACCTATGTCTGCCTTTTCCAAACATTGATTAATTACCTCATGCAATGCAGCACAGGGATTTGAGGGATTAAATTGGGATGCTATACTTGATAGGTAACAATAGGGTGTCGTTCCCGTTATTTTTCCCTCTTTTTCAATCAATATCGCACCTGAACCCTCCGAAAGTGTATGTAGTCCCATACGTGAATAGCAGGAGAGAGAAAGTTCGTTCAGTTCATCTGAGGAAACAACGATTGACTTGCTAACCACTCCGGAGCTCAACATCTGGGATGCAAGCATCGCTGCCTTTATAGCCGTTGTCGCGCCACCAACAAGCGTATGAATCGGGCCTTTGATACCAAAGCCGATGGATACATTGCCGGCCGGGGCGTTAAGCACCGAATCTGAAAAATGTATTGGGCTTATATCATCAACGCCTTCCATCACCAGCGCCTTATGAAATGCTTGGGCATAATTTAATGCACCATGGGTTATCCCTACGACCAATGCGGTATCCTTGTCATCCAAAGTCTTCGTACCTGCATCGCTTATTGCTAAGTTTACAGCAGTTAGCGTGTATTTTGATATATCCGCTGCGCGTCTGAACCTGTTGTCGCTTATCGATACATCAAAATGGAAGTCACTAATCTCTCCGCAGTAAGTTTCATGTGTCGTTGGAAACTTCGTAAGACGTTTGATCCCGGAAGAGCCGTTTACTACGTTATTCCAGAATTGTTCCTTCCCGATACCCATAGAAGTCACCATGCCTACACCTGTCAAAACTAATTTCTCCATACATATTCCCTGATTATTATTGCTGCGTTGGAACCTCCAAATCCAAATGAGTTGGAAAGGATTGTTTTTATATTACACCCCATGGACTCCCTGACGATATTTAAAGCACATTCAGGATCAGGCGTTGTATAATTAATGTTAGGTATAAGGGTTTTGTAAAGTATTGATAACAGGGAAACAATTGCCTCAACTGTTCCAGCGCCTCCCAGGAGGTGTCCGATCATTGGTTTTATTGAACTGACAGGTATTTCCTTTGCCTTGTGTTCAAACGCTATTACCACGGCGTTCGTTTCCATGATGTCATTGTATTTTGTCCCGGTACCGTGAGCATTTATGTAATCAATTTCAGGATGACCGGCATCTTTCAAAGCCCTTTTTATAGCGATCGCCGCACCTTTTCCCGATGGCTCAGGGCTTGTCATATGGCATGCATCCGATGATGCGCCATAACCAGCTATCTCACCCAGTATACGTGCATTTCGCTTATGAGCATGTTCCAGTTCCTCTAAAATCAAAACGCCTGCACCCTCTCCAAGAACCAGACCTTCTCTCTTTTTATCAAAAGGCATGCAAAGGGTTGGTGTTATTGCCATAAGTGAGTTAAATCCTGCAAATGAAAACTCACTCATGGTATCATATCCCCCGCAAATGGCCACGTCATAATCACCGTGTCGTATTGAATTGAATGCATGTCCAATAGCATCGGTGCCTGAAGCGCAGGCATTGGAGAAAACGAAAAAGTCCCCTTTTAATTCCAATTCCTTAAAAAGATGAATCGCCTGATAATGAGCCAGATAATCAAATACCCGGGAAACCTTTGCCCTGTTCAGCCCTCTTTTTATAACCTCTTTATGGAATATCTCTCCGGAAATCATACCGCCGAGCGTTGTGCCAACAGACAAAAGTACAGGTATGTTTTTTACCGCATCAATGATATTCGCATCCGCAAGCGCTTCGCGTGTTGTATGAATCAAAAGATGTGACGCCCTATCGAGCCTTTTATTCTTCAGATTGTTAAGGGTAGCAGTACTAAATTCACGTGCTTCTCCGCCTGTCTTTCCTCTGTATTTTGAAGAATCAAATGATGCAATCTCCTGTATGCTGGACATGCCTGATTTTATCTTTGTCCAATTTGCCTTTATCCCGATGCCATGGGCAGTGATCATACCGATACCGGTTACAACAACCCTTCTATTCAAAACGTACGACCTTTGCCTCCCAAAACGGTAATTTTTTTAAACCCGCCATAAAAATAAACCAGGAATACTACACCGATTGTAAGAAGAAAGAGCGCTCCCATAATGCCTGTAACAGCAACGAAAATTATCAAAATGGCCAGCAAGACAACATAGCACAAAAGGGCAGAAAATAATGATTTCATAAAATAGGCATCTCTCATGTCCTGATCCCAAGCACGTCCTTCACCGTGGAAAACTGGAAATGCTGAAGCAAGCCCTCCACCTTTTTGCACGTTGCTTTTATATTAAAATAATGCATAAAACGTCTGCTTACCGGGAGGTCAATGTGTGGCTGTTCCACGTCAAATTCCCACGGATGAATATAAACGATAACCGGATATCCTTCCCGATTTATTCTTTGAATCTTCGAGACAATGTAAAAGTAAGGGAATATCCTCAGGGGCAATCCTCCGGTAAAAGGGAGATGTTCCCAAAATAGCCTTGTTGTAGTAAGAGGAAATTCCCATATTACTCCGTAATCAGTAGTAAATTTGCATGGATAAAGAGGAAAATCCCTGCTTCCCATTCTGGTAAGGGGAACCATACTCGAGTCATAGAGAATACCAAGTTTCCTGAGTATTTTCAACATCCAAGAAGTTTCTTTTCTTATCGACCATTCCGGTGCCCTAAAGCCTAGAACATCCTCGTTGATATTTGATGATATGACCGAAATAGACTTATGAACATCTTCCTCAAACTCCCGTTCCGTCATCTCAAAGATCCTTTTATGATAGAAGCCGTGCGTTGCTATTTCATGCCCCTCACTCTTAATTGTTCTTATGAGATCCGGCTCTTTGAAGGCAATGTATCCAAGGACAAAAAAAGTAGCCCTTACTTTATACGTTCTTAACAGGGCAAGTACCTTATCGGTATTTCTTATGATGCGATTTTCATACGTATCCCAGTTCTGTGGGTCAGAATAGCCTTCTACGCCACAGATGTGATACCAGTCTTCAAGGTCAACGGTCAAACCATTAATCACAGATTCTTGCTCAAGAGTTCGGCGGATTTTTTACCATACATACTATCACGGGAAAGCTCAACCGTCTTCTTCCAGTTCTTAATCGCTTCTTCTTTATTTAATAAAATATTCATTTCCAGTTCGCCAATTTTATAATGAATAGACGCCTTTTTATCGTTATCCAGGGTTGAATTTCTAAGTGCAATTTCGTAAGACTCCTTTGCCTCTTTTCCTTTCTGGTAACGGACGGAATTCTCTTTACTGACATGTGCCTCTTCATAACCGATTGCAGTACTTGCAGTGGATTCTGACGGGTCGGTATTTTTTGCAAGGTAGCTGTACAAATCTCCCTTTACAATATAACCTTCCGGATAATCCGGCTTATAGTAAAATGCCTTTTTAAATGCTCCATATACATCACGTTCCTCATTGACAATCGCTGCAAACTTTGCATAGACAAGCCAGTATTCTGGATTCATATAATTAGTTCTATAAAGAATTTTAACCTTTTGTTGTGCCTCTCTTGCCTTAGTTTTCCAAGTAGGAGTTTTCATACCTTTCATAATCATGCATTGCTCTAACATGGCATCAGTTCTTTTTAATTCGTCCTTGTTGGTGTCCATGAATTTATTGAACATATTTATCGCCTCATCACCCTTACCATCTTCTTTAAGAACCATCGCCTTTTCATACAAATCTTCCTGAGCCACATGCGCAGGAGATTCTTCGGCATTGCTTATCGTAGTCACGGAAAAAATAACAATCGCTACAAACCATACCAATAAAATACAATTTCTTCTTATGTTCATAAATTATCCTCATCCATGTAAAAGATTTTTCATTTCCTTATCATATAAAAAAGCCAGAACGGACGATATTCTTCCAATTACTGGCATAGGATCGCTGAGGGAAATAATATCGTCTTTTGTTTTGAAATCAAAAAAACTGGGTTTTAGTCTTAACCTCTCCGGGTTTTTGATAAAGTGCAATAAATCACCCGGGATAAGCCACCTGCACCTGACACCAACATTATAGTCCATGACAGGCTCAATATCGCCTTCCATTGCCATCTTATATAAGAGAAATGGAAAATCAACTCCTGATTCAATAGCCAGTTGTAAAGATCCCCAGAATCGTGGATTCACTTCGAGCAATTTCGGCTTCCTGTCTCTCGGATCGATTTTAAATTCCACGTGGGCAACCCCTGTCCAACGAAGCGACTTCATAAATGACCCGGCAATCTCTCTGATGTCTTCCCGTTTCACACTTTCCCTGAGCGTGCTCGGCCCACCTCTCACGGGATGCGAGCGTAAACGCTTATATACAAAAGATGCCCGTATCTCCGATTGAAAATTGAAAAGCAATCCCACTCCGTACACCTCACCACCGTCCGGTATATATTCCTGAATGATTGGAAATGGATATTCCTTGTGCACTTTCAGGTATGACGTTAATAATTCCTCTCTTTCTTTAACGAATACAATACCTCTTGAACCAGAACTATTCCGTGGTTTTATAAGAATAGGATACGCAACTTCCTTTGCAATCATCGTAATTTGCTCAATATCACTTACAACATACGTTGTTGGGACATCAATCCCTCTTTCTCTTGCATACTGCATAACACATGCTTTATCATTCCCTTTTTTGGCAAGATCGGCATCAGCAAAAGGCAATCGTGTGTGTCTTTCGATCCTCTGTCTGTTTGCAACGTCAGTTAAAAGAATCTGAGTAGAAAATTCCATGGGAAAGACAACATCGTACTTACCCGCTTTCAGTTCCGTTTCAAGGTCATTGAGGAAATCAACCGGGGATACTCCTGGAGATGCATAGACCCATCGCCTGCTGCAGTATTTCGAAAAAATTGCCGCTGCAAGCCGTGTCCTTTCGCCTGCTGCGACGTAAAATCCTCTCCTGCCAAAAGACCGCACGGCCGCAAGGGATTTATTCCACATCCCGTCAAGAATCAGGATCCTCTTCATAGGAAAAATGCTGTTTGTTTTTTATTGTTTTTCTGACGGTCTGCCTGAAACCAAAGTTCATGGGGTAGAAAAAATTCTTGTATGTCCCGTTGCCCCACAGTCTTTTAAAAATTGCAGTATAAGAGAAACTTTCTTTTAAGGCATGGTGAAATCCGTCAAGGAGCTTTTCAGGTTTCATTAATTTGGGTTTAAAAACGACGTGGTTCGTATTGTAGTTCGACCAGTCGTGATCGATTATTCGGCCTTCCTGCAACATCTGTGAATACACCCTCGTGCCGGGATACGGCGTCAAAATGGAAAAATAACAAACATCTATCTTTGCCTTAATGACAAACTCAATAGTTCTGTCAAAGACACTTTCGTCGTCGTAATCAAAGCCAAAGACAAAGGCGCCGGTGACCCCTATGCCATAATCATGCAATTTTTTTACCACATCGATATACGTATCGGGCGTATTGAACGTCTTCCCCATATTTGCAAGATTACCCTGTGATAACGATTCAAACCCTACCACAAGTCCCATACAGCCGCTCTTTTTGCAAAGTTCAAGGATTTCGTTGTTTTTTGCAATATTAACGGACGCCTGCCCCGTCCATTTGAGGTTGTAAGGGATAATCCTGCTTAGAAGTTCTTTTGTATGCTTCCTGTTGCTTATGATGTTATCGTCTACGAAAAAGACTACGTTTTTCAGAACAAACCTGCCCTCAAACGGCTTCAGGTCTTGTATCTCCCTTTCAACCTCATCAACCGGCCTGTTTCTAAACTTGCCGCCGAATGAATTTGTCACCGAGCAAAACTCACAGTTGTGGGGACATCCCCGGGTCGTTTCAAGAAAATGCACGGGCAGGTATCGTTTCCCTTCGTATAATTTCCAATTTGGCGCAGGGAAATTAGCCAGAGAAGGGTATTCATTGTCATGCCGATAGATACTTTTTAGTTCGTCCCTTTTACAATCATTCAGGGCTTTGTCCCATAGCCGCTCAGCCTCACCGATAATCACACTGTCACAATGCCGCAGCGCCTCATCAGGCATCTTCGACACATGCATGCCGCCCATGATTACTTTTATGCCCCGTGATCGAAAACTATCTGCTATTTCGTAAGCGCGATTGACGGCAGGCGTCATGGCGGTAATGCCTACAAGATCGGCGCCCTGAGTTAAATCAAGTGATTCAACCTTTTCATCAATAATGCTGACATCCCAGTTAGGCGGAGTAAGGGAAGCAACCTTCAAAAGCCCCAGATACGGGAGGCGGAAGTAGAAATCACCACCGAGAAAACTTTTCGAGGCAAGGGGAGAGACTAAGAGTAATTTCAAGTTATCTTCCATCTTCTGGCATAAGTTTGGGCCATGGATATTTATCTTTCCATTCTGTTTCATATGCAGAAAGAACTTTTTGGATACCTTTATATCTCTTTTGCATGTTCGGCTAAGATTTTAGTAGCGTTGTCAAGTGGAGACCTGAGAAAAGTCCTCCAATGTATAGTTGTCACGCATCAAAGCCGTTGTAGTAATAGGCAAGCCGAATTTTGGTAACGTTCAGCGCCCCGGCAACACT
>WBZR01000765.1_pt2 | contig 44067 bp, 35 predicted proteins | sample 5204231 | NCBI WGS metagenome assembly WBZR01 (sample SAMN12412403, study PRJNA552823) | activated sludge metagenome | isolation source: activated sludge from anammox sidestream of wastewater treatment plant... | place: USA: Virginia | collected 2017-08 | reverse complement strand
CGAAACCGGCCTCCCCGTCGCTCACATCAAGCACACGGCGATCATCAAACTGTTCGGTGGGGAGTAGGGAGTGGGGAGTAGGGAGTGGGGAATAATTCGTCTTTCCCCGCTTCCCACTCCCCACTCCCTACTCCCCACTCCCTGACCAATGACGAGAAAGTTCATCATCAAATCCGATGCGTCTCGCGCGTCGCTCATCAACTACCGCGAAGCTTTGAACGAAGAGCAGCGCGCAGTTGCCGGCGCGGGGGCGGGGCCGATTCTGGTCATCGCGGGCGCGGGTTCAGGCAAGACGCGGACGGTCACTTATCGCGTCGCGCGTTTGATCGAAGCCGGAGTCGCGCCCGGCCGAATCATGCTCGTCACGTTCACCAATCGCGCGGCGCGCGAAATGCTCTCGCGCGTCGAATCGCTGCTGGGGCAAACAGCGCGCGGCGTGTGGGGCGGGACGTTTCATTCCATCGCCAACCGCATCCTGCGCCGCCACGCCGTCAGCCTCGGCTACGAAAGCAATTATTCGATCCTCGATTCGGAAGACGCCAAAGACCTGATTGACTCATGCGTCGAAGAAGCCGCGATTGACACGCGCGCGCGGCGCTTCCCGAAAGGCGAAGTCCTTGCCGACATGTTCAGCTTCGCCACGAACACCGACACGCCGCTCGAACAAATCATCGCCGGGAAATACCCGCACTTCGAGCCGCTCAATCAACAGATAAAACGCGTTGACCAGCTTTATCAATCGCGCAAGCTGGAACGCAACGCGATGGATTACGACGACCTGCTGGTCAACTGGAAACGATTGATGAGCGAGAAGCCGGACATCGCCGCGATCTATCAGGATCAATTCCAGCACGTCCTGGTTGACGAATATCAGGACACGAACACGCTTCAGGCCGAGATCGTTGATCTGGTGGCTGAAAAGCATCGCAACCTGATGGTCGTAGGCGACGACGCGCAAAGCATCTTCGGATGGCGCGGCGCGAACTTCGCAAACATTTTCGAGTTCAGGAATCGTTACGTGGACGCGCAGATTTTCAGGCTGGAAACCAACTATCGTTCGACGCCGGAGATACTGATGCTGGCGAACGCTTCGGTCTCGAACAACCGCAAGCAGTTTCCGAAAAATCTGCAAGCCATCCGGCCAAGCCGTGATTTCCAGCCTGCGTTGATTCCGGCGCGCGACGCTGAGCAGCAGGCGGCGTTCGTCGCTGCGCGCGTTTTGGAATTGCGCGACGAGAACACGCCGCTGGATGAAATCGCCGTGCTCTACCGCTCGCATTTTCACGCGATGGAATTGCAGTTGGAATTGACGCGGCGCGGCATCCCCTACGAAGTGCGCTCCGGCGTGCGGTTTTTCGAGCAGGCGCACATCAAGGACGTGTCGGCTTACTTGCGCCTGATCGTCAACCCGCGTGACGAACTGGCGTGGAAGCGCGTGTTGAAGCTGATTCCGAAGATCGGTAATGCGACCGCCGCGCGAGTGTGGGAGCGGCTGGCTTACGCTTCGGAGCCGCTGGCGCTGGTTCGCGCCGATGAATTCGCAGGGAATCTGCCGAAAGGCGCGGCGGCGGGCTGGCGCGAATTCGCCGAGTTGATCAAGCAGTTGATCGCGCCGGAAACGATCAACAATCCCGCGAAACAGATCGAACTGATTCTGGAACAAGGCTACGTCGAATACCTGCAAGCAAGTTACGAAAACGCCGAGGCGCGCGAGGAAGACCTGCGGCAATTGGCGAAATTCGCTGAGCGGTTCGAGACCACCGACACATTCCTGAGCGAGCTTGCGTTGATCAACACCGAAAGATTCTCGCCTCCCGCAGGCACAACCGGCGAAGACGTGGTGATAGGCGGAGACGAAGACGAACGGCTGACGCTCTCTTCGATTCATCAGGCGAAAGGTTTGGAATGGCGCGTGGTGTTTTTGATCTGGGCCGCCGATGGACGCTTCCCGTCTGCGCGCAGCCTGCGCGAGGCTGAAGGCGAAGAAGAAGAGCGGCGGCTGTTTTACGTCGCGCTGACGCGGGCTAAGGATGAGCTTTACGTCTGCTACCCACTGATCGAAACCGACCGCGCGCGGCAAACCGTGTTGCAACGCCCGTCACGCTTCATCACCGAAGTCCCGCGAGCTTTGATCGAGGTTTGGAGCGTTGACGAAGAAGAGCCGTCATTCGAGCTTGAAGATATTGACGAGCCGAAACTGATCAATTGAAATTCACCTCCCTGGGTACGCATCGCTTCCAGCGTGCCCCCGGCGAGAGGCCGATTGAAAGGGAGTTGGTCCTTTGCCGGGGGCACGCTGGAAGCGATGCGTACCCAGGGATTTTTCGAGAGGTTTTATGACAGCGACAAAAACAGCGACCACTACATTCACATCAATCGAAGATTATCGAATCGCAGACATCGAATCTGTAATGACGCCAGCGCTGGCGATCTATCCTGAAATCGTTGACGCCAACATCGAAGCGACTCTGCGGGTTTTGGGCGGAGACGCCAACCGCTGGCGCCCGCACGTCAAAACGTCGAAGCTCGGTTTCATCATGCGCAAGATGGCCGAACGCGGCGTGACGAACGTCAAATGCGCCACGACGCTTGAATTGCAAACAGCCGCCGAAGCCGGAGCCACAGACATTCTTGTCGCCTACTCGATGGCCGGGGCTAACGCGCGTCGTGTGCGCGAGCTGGCCGCGATGATGCCGGACAAGCGCATCTCGGCGCTGGTTGAAAACGTGGAGCAGATCAAATCGTGGGTTGGCGGTGAGATCAGCTTGTTCATTGATTTGAACGGCGGGATGGATCGCACGGGACTTGAGCAGGATCATGTCGCCGAAGTCGTGAATCTGGCGCGCGCAATCGAAGAGGCGGGGTTGGTCTTTCGCGGCCTGCACTATTACGACGGCCACATGAGCAAGTACGAAGATTTGGCGACGCGCGAGGTGATGGCGCATCAGGGCTACGACCAATTGATGAAGCTTGTCGGGGCGTTGAATGGCGCGGGGATCATCGTTGAGGAAGTGATTACTTCGGGCACGCCCGCTTTCCCCTGTGGAATTTCCTACAAGCCGTTCGCCGACGCGCCGTTCGTCCATCGCGCTTCGCCGGGCACTGTGGTTTACGGCGATTTCACCAGCGCCGGTCAATTGCCCGCTGAATACGGTTATCGCCCGGCGGCTGTGGTCGTTTCATCCGTGGTCAGCCACCCGACGCCGAACCGCGTGACCTGCGACGCCGGACACAAAGCGGTTTCGGCTGACGCTGGCGTGCCGACCTGCGTCGTGCTCGGCCATCCCGATTTGCAGCCGAATAAGCCGAGCGAAGAGCATCTGCCGATTGACGCGCCCGCCGGAGCCGACAAGCCGGCGGTAGGCGATTATCTTTATCTGGTCCCGCGCCACGTTTGCCCGACGGTCAACAATTTCGATCACGCGCTGCTTGTTGTTGACGGAAAGATCACGGGCGTCGAGCGCGTGACGGCGCGTGGCCGCGAAGTTCCAGTAATGATCTGAAAAATTTGGGAGCGTGCGAAATGAAAAGCAGTCCCGCGAAAAGTTCGGTTCTGAAACACCTCCTCTTGGTGCTCGTTCTCCTTTTCTTTTTTCAGGTGTTTTCCGGGAGCGCACGCATCCCTACGCGCTCAGCTTCCGATAATCAGCGTTTAGCCGGAGCTGAGCACGCAGGGATGCGCGTGCTCCCAGGGATGCGTGCGCTCCCAGGACAAATTGATTTCAACCGCGACATCCGCCCGATCCTCGCTGACAAATGCTGGAGTTGTCACGGCCCTGACGCTGTGGCGAAGAAGATCAAACTACGGCTCGATTCCGAAAGCGCTGCGATGGCTGATCTCGGCAGAGGCCGCCACGCAATCGTTCCGGGCAATGTTGAACAGAGTCAGCTTGTGCGCCGCATCACCGCAAAAGATGAAGCGATGCGCATGCCGCCAGTTGATTCGGGTCACAAACTGTCGCAGGCGGAGATTGATTTGCTGGTCGAATGGGTCAGGCAGGGCGCGAAGTGGCAGCGGCATTGGGCGTTCATCGCGCCAGCCAGACCGCCATTGCCGCAGATCAAAAACAAAACGTGGCCGAAGAACGCGATTGATCATTTCGCGCTGGCGCGGTTGGAACGCGAAGGGCTGGAGCCTTCGCCGGAAGCCGATCGCGCGACGCTCATTCGCCGCGTGTCGCTCGATCTGACGGGGCTGCCGCCGACGATTGCGGAGGTTGACGATTTCCTCAACGACAAATCGCCGAACGCTTACGAGAAGGTCGTTGATCGCTTGCTGGCCTCTCCGCGTTATGGCGAGCGGATGGCCTTTCGCTGGCTGGATGCCGCTCGTTACGCCGACACGAACGGCTACCAGATTGACGGCGACCGCAGCGCGTGGCGTTGGCGCGACTGGGTGATCCAGGCGTTCAATCAAAACAAACCGTTCGATCAATTCGTCGTTGAACAACTCGCTGGCGATTTATTGCCGAACCCAACGCTCGACGAGCGTATAGCCACAGCCTTCAACCGCAACCATCGCATCAACGCCGAAGGCGGCATCGTGCCGGAAGAGTATCGGAACGAATATGTCGTTGACCGCGTGGACACGACCTCGACGGTTTTCATGGGCCTGACGATGGGTTGCGCGCGATGTCACAACCACAAATACGACCCGTTCACGCAGCGCGAGTATTACCAGCTAACGGCCTACTTCAACAGCATTGACGAAGACGGGCATTCGTTCGATCAGGGCAATTCGCCGCCGCTCGTCGCCGCGCCGACCAGAGAGCAGCAGGAGCGATTGCGGCGGTTCGATCAGGAGATCGAGCAAGCCGAAAAGCAGTACAACGCGCTGGCTGAAAAATCCGCCGGATTGCAGCGGCGTTGGGAAAAGTCGCTGGCCGCTTCAGCCAAAACGAATCAGCAATGGTTTCCGGACGACAAGCTGATCGCGCGCCTGGCGATGGATGAAAACGTTGCGCCCGTCTTCAACAAATCCGACCGCGAGCATCACGATCAGTACAACAGAGGCAAGGACGAACCAGAGCAGAAGTTCGAGATCGGATTCAAAGAAGGCGCGCCGCGTTACGTCGAGTCGCCGACCGGACAGGGCGTGGCGTTCGATGGCAAACTCTATTTCGACGCGGGCATTCACGCCGACTTCCGTTACAAATCAACATCGAAAGATTACCGCGAACGCTTCACAATCGCCGCGTGGGTTTACCCGGAATCGGAGCAGAGCGGTTCGATCATCACGAAAGTCAGCGACAGTCCGGCGGAGATCGAGGACAACGTTCCGCGCGCGGAAGGCTACGGGCTGTATTTCATCAACGGCAAGATTCATTTCAACATGGTTTTCCGCTGGGGCGAAGACGCGCTGAGAGTCGAGACTGAAGGCGCGCCGCCGCTGAAAACGTGGAGCCACGTCGCGGTCGTCTTCGACGGTTTGAAGCAGTGGGAAGACCGCCTGCGCATCTTCATCAACGGGCGCGAGGCGAAGCTGAAATTAAACCAGCGGAGTTTCTTTCTGCTTTTCGGCGGGACGAAGAACACGCTCAAGATCGGAGCGGGAGGCGGGCCGCAGTTTCGATTCAAAGGCGCGATTGACGAAGCGCGAATTTACAGCCGCGCGCTCGGCGCCGATGAGATCGCTGTGCTGGCTTGCGCCGATTCGCTGGAAAGAATCGCGGCGATTCCGGCGGCGAAACGCACGCGCGCTCAGGCGTTGAAAATTCACGGAGCTTTTTTGGCGAGAGCAGCATCGGATGAATTGAAGAACGCCTTCCGAAATCCGGTCGAACTGAAACAACAGAAGCAGAGTTTCGAGGACGGCCTTCCGACTCTGATGGTGATGGAAGAGATGGCGAAGCCGCGTCCCGCGTTCCTGCTCAAACGCGGCGCATACGACGCGCCGGGCGAAAAAGTGGAGCGAGGCGTTCCCGCCGCATTGCCGCCGATGCCGGAAGATTTTCCGGACAATCGGCTGGGCTTTGCGCGATGGCTGGTCAGCGCGGAGCATCCGCTCACCTCGCGCGTGGCGGTCAATCGTTTCTGGCAGATGTTGTTCGGCGCGGGGTTGGTCAGGACGACTGAAGATTTCGGCGCGCAGGGTGAATTGCCGTCTCATCCGGAGTTGCTCGATTGGTTGGCGGTCGAGTTTCGGCAGAGCAGGTGGAACACGAAAGCTCTGCTGAAAACAATCGTGATGAGCGCGACCTACCGCCAGTCGTCGAAATCAACTTCGCAACTGTCGCAGCGCGATCCCGACAACCGATTGCTCTCGCGCGGGCCGCGTTTTCGCCTTTCGGCCGAAATGATCCGCGATCAGGCGTTGTTTGTTTCGGGGTTGCTGGTCGAAAGATTTGGCGGGCCTTCGGTCAAGCCTTATCAGCCTGATGGGTTGTATAAAGACATGGCTTTTTCGGGATTGACCAATTACGACCGCGACACAGGCGACGGTTTATGGCGGCGCAGTCTTTACACTTTCTGGAAACGCACGGCGCTGGCGCCGGCGATGCAGGTGTTTGACGCTTCGGCGCGCGAATTCTGCACGGTGCGCGACACGCGAACCAACACGCCGCTGCAATCGCTCAACCTGATGAACGACGTGACATACATCGAGGCGGCGCGGATGCTGGCCGAGCGGGTGATGAAGGAAGGCGGCGCGACGCCGGAGGCGCGCATCGCGTGGGCTTTTCGCGCCATGACATCGCGGAGGCCGGACGAAAGAGAGTTGCAAGTCTTGTTGAGGAGTTTGAACAGGCAGGTGGATTACTTCAGCCACAATCCGGAGGAAGCGATAAAACTATTGTCAGTCGGCGAGAGGAAGAGCGACAGCAAGTTGAACGCGTCTGAACTGGCGGCTTATGCGGCGACGGCGAGTTTGATCCTGAACCTGGATGAAGTGATTACGAAACAGTAAACAAATTATGCCAATAGCGAACGGCACACGTTTTGGCCCTTACGAGATCGTCTCCGAGCTTGGCGCGGGCGGGATGGGCGAAGTTTACGCGGCGCGCGACACTCGGCTCGACCGGGCCGTGGCCATCAAAGTCCTGCCCGCTTCGTTTGCGAATGACGCCGACCGGCTGCGGCGCTTCGAACAGGAGGCGCGCGCCACTTCCGCTCTCAATCACCCGAACATACTGACCGTTTACGACATCGGCTCGATCCAAACTGAAAACGGCGGCTCGCCCTACATCGTCGCCGAACTGCTCGAAGGCGAAGAGTTGCGCGCGCATTTGCCTCCGCAGTCTGAAGCCGGCGCGCTGCCGGTGCGGAAAGCGTTGGATTACGCGCAGCAGATCGCCGCGGGCCTCGCCGCCGCGCACGAAAAAGGCATCGTCCATCGTGACCTCAAACCCGAGAACCTGTTCGTGACCAAAGACGGGCGCGTCAAGATTCTCGATTTCGGGCTGGCGAAACTGAAGCCGTCGCGGATTGATGGCGTGGACAGTCAGGCGCCGACGCAAAAACGAATCACTGATCCGGGCGTGGTGATGGGCACGGTGGGTTATATGTCGCCGGAGCAGGTGCGCGGGCAGGAGGCCGACCATCGCGCTGACATCTTCTCGTTCGGCGTGATCCTGTACGAGATGTTGAGCGGGCGGCGGACATTCACGGGCGATTCGGCAGCCGACGTGATGAGCGCGATCCTGAAGGAAGAGCCGCCGGAACTCGGCGAAACGAACGCGAAGATCAGCCCGGCGCTCGACAAGATCGTGCGGCGCTGTTTGGAGAAGAAGCCGGAACATCGTTTCCATTCCGCGCACGATCTGGGCTTTGCGCTCGAGGCGTCGTCCACGCCGAGTTCGTCGGGCGCGAATCGCATGGAAGCGGCGCTGGCGCTGAATACTTCGGCGACGGCGAAGGGCGGCGGATGGCGCGAACGCATCGCGTGGATTGTCGCGGGCATAACAACATTGGCCTTGCTCGCGCTCGGCGTGGCGTATTTCCGGCGTCCGGCGCTGGAAGCGGAGCCGATGCGCTTTTCGATCACGCCGCCGGACAAGGCGACGTACTTTGATTGGCCGACGATTTCGCCGGATGGACGCACGCTGGCCTTTGTCGCCAATGTCGAAGGCAAAATGCAACTCTGGGTGCGTCCGCTCAATTCCACTATCGCCAAACCACTGGTGGAATTGAGCAACAACTTCAATTGGCTCTTCTGGTCGCCGGACGGCCGGGCGCTGGGATTCTTCGACGACAGTAAGCTCAAGAAGATCACGCTGGCTGGGGGAACGCCTGAAACCTTATGCGAGGTGAATGGCAGTAGCGGCGGCGCGTGGAGTCGGGAAGGGGTTATTCTATTTGGCGCAGGGCGTAGAGGCCTCAAGCGCATTTCCGCCGCTGGCGGGACCATCACTGATGTCACGACCGTTGATGTTACGCGGGGAGAGCGCAATCACATCGCTCCAGTCTTCTTACCTGACGGGCGACACTTCCTGTTTTATCTCGTCAATGACGACCCGGCTAAAAACGGCGTGTATCTGGCCTCGCTGGAGGGCGGCGAATCGCGGCAACCCCTCTCCATTGACAGTCGAACGTTTGGGCTGGCGCTCAACCCCGCGGCGACCAATGAAGGCTGGCTCGTCTTTACGCGACAGGGAGCGTTGTTGGCGCAGCCGTTCGATTTCCGCCGGAATCAACTCATGGGCGAACGTGTGCCGCTCGCCGGACAGGCGCGCGTGGATGCCTTAGGTAGAACCAGGCTCTCGGTGGCGGCGAATGGGATGATCGTGTTCATTGAGGGCAGCGCGAATGAGCAATTGGTTTGGTTGGATCGGACGGGAAAACGCTTAGGCACAGCAGGCCAGCCGGGCCTCTTCCTCGGTCATGTGATTTCCCCGGATGAACAACGTTTGGTCACAGAAAAGCGCGATCCACAGACGCTGAACTCCGACCTCTACGTGTGGGATTTGGAGCGCGGAACCGAGACGCGCTTCATCTTCGATCCGGCGAATGATGCCGCTCCGGTCTGGTCGCCGGATGGCAGTCGCATTGCCTGGTGCTCCAACCGTGAGGGCGTGGCAAATCTATACCAGAAAGCCGCCAGTGGCGCGGGACAGGATGAGTTGTTGCTCAAGTCCGCCTACTCTAAATTCCCCATCGCCTGGGCGCCTGATGGGAAATTCCTGCTGTACCGGGAAACGAATCCGCAAACGAATGCGGATTTCTGGGTCTTGCCTATGGAAGGCGAGCGCAAGCCCTGGCCCTGGCTGAACACGCCCTTCGCCGAAGCCTGGGGCCAGTTTGCTCCTAATGGCAAATGGATCGCTTATCAGTCAAACGAGTCCGGACGCTATGAAATCTACGTGCAGACCTTTGCGCCGGGCGCAGCAGCCTCAGGCGACAAAAAGCAGATTTCGATCAATGGGGGCGTGGACCCGCATTGGCGACGCGATGGCCGGGAACTGTATTACCGCTCGCTGGATAGCAAGCTGATGGCCGTGGACGTGACGCTCGGCGCGGAAATGAAAGCCGGAACGCCGCGCGAACTCTTCTCAATGGCTGGTTTCAGTGACTTGGAGGCGACGGGCGATGGGCAGCGGTTTCTGGTGGTGGCCGGCGCAGCAGACAGGGGTGTGTCGCCGTTCACGGTCGTGCTGAATTGGATGGCGGAGTTGAAGAAGTGAAGGCGTTGTTTGGCTAAGGCAAGGGACGCCAAGCCAGCTTCCGCCGGTCGTAGGCGCTTGTTATACTCCGGGCGAAGGAGGCTGTATGTCACAGATAATTCTGGAGGGCAGTTGGGAAGAAGTCGCGCAGCGCGCCAGTGAATTCGAGGGCAAGCGCGTGGTGTTGATAGTGCTGGAAAGCGCCGCTCAGAATGGTAACCAGGCGCATTTTGAAGGACGCCCGCTCTTGGAAGCTCTGGAGGAATTGGTCGGTGTGATTGACAGCCGCGAGCCGGCGGCGTCCTTCCCGCAGAAAAAGAGCGAATGGGGTGAGATCATCACCGAAAAATTCCGCAAGCAAGGACTGAAGCTGCCATGATCATCGTTGACGCTGGCCCGCTTGTGGCGTTGATTGATAAAGGCCAGACCGACACGCATGAAAAATGCCTGGCGGCGCTGCGGAGTCTCAGCAGTCCGCTTCTCACCTCGTGGCCTTGTTTGGCTGAAGCAATGTATCTGCTCGGCAAACTTCGCGGATGGGAAGGACAGAAGGCGCTCTGGAACTACCTTGAGGCAAAAACGCTGGTCATTTATTCCCTGTCCGAACCGGAGTCGGCGCGCATGCGTGTTTTGATGGAGAGGTATGCGAATGTCCCGATGGACCTGGCCGACGCCTCGCTGGTGGTCATAGCCGAGACAACGGGGTTGCGCCAAGCCTTCACTCTGGATGACGACTTCTACATCTACCGGATCAACGACCTGGATTCATTTGAAGTCGTACCTTTGAATGAAGGAGTGTAGCTGTCGCAGCGGCGATTTGATCGTTGATGCGGTAGTTCTCAAGCTTGCTGGGGAATAAACAGTATGACAGTCCCATTGAATGAACATTATCTGACGATGACGCGCAGGCATTTCTTCAGCCGCTTCGGTCTTGGCGTCGGCACGGCTGCGCTGGCCTCGCTGTTGGAAGAGAGCGGTTATGCGCAAAGCAGCGACGCGAAGGTCGGCTTGACCGGCCTGCCGCATTTCGCTCCGAAGGCGAAGCGAGTGATCTATCTCTTCCAGGCCGGCGGCCCTTCGCAACTCGATCTCTTCGATTACAAACCGGGGCTGGAAAAACTGCGCGCTCAGAATCTGCCGGAATCAATCCGGATGGGGCAGCGGTTGACCGGGATGACGGCGCATCAATCGAGCTTTCCGACCGCGCCTTCGGCGTTCAAGTTCGCGCGGCACGGGGAATCGGGCGCGTGGTTGAGCGAGTTGCTGCCGCACACGGCGAAGATCGTTGACGAGATCAGCTTCATCCGATCAATGCACACCGAGCAGATCAATCACGATCCGGCGATCACGTTTTCGCTCACAGGGTTTCAGCTTGCGGGAAGGCCGAGTTTGGGTTCGTGGCTGGCTTATGGATTGGGAAGCGAGAACAAAGACCTGCCTGCGTTCATCGTGATGATCTCGGTCGGGCGCACGGGCGGCGATCAGCCTCTTTACGACCGATTGTGGGGCAGCGGCTTTCTGCCATCGCAATATCAAGGCGTGAAGTTTCATAATGGAACTGATCCGGTGCTCTATTTGTCGAATCCGCCCGGTATCAACAAAGAGGCGCGCCGCCGCTTCCTTGATGATCTTGCTGAGTTGAATCAGATCAACGCGCGGGAGTACGGCGATCCTGAAATCCTGTCGCGCGTGGCGCAATACGAGATGGCCTATCGAATGCAATCTTCAGTGCCCGAACTGACCGATCTGTCGAAAGAGCCTGAAAAGACGTTTGAGCGTTATGGGCCGGACGCGCGCACACCGGGCACGTTCGCGTTCAACTGTATTCTGGCTCGGCGGCTGGCCGAACGCGGCGTGCGGTTCATTCAACTCTTCCATCGCGGCTGGGATCAACACGGGGATTTGCCGAGGAACATCGCCAAACAGGCTCAGGACGTTGATCAGCCTTCGGCGGCGTTGATTATGGATTTGAAAGAACGCGGGATGCTCGACGACACGCTGGTCGTCTGGGGCGGGGAATTCGGACGCACTGTTTATTCGCAAGGCAAGCTGACCGAGACAAATTACGGACGTGATCATCACCCGCGATGTTTTACCGTTTGGCTTGCAGGGGGCGGAATCAAGCCGGGTGTAACGATAGGCGAGACGGACGATTTCAGCTACAACATTGCGCGCGACCCGGTTCACACGCACGACCTGAACGCGACGATATTGCATTGCCTGGGCATTGATCACACTCGGCTGACTTACAAATTCCAGGGCAGGTATTTCCGGCTGACTGATGTCGAAGGAAATGTCGTGAAAACGATTCTGGTTTAGAGATCGCGCCGAGGAAGCAAAGAGAGAGCGCGGAAAAGGCGGAAATAACAAAACAGGCGGAAGGCATTATGTTGCTGCGCTTCCGCCTGTTCCGTTATTTCCGTCTTTTCCGTGCTCTCTTGTCTGTTATCGGGCTTGAAGCCGCGCCAAAGTTACGGACGAGAAGAAACGGTTGCCGGTTGTTAATTGTTACGGCTGCTCTGCGCCGGAGAGCCAGCGGTCGTGATGGGCGTGGTCAGGCCTTTGTTGACCAGCACCGCTACTTCGACGCGGCGGTTCTGCTTGCGGCCATCGCGCGTGTTGTTTTCGGCTACCGGTTTAAGCTCGCCGAAACCGAACGGGTTGATCATGCGGTGCAGCGGGATGTCGTGGTTCTCGGCCAGATACCGCACTACAGCCTGAGCGCGGCGTTCGCTGAGCGCGCGGTTTTTCGCCTCGCTGCCGTCAGCGGATGCGAAGCCGGTCACCTGGATGAGGTAACCCTTCTCAGTCTTGGCCTGCGTGGCGATTTCGTCGAGAGCCGCTTTGGCTTCCGGCGTAAGCGCGGCGCTGTTGACCTTGAAGTTCACAGCGATGTTTTTGCGGGCTTCGTAATTATCGAGCGAGGAGATGCGGTCGTTGGTGGCCTGAACGGCGGTCATACTGGCCTGTGCGGCGGTGAGCGCGGCGTCGGCGGTCTCCTGCGCGGCTTTGGCTCCGCCACGCGCCGTGTTGGCTACGGCGGCCAATTCTTCGAGTTGTCCCGAAAGCCGCTGGGCGTTTTGCTCGGCGGCGGTCAACCGGTTTTCAGCCCCATCCACGCGCCCTTCGGTGACGGTCAGCCGCCCTTCGACAGGATTGACGCGGGATTCAATGGAACGCGCCACGCCGTAATCGTCGGCGGTGAATCTGATCTTGTCGGCGACCAGCGTTCCCGTATTGCCGCCGCGTCCTTCGACCTCGACCTGCAGGCCGCGCAGCAGCGCGGTGATCGGATAAGTCTTCGCGCCACGGAACGGATTGCTCTTGCGTTCGGCCACTTTGGTTGCGCCGGTCAGGCTCACGACCACGTCAACTCCGCTCATGTCGCGGACGACTATGCTGTCGGCCTCTCGGCTGACGATGACGCCGTTGATCTTTTGCCTCTGGCCCGGCGCGACACGCATCGCTTGCGCGTTGCCGGCGCGTGCGGTTTGCTGCGGAGCCTGCGGCTGCGCCTGTGGTTGCGCCACCGCGACAGCAGGCTGCGTCACTCGCCGACTTCTATCCTGCGCTGCCGCCGGTATCGCTACTGCGACGCCTACGATTACGACGAACAGCGGATTCATTACTCTAGTGATTCTCATGAATACTTCCTCCCAGATTCCTGGCATTGATTTCAATTGTTGGATTCAAGCTTCTGCAAATTTGACGTAAGAAGTAACGGGCTAGCGCAATAGCCGTGCCTCATACAATTTCTCTGGCCGCGCGGCTGATCGCCGAATTGCACTGCGCCAATGTAGGGGGAGTTTGGCGAGCCTGATGAATTAATCTCGCTCGTACGATTCAAATTCAGATCGTATTGGCCGGATTCATTTCTTATCGGCAATTCATCACGTGACCAGCAAACCACAGGCCAGAAGCGGGCGCGAACCGGTAACGCGATGCTCCGCGCCAAATACCTTTCAAGGCTAATTAATTGTTTAGAGCGCGATCAACGCATTTCAGCGGCAGACCTGCCTTGCGATTTTGTTTGCTATTCAATCAATAGCGATGAAACTTCGTCTGAAACCCATACTGTTATTTTTGAGCGGAAATTTCGGGCATTAGTTTTGCACCCGTGACCATTGCTGTTTCTATTCATCAGAGTAATGAGAAAAATGGAGGCGTTGTGGAAATCATAATGGAGAAGAGGAGGAGCGATGAAAGCAGTTGTATTTCACGGCATAGGCGACATCCGTCTTGATGATAAACCGGAACCGAAGATCAAAGAGCCGACCGACGCCATCGTCCGGCTGACCGCCAGCGCGATTTGCGGAACCGACCTGCACATGATTCGTGGCAGTGTCGGGCCGATGAGGCCTGGGACGATCCTGGGGCACGAAGGCGTAGGGATCGTCGAGGAAGTCGGCAAGGACGTGCGCAATCTGAACCTGGGCGACAGAGTGGTGATTCCCTCGACCATCGCCTGCGGTTATTGCGCCTATTGTCGTTCGGGTTATTACTCGCAATGCGACGTGGCCAATCCGAACGGAGCGCAGGCGGGCACGTCGTATTTCGGCGGCCCTGAAACGTCAGGCCCGTTCGACGGGTTGCAGGCCGAATACGCGCGCATCCCGTTCGCCAGCGCCGGATTGGTGAAGTTGCCGGAAGAGGTGAGCGACGAGCAGGCGATCATGCTCTCGGACATTTTCCCGACGGCTTATTTCGGCGCGGAGTTGGCCGAGATCAAGAGCGGCGACACTGTGGCGGTCTTCGGCTGCGGCCCGGTGGGACTGTTCTGCATCGCCAGCGCGCATCTGCTGGGCGCGGGGCGCGTCTTCGCCATTGACACCGAACAGTCGCGGCTGGAAATGGCGCGCGCGCAGGGGGCCGAGGTGATTGACTTCAATCAGGAAGACCCGGTCGAAGCGATCAGGCGGATGACCGGCGCCATCGGCGTTGACCGCGCGATTGATGCGGTAGGCGTTGACGCCGTCACCGCGCATCGCGGTCCCGCCGCAAGGGCGGCCAGACAACATCGCCAGCAGTTCGATCAGGAGTTGCACGAGATCGCGCCGGAGACTCACCCTGACGGCCACAACTGGCTTCCGGGCGAAGCTCCGTCGCAGGCTTTGATCTGGGCGGTCGAGGCGCTGGCCAAAGCGGGCACACTCGCGATCATCGGCGTTTACCCGGAAAGGGCGGAACATTTTCCCATCGGTAAGGCGATGAACAAAAACCTGACCATCCAGATGGGCATTTGCGATCACCGGAAGTACATCCCTGATCTGGTCAACAAAGTCCGCAGCGGCGAGATTGATCCGCTGCAGGTTTTGACCCAGCGCGAACCGCTCATCAGCGCGATTGACGCTTACAGGGCCTTCGACGAGCGCCAACCCGGATGGGTTAAAGTCGAACTCAGGCCGCGCCAGACAGCGGTCAGAGCGGCGTGAGGAGAAGTTCTGGGCGCGCATCGCTTCCAGCGTGCTGTTGGCAAGAGGTCTATTGAAATGAAATGGGCTTTTTGCCAGGAGCACGCTGGAAGCGATGCGCGCCTAGAAGACAGTTCACCGCGAGTAAGAGAGCCATCCGCGCGTCAGGTAATCGCTCATCGTTAGCGCGAACATGATCATCAGCCAAAAGACGCCTCCGACGACTACGACCTGAGTCAGCCGGGCGCTGTAACGGACGTGCATGAAAAAGAGCGCGACCAGCAGGGCCTTGATTCCGGCGATGGTCAGCGCCACGATCACGTTCACTCGCCCCAGGTCGAGATAGGCCACGAATATTGACATCGCCGTCAGCGCGATCAGAATCACGAAGATTGTCAGATAGGTCGTTCTCGGAACTATGTGTTCAGGCATAACTCCCTCCTGCGCCGCCACGCGCGGCGCCGTTAGCTCAAATGCGTTCCGACCAGATAGAGCAGCGGAAACAGGAACATCCAGATGATGTCAACGAAGTGCCAGTAAAGCCCCGACAATTCGACCGGCGCGTGATATTCCGGCGAGAACTTCCCGCGCCACACCAGCGCGATCAACACCGACAGGATGCCCACGCCGATAATCATGTGCAGCGCATGCAGCCCCGTCATTGTGAAATAGAGCGTGAAGAACATCTGCGCGTCGGCGTAATACGGCCCCTCGAATTTGAAGCCCGCGCCGGGAATCAGCCCGTCTTCGAACTTGTGTTTGTATTCGATGAACTTGATTCCCAGAAAGACCAGGCCCAGCGCCAGCGTCAGCGCCAGATAGATCATCGTCGAGCGCCGAGCGCCCACCTGTATGCTGTAAACCGCCAGGGCCATCGTCAGACTGCTGACGATCAGCACGACGGTGTTGACGCCGCCCAACTTCACATCCAGATGATGACTCGCTTCGGCGAAGGCCGCCGGATACCAGGTGCGATAGACGATGTAGGCCATAAACAGGCCGCCGAAGAACATGATCTCGGTCACCAGAAAGACCCACATTCCCAGCGTCCCGGCCTCGCGCTGCTGCTCCAGATTCTCGAAATGATGCGCCAGCGCGGACTCCGCTCGGTCATGCCCGCCGGGATGATTCACCCTGTGATTTCCAATTACCTCTGCGCTCATTGTGATGATTCCTGTTTACGCCGGGCGGTCGTCCGGCGTCATTTGTCCGACGACTTCGGATTCTTCCAGCGGCCTGAATCCGTAAGCTTCCCACGTCACGACCGGGCTGTGATCGAAATTTTCGGTTGGCGGCGGCGAACTCGTCGTCCATTCCAATCCAATCGCTCCCCACGGATTGGCCGAAGCCACCGGCCCATACCGCATTGACCAGATCAGATAAATGATCGGAAACGCCAGTCCGACGGCCAGGATCGAAGCCCCCGCCGACGACATCACGTTCAACACCTGATACTCTTCGGGGTAAGCGTGGTAACGGCGCGGCATCCCCGCGTAACCGAGCAGGAACTGCGGGAAGAAAGTCAGGTTGAAACCGACGAAGACGATCAACGCCGACAGCCGGCCCCAACCTTCGGGATACATTCGCCCGGCCAGCTTCGGCCACCAGAAATGCAGCCCGCCCAGATAAGCCATCAACGCCCCGCCGACCATAATGTAATGAAAATGCGCGATCACGAAATACGTGTCGGTGACGTGCACGTCCAGCCCCATCGCGGCCAGAAACAGTCCCGTCAGCCCTCCGATGGTGAACAACCCGACAAAGCCGAACGCGTAAAGCATCGGCGTGTCGTACGAGATCGAGCCTTTGTAAAGAGTCGCCGTCCAGTTGAAGACCTTGATCGCCGACGGGATCGAAAGCGCGAAGCTCAGAAACGAGAAGATCATCCCGGCGTACATGCCCTGGCCGCTGACGAACATGTGATGGCCCCAGACCATGAAGCCGAAGACCGCGATTGCGATGCTGGCGAAGGCCACGAACGTGTACCCGAAGATCCGCTTGCGCGTCATGTTCGCCACCAGTTCGCTGACCACTCCCATCGCGGGCAACACCATGATGTAAACCGCCGGGTGCGAGTAGAACCAGAAGAGATGTTGAAACAACACCGGGTCGCCGCCGTAGGCAGGATCGAAGATGCCCAGATGCAGCAACCGCTCCAGCCCGACCGCCGCCAGCGTGATCGCGATCACCGGCGTGCCCAGAATCTGAATGATCGCCGTCGCGTAAAGCGCCCAGACGAAGAGCGGCAATCGAAACCAGGTCATCCCCGGCGCGCGCATCGCGTGAATGGTGACGATGAAATTCAGCCCCGTCAGAATCGAGGAGAAGCCCGCAATGAAAATTCCCAGCGCCGCCGGCGCGACGTTGCCCAGCGCAAACTGCGAACTGTACGGCGTATAAAACGTCCAGCCCGTGTCAACGCCGCCATTGATCACCGCATAGAGCATGAAAAATCCGCCGAGATTGAAGATGTACCAGCTCGCCAGATTGAGTTTCGGGAACGCCACGTCCCTGGCTCCGATCATGATCGGGATCAGAAAATTTCCAAGCACGGCAGGGATCGAAGGGATCAGGAAGAAAAAGACCATGATGATGCCGTGCTGCGTGAAGAATTTGTTGTAAGTCTCAGCCTTCAACAGATCGCCCTGCGGCGTGGCCAGTTCCAGTCGGATCAGCGTCGCGTATATCCCTCCCAGCACGAAATAAAACGTGATCGAAACCAGATAAAGTATGCCGATGCGTTTGTGATCAACCGTGAACAGCCATGATCTCCATCCGTAATTCGCATTCAGGTAATGCACGCGCGGCATTTTGTGAATGACTGACGGATGCGCGGCGGGCGCGTGGTGTGTGTTTGGGGTAGTGATCTCCTGCATAACTTCTCCTGCTTATTTTTTCGGGCTGACTGCCTCCGGGCTTCCGCTTCCGGAAGGAGTCTTGGGCGCCGCGAGCGTGCGGATGTAAGCGATCAACTGCTGCGTTTGTTCTTCGCTCACGACGTTTTGATAAGCCGGCATAACCGGCTCGTACCCGGCGACTACCTTCGCCTTCGGGTTGAGGATTGATTCGCGGAGGTAACTCTCATCCACCGTCGCGGTCTGGCCGTTTTGCAACTTGACGGTCTTGCCGAAAATTCCAGTGAGCGCAGGGCACTGCGCCAGCGCGCTGCCCGAATGGCAATTGGCGCAGCCCAGACTCTGGAAAAGCGATTCGCCAGTCGCCGCCATTGTTTGTCCCGCGCCGCCTCCGGCCATTCCGGTTGCGGCGGCGCTCCCTGCTTTCGTCAGCCAGGCTTGATATTCAGACGGCTCCATCACTGTCGCCCATCCGCCCATGCTCGAATGCTCCGTGCCGCAGTATTCGGCGCAGAAGATGCGGTATCGGCCCGGTTTCGTCGCCTCGAACCAGACCGTCGTGTAACGTTCGCGGCCCGGCAGCATGTCCGATTTGACGCGGAAGGCCGGGACGAAAAAACTGTGAATCACGTCCTGCGAAGTCATGACCAGCTTGACGCGCCGGCCCACCGGCACGTGCAGTTCGTTGATTTCGCGCGCGCCTTCGGGATGCTGGAACAGAAACATCCACTGCTTGCCGACGACGTAAATCTCCATCGCTTCGCGCGGCGGGCGATAGAGCGTGAAATACAGGCTCGTGCCCCAGACGAACATTCCCGTGAAAAGGATGAACAGAAAAACCACCACCAGCGATTCCAGTTTGATCGAGCCGAGAATCTGGCGCGGAATTTCGTCGGGCGCGCGCCGCCGGTATTTGATCGCAAAATAAATTTCCAGCAATGCCACAGCCGCCGCCAGCAGAACCGAGATGGCCACCATGAAGTAATAGAACCGGTCAACATGCCCGGCCACCGTCGAAGCCTGTTCGGGGATGAAAGGTTGCAGCAGGAATAGAACTGAAAAAGCTCTTCTCTTAAACTGTCTGACTTCAAACTTCATCGCTCTCTCGATTGCGGCGCTCCGGACGGGGAAGTTTGCGGCGCCTGTTGTTTCTGCCGCCCGGTTTGTTCGAGCAACAATTTCTTCGCCTCATCAATCGGGATGTGGACGACGCCTGTCGGCTTATTCACCCAGCCGTAACTGTTCAGGCGTTGTTTCATCTCCGCCAGTGACGTTTTGCGTTCTTCGAGCGGAGGAGTTTCATGCCCCGGCGCAAGCTGCAGGCGCGGCTCCGGCGGCAGCCGCTGCTGGCCCGCGCCGAGGAGCGATCTGGGTGGCGGTTCGGCGGCGGCTTCGCGTTTTTCCAGGGCGTCGAATATCAGCGCCATCGCCACATAAACGGCGACGGTAAAAACGCCCAGGCCGACGATGAACCAGAAAATCCCGCGAATGTTGACGTCGCTCTGCTCGTGTGTGACATCGGGGTTTTTGATGTCGCTCACATCGGGCGTCTCGTCGGCGTGATTTACGCGCTCAGTGTTCGGCATGATTCAACGCCTCCTGAAGATGCGGATCGTTGACCGGCAGCAGAGGCCGCTTCCGCAACTGCCACGCGAAATAGCCGAGCCAGACGCCGCCCGATCCCACCACCGCGGCCAGATCCAGCCAGTGAACGGCCAGATGCTCAGCCCGGCGCGCCGGCGCGATCACCCAGAACAGATCAATGAACCGCATGACGATCACCCAGACGGCTACTATCGCAATCGTCCGCGCGTTGCGCTTCACGTCGCGCGACAGCAGCAACACGAACGGCAACGCGAAATGGAACAGCACGACCAGCAGCGCGACCCATTGCCACCCGCCGTTCAACCGCCGCGTGTACCAGGTCACTTCCTCCGGCAGATTGCCCGACCAGATGATCAGAAACTGCGAGAACGAGAAATACGCCCACAGCATCACGAACGCGAAAAGCAGGGTGCCCAAATCGTGAAGGTGACGAGGCTGGATGACGTGCGACATCGGTTCGTATTGCGCCAGCAGCACCGTCACCGCCACCGCGAACGCCATCGCCGACAACGCCTGTCCGCCGATCACCAGAATGCCGAAGATCGTCGAAGTCCATTCCGGCTGCAGCGACATCATCCAGTCAACCGCCGCGAACGTGATCGTCAATCCGTAAAGCACCAGCCCGCCCGCGCTCAGCAATTGAAGCCGCCGCTCCAGCCGCTGGTCAGCCGTCACGTCCTGCCGCCGCGACCATTTGTTCAAAAACCACGCCAGCGCGATCCACGCGGCGAAATAGATCACCGCGCGCGCGACGAAAAACGGGATGTTCAGATAAAAATGTTTCTCGCGCAGCAACTCGCTCGCGGCCACATCAGCCGGACGCGCCCAAACGTAAAGCGCGCGAATCCCGAAGAGGATGGGCAAAAACAGCAGCGCCATCAGCGGCAGCGTCCGCGTCCCCGATTCCAGCACGCGCCGGATAACCAATCCCCACGCGCCGCCCGACAGGTATTGCAACATCACCAGCGCCAGACAACCCAGCGCGATGCCGATCCAGAACATGAAACTGATCAGCCACGAGTTGAGAAACTGCGCGGGCCGGAAGATCGCGCCGATGACGCAGACTGCGATCCCAATCGCTCCGACGATCAATGAACGCCGCTGAATCAGGCTCACCACAGGCGGTGGCGTGTAAACGGCTTGGCTCATCGCGTCTGTCCTCCTGTTCTGAGATTTTTGAGTTGATCCTGCGGCACGTCGTCCAGCCTCGCGTTCTGGCTGATCTGCAACGCGCGGATGTAAGCGATCACGGCCCAGCGCATGTCCGGTTCGACCTGATCGGCGTAATTCCACATCCGTCCGAAACCGTTGGTGATCACGTCGTAATAATGACTGTTCGGCGATGAGCGCAGTTGTTCGGTGTGATAGGACGGCGGTCGCGGGAACCCGCGCTGCACAACCATTCCGTCGCCGTAACCCAGCAGCCCGTGACACGGCGTACAGGAGATGTTGTATTGCTCCTGCCCGCGCGCCAGCGTCTCCGCCGTGACCGGCATTGGAAAATCGTTCAGTCCGGCGGGCAGCGCGCCCGGCGCTAAAACGTTTCCTGTTAGATTGTTTCTCGATTGACTGTTTGCCGGTTGACCGGTAGCCGGTTGACCGATTTGTCCCCGGCCCGCGCCGATTTTGGCCGCCGGTTGAAAAATGTTTTCGCGCAACGCGCCGCGCGGGACTGTGCCCGCCACGAGCTGACGCGACGATCTGCCGTCATTGAAAAACGAACTTTGTTCCAGCGGCTCGTAACGCGGCTGGTTTTGCATGTCCTGGCGGCAGGACAAAAAGAGGAAGCAGCAAATGGTCAGGCAAAAGGCGAAGTTGCAGTACGGAGGGCGTGAGCGACCTGAACCGCAACTTTGCCTTTTGCCTTTTGATTTCTTAGCTTTCGACATCCGTCACCTCCCGCGCGTTCAAGCTCCTCAAAAAGTTCGCCGTCGCGTCGTGATCGAATCTCGGATCGGCCGCCTCGATGCAGAGGAAGAACCGGTCGCGCGTCGCCAACTCGAAATTCGGCGTGTTGAAAACCGGATGGTTCGGCATCGGCAATCCGTTCAGCGCCAGCATTCCCAGCACCGCCGAGAGCGCCGCCACCAGCACCGTCGTTTCAAACGTGATCGGGATGAACGACGGCCAACTGTGATATGGCCGCCCGCCCACGTTGATCGGGTAATCAATCACTGAGGTCCAGTAGAGCAGCCAATACCCGCCGATGGCTCCCAGAAGACCGCCGATCAGCACGACCAGCGGCAGGCGGTTGCGGTGGTAACCCAGCGCCTCCGACAGTTCTTCAATCGGATATGGCGTGTAGGCGTCCATCTTCCGATAGCCTTCTTCGTAAGCGCGCCGCGTCGCCGCGATCACCGCATCCGGGTTGTCGAATTCGGCCATCACGCCGTAGAGGGCCGGCCTTCTGTCTCCGGTCGCCATGACTGACTCCTCTCTCCTTCAACTTCGGTTGCTCCGGCCTTCGGCAGGATGGTTCGTATCTCGAAGATCGAGATCATCGGCAGGAAGCGGATGAACAGGAACAGCAGCGCCACGAACAGGCCGATGCTGCCCAGATAGGTTGACCAGTCCCAGAACGTCGGGCGAAACATGCCCCACGAACTCGGCAGGAAATCGCGGTGAAGACTGAGCACGATGATGACGAACCGCTCCAGCCACATCCCCACGTTGATGACCAGCGAGAGCGCGAACAGCGCAGGCACGCTGTTTCTGACGCGGCGGAACCAGAGCGCTTGCGGAATGATGATGTTGCTGATCAACAACGCCCAATAGGCGGGCGCGTACGGGCCGAACAGCCGGTTGACGACCATGAACCGTTCGTACTTGTTGCCGCTGTAAACGGCCATGAACGCTTCGGTCAAATAGCCGTAGCCGACGATCAATCCCGTCGCCAGCATGACCTTCGCCATATTCCGCAGGTGGCGCATGGTGATGAAATCTTCGAGGCCGTAAAACTTCCTGAGCGGGATGGCGATAGTCATAACCATCGCGAAACCCGAATAGATCGCGCCCGCCACGAAATACGGCGGAAAGATGGTCGCGTGCCATCCGGGTAGCACCGACACCGCGAAATCGAAACTGACCACCGTGTGCACCGAAACGACCAGCGGCGTGGCCAGTCCGGCCAGCAGCAGCGTGGCCGTTTCGTAACGCTGCCAGTGAATGGCCGAACCGCGCCACCCCATCGCCAGCATCCCGTAAATGATGCGTCCCGCGCGGCTGCGCGAACGGTCGCGCAACGTCGCCAGATCGGGGATCAACCCGATGAACCAGAAGAGCAGCGAGACCGTCGCGTAGGTCGAAACCGCGAAAACATCCCACACCAGCGGGCTGCGGAAATTCGGCCATATCGCCATCGAGTTCGGATAAGGAGTCAGCCAGTAGGCCAGCCACGGACGTCCCAGATGGATCAGCGGATAAAGCCCCGCGCAGGCCACCGCGAAGAGCGTCATCGCTTCGGCGAAGCGGTTGATCGAGGTTCGCCACTTCTGCCTGAGCAGCAGCAGGATCGCCGAAATCAGCGTGCCCGCGTGCCCGATGCCGATCCACCAGACGAAATTCGTGATGCCGAACGCCCAGGCGACGGGAATGTTGATTCCCCAGATGCCCGTGCCTTTGGCGATCAGATAAGCGACCGAAGCGAGCAGCAGAATCGTCAGCGCAAAGCCCAACGCCGCGCCCGCGAACCATCCGAGCGGCGGCCGGCGGGCGAGCGCAATCGAACTGATCTTGTCGGTGACCGAAGCGTATGTGTGCCCCGGCGCGATCAATGGCGTCGGGGTGTACAACATTTGCTCTTCGTCTATCTTTCGGGCGTTAGGCATAATTTCTCAGGCCACCCAGGGAGCTTTTCACCTCTTCGCTTCAAACCCGGCGGATTGCTCAATCTCCGGGTTCGGGTTGCGCACCGCCGCCAGATACGTCGTGCGCGGTTGCGTGTTCAGTTCTTCGAGCAAACTGTAATTGCGCGGATCGGATTTCAATTTGCGCACGCGGCTCGACGAGTCGTTGATGTCGCCGAAAATGATCGCCTCGGCCGGGCAGGCCGATTGGCAGGCCGTGACGACTTCGCCGTCAACGATGCGGCGGTTCTCTTTCTCTGCTTCGATCCGGGCCTGCCAGATGCGCTGCACGCAGTAGGTGCATTTTTCCATCACGCCACGGCTGCGCACCGTCACGTTGGGGTTGCGCATCGGTTGCAGGCTGGGCGTCTGCCAATCCGAGTAGAGGAAGAAATTGAAGCGGCGCACTTTGTACGGGCAATTGTTGGAGCAATACCGCGTGCCGACGCAGCGGTTGTAAACCATCAGGTTCAGCCCCTCGGTGTCGTGAACTGTGGCGTTGACCGGGCAGACGACTTCGCACGGCGCTTTCTCGCAATGCATGCACGGCAGCGGCTGAAAGTATGTTTCGGGCGACTCGACTCCGCCTTTGTAATAACGGTCAATCCGCAACCAGTGCATCGCGCGCGCGCGCATCACTTCTTCTTTGCCGACTATGGGAATGTTGTTTTCCGACTGGCAGGCGACGACGCAGGCGTTGCACCCGGTGCAACTGTTCAGATCAATCGCCATTCCCCAGGCGTAGCCGTCGTATTTGTATTCGGGATAGAGCGAAGGCAGCGCCTCTCTGCCGCCAGCGGGCGAGCCGTGACCGGCGGCTTCGCCGCCCTCTGCCTGATTGGCCGCCGCCTCCTGATGTTCGGCTTCGTGCGCGAAATTCGGATTGCGTTCAAACTCGGCGAGCGTCGCGGAGCGGACAATCGCGCGGCCTTCCATGTTGGCGTGAAATTGCGTGCAGGCCAGTTGGTATTCTTCGCCGGTCGCGCGCGCTTGAAGCCCGCCGCCTTGCCAGGGCGCGTCGGATGTGCGCAGCGCGTAGGCGTTGAACCCGGCCTTGTCGCCCGCTCGTCCGGCGCGCCATCTGCCGTAACCCAGATGCGCGGTCACGCAGCCGTCGGCGTGGCCCGGCATGATCCAGACCGGAGCGCGTACCGACCGGCCTTTGTAGTTCAGTTCGACGACATCGGTCACTACTCGGCCGTGTTCGCCGCCGCTGGAACTGAAGTGATAACCCACGCCCAATCGCCGCGCGGTCGCCGGACTCATCAGCGCCACGTTGTCCCACGTGATCTTGGTCAGCGGCTTGGGCAATTCCTGCAGCCAGCCGTTGTTGGCGAAGCGCCCGTCGTAGATTGACGGATCGGGACGAAAGATGATTTCGAGTTGATTGCTGGAGGCTGCGCCTTGCGCGCTTTGCGCCGCCCAGCCGGATTTCACAGAAGCCGTTTGCGCCGGGAACGCCGAGTTCGGAGTAACGCCGTCTTGCAGCGCCTGCCGCCAGAAATTCTCGAAATCGCTCGAAGCGGTTGCGCCAGCGGGAGCTGCTGAAGGAGCCGCTTTTGCCGCTGGCGTTGGCGACGGCGCGGCTGAAGCCGACGCCGGACTGCTCGCGCGTTTGTAATTCGCCTTCCAGTAATCGCGCACGATGTCGTAGCCGGAGCGCGCGGGTTGATCGCTGAAGATCGCAAGCAGTTCGTGCGCGCTCTTGCCTTGATAAAGCGGCGCGATCAGCGGCTGGATGATCGTGGCCGTTCCGTCGAAAGCGCGCGCGTCGCTCCACATTTCCAGATAATGCGTTTCGGGAATGTGCCAGTCACACAGCGCCGAGGTCTCGTCGTAATACAAGCCCAGGCGAACGCGCGTTTTCACTTTCGACAGCCGCTCGGCGAACTTCAAATCGGCGGGCGTGTTGTAGACCGGGTTTCCGCCGATGATGACCAGCGTCTCGACGCGGCCCGCGTCCATGTCGGCTACCAGTTCGTTGAGCGATTGCGATTGATTGACGGGGTTGTATTCGACCGGCTGTGTGAAAACGATCGTCTGTCCGAAATTGCCCAGCGTCTGGTTGATCGCGTGTCCGATGGCGTGAACCGCCGGAGGCTGCTCATCGCCGACGATGACGAGGCTGCGGCCTCGGCTGCGTTGCAGATCGCGCGCGAGCGCCGCGACCCACTGCGATTGAGCGGCGCCGAGCGTGACGGCCTGCGCTCCCGGCGCGCCGACGTTCGCCGCCACCTCGCGCGCGATGGTCTCGATTTCGCTCGGACGCGCGGCCAGCCTGTGATCAGCCGTCGCGCCGGTGTTGGTCATCGCGCTTTCGACAACGTAAAGGCGGTTCATTTCGCGCTTGCCCTCTTCCAGTTTCCGCCGCTTTGCGAATTCGCGCGCGTAACGCACCGAGGCCGGGCCGCATTGCAGAAAATCGGAATCGAGCGAGAGGATCACGTCCGCGTTCTCAAATTTGTAGATCGCGTTGAGCGGTTTGCCGAAAGCCAGCCGCGCGCCCTCCATCGCGTTATCGCGGTTGACCGGTTCGTACTGATGCCATTTGGCCGATGGAAAGCCGATGAGCAAACTCCGCAACTGATCGGCCAGCGTTGGCGAGACGACGGTCTCGGTCAAAACGCGCAGCCCCGCGCCGCCGCTCGCGCGCTGCGATTCGACGACGGATTGCGCGGCGTTGGTGAACGACGACCAGGTAGTGATGTCGCCGCGATAGCTCACGGTTTGCGACCGGTCGGGATCGTAAAGCGTCAGGATCGAAGCCTGCGCGTAAGCGTCGGTCGCGCCCAGGCTCGCCGGGTGATCCGGGTTGCCTTCGAGCTTGGTCGGGCGGCCCATGTGGCTTTCGGCCAGCACGCCCAGCGCCGATCCGCCCATCGGCATCGCCGTTGCGAAAAACAGCGGCTTGCCCGGAATGATTCCTTCGGGAGGTTTGACGTAAGGCACGATGACTTCGTCGGGCTGGACGGCGCAACCGGTCAATCCGGCCAGCGCCAGCGACGCGCCCATCAGTTGCAGGAAGCGGCGGCGCCCGACCGGATCGTTCCATTCCGAAGCTTGCCGGGGAAATTCGCGGCCCAGCGTCTCGCGGAACTCTTCGGTGTCGGCCAATTCATCCAGGCTGCGCCAGTATTCGGCCATTTGCCCATTGCCGGAATGAGCGCGCCTCGATATCAGGTCGAAGATCGAAGCGCGGGCGTCCGATTGCTGAAGCACCGGCAGATTCTTCCGCGCTTGGTGATCGTGGCATTTCGGCTTCTCTTGTCTGGTTGATTCCTTCAACTGATCAATGCCTTTCTCCCAGTCTCACCGATGGCAGATCGAACACCGGGTCAGCACAATCGAATTCGAGATACTGTATTGCTCAACCAGCTTGCGACCCTGTGTGTTTTGATCCGGCGGCGGTTCCCATTCCATGTTGTAAATCTGATCACGCGGCCTGACGAACTTTTCGGGATTGCGGTGACACGTCAGGCACCAATCCATCTGCAACGACGCGACCTGGTAGACCAGCGGCATCAGGTCAACGCGTCCGTGACAGGTCGAACATCCCACGCCTTTTTTCACGTGGATGCTGTGATTGAAATAGACATAATCGGGAAGATCGTGAATCCGCTTCCAGACGATCGGCTTATCCTCGCGCCAGCTATCGCGGACGATGGCCAGATAGTCGCTGCTGGCGAAAAGCTGCGAATGACAGTTCATACAGGTCTTGGTCGGAGGGATGCCCGCGAATGAAGATTTCTCGACTGAAGTGTGGCAGTAGCGGCAGTCAATGCCGTCATCGCCGACGTGGTGCTTGTGCGAAAACTGAACGGGCTGCTCTCTGGGAACAAAAGCCTGCGTGACGTAAGACGAGCCATTAATTTCATAAGCGGCCCAGATGATCGCGGCAAGAATGAAGACCGCGCCGAAGATGCTGACTCGCGCAATCGTGTTCGTGCTGTGATGAAAAATCTGGGGCATTGCCGCCTGTCGCCGTTGGTGAGGGGAGGATGTTTTGGGAAAGCAGCGGGGAACGACCTGCCTAATCTCAAATGTCGCTGCGCGACTGGGCGATCACCATTTCTTCCAATCGCCGCGCCTCAATCAGAGCTTCCAGCATCGGACTGTGCAACACGCGTTCCAGCTTTCCGTTTCTGGCTTCCAGATTCCACAATCCCATCTGCGCCCACTCGCCGGGCGCGTGCCATTCCGGCATGCTCAGAACCGGATACAAGCAAACGCCGCGCAGCGGGATCGGTTCTTTGAGTAACGCTTCCGTTTCGGCAGTCAGTTCGCGCAGCCAGGCGGCGCGCTGTTCATCCACGTGGCTGGTTTCGGTGACGATTATCTCTCCGCCGTAACGTTCCCAGAGCGAACGCAGCAGGCGTCTCAACGGGACGCGGCGCGGATCGTCAGGTTCCAGCGGCGTTCCATCTCCACCCAGTTCCCATTGATTAGTCCAGTAGTAGTTGACGCCGATGATGTCCAGATGCTTGCGGCTGCCGCCAAGTTCCGGCAGCAATCTTCCGGCGATCATGTCCCAGCCCTGGAAGACCACGTGAGAGTTGAAATGCTCAACCGCGTCTCGCATCTCCGGCTTACCCATCGGAACCGCGACATGGCAGAGCGGGTCAATGTTGACGATTCGCGCTCTGGGGCAGGCCGCGCGAATGGCGTCTATGCCCTTGATCGCGGCTTCAGCCAGCAGGACTTTCATCTCCCAGCCTCGGCTCGTGACGTGCGGGGCGAACAGCCCCATCTCTCCCGCCGCCCACGAAAAGAAGGAAGGCTCGTTGACCGGAGTGAAATAAAGCGCGCCGGTCGTTTGCGAAGCGATGTAACCGGCGGCGGCGTGGCAATAGTCCGCGAACCGTCTGGGGAACGTTTCGGAGAAGAGGTCAATGTGGCCGGGATAACCGAAATGAAAAAGATCGTGGATGATTTCAATCCCGTGACGCTCGCTCGCGGCCAGAAACGGATCAACCGATGAGAAATCGTACCGGCAGTTGTTACGATCAACGTAAGGCCAGCGCACCGACTCCCGCACGGTCAGAATGCCCAGATCGCGCAGCCGCGCGTAATCCTCATCCGCCCACCGGTCGTGCTCGGTGGCCGCGATCTGATCTATCCATTGACCGTGCCGGTTATAACCGGTGGTTCCCTCGAAGCCAGCCTGAAAGAAGCTCTTGAACACAATTAACGAGTCGGGTTGTCGGGGTTGCTACTTGCGATCCGGCTGCTTCACGCCGGTGATCTTTTTGTACAGGGTCAGCGCCTGCGCGGCGACCTGATCCTGGTTGTAATACTTGTAAGTCGCCAGCCTTCCCGCGAAGTGAACGCCGGGCGTCGCGTCGGCCAGCGCCTGATACTTTTTGTAAAGCTCGGTGTTTTCGGGACGCGGCACCGGGTAATACGGATCGCCTTCGGCCTGCGGAAATTCGTAAACGATGCTCGTCTTCGCGTGATCCTGACCGGTCAGGTATTTGAATTCGGTGATTCGCGTGTACGGATGTTCGTTCGGATAATTCACCACCGGCGCGGATTGCCAGACCTGCTGATCGTGCGTCTCGTGTTTGAATTCGAGCGAGCGGTAGGGAAGTTTTCCGAAACGAAAATCGAAGTATTCGTCCACCGGCCCCGTGTAGATCATCTCGCGGAACGGGATCATCCGTTCGATCTCGCGGTAATCGGTGTTGAGCATGATCCTGATGTTCGAGTGGTCGAGCATGTTCTCGAACATCCGCGTATAGCCGCGCTTCGGCATCGCCTGATAGGTGTCGGTGAAATAGCGGTCGTCGCGGTTGGTGCGAACGGGCACGCGCGCGGTGACCTGGGCGTCGAGTTCCGACGGATCGAGACCCCACTGTTTGCGCGTGTAACTGCGAAAGAATTTTTCGTAAAGATCGCGCCCGACTTTGCTGACGATCACATCTTCCGAGGTGCGTATCTGCTCGCGCTTCTCGGCCACTGAAGCGAAGAACTCTTCGAGTTGAAACGAGGTCAGGCTCAGGCCGTAGAGTTTATTGACCGTGTCCAGATTGATCGGGATGGGCAGAATCTGCCCGTCCACGCTGGCCCGGACGCGGTGTTCATAAGGCCGCCACTCGGTGAAACGCGAGAGGTATTCAAAGACCTCGCGCGAATTGGTGTGAAAGATGTGCGGGCCGTATTTGTGAACCAGCAGCCCAGCGTCGTTGTAATGATCGTAAGCGTTGCCGCCGATGTGGGGCCGTTTGTCAACGATCAAAACCTTCCTGCCCGCGCCGGCGGCCAGCCGTTCCGCAAGCACACTGCCGGCGTACCCTGCTCCAACAATCAGGTAATCAAACATCCTCTCTCCTCCTTGCGCTAATCACCGGCGCCGGGGGAGACGATGTTAAAGCTGGTTGATCGTGTGGCCGATGCGGCCAGCGGATGCGCGACGAACAGATCGGGATAGCGATTCTTGATCGCCAGGTCTATCAAATGCATCATTCGCGCCCAGGTGCTGTCCCAGGAATTCGACGCCAGCATCTCGTCCACCTGATTGAGCCACGCGGCGCGATTGAATCCCGGACTCATCAGGCTTTCAGCGGCGGCGATGAATTCGGCAGGCGCGTCGGCGATCCTGACCAGGTCCTGGCGCCCGTAAGGATGCACGACGTCGCGGATCGAAGTGGAAATGGCCGGAATCCCAGCCGCCAGATATTCGGGGGTTTTGGTAGGGCTGATAAATCTGGTTGATTCGTTGCGCGCGAATGGCAGCATCGCAATGTCCCACCCGGACAGGTACGCGGGCAGGTCTTTGTAAGCTCTGCCGCCGAGATAATGAATGTTCGGGCGGCGCGGCAAATCAGCCGGATCAATCTTCACGACGGGGCCGATCATCACGAACTGCCAATCGGGCCGGGCGTCGGCGATTCCTGCCAGCAGCTCCTGATCCAGGCGCTCGTCAATCACTCCGAAAAACCCCAGGCGCGGGCGCTCGATGCCGGCCTGATCTTCCGGCTCGGCCAGCTTCCTGCGCGCCTTGCGGAAATGCGCCGGATCAATGCTGCTCGGAAAAGGATGAATGTTGTGATGGAGATGGCATTTCGCTTCGTAAAGACTGTAGCCTCCGGTGAAGACCAGATCGGCGCACATCAGAAGCTCGGCTTCGCGCTGTTTCAGATTCTGCGGCGCGAATTTGAAAGCCGACAATTCGTCCATGCAATCGTAAACTATGGCCAGCGGCTCCAGATGCCAGGTGAAAGCCAGAGCCATCGGCGTGTAATACCAGAGTATGTAATCAGAGATGTCGTATTCCAGAAACAGTTCATCGAGCAGCAGCGACTGCTGCGCCGCCGCGACTTCGGCGTCGCTCAAACCTTCGGGCAGGTGGGAGACTACAACAATCACGCCGCAATCGCGGCGGCTGATGTCCAACTTCGGAACAGGCGCGCCGAAGATCGGTTCTTCCACGAAAAAGACGCGCCGTTCGCAGGCCGACCGGCTCATCAGGTGTTGCGGCCTCTGATAAACGAAGTCCCATCGCAGATGCGACAGGCAAACTATGTCCGGGAGATTGCTGGCTATCAGGTTTTCGGCGGCGAAACTATCTGCCACAAGACTGTTTGAGGAGTATAAATCGGGGCCGGGATAGTTGCTGATTGAAGGCAGCGAGTTTCCATTACCTGTAACTACATTGTTGTTCATGCCTCTCCTTTATTAAGTTGTGGTTTGTTTCTGCGGGAAAGCCTTTGCTCGGTCTTGAGCAATACGAGCAATGAATGTGCCAGTGCATTTCGCGCGCCGCCAACGTCCGAATTAACTCAGGCGCGGTGTTGTGATGGAAATATTCAAGAAACGTTGGATGGACGGAGCATGGTTGTACTTGATGTGAACGTTCCGAAGCGATATGGAATGAATGGGAATCGTGCGAAACTCTAATCTTTGAGCAGCGCAACTCGCGATCAGAAAATGCCGCGCCGCAATGCGCCGACCTCGCCCGTTTGAGAATGCGTTGATACATCAATACAGAAGAGTACGGATCAGACGGCGCGGGCAGAGCGAACGGAACGGCTGGCAGGTACGGCATTTGCCACTACCAACCGATGCTGAAATTGATCTCAGAAAGAAGGGAAGCGATGACGAGTTTAGCTCGAAAGACAATTCAGCCGGCTTACGCCAATCCTGTTTATCCGCGCTCCTGCCCCGATCCCTTCGCGCTGAAATACCTGAACGAATACTGGCTCTACTGCACCGGCTTCTGGCCTGACGGTCGTTGTTTCGGCGTGCTGCATTCGCGCGACCTCGTTTCCTGGCGCGAACTCGGCGGCGCGATGGAGCCTCCGTATAAAGACGCGACTTGTTACTGGGCGCCTGAAGTCCGGTACGAGAACGGAGTTTTTCTGATGTATTACAGCGTGGGTGACGAAAAGCGAATGCAGATTCGCGCCGCGCGCTCCGATCATCCGGCGGGGCCGTTCGTTGATTGCGGAGTTCGGCTGACTTCAGAGGAATTCGCCATTGACCCGCACATATTCGACGACGACGACGGAACACGGTGGATGTTTTACGCGACCGATTTCCTGACGCACACGCATATCGGCACCGGGACGGTTTGCGACCGGATGATTGACGATTTCACGCTCGCCGGAGAGCCGCGCCCGGTCACTCGCGCGAGTTTCGACTGGCAGGTTTACGATCCGCATCGGATCGAAAAAGGCGGCGTCCGCTGGTACACGGTCGAAGGGCCGTTCGTGCTGAAGCGCAAGGGACGCTATTACCAGATGTTCAGCGGCGGCAACTGGCAGAACGAAACCTACGGCGCGACTTACGCGATCAGCGAACACATAGATGTTCCTGACGAATGGCGGCAGGTGGCCGACGGCGAAACCGTGAAGCCGATTTTGCGCACGATCCCCGGCAAGGTGATCGGCCCCGGACACAACTCGGTTGTGCGCGGCCCTGACAATCAGCAGTTATTCTGCATTTATCATTGCTGGCCCCGATGGTTGGATGAAGAGACGGGACGCGCGCTGGCGATTGATCGCCTGGATTGGGCGGGCGAGCGAATGCTGGTCATCGGGCCGAGCGTGACGCCGCAGCCAGCGCCCATCGCGCCAGCGCTCGTTGATTATTTCGACGACCACGAAGACGACCTGGAAGAGAGATGGAAGATCAACGGCGGGCAATGGGTGGCGCGTGACGGAGTCTTCCGCCAGGAGCGGCGCGAAGACGAGGCCGAAGCGCTGCGCTCATTCCGCTCGCCGTATTTCGTGGCCGAAGTCAGTTTGAGAATGAGCGGCGATTCAACGGAAGGCGCGGCGGGAATCAAATTGATGGGAGAGCAGGAGCCGGTTCTGTTCTTCAATTTCAATCCGCAATCGGGGCAGGCGGTGGCGACGGCGCGGATCGGCGGCCATTGGGTTCACGAAGATCTGCCGCTTCCACCGGCTTTCGATTTCACGGCATTTCATCTGCTGCGCGTCGAAGTCAACGGCCTGCGCGTGACGATCATTGTTGACGGGACTTTCGGCGGAGCGGCTTTGAAATGGGAAGGGCTGCTCGGTTCGCAGGCCGTCTCGATAGCTCTGACGGCGAAGAACGCGGCGGCGCAGTTCGCGGGCTTCGCGCTGACCGAAGGCTGGCAGGATCTGTTCACCGGCGATCAGGAAGACCCGGCGTTGTGGAACTGGCGCACGACCGCGAATGACGACCGCTGGCGATTGAACGATGACCAATTGTGGTATCTGGGGCCTCACGGCGAAGCTTCGATTCTGACCAAAGGCCCGGTACCGGAAGAATACGAACTGGTCGTCAACGCGAAACTGATCGGCGAGCCGAAGCCCGGCGAATGTTACGGATTTTTGCCGGTGATCGGCGCAGACGCTGACAGCCCGGTGATGACTGTCAGGAGGTACGGATCGGGCTGGATCGTGCTTTGCGACGCGCCGTCCGGAAAACAGGTGTTTTCGTTGCCGCCCGGTTTCGACCCGACGGAATATCAGCAGTTCCGTTTTCGCCGACAGGCGGGCAGGCTGACCATCCAGCACGAGGCGCAGGTCATCGGCGAGATGAAATCAACCGGCGCCGCCGGAATGGTCGGGTTATACGGCGCCCGCATAATCGCCGCCTTCGACATGGTTCGAGTCACAGCCCTGGGGTAAGGAGGATTACTGAACAGTCGGAAAATGATTGAAATAAAATTTCTCCGGCTGTTCCGTTATTCTCGTTTGTTCCGTATTCTCTACATCTTCTTCGTCGCGCCGCATTCGTTTTCAACCGACATATCAATATGATCAAACCGAGCTTGAGCCAGGACTCGCGCGATTTCATCTGGGCCGGCGGCATCGAGGACACATTCGTTCCGCAAACCCGTCTGGGCCATCGCGCGCTGGACGAATATGAACTGATGGGGCATTACGATCACTGGCGCGAAGACCTGGCGCTGCTCAGGGAAGTCGGCGTGCGCGCCGTCCGCTGGGGCGTGCCCTGGTATCGCGTCGAGCCTATGCAGGGGGTCTTCGATTGGAGTTGGACGGATCAGGTCATTCCTTATCTGATTAAAGATTTGGGCGTCACTCCGATCATTGACCTGATGCATTACGGCTGCCCGTTCTGGCTGCGGCGCGAATTCGCCAGCCCGGATTATCCGCGCGCCGTAGCGGCCTACGCCGAAGCATTCGCCCGCCGGTACGCCGGGCTGATCAAATGGTACACGCCGCTCAACGAGCCTCTGGTCAACGCGCTAATGTGCGGCAGGCGCGGTGTGTGGCCGCCGTATTTGCGCGGCGACGCGGGGTACATTCGTGTCATGTTGCAAATCGTCAAAGGCGTCATCAATACAGTCGAGGCGATCAAGGCGGTTGATCCTGATACGGTGATGGTTCAAGTCGAGGCGACGGGGTTGAGCCGCGCTGTCCGTCAGGAATTGGAAGTGCTCGCGCTCGAAGATCAGCGGCGCGGTTATCTGTTCTTCGATTTGATCACTGGATTGGTCAATCACGAGCATCCGCTGTTCGGCTGGCTGCTGCGCAACGGGGCTTCACCCGACGATCTGGCGGAACTCGTCCGCCATCGCATCCCGATTGATGTGCTCGGAATGAATTTCTATCCGCAATGGTCAACGAAAGAGATTTACATAGATCACAAAGGCCGCCTGTCGTACCGCTCGATTGAACACGACGGCGACGGATTCGCGGCGCTGATCGAGGATTATTACAACCGCTACCGCGTTCCGGTCATGATCACTGAAACCAGCGCGCTCGGCGAAGACGACGTCCGCTCGCGATGGATGCGAGCGTCGGTGGCGGCGGTCAAACAGTTGCGTGGCGCCGGAGTTCCGGTGATCGGCTACACCTGGTTCCCGCTCTTCACAATGGTTGACTGGCGCTACCGGCTGGGGCGCAGACCGGTGGAGAATTACTACATTGATCTGGGCCTGTACAAAATAAATGGCGACGGCGGCGCGCGCCGATGGAAACAGACGCCGCTGGTCGAGCAGATACAAAGCTACATTCACAATCCTGAAGAATCCGTAGGGCTGCTCAAATTGAATTAGCCTCAACACGCAACTGAACAATGAATCGAAGAAGGTGGACAGCGACTTCAAGCATATTTCTTGCCCTTCTCGTAATTGCCGGCGGGACGATTGCAGGAGTGGAGTTCAGTTGCGCGCAGAAGGTAGACAAAACGAGCGCGACACAATTCCCCGAGCCGAAGGGGTACATAAACGATTTCGGGCAACTCCTTAATGATGACGAAGAACAGGAACTCACCAAAATCGCCGCCGCATTCGAGCAACGAACAACAGCGCAACTTGCAGTGGTAACCATTGAAACGATAAAGCCGTTCGAAAATATCGAATCCTACGCGACGAAATTATTCAACACATGGGGAATTGGGCGGAAAGATAAAAACAATGGCGTCCTCCTACTGATAGCCGTCAAAGACCGGCGGGTGAGAATAGAAGTCGGGTACGGGCTGGAGCGGAAACTTTCCAATTCAAGGTGCAAAGAAATCCTGCGAACTGGCGTGACGCCGCGCTTACGGGAAAGCGCTTATTACAAGGCAATGAAGACAGGAATGGAATTAATCATCGAAGAGATCGAAAAATAATAACCGGGTTGCTGGCGCGGCAATTGCAGATTTCCATTCATCCAGACTCATATCGTTTTGAGAGGAATGATAAGGAATTATGGCGCCGAACAATCTAATTGACCGGTTGGTCTCATTTGAACCCACACCTTTTCCAGTCGTCAGTCTTTACCTGAACACACAAGCTGATCAAAACGGGCGCGACTACTTCGATGCGTTTGTGCGCCGCGAATTCAACGCGCGGGCGAAGAACTGGACGATGAGGACGCCCGAACGCGTGAGCTTCGACCGCGACACCGAGCGCATCAACTTATACCTGCGCGACGAACTGCGCCCCTCCGCCAACGGCGCGGCGATCTTCGCCTGCTCGGCGGAGAACGATTTTTTTGAAGCCGTTCAGTTCGACGCGCCGATTGAAGAGAATCATCTCTATACTTCTTATCAACCGCACGTTTATTCGCTGGCGCGTTTTATTGATCATTATCCGCCTTACATCGCGCTGGTGGCCGACACCAACACTGCGCGTCTTTATGTTTTCGGCGCGCACGAAGAGCTTGAACAGCGCACCGTCGTCAATCCGAAAGTCAATCGCACGATGATCGGCGGCTGGTCGCAGGCTCGTTATCAAAGGCATATTGACAATTACCACCTGCGCCACGCGAAAGATGTGGTTGATGAATTGGATCGCCTGGCCCATCGAGAGAACATCGAACGGGTCGTGCTTGCGGGCGACGAAGTGATCATCCCGCTGTTGCGTGAACAATTCCCCCAGCGGCTGGAAGAGCGCGTGATTGACGTGCTCCGCCTGGACATGACCACGCCCGAACACGAAGTGATGAAGGCGAGCTTCGAGGCGGTGCGCGCGCACGACGCCCGGCAAGACGCCGAGAAGGTCGGGAAGTTGTTGGACGAATATCTGGGCGTCGGCTTTGCCGTGACTGGCGCGCGCGAGACGCTGGTGGCGCTGACTCTGGGGCAGGTCGAAGAAATGCTGCTGAGCGCGTCCGAACAGGATGTGCGCGACGATTTGACCGGGAGCGACGCGGCGATTGTTCCTGCGGCGCTCGAAGCTCTGAACGCCCGTAGAAATGGCGAGACGAGCGGCGAAACGCGCAGCGCGATGATCGCCGATGAATTGGTGGCGCGCGCGCGCCAGACGGACGCGAAGATCACGTTCATCGAAGACGCCTCGCGGCTCGCCGAGCGCGGCGGGGTGGGCGCGAAGCTGCGATATCGTCTTTAAGGAGTTGTTATGAGCAGTAAGAACAACGTCAATCCGGATCATTACAAGATCGCCGGACGTGAACGTCAGGGAGAAGACATCATCCACGACGTTTACAAGCGCCGGTACACACAGTCCAAATCGAATACCGGCGTGGGCCGGCGAAACTTCATCCCCGGTTCTCTGGACGAGGAGATCATCGCTGAGGTTGAGCGAAAGACGGATGAAGCTGGTCGCAGGGAGAGCGGAACAGCGCGCGACGCGGAATAGCGCGCGTGCGAAGCCGGTAAGACGGCAGACAGCGAGACCAGGCAAAGAAGGTGAGAGAATTAAGGCAGGACAGCCGTGGCGATGCGCCGGTGCTTTTTCACCTGACGCCGTTCATTTGGTGGGAGAGGGAAACGCCTGCAAAACAGCTTTGAAGCTGATTTTGCAGGCGGAACTGAGGTTGATAACCATTTTGATAGTAATCGCGGACGGTTTCTACCAACTGATCGAAATCCACTGGCTTGGACATGATCAGGTCCGGAAGGTAGTTGAAATCCAGTCTCTGTTCAACGTACTCAGGCGGGTAAGCCGTGACCAGGACGACCGGTATATCCGACGTTCCATTCGTCCTGAGATGTTCAACCAATTCCGCGCCATCCATGTCTGGCATGCCGAAATCTGTGATGATGACAAAAGGATGATAAGTATCCGAAAGTTTCAACCCTTCTCTGGCGTTATCAGTGGTCAGTACGTCGTATCCTTCTGGCGCGAGAACCTCTTTGATCAATTCAGCCTGGTCTTGATCGTCGTCAATGACCAGCGCAAATTCTTTCCGTTGTTGTTCCATACATCGGGTGCAATTCCCTTCGGTTTATTGAACCGATAAGGCTCCTTCTACATTAGTCACGCCATCCTTCCGTATTTCCGGCGCTGGGGCGTGTTGTGTGTAATGCGCCTGTTCTTCTCCTTCCCAACCGTATCGGAATTTGTCTGTCAAAGTCAGGACGAATTTTAAAGATCAGGCCATGGGTCATCTGCTTTCAGGTGGCATAACTGAACATAGCAACTACCGTTCCCAGAGAGTCATGTCCCAGTGGTTGTGGCTTCTTTGAGTCTCTAAATTCCGGCTGAAAATAAAAGTCGCAGGCGCACCCGCCGAGCGCCCTGACGCGCACAGACAGGAGTTACCTCCCTGCGCGCCGCTCGCGGATGCGCCTGCGACTCTTCCGGAAAATCCGGGGCTGGAATTGTGTGACGGGATACCTTTTCATCCCGCCTTAAGCGCCCAGATTTTCGTTGAGCGCGCCTGGTTCTATTTCCTGGCCTGGCGCGAAGTGTAGCGAGAAAGCGTTTCCGAGAAGGCCATCACCCTGGATGGCGCGTTGGTTCTGGAGCCTCCCAGTATTTCCCCGGAATTGACGTTGTCGCCGTACACATCACGCATGCCGCTTGTATCCGTCTCGAACGTGACGCCATCCATCGCCACGCCGGCGACCTTTCCCTTGCTGCGCGAGTAGCAAAGTATCTGGGCGTTCATCGCGGCGGGCGAATTCGCGGCGGCCGTTCCTGCCGGCGCTGCCGGCGCTGTCGGCCCCACTGGCCCCGCAGCCGCCGGAGCGTCAGCGCCGACTGTGAATTTGCCGCCCGACAGCGGATTGACGGTGTCTCTGTTCATACACAACACGATCAGGTCGGTAGGTTCAGGCCCGATCTGGGCGCCGAAATCATCGCTGCGGATGTTCAAATAAACAGGCGCGCTCCAACTGCCGCCCTTGCGGCAACTGACCACGCCGCGTCCGCTAACGGTGGAACCGGATCTGTTGACTTCTGGAAAGACAACCACGCATTCGGCGCGGTCGAAAACGTTTTGCGGAATTCCTCTGCCGGGGGCCTTCATGATGTCTTTGAGCGCATTGGCGGCCTTTCTGGACTGTTTCTCTTCATCCTTGGTGGTTCCGAGGATGTGATCATCGTTCCTGGCCGTTGTGGGCTGGGTGTTAGCCTTGTTGTTCGGGTCTTTCCCGGCGGTCTGATTTTGGCTGAACGACACGGCGGATAAAGCCAGCGTCAGGAAACAGGCTGCCGCCAATTTCAGAATGGATTCGAGTTTCATCGTGGAAATATCTCCTTCTCATTTCAATTGTCACAAACCGCATCGGCGGCCAGTGGCAATGGTTAAGACGTGGCGTCAATTCCAATTACATGTCAACTTCAAAGATGAATGTCTGCCCGCGTCTGGCGCCGTTAAGCTCGGCGCCATCGAAAAGGGCACGCAAGGCGCGTGCTCACAGGCGATGTTGAAGTGACTTTGCGATTCCGCGTGGCGTGAACAGAATGGTGAGTTGATTCGCTCGATGGAAAAAAATACGGGCGGCCTCGCTCGGCGAAGCCGCCCATAAAATATGACCAGACATTGGCAAGCATTACCGGCGCGGACAATCGTTGGCGATCCGTTGTGGCAAGCGTCAGATTGTCCGCCAATTGGCTTATGTAATTTGTGGCTATGAATCGGAGACTAAAACGTGGCGACTGCGATCACGCGCTATCTCGCCGGTTTCGACTCCTTCTATACCTTCATTCTTATCAGCTAGCGATTTCATCCCAGCAATGTCTAGTGAGCACAACCGTCTCAATGAGCTAGTACAACACTCAATGAGCTAACTTGCAGACGCCGTGTCCCAAGCAATTGGCGTGCTAAGAGCTTGCCCGCTTCTCGCGCAGGATAGACAGGAGGATTACGCAACAAACGGAAAAGACTGAACAAAAGGAAACAAGCCGAGGAACTTTTCCTTCCTTCCCGTTTTTTCCGTTTGTTGCGAAATCCTCTTGTCTATCCTGCTGAGCAGTTACTTCCTGTTTCCCCTTCTTTTATTGTCGCCATCTTGTAAGCCGATCAATCGCGGGCGAATGACTGACGCCGTCAATGACACGAATGTTGAATGCCGAATTGAACGCGACAAGAGAAGAGGAATGTTCGTATCGAAGACAACCGCTGTACGGTTACATCGGCGCCGGCGTTCTTGTGCGCAACGAAGCGATGCGGTTTTGAGCCTGATTGATAGAGTTTTATCTGGCATCAATGTTGCTAAGCCAATGACGATTGCTAAAGCAATGGAGCCGATGAACTCATCACCGGAGCGGCGTTCATCAGTTTTGCATTCAGGGGATTGGATCGGGAATTCCGAAGGAACGGGCGAAACATTACGAGGCAGGGAGTAAAGGTGGTGGAATCCTGATCCGCGTTGCGCCGCGATCAGCGGACGACGCCAGATGGATTGAGCGCGAATGGCGCAACCTGGGCGGCGATATCGCGGCGCATTGAGCATTCTTTCCTGGCAACAGGAAAGAACGAGGCAGGCATTGACCTTTGTCGGGATGGGTTGATGCCTGCCTAAAATTTTTTAGAGGTGTTGCCGGAAATAGCAATGGAAAGCATGACCGATAAATGCGCTCACGCTATCTGCAATTGTCCCGCGCAAGCAAGCACAGGTTATTGCGGTAGTTACTGCATGACCGCGAGCAACGATCCCGACGCAGGTTCAGTATGCGGCTGCGGGCATCCTGAATGCAGGCCGGGCGACATACCGATGCCTGCGCAATCTTCGCCGGCGCAATCTTCATAGACGCAAGCCTCAGATCACTTCTTCGTCGGCGTCAGCTTCGCCGGCTGGTCTGGAATCGCTCTCCATCATGTGTTTGAAACTGGACAGGTCTTTGGTGATTTGTTGCTCAGGGCTTCCGCCGAAGATGCTGGCGATGAACGCGCCCAGCCGTCCGCCTGGCGGGTTGTATTCCAGGGAGACTCTCACCTCGGTTTCGTGTTCAGTGAAATGCAGGAACCGCACCGATCCCGCGTTGGCGACGGTCGCTCCTTCCAACGAACGCCATGCGATCAATTCGTTTTCCTGATCGTGCGTAATCTCGGCGTCCCATTCGACTTTGGTTCCAACCGGCGCTCTGGCCACCCAATGCGAACGCGTCGGGCTGAGCACGCGCACTTCCTGCAGATGATTCATGATTTGAGGCAGATTCCTGAAATTCCGCCAGAAATGGTAAAGGTCGGAGCGGCTTCTGTTGATGATGACGCTCTTTTCCACCCTGATGCCATTGATTTCGGCCACTACTTCTTTCGTTTCAGCGGCATGATTTACCGCCGGTTCATTCGCGCGCGCGCCGGTTGGTTTTGTTGAAGCTGCCATAAGTCTGTATCTGATTTACCGCGAATAATCTTTGGACAATCTTTTGCGAAGCCCTTAAAGCGGCAAGCCGTATGCCCGAAAGAGCGCTGGAAAATTCCTGAAGCGCAGCGACAGGATGAACATTGACGGCGCCGCGCGCAAAACGACAGTGGAGCGACCGCATACACAGGCGTCACAGTTTGAAACGGAATCACGGCGCGCCTGCGTTCTCAGTTCACGCGGCATGTGAGTTGCCCGCAGACCGTTTCGCGGAGAGATGAAAATCGTTTTGGCTGAAAAGCGGCGGGAGATGCGATGACGTTGTGCGTACTGAGCGTAGCCTACCCGTTTGCTCCCGTCAGCCGCGATTCGGCGGGCGGCGCCGAACAATCGCTCAGCCTGATTGACGAATCGCTGGCGCGCGCGGGTCATCGGTCGCTGGTCGTCGCCTGCGACGGTTCGCAGGCCGCCGGAGAGTTGATTCCCATTCCGCGAACGCGCGGCGTAATTGACGACGTCGAACGGATGCGCGCTTATCAGCATCATCGCGCGGCGATCCGGCGAACGCTCGAACAAAATCCGGTTGACCTGATTCATCTGCACGGCCTCGATTTTCACGAATACCTGCCGCCTTTTTCTGATGATGATGGCGACGATGGCTGTGTCCCGGCGCTTGTGACTTTGCATCTTCCTCCAGCTTGGTATCCGCCTGAGATTTTTCGATCGAGGCGTCCGCGAACGCTGCTGCATTGTGTTTCCGAAACGCAGCGCCGATTTTGCCCGCCTGCGGTTACGCCGCTGCCCGTAATTCCAAACGGCGTCCCGGTTGACCGTTTCAATCTCAGGATCAGCAAACGCAATTTCGTTTTTTCGCTCGGCAGGATTTGCCCGGAGAAAGGATTTCATCTGGCGCTCGACGCCGCCTCGCTTGCGCGAACGCCGATGTTGCTCGCTGGAGAAGTTTTCCGCTACCCGGCTCACGAAGATTATTTCCATCAGGAGATCGCGCCGCGCCTCGGTGGCCGGCGCAGATTTATAGGCCCCGTCGGGTTCGAGCGCAAACGCAGGTTGATGGCGGCGGCGCGATGCCTGCTTGCGCCGAGTCTGGCGCAGGAGACGAGTTCGCTGGTGGCGATGGAATCGCTCGCTTCGGGCACACCCGTCATCGCTTTTCCATCGGGAGCGCTGGCGGAAATTATCGAGGACGGAGTGACGGGATTTCTGATGAATGATGAACGCGAGATGGCCGAGGCGATCCGCGCGGCCGGCTCACTCGATCCGAACGTCTGCCGCGAAACGGCGCGGTCGCGGTTCTCCGCCGCGCGGATGATCGAGCGTTACTTCGATCTTTATGAGCGATTGATCGCGGGAGACGCGTCCGGCATTGGTTGTTTGTCGTTCGCCATTTGTTATTTGTCATTTGTGTTATTGCGCCGGGCGCTGCTCGACTAACGCCTCGGCTCTCGGCCAACTCAGCGCTGGCACGTTAATTGTCAGTCAGGCTATTGAAGGGTTCATTGTGTGATGAATTCGATTGCAGACGGAAAGTTAAAAGACGCAATAGCTATTTTCGAGGAGATTTATGAAAAGCCCGGGTTTCGATCCTGATACGAATGGCCACCCGCCGCAAATGGCTGAAGTCGAAATACACACTCCGCAAGGCGTGGTCAAAGGCATGTTGCACAAAGCTGAAGGCGCGCGCGGCGCGATGGTCATGGTCGGAGACCTTGAGGGCGGGATTGAAGGGCCTTCGGGCATTTATGAACCGCTGGCAGCCCGGCTGCAAAAAGCCGGGATCACGGCGCTACGTCTGGATTACCGGTTAGCGGGCGATTTGCTGGAATGTATTTACGACTCGCTGGCCGGCATTGAAGCTCTGCGCCAGCAGGGCGTGGAGCGCGTGGCGCTGCTCGGTTGGTCATTCGGCGGCGCGGTGGCCATCACCGCCGGGGTGGCCAGTGAATTCGTCGTCGGCGTGGCGACAGTCGCTTGCCAGACTTTCGGGGCCGAGGTCGTAGCGGATTTGGCCCCGAAGAGCCTGCTGCTGATGCATGGCACGGACGACCAGACGACGCCGGATCATAACTCGCGCGAACTGTACGCCCGCGCCCGCGAGCCGAAAGAACTGGCGCTGTATCCCGGAGACGATCACAATTTGACGTGGCGCGCTGACGAGGCGCTCGACAAACTTTACGCGTGGAGCAAAAAACTATTGCTCGTCTCCGCCAGCGCCAGCGGTCGTTAGCGATCACGAACGGGTGATGAATGCGAAAGCTTCCTGGGAGCGCATCGCTTCCATCGCGCAGGGTTGGTGGGGCAGGCTCGGAACCTGCGCCACCAACCCAGGGGAGGAGAAATGGAAAAACAAAAGAACGACAATTCAGGTTTGCTGGAAATTCGGGCGAGGATCGCTGTCGGCGCCGCTGTTCTCGATGGCGATCTGATGATTCCGAGCGGGGCCAGCGGGATTGTGCTGTTCGCGCACGGCAGCGGGAGCAGCCGTCATAGCCCGCGCAATCAGGGAGTGGCGCGCGTCATCCGTGAAGCCGGCATCGGCACGCTGCTGTTCGATCTGCTCACGCGCGAAGAAGAGTCGGTGGATGTTTTCACGCGCCATCTGCGTTTCGACATCGGGTTGTTGTCCCAAAGGCTGTTTGAAGCGACGCGGTGGGCTTTCGAGCAGGAAGAGACGCGTGGGTTGCGCGTCGGCTATTTCGGATCGAGCACTGGCGCCGCCGCCGCTTTGATGGCCGCCGCCAGATTGGGCGAAAAGATCGGCGCGGTCGTTTCGCGCGGCGGACGGCCCGATCTGGCGGACACCGCGCTGCCGCTGGTCAAATCGCCGACGCTGTTGATTGTCGGCGGACGCGATGAAGTGGTGATCGAATTGAATCAGGATGCTTACGCGCAACTGCGCTGTGAAAAAGCAATGATGATAATTCCGGGCGCGACGCATCTGTTTGAAGAGCCGGGCGCGCTCGACCAGGTCGCGAATCTTGCGTCCGCCTGGTTCGCAGAGCATTTGCAATCGCAGACGCCGCGCGCCCAGACAGCGGGCGGGCGGAGATGAGCCGAGTGCGGTATCGAACAGACACTTGAAAACCTGCCCGATACCATCTCGCTCCTGATTCCTTTTCGCCCTGAGGTAGTTTCGGATGGCGATAAACACGGGAAAATACCGGCGGCGCTTGTTGGATGAACGCGACAGGATCAAACAGGACATCCTGGGCAGAACCGAATTGCCGCCGTCTTTCAATGATGATGGCGCGCTCGATTCGGCTGACAGTTCGGTGCGGGAACATTCGATGGATATGGAATG
>WBZR01000846.1_pt1 | contig 44147 bp, 37 predicted proteins | sample 5204231 | NCBI WGS metagenome assembly WBZR01 (sample SAMN12412403, study PRJNA552823) | activated sludge metagenome | isolation source: activated sludge from anammox sidestream of wastewater treatment plant... | place: USA: Virginia | collected 2017-08 | reverse complement strand
CATCAAATAATAATGATTTGATGAAATCTTTTGGGATGACTTTCCTGACGAATTTTGGTACAAAATTATATTTTAACAATGGGGCAATACTTGTGTATTTCCATTCTTCATCTTTGATAGTCGGGAACTCAAGTCTGCTGAAGTTTGCAAGTGCATCTTTTCTTTTCTGATGGATGGAACTTTCTTTCCCACCGTTCAATCTTTTTTCAAACTCTCCAAAGTTTGAGAGATACCAATCTTTTATGTCAAGTGTTTTATTCATTAGAAAATTATTTTAAAGGAATTATTGCTACACAGCCATCATCTTTTCTTACATATAAAAGTATAATAGGAGGCATTACTAAATCTTTTATTTTGAATGTTATTCTATAATCACCATCATTGTCTTGGTTAACAGTAACCGAATCTTTATAGTAATTTGTTGTATCAGCATTTTGTTCAAGAAAATAATTTGCGATTTCAATGGCTTTTTCTTCAGTATTAACAATTTCATTTTTAGAATATGTACAATCAAATTTCATATTATGTGTTGCTGGATTACACCCAAAGCAGATATATATAAACATTAAAAATGTAATCGTAAATAATACCTGCTTCATTACTGACTTACGATTTCTTCAGGTATATTGTTTTTTACCCAATCATATCCTTTTGCCTCAAGTTCAAGTGCTAATTCCTTTCCACCTGACTTTACAATTTTCCCTTGATACAAAACATGAACAAAATCCGGTATGATATAATTTAATAATCTCTGATAGTGAGTAACCACAATTGTTGCGTTCTCCTTCGATCGAAGTTTATTTACCCCGTTAGCAACAATTTTTAATGCATCAATATCAAGACCTGAATCAGTTTCATCAAGTATTGCAAGTTTTGGTTGGAGTACTGCCATTTGAAATATTTCATTTCTTTTTTTCTCACCACCAGAAAAACCTTCATTTACAGACCTGCTCAGAAATTTCTGATCGAGTTCAACTAATTTCATTTTTTCTTTTATAAGGGAAAGGAATTCCATTGTGTCGAGTTCTTCCTCACCATGATATTTTCTTATTTCATTCAAAGCTGTTTTTAAAAGATTAGTGTTCGATACACCAGGAATTTCAACCGGATATTGAAATGCGAGAAAGACACCTTCTCTTGCTCTGTCTTCTGTAGCCAATTCCAGAAGATTTTTTCCGTTATAAAAAACTTCACCTTCTGTCACCTGAAATTCTTCTCTTCCGGCAAGAACCTGTGCAAGAGTACTTTTACCGGATCCGTTCGGACCCATAATTGCATGAACTTCGCCAGCTTTTACTTTTAGATTAATTCCTTTCAGAATTTTATTTCCTGCAATACCGGCGTGTAAATTTTTTATTTCTAACATTGTTATCCTTTTAATTTTTAATATTACTTGTCAAGTCATTCTGAGCGAAGCGAAGAATCTTATTGCTGACTCAGATTCTTCATCCGGCAGCTGCCGGATTCAGAATGACAAACTGTCCTAACCAACACTTCCTTCAAGACTTACACTTAATAGCTTGGTTGCTTCAACCGCAAACTCCATTGGAAGTTCAGCAAATACTTCCTTGCAATAACCGTTCACAATCAACCCGATTGCTTCTTCAGTTGAAATTCCGCGTTGATTGAGGTAAAAAATCTGATCTTCACCAATTTTGGATGTAGTAGCTTCATGCTCCATCTTTGCTGACGAATTATTTATTTCAAGATATGGAAAAGTATGCGCACCACATTTATCTCCCAGCAGAAGGGAATCACACTGAGAAAAGTTACGGGCGTTTTCAGCTCTCTTAGTAATTTTCACCAAGCCGCGATAACTGTTTTGACTTCTTCCTGCAGAAATACCTTTTGAGATTATAGTGCTTCGTGTGTTTTTGCCAATATGAATCATCTTTGTTCCGGTATCGGCTTGCTGCATATTATTTGTCATTGCCACAGAGTAAAACTCGCCGATTGAATTGTCACCTTGAAGGATACAACTCGGGTATTTCCATGTGATTGCAGAACCTGTTTCAACCTGTGTCCAGGAAATTTTTGAATTTACTCCCCGGCATGCACCGCGTTTTGTAACAAAATTATAAATACCGCCTTTGCCATCTTTATCGCCCGGATACCAGTTTTGAACAGTTGAATATTTTATTTGAGCATTATCCAAAGCGATCAGTTCAACAACTGCAGCGTGCAATTGGTTTTCATCCCGCATAGGAGCAGTGCATCCTTCAAGGTAGCTAACGTATGCCCCTTCATCTGCAATAATTAAAGTTCTTTCGAACTGTCCGGTATTTGCAGCGTTAATCCTGAAGTAAGTTGATAGCTCCATCGGGCATCGAACACCTTTTGGAATATATGCGAATGAACCATCGCTGAATACCGCCGAATTTAGTGAAGCATAAAAATTATCTGTATAAGGAACAACACTTCCGAGATATTTTTTTATTAGATCGGGATGATTTTGCACTGCATCAGAAAATGAACAGAAGATAATACCGAGCTCATTTAGTTTGTCTTTAAAAGTTGTGGCAACAGAAACGCTGTCAAATACTGCATCTACTGCAACACCTGTTAATCTTTTTTGTTCATCTAAAGAAATTCCAAGTTTCTTGTAAACTTCAAGTAATTCCGGATCAACTTCATCCAAACTTTTTAATGATGGTTTTTTCTTCGGTGCTGAGTAATAAGAAATCGCCTGGTAATCAACAGGAGGATACTTTACATTCGACCAATGTGGTTCTTTCATTGTTAACCAATGCCTGTAAGCTTTCAATCTCCATTCAAGCATAAATTCAGGTTCATTTTTCTTTGCAGAAAGTTGTTTTATAATCTCTTCATTCAGACCATTTGGTAAAGTATCTGCTTCAATTTCAGATACGAAACCATATTTGTATTCTTTATTTGCTAATTCTTCTATTTTGGAGACTTCTGTCGAACTCATTTGATTTTCCTGATAATATCTTTTATGTGTCAACAAGTATTTTGTTTTGCTCTTCAAATTTATCTTATCTATACAAAATTGTCAAGATTAAACGTTGTGCAACTCACATTTGGATACACTGGACTGGAAACCCGATGAATAATATTAAATTGTATTTAATACAGGATTAAATTAATTTTGAAATAAAGTTAAATGTTGAAATTTCAACGTTTTATAACAATTAAAATAATATTATAAAAGACCTGATTCGTGGAAGAAAAAGATACCCGTCAAGAAATTCAGAAACAACAATCTATCGGATATAAACGATACTACAATCGAAGAAAACGCTATCACCATAAACCAAACCAATCACCTCACTTTGAGAAGTTAAAAACTTCATTCAAGAAAATATCAATTGTGATTCCGCTTTTTAATGAAGAAGAATCAATAATTCCTTTGAGTCACGAAATCAGGAAAGCAATTAGCAAACTAAATACTAATTATGAAGTGATATTAATTGACGATGGCAGCACAGACTTATCGCTTCAAAAATTGAAAGAAGTTACCAAGACTGATAACAGGTTCAGATATTTTAGTTTCAGAAAAAATTATGGAAAATCTGCAGCGTTGCATGTTGGCTTCAAAGAAGCAACCGGTGATGTTGTTGTTACAATGGATGCTGACTTGCAAGATGATCCGCAGGAAATCCCAAACCTTCTGAAGAAACTTGAAGAAGGGTTCGATTTATGTTCTGGCTGGAAGAAGAAGCGTCAGGATCCATTTATAAAAAAAATGTCATCAAAGTTTTTCAACTTTGTTACACGAGTGATAAGCGGAATAAAACTTCACGATTTTAATTGTGGACTTAAAGCTTACAAAAAAGAAGTTGTTGAAAATGTAAAAGTGTATGGTGAACTTCACAGATATATTCCTGTTCTGGCAAAATGGCAGGGATATACTGTTACAGAAATTCCGGTAATGCATCATCCCCGCAGATACGGTAAAACTAAATTTGGAATCTCACGATTCTTTAAAGGATTCATTGATCTTGTAACAGTAACATTTGTAACCCGGTATATAAAACGTCCGATGCATTTTTTTGGATTTTTAGGTGCGCTTGCATTTCTGATAGGTATTATCATACTCGCCTACCTGACTGTATTGTGGATTCAGGGGCACTCGTTGAGTAATCGACCAATGATATTTCTTGGTATGCTATTGATCATAGTTGGAGTTCAATTATTTGCCGTCGGATTGCTCGGTGAAGTGATTGTTCACAATTCTATGGATGACAGAGAATATGTTATCAAAGATAAAAGCTAGAATGTATGATGGTTGATGTAAAATGTATGATTGAAGAGGGAAGATGTAAAATGATAAATCCAATTTTTAATATTCTTAAGTTATTCTTTCCTGATATAAACTAAATGAGTAAATGACTCAATTAAACATTTACCATCGCCCATTTGACATCTACCATAGGTAAAATGTATTACGATCCCATAAAGAATATTTTCGCAAACACAATTCGCAAATTTCCTTCACTCAGAATCTTTTTTTATAAAATTCTTGATTTAATGTTTCTTCGTTCATGGTATGTCAGAAGGGAATTAAAAGATATCAGAAAAAAATTCGGAAGTTCAAACATCAGTATATATGATGCGGGTTCTGGTTTCGGGCAGTACACATATTTCATGTCAAAAAAAATAAATCCCTGTAAAATTCTCTCTGTCGATGTTAAAGATGATTGGATAAATGACTGTAAAAAATTTTTTGAGCAAAAAAAAATTGCCGATACTACTTTTGCTGTTGAAGATTTGACCATCATCAATCATAAGAGCAAATTTGATTTAATTGTTTGTGTTGATGTAATGGAACACATTACCGATGATAAAAAAGTTTTCAGCAATTTTTATTCATCTTTGAAATCAGGGGGTTATCTTCTCATCAACTCACCATCAATATACGGTGGAAGCGATGTTCATCACGATGATGAAAAAAGTTTTATAAGTGAACATGCCAGAGACGGATATTCAAAAGAAGATCTGGAGAATAAACTTCATCCACTTGGTTTTTCAACTTACAAATCAAGATACACTTATGGATTCTGGGGTGATAAAGCATGGCGGCTCGGGATTAAATATCCAATGCTTTTATTAAACATCTCCAAACTATTTCTTCTGATTTTACCTTTATATTATCTGTTAACATTTCCGTTTACTTTAATAATGATGAAACTGGATTTTACTTCTGAAAATAAAACAGGCTCAGGAATAAATTTCATCGCACAAAAAAAATAAAATTCTGGAAAACTATGTCAGCAAAAAAAATTAGTAAGGTCGTCAAATCAACGAAGCAAGAAAAACCAACATTTATTTCAGCCTTCAATCTTGGCAATTACATTTCCGAGAAATATCATATACTTGTATTTGCAATAGTAATATTGGTTTTATTCCTGATTTTCTTTTCACCAATATATTTTGGCGGAAAGACTTTCCAGTCTGGTGATATTATGACCAGTATGAGTGCCAAAACTTATCTCGAGACACACGAAGGAGATTACACTCTTTGGAATCCGTATGTTTTTGGAGGAATGCCTGCTTATGCAATTGCTACGGGATATAAATGGTTTAATTTGATTTGGGTTTCAGTTGATACCGTGCGATCAATATTCAGCAGTCCATTCATTGTTGATTATGCTAAATGGACATTTTACTTACTTGCGCTCGCTTACACAATGTTTACATTTTTTTATTTACAAACAAAGAATAAAGCTGTCAGCTTATTAGTAGGAATTGCATCATCATTCAGTACAGGCATAATTGTATTTTTGTTTATAGGTCACGTTACGAAATTAACGGCATTATGGGTTTTTCCTGTACTTTTTCTGCTGTTATTCAATTTTCAAAAACGGATTAAATGGCTTGAGATTTTCCTGCTTATCTTTTTTATAGATGTGATGTTTCTTGGCTGGCACGTGCAGATAATCTTTTACATTTTCTTTGCAGTGATGATTTATTTCATTTATTTCTTTTTAAGATCAATTAGACTGAAGGATAAAATACTCAGATCACAAATGATAAAATCATTGGCAATTTTTATAGCAGCAGTTGCTGTCGGACTTTTGATACAATCCGATAACCTCACTCAGATCTATGAATATAATCCTTATTCGACCAGAGGAACTGAAAGTATTGTTGAAAAAGATGCAGGAAGCACAAAACAATCTGAATCAGATTTTTATGATTATGCAACCAACTGGTCATTTTCTCCGGGGGAAGTTCTTACATTCATCATTCCTTCATACTACGGATTTGGTAAGTCAACTTATCAGGGTCCTCTTTCTCAAAATCAACCTGTTGAAGTGAATACATATTTTGGACAGATGCCTTTTGTTGATGTTGCAATGTATATGGGAGTTATTGTTTTCTTTCTTGCGTTGTTTGCAATGTTTACAGATTGGAAAAATCCATTAGTCAGATTCTTCACCATACTTTCTGTTATTGCTTTGTTGATTTCTTTTGGAAGAACATTCCCGTTGTTTTATGATCTGATGTTCAATTACTTCCCGTTTTTTGATAAGTTTAGAGTGCCCTCAATGATTCTTGTACTTGTGCAGTTGAGTTTTCCGATTCTTGCAGGTTTAGGTCTCGTTAAAATAATTTCACTTAAAACAAATCCGGACGAAAAAGTTGCAAAGATAATTCGTAATGCGTTTTATGTTTTTCTTGGAATTTTTGTACTGACGTTATTGCTTGGTTCCCCATTAAAAGATTGGTTCATCACAAGAGTGGCAAGTGAACCTCAAAAAGGTGCGAGACTTCAGGCAATTCACGATTATATGGGCGATATGTTTCTATCTGATATTCGTTATGCATTCTTTTTTGCTGCTGCAACTTTCGGACTTGCATTTGCTTTCCTACGGAAAAGACTAAGTTCTGATCTGATGGTAATTGTGATATCAGTTTTGGTGGTAGTTGATCTTTTCAGAATAAATTATCGCGGAGAAACCTTTACTGAATATTCAGGAATCGAAAAATTATTCAACAAACCTGATTATATCCGGGCAATCGAAAACACGGGTGATAAATCTGTTTTCAGAGTTTTAAATCTGAAGCAGGATGGTTCAATTGGTGCACTGAACCAGAACTCAAATTATCTTTCATACTTTTTGATGTACGATATTTATGGTTACTCAGGAATTAAACCACGCGCAATACAAGATTATTATGATGTGCTCGGTTCTCCGGCTAACCCGATTTTCTGGAGAATGCTGAATGTGAAATATCTTGTATTTGACAAGGCAGTTAATCTGCCAAACAGTGAATTGATCTTCTCAGGTGACAAATCTTTTGTGTATAAGAATAATGATGCTTTGCCGAGAGCTTATTTTGTAAACCAGATAGCTAAAAAATCTGGTTTAGAAATTATTAATATGGTTAAGAATACACAATTTGATCCTGCATTCATTGCTTTCACCGAAGAAGATATAAATGGAATTGAAGTACCTGACAGTACCGCATTCGTTAAAATAGAAAAGTTCGAAGATGAATATATTCATCTCGATGTTAATGCAAGTGGAAATAACTTTCTGTTTCTTGGTGATACTTATATGTCCGGTGAAACAGATTACAGATTATTTAAAGTTCACACAGGCTGGAAAGCTTTTATTGATGGAAATGAAACAAAAATCTTTCGTGCGAATCACGACTTCAGAGGAATCGTTGTTCCAAAAGGCAATCATAAAATAGAATTTGTATATCTTCCGGAATCCTGGGTTTTATCTAAAAATCTGTCCTTCATTTTCAGCTCAATTGTCATTCTTGGTGTAGTAATTGGGATCGCTCTTGATCTCAGAAAAAAATTCCAGGGAAAAGCCAAAGTTGGGTGATACAAATGAAAAAGTAAGTACGAAGATTAATTTCTCTTCTGACTCATTTAAAAAATATTTAGCTAATACCTCCTGGTTTTTTTTCGAAAGAATCCTGCGCATATTAATTTCTTTCATTGTTACGATCTTTGTTGTAAGATATCTCGGACCAAAAGATTTCGGACTTTATAGTTATGCAATAAGTTTTGCATGGATATTTGCTGCCATCAGCACTCTTGGTCTTGAATCTATCTCAACAAGAGAACTTGTAAAAAATCCTGATAAGAGAGATGAAATTAATGGTACAGTTTTCCTGTTAAGATTAGCTGGCAGTATAGTTTGTATAATAATTACAGCAATCGTATTAATACTGACTGGGGAAAGCACTTATACAAGCATATTGATATTAATTTTTTCTGCATCGTTTATATTCCAATCATTTTCTGCAATCGAGTATTACTTCAGAGGAATTGTAAAAGCAAAGTATAATGCTTATGCACTATCTGTTTCGGTTATTTTTTCATCAGCATTAAAAATTATCCTCATTACTCTCAAAGCTCCGATCATTTATTTTATTATAGCAGCTTCTCTGGAATATTTTATTCTGGCTATCGGACTTGTTGTAGTTTATCATCACAATAAATTATCCGTATTTAAATGGAAGTACTCCAAAAAAATAGCTTCATCATTGCTTAAAGATTCATGGCCGCTGGCATTATCCGGAGTTTTTGTAATGATTTATATGCGTATTGATCAGGTTATGATAAAGAATATGTTAAACGATGAAGCAGTAGGATATTATTCAGTTGCCGTAAGACTTTGTGAAGCATGGTATTTTATTCCAGTTACATTATGCAATGCAATTTTTCCTGCAATTGTAAATGCAAAGAATGTCAGTATTGATTTCTATAATAACAGGATGCAAAAATTATATGATCTGTTAGCCTGGCTGGCGATCGGGATAGCGGTACCCGTAACAATTTTTTCATCACTAATAATTGAACTATTATTCGGTAGTGAGTTTTTAGCTGCTGCACCAATACTAACAATCTATATATGGGCAGGAGTTGCAGTTTTCCTGGGAGTTGCAAGCAGTCAGTATTTAATAAATGAAAACCTAACAAAGCTGTCATTCCTTCGTTCATTTGTTGGGATGGTTTTAAACATAATCTTAAATTTTATTTTTATTCCAATCTATGGAATAGTTGGATCGGCAATTGCAACATTGATTAGTTATACTTGTATAGCATTTGTTCCGTCATTCAATAAAGGTTATATGGTTCAAATGAAGTTAATGTTGAAGTCGATATCCGGAATTACGCTTTTTAGCTATATTAAAGATATTAGTCTAAAAAATAATTAGTTGATAAAATTATAGCAGTTTATTTATGATAAGCAAAATAAAACTAATCATATGGCGAATCCTAAATTGGATGAAGGTTGGAGGAGTAGTTCAAATAATTCTTTCGAGCGGAATTCGAGATGATGGGTGGTTTAAAAGTTTTCATACAAAAAAGTCAATTGATCAGAATGGAAACCCAATCCCCTGGTGTACACATTCATTCAATAAATTTATAGAGCCAAGATTAAAAAAGAATTTTGTAGTCTTTGAATATGGAAGCGGAAACTCAACTTTATGGTACGCTCGAAGAATCAGTTCCATTAAATGTGTTGAACATGATTTAACCTGGTATATGGAATATAAATCTCTTTTTCCCAAAAACGTACAAGCTGTTCATAGGCCTTTCAATAATGACCTTTCATACGCAAAGGAAATTACTGCTGATGATACCAAATATGATGTAATCAGCATCGATGGGGTGGATAGAAATAATTGTATAAGCTTTAGTATAAAATAATTAACTGATGATGGCATTATTATTTATGATAACATTCAACGCCCTGAATATAAAACTTCTATCGATCTTTTATTAAGTAATGGTTTTAAAAGAATAGACTTTGAAAGATTACTTCCAGTAGTGAGCTACAATAATATGACCACAATTTTCTACAGAAATAATAATTGCTTGGGAATTTAACTTTCGTTTTTATGAATTGTGAATATTTCCATTAAGTTTAATTCAATCAACAAAAAATCAAATAAAAGATATAATGAAAAGATTAAAAAATATATTACCCGAAAAACTTTACTTATATCTACTAGACATTTATAATAATGTTTTTAATGATTTTACATCAAAAGCTTATGCACAGGAAGGCGAAGATTTAATTTTAAGTAGATTGTTTTATGGTAAGATAGTGAGAGGGTTCTATATTGATGTAGGGGCTCATCATCCAAAAAGATTTTCTAACACATATTATTTTTACAAAAGAGGTTGGAGAGGAATTAATATTGAGCCAATGCCGGGTAGTAAGAATAAATTTGATCGAATCCGCCCTAAGGATATCAATCTTGAAATACCGATAAGTTCAAAGGAAGAGGAATTGACTTACTACATATTTAATGAACCAGCATTGAATGGTTTCTCACGCGAGTTATCTTCGGAAGGAGAAAAACTCAATGCATATAAAATAGTCAAAACAGTAGAAATGAAAACAAAAACTTTAGGAAGCGTACTGGACACATTTCTACCGAAGGGACAGAATATAGATTTTATGAGCATAGATGTCGAAGGTTTGGATTCGGAAGTTTTAAAGTCTAATAATTGGGACAAGTATGTACCGATGTATATAATAATTGAAGATAAAGAGTTTAGCTTCGAAAATCCCCAAAAGTCAGAAGTTTATTGCTTCTTGAATGACCAAAATTATCAATTGCTCGCAAAAACTCTCAGCACTTTGATTTTTAGATTAAAGTAATTTATTTGCACAGTAATCATAGGCAGAAAATGCAAATAAGACTTGGTTTTATTACTTGGAATGACTAAGTTAGTAATTAATATGTGTTAACACGTTAAATAAATTTCATGGAGTAGCTATGAAAAATTTTAATTTTTTTTATGGAGGACATATGAAAAAATATTTAACTCTTCTCATTATTTTATTTCTTTCCAGTAATTTGATAAATGCACAGTGGTATAATCAATCTAGTGGTGTTTATGAAAATTTATATGAAACTTTTTTCATCGATCAAAACACCGGGTGGATTGTAGGGGCAAATGGGAGAATATTAAAAACCACAAATTCCGGTGTTAGCTGGATTCCTAAAAGTAGTGGTACAAATTACGCATTAACTTTTATAAAGTTTTTTGACTCCAATAATGGAATTATTGCAGGTGATGGTGGTGTTATTAAAAAATCTACAGATGGTGGAAATTCGTGGTATGATGTTTCAAGTGGAGTGTATATTAGAATTCAAGAAGGTTTTTTCGTTAATACGAATGTGGGTTGGTTAGTTGGAAATTTTGGACTAGTATTAAAAACTACCGATGGTGGTAGTAGCTGGCAAAGTTCATTCACAGGTCCGTTTAACAATTATTGGGTATATTTTCTAGATGTAAATATCGGATGGGTTTGTGGTGAAATGGGGGAAGTGAGAAAAACGACAGATGGTGGAAATTCATGGGAGTTGAAAGCTCAGATAGGGCAAATTACACTTTGGGGAATGCATTTTGTGAATGAGAATGTTGGTTGGTTTGTTGGCGAGTATGGAACGATTGGAAAAACGACCAATGGAGGTGAAACTTGGTTTGGACAATTTTCGTCAACTGTGGTTAATCTTAGATCCGTTTTCTTTAGTAATACAGAATTTGGTTGGGTAGTAGGTAAAGATGAAACACGTTTAAGAACTAGCAATGGTGGCATTACTTGGATATTGGAACATACAGGAGACGATTATGAATATTTAAATATTTATTTTTTTGATAACAGTAAGGGGTGGATTATAGGAACACCGGGTTATTTATCCGGGAATCAGTCAGTCATTTTGTTTACCGACAATGGTGGTCTTCCAGTTGAGTTAAAAACTTTTAACTATGAATTTCAGAATGGCGATATCATTCTCAATTGGTCAACGGCAACAGAAATTAATAATTGGGGTTTTGAAATTGAAAGACGTTCTCTGGAAGATGATTGGCGAACAATTGCTTTTGTAAATGGTAAGGGAACTTCTACTGAGCTTCAGGAATATTCCTATACAGATGATCTTTTTGGAGTTCAACCTGGATTATATTTTTACAGATTGAAACAAATTGATTACAGTGGTAGTTATGAATATTCGGAAGAACTTGAAATCAATGTTCCACTAAAGGATTTTTCACTTTTTCAAAACTATCCGAATCCTTTTAATCCAATTACAAAAATTAAGTATTCAATTCCTGAATCTGGTCACGTTTCACTAATCGTGACAGATATACTGGGGAAAGAAGTGAGCAAACTGGTTGATGAGATTATTGAACCGGGATATTATGAAACAGAATTTAATGGAGAAAAGTTATCGAGTGGACTGTATTTTTACACGCTCAGTTCAGAAAAAAATTCGACCACCAGAAAAATGTTACTTATGAAATAAGTTTAATAAAATTATAATATTTCCATAATCAGCATTGATTTTTTATTATTCGGGGCCAGATTGTTAAATTAAATATATTCATTTAGTTATAAGATTATACTCGAAATTTATTAATTCATTCAAATAAAATTATAACATAATTGCGGGTTAATTATTCTATTTTAATTAAACTATAGGTAATGAAATGAAATTGATTAAAATATTGTCAGGTTTTAATTTTATAATTTTTCTAATGGCAATCACAGACATCTTACCTCAAACATCATTTGGTAACTCAGTTGATTTTGATGGCAATGGTGATTTTGCTAACACATTTAACAATCCGTACTTGCCAACAGTAAAAGGCACGCTTGAAGCCTGGATCAAAGTAAAAGATTTTCAACCTCCAGGAAATTTGGGAGATGTTTTCTTTGCAAAGAATGAAGAGCAATGGAACGTTGGTGACTTCTATGCGTATCTTGAATATGGTACGGGTTATCTTTATTCAAGAATTCAATATCCACCTTCACTGGAAATTGATGTAAGAACTAATAACTCATTTTGGCAATATATCAACAACTGGGTTCATTATGCTTTTACCTGGGGCTCTGGTGGAATGAAAACTTATATTAATGGTGTATTACAAAATGATCAGAACGGCTTTTCATATCCAGCTTTGAACACTACATATAATATCTATGTTGGTGCTCACGGATACATGCTTCATAATGGTAGTTATGTGGTAAGCGGATTTTTTAATGGACAAATTGATGAACTTAGAATCTGGAATTTTAAAAAGAACAGCCAGCAAATTACTGCACTTATGAACTCACCGTTGGAGAGTTCCTACTACTTAAGTGCTGATAGTGGGTTAGTTGGCTATTGGAAATTTGATATACTTGAAGATCTCGGAATTAATAATGACGGAGCTGATGATATTAGAGATTTTTCAATTCTTCAAAATCACCTTGACTTTGCTGGAAATACCCATTTGGTTCCTTCTGATTTAATTGTTCCTGTAGAGTTAGTTTCATTTACAGGCAAAGTAGTTAATGAGCAGATCTTGCTGGAATGGGTAACCTCAACTGAAGTAAATAACCTTGGTTTTGAAATTGAAAGATGTACACAGGAAGATAATTGGCGAACAATAGCTTTTATAAACGGTCAGGGAACATCAACTGAATTGCATACATATTCATTTGTTGATGATCTTTTTAGTTCAGAACCTGGGATGAACTATTACAGATTGAAACAAATCGACTTCAATGGTCATTTCGAATATTCTAATGAAATTGAAGTAAATGTTCCGCTCCAGGATTTTACTTTGTATCAGAATTACCCCAATCCCTTTAATTCTGTAACTGTAATTAAGTATTCAATTCCAAAGACCACACACATTTTTTTAATTGTTTATGACTCGCTTGGTCAGAAAATCAGAACCTTAGTTGATGAGTTAAAAATTCCTGGTTTTTATCAGATTGAATTTGATGCGACTGAGTTACCCAGTGGAATTTATTTCTTTTCACTGCTTTCGATGGAGCATTCATCGACACAAAAAATGATATTGATGAAATAAATTTCACACTCAATTTATTAAAGCTCTGACTGAAAAAATATTTTTTGTCAGGGCTTTTCATATTAGGTTTAAAATAAAAGTGGTTTATAACAAATAGATTATATTTGTTTTAGAAAATATAACTATTACATCAATTTTTAATGTCTGTAAACAATTTATCCCCGATAATTCTCTTCGTCTATAATCGGCCCGAACATACTAGGAAGACTGTTGAAGCATTACAGAAAAATATATTAGCAGCTAAATCAAAATTATTTATTTATTCTGATGGGGCTAAATCAGATAATGATGAAAAAAAGATTAACAATGTTAGAAGCTATCTAAAAACAGTCAAAGGATTTGCCAAAATTGATATTATACAACGTGATGAAAATTTAGGGTTGGCTGATTCGGTCATTTCCGGAGTTAATGAAGTATTCAATCACTATGAAAAAGTCATTGTTCTTGAAGATGATATTCTAACATCAAAAAATTTCCTCAACTTTATCAATCTTGCACTGAATTTTTATGTAGATGATAAAAGGATATATTCTATTTCTGGTTATAATTTCCCAATTAAAATTCCACTATCATATTTTTACAAGGTTTATATTTCACCAAGAGCATCATCCTGGGGTTGGGCAACCTGGAAAGATAGATGGAAAAATGCTATATGGAAACCTGAAACCGTCTTTAATGTGAGGGATAAAAAATCACTTAGAAACTTATTGGATAAAGCAGGAACAGATTTAGTACCCATGCTACAAAAAGCAATTGATGGTAAAATAGATTCATGGGCTGTCAAATGGGTGTTTACTCATATTATAAATGATGCTTTCTGTATTTACCCGATACGTTCATTCGTAAATAATATTGGTGTGGATGCGACGGGTACGAACTTCAAAAGAAAAATAGCCAAATTTGATGTTGAAATCGTAGAGGATAATGATATTAAAATGCTGGAGAAAGATCTTAAATATTCAGATGAAATTCAGAGCCAAATTAATTCTTTGGTAAATATTGGTACGATTAGAAGGGTCATTAATTTTATGATGAAATATTGAAAGCTCAACTCAACATTATCTACTTAATTAAAGTCGAATGTTAGAATCACTAAAAAAGTATTATGAAAAGCAGCAATTTTATCCGGACGTCTTAGGGTTATTTATAAATCCTTTTTACATTGCCCGTAAAGAATTACTAAAAAATATTATGTCCTTAGCCGATGAAATTAATGGATTAGCTGTTGATATTGGATGTGGAAATAAACCTTATGAAAAACTTTTTAAAGTGAGCAGTTATATTGGAATAGATATTCAAACCAGTATTCATAATGTTAAATCTTTTGCTGATATATTTTATAATGGTAAAACAATTCCTATAAAAGATAAACAGGTTGATTCAATAATCTGCAACCAGGTATTTGAACATGTTTTCGAACCAAATCTTTTCCTTTCAGAATTAAATAGAGTGTTAAAGTTAGGAGGGAAACTGCTAATAACTTTACCATTCGTTTGGGACGAACACGAAAAGCCATTTGATTTTGCCAGGTATTCCTCGTTTGGTATAAGATATCTCTTGGAGAAATATGGTTTTGAAATAATGGTACAGAAAAAAACTGCCGGTGATCTGACCGTATTTGCTCAATTGTTTAATCTTTACCTTTATAAATTAGTGTATCGTAAACATTCATTATTAAAAAAATTAGTTACATTCTTTTTCATGACACCTGTTACAGTGCTTGGTATAATATTCAGGAAATTTATGCCCAGAAATAACGATCTATACTTGGATAACATAATATTAGCGACAAAAATAAATAATCGCTCTTAATCATTATAAATTAAATAGGCTGAAAAATATTGCGTGTTTTTCTTGAACATACTCAGTACTGGTTATATAGATTTATTAAAAGCTCAGCTTATCGGAGATTTATTTTCTACTCAATACTCTATGGCAGTAAAAAAAGATTTGTAGCAAGAAATTTTAATTTTAATGGTTTGAAACTATTTACAAATGATTCTCTGTCATTTATTTGGCAGTACAAAGATATATTTGCTGATGAAAGCTACAAATTTGTAACTGATTCTATCAATCAGGTCATTTACGATTGTGGAGCAAATATCGGGGTAAGTAGTTTATACTTCAGTAAACATTATCCTGCCTCTAAGATTGTGGCTTTTGAAGCTGATCCAAATATTGCAAAAATTCTTCGTGATAATCTTTCAAGGAATGGAATTAATAATGTAGAATTGATTGATAAGGCAGTTTGGATAAATAAAGATGGGATTGAAATTGGTTTGGAAGGAGCTGATGGTGCATCAATTAATTCTTCGAGAAATAAAACAAAAGTTCCAACAATTAGACTTAAAGATTTAATTGAAATTGAAAAGTCAATAGACTTACTCAAAATTGATATCGAAGGTGCAGAATATGAAGTAATATTAGATTGTAAGGACTCATTAAATCAGGTAAGAAATATTTTTATTGAATACCATTCTTATGCTAAATCAGATCAAAAATTATCAAAAATCCTAAAAGTACTTGAAGATAATAAATTTAGATATTTCGTCAATCTTGTTAATTACAGAGAGATGCCTTTTATTAATCGAAAGAATAAGTTTAATCCACAGATAGATCTCCAGTTAAATATTTACGGATATAAGTAAGTTGAAAATCGTTCATTTAAGTACTTCTGATTTAGCAGGTGGAGCTGCAATTGCCTGCAAAAGAATAGTTGATGCACAGGCATTAAATGGCATTGATGCAAAGCTTCTTGTTCAAAAAAAAATTAGTTTTGATCCTAAAATCATATCAACAACAACCAAAAGTTTATCTAAACTTTATTATCAAAGTCGAATGGTACTTGATGAAGGATTTATACGATTTTTCACTAACAAGGACCGAGGGAGATTTTCTTATCCAAAAATTGGTTTAGACATTTCAAAATATCAGATTATAAAGGATGCTAATGTAATTAATCTTCAATGGATAAATGGTGGATTTATTTCGCTGAAAGCAATTGAACGAATCGGAAAACATGGAAAACCAATCGTATGGATACTTCACGATATGTGGTCATTTACAGGCGGCTGTCATTATGTTGGAGATTGTAATAAGTATTTATCTGAATGTAAGAATTGTCCAGCGCTCAAATTTAGAAGTAATCATGATCTTTCCAATCGAATTTTTAAACGTAAAGAATCAATATTCAATAAACTAAATTTAACATTTGTTACAACAAGCAATTGGCTTGCAAGCGAAGTCGCACGAAGTTATTTATTTTCCAATAAAAATATTTTTGTTATACCAACACCTATTGATTCCAGTTTATTTAAACCAGTTAACAAGAATAGTGTCAGAAAAAACTTGAAATTACCTTTGGATAAAAAAATAATTCTATTTGGCGCGATGAATCTTAAAGACAAACGAAAAGGATTTTATTATTTGATTGAAGCGTTAAATTTTATTAAAAACAAAAGTTTAAATTCCGAAATAGAAATTGCAGTCTTTGGTAAAATTGACAAAAATATATTAAATAAAATTCCATTTAAAGTAAATCAATTAGGTTCAGTTAAAAATGATGACCAAATAGTTTCTGTATATAATTCTGCCGATGTTTTTGTAGCTCCATCCTTGGAGGATAACTTGCCAAATACTATTATGGAATCAATGGCATGTGGAACACCGGTTGTTGCATTTGATACTGGGGGAATCCCCGATATGGTGGATAATGAATTGAATGGTTTATTGACAAAACTAAGATCAGCTGAAGCATTAGCAGAAGGTATGCTTAAAATTCTATTGAATGAAGATTATCGACAAAAAATGAGTGAAGCTGCAAGAGCAAAAGTATTACAATATTTCAATCCACAAAATATTGCCGCAAAGTACAGAGAATTATACACCAACCTTATTCAAAATTAAACTCAATCCTTGACTAATATTTTTTCTTTCAAATCTTTTTATGAATTCCTGGTCAGACTTAAAGTGAGATGACTCATTGAAAAACTTCTCTCCACTTTCCTCATACCCAAACATCATTCCTGCATTTGCTTCGGTAAGAATTTTTTTCACTTCTTCATTTCCATCACCAAAAGCAATAATCGGTTTTCCTGCTCTCAGATATTCAAAGAGTTTCCCCGGTACATGTCGTGGTTCGGTTGCACAGACTAAAAGATAGTCCGCACTCATCATCTCATTCAGCATTTTTTTATAAGGCAAAAATCCCTTGTAAATTGTGTTTGGTTCAAGACCTGCAACTAAAATTGATTGCTTAATTCCGGGTGATACAGTACCCACAAAAACCAATTTAATCTTTTCCCCCCGATCAATTTTTTTTCTCAGGGATTGCCAAAAATATTTTGGATTCTGATAATCAAAAATATTCCCTGCATGAAGAATTATTTCTTCATTTCCCCCTTCCTTAGGAAGGGGGTTAGGGGGTGGGCAAAAATCTTCCTCACTGTATCCCCAATACAGAACATTGGCTTTATCTTTTATTGACGGATATTTTTTTATGAAGTCATTGCACATTGACTGTGTTACAAATATGACTGAAGCAGCGTTCAGCAATACAGATTTTTCCAGATGTTTATCAATAGAAAGAGTGAGTTTGTTCCGATTAAAATTTTTATAATATGAAATATCAATCCATGGATCAATGAAAACAGGGAAGTGGGGAATATTAAAAATGGAGGAAAGCTTTTTACCGACAAGATGTGATGTGTGTGGCGGTCCGATTGAAACGATTGCATCAACTTTTTCATTATTCAAAAAAGTTTTACCGGCTTTAACTGCTGGAAAATACCAACCAACTCTTGAATCCGGAATGAATAAATTCATCCTTATCCAAATAGACAGACTGTGTGAAAAGCTTTTGTTTTTTTTCGAAATAGTCTCAGAGGCAATAAGTTGATCATTGCTGGATTTACCAATAAATTTTTTGTAAATATTAAAAGGTTCAACAGATTTCGCTCGGATAATCTTTACTTCAGTTGAGATTTCATTTTTAAAGGTATCATCCTTTTGTGTGAAAGTATCTTCATCGACCGTCAAAACAGAAGGCATCCAGCCAAAAGAAGGGAGGTGTTTAATAATTTTTAAAGGCCAGTGAAGCGATGCTTTCCCTGATGGCGGCCAATAATATGTAATAAATAAAACTTTCTTCATAATGTCATAATATTTTTTCACCAATAAATCTGATTACGCTGGCGTTACCCGAGTGTTTTGCACCTTCTTCGAGATAAATATTTTCTTCGGCGAGGAGTTCTGTTTTTATTTCTCTAAAATCGGTTCTAATCTCTTCAACAGAAGCAAGCATATTTGTATCCTGTGGTCCTCCTGAATTTTTACCTAATTGATTCTTTGAAAATAATTCAATGATAATCTTACCTTTCGGTTTTAATGACTCAATAATTTTTTTATAGAATATTGATCTTGATTCAGTTGGAACGTGAACGAAAATAATTGCAGCGCAATCATAATAATTTTTATGAGGAATAAAATCTTCCAATTGAGTAATAAAATAATCGATTTTAACGTCGTTTACTTTTGAAAGCTTCATTGCTTTTTGTCTTGCGACTTTACTCTGATCAAATGCATCTACATTCCAGCCGAGCTTTGCTGCAAAAACTGCATTCCTTCCTTCACCCTCTGCCGGCAAGAGTAGCCTGCCAACCGGATTAATTTTCATCAACTGTTCTTTGAAGAATTTATTCGGCTCAGTGCCGTAAACATATCCCTCTACAGAGAATCTCTCATCCCAAAAATTTGAATTGTAATCAGACATAGATCATTTTGTTCAATTAGCTGTTCAAATTTATGAATAAAGAATCCGATGTGGAAAAAGAATTTCTGCCAACAGGAGATTAACTTTTACTTTTGATATATTTCAGTGAGAAACATTTGAAATTATTAATGGAATTGAAATTGAGAAATATTGATCGGTTTGTTGTTGTAGGGGATAGAGTTCTTATCAGACCTCAGGAAGAATCTTCTAGAACATCCAGCGGTTTATATTTACCATCAGGTGTAACTGAAAAGGAACGTGTTCAAAGCGGTTACGTTATGAAAGTTGGTCCGGGTTATGCAACATCCACTGAGATTGATGATGAACCATGGAAGGAATCAGTAAATAAAGTGAAATATATTCCACTTCAGGCACGTGAAGGTGATCTGGCTATTTTTTTAAGAAAAGAAGCTGTTGAAATTGAATTCGATAAAGAAAAATTTCTCATTATTCCTCAATCTGCAATTTTATTACTGATCAGGAACGAGGATTTTTCACCTTAGACGATTTATTTTTCATCTATGATTAAGAACTGAAACCAAATTCCCACTCTACTTTACCTGAATGAAAACGCATATCTGGTTTGATAACTTCTTGGGGAACAGAAACAAAAATATCTTCTTTCACAGCATCAATCTCGTATTCTAAATTTCTGTTTTTAAACATTGGTTCTGCTGATTCTATTCGTGGAGTATCTTCACTACTATTTTCCATTTCGAACTTATTTGCATTTTCAGTTTGAGCCACTACAGATGAAAAACTCAATTTCTCCGGAGCACTTTTTTCAAAAAGTTCCTCAGTAATTTCTGGTTCTAATTCCTGGATCGGTTCCTGCATTTGAACTAACGGAGAATCTACTAAAGGATGAGTTGAAGTTACACTGTTAGAACTTAATTGTCTTTCAGATTTTCGTGTCTGCTTTGCATCAATCTCATGAAGTTCGTTCTCAAGAAGTTTTTTATTCTCAATATCTTCTAATGCAACTTTTACACTTGTATAGAGAGGAAATATTTTTCCAATTGAGTTTAGAGTCAGGAAAATACTTGATTGTTCGATTGGCTCAATTATTACAAGAGTTCTATTCTGGCTTTTTAGTCTCTTATAACTACTTACAAGAACACCAAGAAAAGTTGAATCAAGATGTTCACAAGCACTCAGATTAACAATAATGTCTTTGTCTGTATCTGCAATTGTTTCTTCCAGTAAATCCTTAAATTCAGTCGCCTCAATGAGAGTAGCTCTCAATAAGTTTACATTAAATACTATTGCGTAGTTTTCAACTTTGCGTTCTATTGATTCCATTGCTTTTATGCCTCTCGAATAATTATTAAGAATACTATGATCAAAATTTTAATTCTGTTTTAAAAGAATTATTACGCAATTGACAATTTTCAGGCCACCTAACGATTTGCATTATTTAACAATTGATTGTGCAAGCGACAAAATCGTCAGTAGATTCAGAAGAATTTTCCGATAAAAAGGTGAGAAAATGGGATAAATAGTTCTGTTTGGTGCCGGTGTCGGACAAAATTAACGCTGGTTCACGAGATAATTTTATTCTAAAGAGATTATGATAAAAATATAAATGTTAAACAGATTTAAATAAAAGAAGAGTAATGCCATCGACATTACTCTTGTTTAAAAATTGAGAGAAAGGTAAGATTATTCTTCGTACCAGCTAATTACACGAAAATATTTGGTGGATGGAAAAAATGGTGGTCTTACTTTTAGCATTCTATCATCATATTTATGAACATAACTATATCCGTTAATAGGCACATATTTACCATTAATGAGTTTGTAGTTCGCAGTGGGTTGAACTTTCTGTCCAATTATTCCACCAAGGAGGTTCATTTTGTAAGCTGTTGGATATTCGCCATATCTCTCAATAACTAAACCGTCTTTCTTAGAAAAGATAGAAGAACAAATATTAATATCGCCGCGGGCAGGATCATAGGTTACAACTACTTTATTTTCCGCAACAATACCCATCATATCGTTACTTGAAGGATTAGTTAAGGGATTACTTGCGTAATTAATACTATTTGTTATAAATACTTGGCCAGCACTCGAGCTTCCTTTTTGAGAAGCAACAATGGTTGTCCTTCCATCTAACGTTCCTTGAACGTTAATATTTCCTTTCTCAACATAAATAACACCATTAGGAGCCAGAGAGGTTAAAGGAACGGTTATTGGTGAAGTGTAGCTGCCACTACCGATTTTTAGTTTGTAAGTAACATTTCCATTTGCCAAAAATGTCAAATCCACTGTTGTGACTTTCCCAGCATTTGTTGTGTCTCTAAAAATTCTTCCATTACTGTATGCTGCAATCCTAATTGAAGAAGTATCAAACTCCAATGGTATCGGATCGGTAACTTTCGTCCCACCAAAAAATTCCGGGTGCGATTTGTTATCATACAATTTTACACCTTTGGAAGTTGTTGCAGGTCCTAGAAATACAGGATCACCATAACAATTGATCCAATCGTTTGCATGAAATCTGCCAGAGAATGTATCACCAGTTGCAGCCCAAACACTTCCAAAAACATTATAAAAATTTCCGAAGAGTGCAAAATTTTCAGGTTCCAGTAGTATTTCAACAGTTTTGGTAATTCCTCTATATTCTCCGGTTGCAACAATTTTTCGGTTGTCCCAGCCAATTGTGTCGATATCTACATTCATAACTCCATCAGCAAATGCACGGTTACTGATACCATCCATCCATTTTCTATTTAAATATAGTTTATTGATGGCAATATTAGCTGCGCTAATGGCAATGTTTGATGCTCTAGTAACGCTGTAATAGTCAACAAAGTTTTCCGTCATTTCTACGTTTCTATTGACTATTTTTCCACTAAATAATGCCATTATTCCGCTGAATAACATTACAAGAAGAAGTGAAACTTTTCCGCCCATTTTAAATCTCCTAATTTCTTTTTAAATTTTTTGCAGTAACGGTTAATCTACGCCAATATGCTTCGTTGTATTCATTTTCAATAGCAAAAGGATCTTCTACTTTAATTGCAATTTTTATATATGTAGCTAATCCTGGAGAAGCAACAGGTGTTGGCAGAACATTATATAAAGCATCAAGATATTGTAATCTAAAATCTGTGATTCTATTGCTTACCATATATGGTGTGTTCCCATTTAATCTTCTGTAAAGTACTTTATCTCTTGGATTGGGTGTATTATTGAGAAGAGTTGTATCACTTACATAATAGTAAACAGTATCATAAAAGCCATTTTTATCAGCGTCAAATACGATCTTGATTGAAGATGAATCACCTAATGTAACTTTTGGAAGATCATTTATATTTGCGGGGTTCGCACAATAACCGATCTTATTAAAGTCATTTTCAATTACGTTTGCTGTATTAATGACTTCCACTTGTAAGTTGACATCCATCATAGAAGTTACTTCGGTTTGATAAACATTCTCATTAAGATTGAGAAGATTCATAAGAATAATTCCACCAATGATCGTGGCGGTAAGAATATCAAATATTACTGAAAATCCCATTAGTTAATCCTCATACTTAAATTATTCTAATAATGTCCAGAAACTAAATACAGTAGTAATCTTAACTGTATCAATCATTGCACTACTATAAACTGCTACAGTTAATTTTTTATGATATGTTTTACTCCCTGATTTTACATCAGGTGCTGTGTCAGAAACATAGTTTACAGTTGATCGTATTTCAAAAGGAGTTGCTCTTCCTGTTGTTGGATTAGTTAAAGAAAGTGTGTCGAGAACAAATAAATTGTTATAGTCATCAAAATCATCAAAGTTCGGATAAACTTCACCAATTTCTTTTCCCATATTTGTATTTGCAGTCGGTGAAAAATCTGAAGCCGAAAGTATAACTTTGTTTGTATCAAGTACTACCTCATCAAACACCTTATCTTTTGCTTCCTCAATCAATGAATTAGCTAATGAGTTAGCAACAATTCCGAACTTTGCATTATATGCAGCTTCTGATGAAGTTATTTGGATACTATTAAATCTTAAGATTAAGAATGTTAAAAGCATAATTGCTCCGATCGAAAGCAGTGTTTGGGCAGTGGTCATAAAATCGATTTCCTTAAATTAAAAATTATTATTAGTGTATCTTATGCAACTATTGTGCAATTTTCTGTTTTGTGCTGAAGAACCAGATTTTTAATTTTTTATTATGTTTTCTCGAAATTTTTAGAATCTAAAAATGTCATTCATGTCGCAGGCGACAGAATTGGAAGTAATACCACAGAAAAAGTTTATATATCAGCATATTTTACCTTCTTAGTATTAGTAATAATTCCATGATTTTATCAGAATTAAAGTAATTGTGACATAATTAACGTTCACAGAATTATTGCCGAGAATTAAGAGTAGCATTAATTAGTTAGCGTATTTAATTCAAACAATTTTGGTTCAACTCAAAAAATTATTCAGCAATTGATTAATTATTTTGATACGAACATTAGTACTGCTAGTAGTACAGAGATTGCAAGAACAATTTTTGTAAGATTGGTTACTCCATTATGCTTTGTTGAAACAAATCCTGAAAACTCATTAACATCAGCAGTCCCATTTTTATTTGGCTTTAATTGTATCATAGTTCTCTCCCACATTTTAATAAATTTAAGAAATTTTATTTTGATACGATTCTGAACCAAATATTACTTCGGAAACAAGAATAAAACTTTCCAAAAAATAGTAGATCATATACGTATCTTATTTAAAACAAGTTTTAATTTTTACTTAACTACTAAATGAATCGATTACTTTTAAAATTTGTGATAGAAATTGATTCATTTAATCTTTAAGCTCTGGGAAATTGATAGTAACCCAAATTAATTTAAAAGTTGCAATTGGCGTGCTAATATGAAAAAATTGATTTTTGGAATTATTTGGAAGTGTTTTAAAAGTTAGATGCAAATTTAACGGCAATACTGTCGTCAATAATTTCGTTAAGTCGTATTCAAACTTTGACTTAACTCAAATAAAATTTAAATAACTTCTCAAATAAGTAATTATCTTAAAAAAATTAAGATAAATAGTTTATTGCAGAAATTATTCAATCTCAGTTTCTTCTTTCCCTAATTGCTTTCAATCTTCTTTGTAAGGTTCTTTCGCTAACTCCAAGAAGCGGTGCAGCTCTTTGAACGCTATTCCCAACCGTTTTCATAATATTTAAAATATGTTCCTCAGCAGCGAGGTTGAGTGTGGTTAATTTTGGTTTGTGATTATTCCCATTGTCAATTGGTCTGAGATATTCTTTTGGAAGATCGATCGAATTTATATGCGTTTCACCAAATGTTTTTGCAACAGAGTTTAGTATAATATTTTCTAATTCTCTTACATTACCCGGGAACGTATAGCTTTTCAATGCTTCCATAACACTTTCAGAAAATCCCTGTATGTTTTTGCTGTAAGTCCGGTTTCCTACTTCAAGAAAATGTTCTGCAAGTAGAACAACATCATCACCTCTTTTATTAAGAGGAGGCATAAAAATAAATCCGCGATTGAGACGATAATACAAATCTGCTCTAAACTCTTTATTGTTAACTGCCTGAAGAAGGTCTTTGTTGGTAGCTGAGATAATCCTAATATCCAGTTGAACTGGTTTTGCATCACCAATCCGGTAAATTTCATTGTATTGAATTGTGCGCAGCAGTTTACCTTGAAGAGCAATTGGCAGTTCGCCAACTTCATCAAGAAAAATTGTACCTCCGTTAGCAGCTTCAAAATATCCGACTTTATCTTCAACAGCTCCGGTAAACGTTCCTTTCTTGTATCCAAAAAGTTCACTTTCAAATAAGCTTGGTGTTATTGAAGCAAGGTTGACTGCAACAAACGGTCTGCCTCTTCTTGGAGAAAGATCATGAATTTTACTTGCTATCATATCTTTACCGGTTCCGGTTTCTCCTGCAATGAAAACAGTTTCATTTGTTGGTGCAAAAATTTCAACAAGTTCAAATACTTTATGCATCACAGGTGAATCAGTAATAATATCTGAAAATATTCTTCGGCTTGGTTTATGTTCAAACAACGATCTTCTTAATGAATCTCTTTCAGACTCCAGAAGCTTTGTATCTAATGCTCTTCGTATAGTTAACAACAATCTGTCAGTATCTGGTGGTTTTGTAATAAATTCGTAGGCACCGAGCTTTATTGCTTTTAGTGCAATCTGAACTTCGTGAACCGCTGTGATAACTATGACAGGAATTCCTGGATAAACGGCGTAAATCTTTTCGAGCAATTCAAGTCCGTTCATCTCCGGCATAAAAATATCCAGAAGAATCAGATCAATATCTGTCCTGTCAAGAAGTGGCAAAACATTTAATGGATTTGATTCAGTAATCACATTAGCATAACCTTCCTGGTTCAGGAAATCCTTCATTAATTCCAAATATGAAGGTTCATCATCAACGATTAGTATAGGATTTTTCTCCACTATATTTTTTCCCGCGGTTTATTTTCTGAATTATAATACGCACTTATTTAAGGTTCGTCTCCCGGCGTCAAATATCGTGCAGACAATCTGGGAATGTCGGAATTAAACAAATTTCGATGATTTTCTGTATTTTGGAGCAGAAAAATTTTTATTTGCTTAAAGTAAAGGACTTCAAATGACATCAAATTTTGATATGATTAAAGCCGTATATAATAATTACCGGGAAAAATTGACCGAAATTAGAAAAGTTTTGAATCGACCACTCACTTACACTGAAAAAATCTTATACACACATCTATGGGATAATCCGGTAAAGCAATTTAATCGAGGAAAAGATTATGTTGATTTAACACCTGACAGAGTTGCAATGCAGGATGCAACAGCACAAATGGCGCTTCTTCAATTTATGTCTTCAGGAAAAAAGACTACTTCTGTTCCTTCCACCGTTCATTGTGATCATCTTATTCAGGCTCAGGTTGGAGCAAAAGATGATTTACTCAGAGCTAATGAAGAGAACAAGGAAGTATATGATTTTCTTGAGAGCATTTCGCAAAAGTACGGAATTGGTTTCTGGAAACCCGGTGCAGGAATTATTCATCAGGTTGTTTTGGAGAATTATGCTTTTCCTGGTGGAATGATGATTGGAACTGACTCGCATACTCCGAATGCCGGCGGGCTCGGAATGATTGCAATTGGAGTTGGTGGTGCTGATGCAGTTGATGTGATGGCTGGAATGCCGTGGGAATTAAAATGGCCAAAAATCACCGGAGTAAAGTTAACCGGCAAGCTGAATGGCTGGACTTCAGCAAAAGATGTAATTCTAAATCTCGCAGGAATTTTAACCGTAAAAGGTGGAACAGGTGCAATTGTAGAATATTTTGGCGAAGGAACTTCATCAATTTCCTGTACTGGCAAAGGAACGATTTGTAATATGGGTGCTGAGATAGGTGCGACAACTTCTGTTTTTCCGTTCGATGAAAAGATGTCTGCTTATCTAAAAATTACTAAAAGACCTGATGTGGCCGTACTTGCAGAAGGAATTTCGGATGAGTTATGTGCAGACAAAGAGGTTTTTGAAAATCCAGAAAAGTATTTTGATCAGGTGATAGAAATTAATCTTAGCCAGCTTGAACCTCACCTCAACGGTCCATTCACGCCCGATAAAGCCTGGCCAATTTCTAAAATGAAAGAAGCAGTTAAAAAAGAAAACTATCCCGATAAAATTTCTGTTGCTTTAATTGGAAGTTGCACAAATTCAAGCTATGAAGATATTGATCGATCTGCCAGCATTGCAAAGCTTGCACTTTCAAAAGGATTGAAAGCAAAATCACAATTCACAATTACTCCTGGTTCAGAACAAGTCAGAGCTACAATCGAACGTGATGGCCAACTAAAAGCACTAACTGATATTGGTGGATTAATACTAGCAAATGCTTGTGGTCCCTGCATCGGAATGTGGAAAAGAATGGATATCAAAACAGGCGAAAAGAATACAATAGTAACTTCATTTAACAGAAATTTTGCGAAGAGAAACGATGGTAATCCTGAAACACTAGCATTCGTAGCTTCACCTGAAATTACAACCGCACTTGCTATTGCAGGAAGTCTTTCGTTTAACCCTGTTACAGATGAACTGGTAAATGAAAAAGGAGAAAAAATTAAACTAAATCCACCAACAGGAGAGGAACTTCCTCCGAAAGGATTTGATGAAGGAAGCAGTGGATTTATTCCTCCTGCAATAGATGGTTCTTCAGTCGAAGTAAAAGTTGATCCAAAAAGTGAAAGACTTCAGTTACTTAAACCATTTGAAAAATGGGATGGAAAAGATTTTAATGATTTTCCGGTTCTTCTTAAAGCAAAAGGTAAATGTACAACCGATCACATCTCAATGGCTGGTCCGTGGTTAAGGTTTCGTGGGCATCTTGATAACATTTCAAATAATATGTTCATCGGGGCTACAAATGCATACAGCGGAGATACAGGGAAAGTTAAAAATATTTTTTCCGGCGAGATAAAATCAGTTCCTGAAGTTGCCCGTGAATATAAAGCAAAGGGAATTGGTTGGATTGTTATTGGAGATGAAAATTATGGCGAAGGTTCTTCGCGTGAACACGCAGCAATGGAACCAAGATTTCTTGGCGGCAAAGCAATCATTGTAAAAAGTTTTGCACGAATTCACGAAACCAATCTGAAAAAACAGGGAATGCTTCCGCTGACTTTTGCAGATCCGAAAGATTATGACAAAATAAAAGAAGATGACAAAATCGATTTGTTCGTAACTCAGCTTGTTCCAGGCAAGCAACTAAAAATGATAGCCAAACATTCTGATGGAAGTAAAAATGAAATCATGCTCAACCAAACAATGAATGAAGCACAGATTGGTTGGTTCAAAGCTGGCAGTGCGTTGAATTTAATTGCTGAGAAAAATAAAAACTAAATTACATTTGAAAATAACTTTAAAGGAGAATCTATCAGGATTCTCTTTTTTTTAGTAACACATTTTAATCAGGTGAAATAATGGAAAAATCAAACATTAAATCTTTTCTAAAAAGAATTGAGTTATTTAAAGGATTAGATGACAACCAACTTCAGACAGTTGTCGATAAAATTTTAGTCATAAACTTTCCGATAAATGGAATGGTTTTCACTGAAAACAACACACGGGAAAATCTTTCAATTATTTACGAAGGAGAAGTTGAATTATTTAAAACCACTCCGTTCGGCGGAGAGAAAAGACTCTCAGTTTTTGGTAAATACGACTTTCTTGGCGAAGGAGCTTTGATGGATGATTCACCCCATTCAACTTCTGCAAGAGCAACTATCAACTCAGTAATCTTCAGGCTTTCAAGAGATAAGTTCAAAGAATTAATGATTGAGCACAATGATGTTGCAATGGAAATTCTTTCAAAGATTGCTCGTGTAATTTCAAGAAGGATGAGTTCAGCGAATACAAGATCCGTAAACCTTGCAGCTCAATATCAATCAGGAAGAACAAGAAGTGAACACGATTTACTCGGAGACAGGGAAGTTCCAAATGAAGTTTATTACGGTGTTCAAACTCTGCGTGCAATTGAAAACTTTATGATCAGCGGAGTTACACTGAACTTTCATCCGGTGATAATTCAGGCTTTAGCTATGGTTAAAATGGCTGCTGCTAAAACTAACAATGAACTTGGACTTCTTTCCAAACCGGTTACGGATGCAATCGTTCAGGCTTGCTCAGAAATAATTAATGGAAAACTTCATACTCATTTTATTGTTGATATGATTCAGGGAGGAGCCGGAACCTCCACAAATATGAATGCGAATGAAGTGATTGCAAACCGCGCACTTGAAATTCTTGGCTATGAAAAAGGTGAATACAAATATTGCCATCCTAATAATCACGTTAATTTATCACAGTCAACAAACGATGCATATCCAACCTCAGTAAAGATCGCATTGATTCTCGCAAACCGAACACTCACCGAAGTGCTGAAAGAATTGATCCAGTCTTTTCATAACAAGGCGAAAGAATTTTCTCACATAATTAAAATGGGAAGAACACAACTTCAGGATGCTGTTCCGATGACGATGGGACAGGAGTTTGAAGCGTATGCAGTTACTCTCGGTGAAGAAGTTGAACGACTCGAACAAAACGTAAAACTTTTTTTGGAAGTTAATATGGGTGCAACAGCAATCGGTACCGGAATAAATTCTCATCCCGATTACAGCAAAAAAGTTGTTTCTCATTTGCGTGATATTACAAAAATGGAAATTGTGCTCGCTAATAATTTAGTAGAAGCAACACAGGATACTGGTGCATTCGTAATGTATTCTTCTGCGGTGAAAAGACTTGCAGTAAAGTTGTCAAAAATTTGTAATGATCTTCGGCTGCTTTCTTCAGGACCAAGAACCGGAATTAATGAAATCAATCTTCCACCAATGCAGCCAGGTTCATCGATAATGCCGGGGAAAATAAATCCGGTTATTCCTGAAGTTGTGAATCAAATTGCTTTTAAAGTTATCGGAAATGATTTAACGGTTACACTCGCTGCAGAAGCCGGGCAGCTTCAGTTGAATGTATTTGAGCCAATTATAGTTGAAAGTCTTTTTGAATCAATTGAAATGCTGAAGAACGGAATGATGACTCTTAAACAAAAGTGTGTTGACGGAATAACTGTAAACGAAGACAGATGCAGATCGCTTGTTGAAAACAGTATCGGACTTGTAACTGCTCTCAATCCTGTACTCGGTTATGAAACATCAACACAATTAGCGAAAGAAGCTCTTGATAAAAATAAAGGTGTATATGAATTAGTGCTGGAGAAAAAGCTTTTATCGAAAGCTGAGCTTGATGATTTACTTAAGCCTGAAAATATGATTAAGCCGAAATAATTTTGAAAACTAAAATTATCGGCCCCAAAATCTTGTATGGATTAACTAATCACATATAGCTATTTTCCTCAATCAATTATTCAATCACAAGTAATTTTTCTAAATGACGTTTTTAAATCCTGCTGTTTTATTTGGACTTTTAGCTGCATCGATTCCAATCATAATTCACTTGCTGAATCTTAGAAAGCTGAAAAAAATTGATTTCAGTACACTCCAGTTTTTAAAGGAGCTACAGAAGAATAAAATCAGGAAAATAAAAATAAAGCAATGGCTGCTTCTTGCACTTCGCGTTTTGATTATACTCGCAATCGTAACTGCTTTTGCTAGACCAACCATTGTTGGTGTTTCAATTGGTGGAACAACTTCTGCTGCAAAAACCACCGCCGTTTTTATACTTGATGATACTTTCAGTATGTCGGTTGTTGATCAGAATGGCTCATACTTCAATCAAGCAAAAGAAGCAATAAAAAATATCCTCACCCAGTTTGAAGAAGGTGATGAGTTTGGATTAGTTCTCGTTTCACATCAACCGGATGAAATCGAAATGACATCAAATCTAAATAAGTTCGTTCAGGAAGTTGATGCAACAAATATTTCTTATGCTTCAGGGAAATTGAATAATTCAATTATCAAAGCTGCTGAGTTAATTGGCGAAGCAAAAAATTTCAATAAAGAAATTTATGTTCTAACTGATTTTCAAAAAGGAAGACTTGCAAATGAGGATGAAATAATTGATTTGAAAGAGCAGCTTGGTGAGCAGGTTCGATTGTACACATTTAATTATTCAGGAAAAGAAGTTTTTAATTTTGGAATTGATGATTTGAAATTAAACACACAGATTTTTGAGAAAGATAAACCTGTAAAATTTGAGGCAACTTTAAAAAATTATTCTGAAAGAACGAAAGACAATCTTGTGGTTTCTCTATTTATTAATGGAGAAAGACTTGCTCAACAAAGTATAAATTTGAATTCGGGTGAATCAAAAATAGCAAACCTGGAAGCATCAGCAAGAAATTTTGGATATAACGATGCCATCATAGAAATTGAAGAAGATGATATAATACAAGATAACAAACGCTACACTTCATTTTTTATTTCTGAAAAAATTCCCGTGCTGATCCTTGCAGATGATGTAAATGATACGAAACTCATTGAAGCTGCACTGAAATCAGTTTCCGAAAAAGGTTATTTTGATATCACTATTAAAAAAACAGAGCAAATCTCAGGCGTTTCATTAAATAATTTTCAGGTGATAATTTTATTGAGTGATAATTTTGGAAATGAAAGTGTCAAACTAAATCAGTTCCTTAGTTCAGGAAAAGGAATCGTAATTTTTCCACCTTCGGAAAATGGCAGCTCAGGATTTAATAGCTCATTAAACTCAATTGGAATTACTTCAGCAGGAAGTTTTGTTAAATTGGAAGCAGGACAATCAATCCATTTCAGTGAGACAGATTTTAATCATCCATTGTTCGAAAATATTTTTATGGATGAGAAGAAGAAACAGATCGAATCACCTGAAATATTTTCTTATTTTAAAATTAATCCTGGAGGAAAAGGAAAGAGCATAATCAAGTTGCAGGATGAAAGCAGTTTCCTGAGTGAATATTCTATTGGTGATGGAAAAGTTTTGTTGTTCAGTTCATCACCGGTTTTTTCGTGGAGTGATTTCCCGATTAAAGGAATATTTGCACCGCTTGTAACCAAATCGGTTATGTATTTATCTGCATACAACAAAAATGAGGTAAATTATTTTGCAGGTGAAACAATAAATGTAAATGTTGCAGAACGGACTCTTCCTCAAATAAAAATAGTACGACCTGATAAAAGTGAAGACTTCATAAACATTGATGAAAATCAGACCTCGGATTTTATTTCATACGCTGCAACTTCACTTGCAGGCAATTATAAATTTCTATCGGGAGAAAAACTTTTAGCTTCAGCAAATGTGAATACCGATCCGGCTGAATCTGTAACTGAATATTTAACCGAAAGTGATTTTGATGACTATCTTGAAAAAATTAATTTTGGTGGAAAGCATATTGTAATAGATAAAAGTGAGAATCCGGTTCAAATGATTTTGCAGGCAAGATTTGGTTCTGAGTTGTGGAGATATTTTGTACTGATTGCAATACTACTTGCATTGGTTGAAATGACAATTGCACGAAATGCGAAAAAAGAATTAGTTGAGCTGAAAGACAGTGTATGACTGTATGGATGAATGAATGTATGACTGTATGACTGTATGGATGCATGCATGTATGCAAGAATTATTAATTTATTTGATGATCATACAACCATGCAACCATTCAACCATACTACGATGCAATTAAATTTAAGAAATAGATAGTAAATCCGAGCAAAATTATTGTGATCGAAATTAATCGGAAAAAAGTTGAACGTGCAATGCTTGTTGCTCTGCAAACAAGAAATGTCAATAGAGAACTTACCGAAGAACATCTTTCAGAACTTGAAGAGCTTGCCGATACGGCTGGTGCGGATTCTATTTTTAAAATCATTCAATCAAAAAACAGTATTGATTCAGCATTTTACATCGGCAAAGGAAAAGCGGAAGAACTTGCTCAGCTTATTGAGTTGAATGATATTAACCTTGCGATTTTCGATGATGATCTCACTCCGGTTCAAGTTAGAAATCTTGAAAAACTTTTTAACAGAAAAATTATTGACAGAAGCGGATTGATACTTGACATCTTTGCTCTCCGTGCGAAAACAAAAGAAGCAAAAACACAGGTTGAACTTGCACAACTTGAATATATGCTTCCAAGATTAACTCGAGCCTGGACACATCTTTCAAAACAATACGGCGGAATCGGAACGAAAGGTCCCGGTGAAACTCAAATTGAAACTGACAGAAGAATGATCAGGACTCGCATCAGTCATCTGAAAGAAAAATTAAAAAGTATTGAATCGCAAAGAGAAACACAAAGCAAAGGTAGAAAAGATTTTGTAAGAATTTCAATTGCTGGCTACACAAATGCAGGCAAATCAACTTTATTCAATCTTCTTACAAAGTCAGATGTGTTTGCTGAAGATAAATTATTTGCCACACTTGATTCAACGACACGTACAGTTAATTTCGATACTAAGGAAAAAATTCTGATAAGCGATACAGTAGGATTTATAAGAAAACTTCCGGCACATCTCGTTGCATCATTTAAAAGTACTTTGAATGAAGTAAGAGACTCAGACATCATTCTCCATTTGATTGATCTTTCACATCCGTATTATGAAGATCATTTGAAAGTTGTGGAAGAAACGTTGAAAGAATTTGATAGTGAGCACAAAAAAGAAATAAAGGTATTCAACAAGGTTGATACAGTCAGTGATAAAAGTGTTATCGAATACGTGCGAAACAAATATCACGGAAGTGTAATCATTTCGGCACAGAAAGGAATAAATATTTCATCGCTAAAAAAAATGATAGAAGACTTGATTGAAGAATCTTTTGTTGAAGAAGAAATTGAACTCAGGATTGAACAGACAAAACTTGCATCGCAAATTCACGATCTTGCAGAAGTAATTTCAGTTAAATACAATCACGATACGGTTTTATTTAAGTTTAAAGCGAATAAGGAAAATTCGGAGAAGATTAAGAAGATTTTAAGAATCTATAAATGAGATCCACTAAAGTTGACCACTTAAAATAAACTGCTTACTTTTGATATGCATATTATTTTCATAAAGACATCAGCTAATTATGAATGATGAGGTTATCAAAAAATTTGTGGAAGGAATAAACCCGGTAAAGGAAAAAGTAAAACTTATGTACTTGTACGGCTCTCGTACTAGGGATGACTGGAAACCGGATTCGGATTATGATATCTTGATCGTGCTTGAAAAAAAAGATAGAAAAGTTATAAGCACTCTCTATGATAGTGTAATTGATATCTTGATTTCTACGGGCAGGTTAATATCTTTAAAAATATTTACTGAATCGGAATATAATCGTCTTAGTTCTATACCAACACCATTTATGAGCAATGTTTTAAAGGAAGGAATTTCTATTGGATTCAACAACTGAAAAGATAATTAAAAGCTATATAAATAAAGCTGAAAACAAACTATCAGTAGCTCAGAAACTCTATGATTCAAAAGATTACGAGGATTCGGTCTCACGTGCGTATTATGCAGTCTTTCATGCTTCACAAGCATTGCTGTTAACAGAAGGGGAGAAAGCAGAAACACATAAAGGAGTAGTAACATTATTCGGACTATTATTTGTAAAGACTGGTAAATTCAGTAAAGAGTTTGGTAAATATCTTTCAAATCTTAAAGATGATAGAGAGAGCGGGGATTATGAGGTTTTTTTCATTTATTGACGAAGAGACAGCAAAAGCTGCTTTAGATGAAGCTGATAAATTTCTTACAGAAACAAAATCTTATTTAGGGAAAATAGGAATATCAGTAGTTTGATTTTCAATTGGTCTTTTCTTTGTTATCGAAGTTACTTCAGTGTAATACAACCACGATACAGTTTTGTCTAGGTTCAGAGCGAATAAAGAAAATTCAGAGAAGATAAAAAAGCTGGTAAATCGGTTGAAATAATATTATCATTTTGTCACGAGCTAAATAAAAATTTTTTATTTTCTCAACTCATTTCTTGTCTTCAACCACTCTAATAGTTAAGTTTAAATAGGATAATTATTTATTACCAGAAGAATTCAGTGGGTTGAAAATTTCTACGATAATAAAAATTAATAAGCAGGGTAGACTTAGAGTAGATAAATCTTGGGCATACGCCGATAAGTCCAATCATGATACATCTTATCTAACGCATAATTTCTATTCTTATCCAGCCAAATTCATTCCGCAAGTTGCAGCGAGGTTGATTTTAGAAAATAGCAAAACCGATGACATAGTAATTGACCCATTTATGGGAAGTGGAACAACAATTGTGGAAGCGTTACTCAACAAAAGAGTTGGAATTGGTTGCGACATTAATTTTGTAGCGTACCTTGTTACTAAAACTAAGACAACTCCAATTAACACAAAATTACTAGACAAAGAAATTCTGCGAATCCAATTGGATTTGGAAAATAGAATGAATGGAAAGTATAACTACTATCTTTCACATTCACACCGATTTGTTCCCGAGCATGAACGTATTGAATACTGGTTTAGAAAAAAACAGAAAGAAAAACTTGCAATTATTTTTGCTAGAATTCACCAAGTTAAAAACATCAAAGTAAGAAATTTGTTTTTTGTTGCCTTTGCACAAATCCTGAAGATCTGCTCAATCTGGTTACAATCAAGTGTAAAACCACAGAGAGATTTTACGAAATCAGATTTTGACCCATTGACAATGTTTTTATCGAGAGTGAAAATAATGTCAAAGCGGAACAAAGAGTTTTTCGAAAAGCTGGATCCTGAAATTCACAAACGAATTAATGATTTTAGAAAAGTGAGCCGCAATGATGCAAGACAAATTCCTTGTTCAAATAATACGGCATCACTAATAGTTACCAGCCCACCCTATGTTACATCCTACGAGTATGCAGACCTGCATCAGTTACCTTCATTATGGTTTAGTAAGATGAAAGACATAAATACATTCAGAAAAAATTTTATCGGCAGCGTTTTCAAGATAGAAACCAAACAAGTTAAAATTCACAGTAGCACTGGCGAAAAAATAATTGAAAAATTAGGTGGTAAGAAAAAAGCAAAGGAGATTCGAAAATATTATTATGAAATGTTTGATTGTTTCAAGGAAATGAAAAGGGTGTTGAAGAAAAATGGTAAAGCCTGCATTGTAATTGGCGATACTCATTACCGGAACATTGATATTCTTAATCACACGGTTTTTATAGAGCAAATGACATCAATGGGTTTTGAAATTGAAAATGTAATTATGAGAAAAGTGACTTCAAAAATGCTTCCGACTTATCGAGATCCAAAAAATGGAAGGTTTGCGAAGACTACAAGCAAGAATATTAAACTAGTTCATCCGAAAGAATACATTATTATCGCAAAGAAAAAATAATATGATATATACATTTGAAGATTTCCTAAAAGACGACAATTGGACGAACTTGAATACTCATTATTTGGGGTTTAATAAGTCGTTAGAAGAAAACATTTCAAAGAATATAAATGTTCATCAACGAGAAATAATTCGTGAAAAACTGAAAAGTAAAATTAAAAGTGCAAAACCAGAATTGATTTCAGAATTGAAAAACGAACTGCTTTCGGGCAATGTTGTTGCAGTTGATGGCACTTGTGCTGACTACGATTTGCTCACGGTTGGATTTCAAGCTAGGATTGGTGTTATAGCAGTAAACTACAAAAACAAAAAAACAGAGCACACACTGTACATTTCGGAGCCGTTCATTCCATACGAGAAAGAGAATTACGAAGAGATAATGCAGTATGCAATTAGAAAGAAAAAAGGAAAAGTTGGAATTAGCAGTTTGCATGTAACAGCAGTAATGCTTTACAAGGAAAGAGAGATTGTATTGGACAGGCCGGAGAAATACAAGATGATTCAAGGAGATATTTTCCCATACGAATTAAAAACCGGACAAGGAAGATTACGTGGATTGAACGCCTGCTTAAAGTTGGGGAGAAAAATTCTCAATACCGAAAATGTCATTGCTACTCAAACAACATCAAGCGACCCCGCATATCGTTTAATAGGGAATGCTTTAGAACCCGGAGAGTATATTGAGATTCACGACTATTATGAGGAGTTGAATTCCTTTTTGCTTGGAGACGGTGATGATTTTTCAATTCCTGCAAGATTTAATCCATCAGACAAAGAAGCATTTGAATTTTTTATTAACGATGCAAAAAATAAATTTTCAGTTGGCATCTTTAAAGGTATACAAAGCAATAGACCATATGTTTTTTTTGCACCGAAAAGTAATTTAGAAATAATGGTGAATTTACTTTTTGCGGATAGTAGCTTTCAACCAATGAGAGGATTCCCCCTACTTTTAGACTATGCTGATACAATCTGTTCACGGCTTTTATCAGGAACAGATTTCAAAAAGCAAGTTGAAGCTAAACTTGCACGGAAGAAAATATTAGAATTTGAGATAAACGAAAAATCAACTAGAAGAAGATAACAAAATGGAAAATTTAATAGGCTTTGTCCACTTTGACAAACCGAATATCAAGAGCAATCGTGTTGAAGGCTTAGTATTGAAAGAAAAATCTTCAAGACTACTCCGAAATAAATTTATCAAGATAATCAACTCATTTAAAGAAGATGGTGGAAGTCCAAAACAATTCATTGGAAGAATTTTGGAAGGACCATTTTTTATTCCCGAGGAAGTCTCAAGAGAATCAGCACTTGCGCAGGTTTCAATTTTACGAGGTGATGAGTTTCCCATTCCACCAAACTTTTATGCGACAATTGTTATCGAAATTATTGGTGAATTGTTTGGTTCATCAATTTACAGCACAAGCAGTCGACCAAGCCCTCAATCAAAAATTGTTGAGTTAGGTGAGGATGAGTTAAATGAGATATTAGGATTGAAGCAAGGAAATTTTTTAATTGGTAATCTTGAAGGTTATCCTAATGTCCACATCAAATTTGATTCAACAAAAATATCAGTGATACCAAGAAATGTTGGAATATTTGGAACAGTTGGGTCTGGAAAAACAAATACAGCACAAGTACTTATAGAAGAATTAGCAGAGAGAGAAACAACACCAAGAGAAAAGTGGGCAGTGATAGTTCTTGATGTAGAAGGCGAATACACAGAAATGAATAAGCCGGAAAAGATTGAGGATAAACATTTACGAAAACTTAAAGATATTTTTGGAATGGTACCTAAAGGTTTAGATGACTTTCAAGTATTGAAACTTTGCTATCATGAATCAACGATTGATACAGCAGAAGAAATTACTATCAACATTGACCAAATTGATGAATACATGCTTGGTGAAATTCTTCAGACAACTGAACCACAATCAGCAGCACTGTTTACAATCATAGACCGGTTGAAAAAATATCCTAAGATAGAAGAATCCGACCCTGATGCAATAATTCCAAAGACTAAGAAAAAATCAGGTTACACATTGCAAGACATTATTGAGGAAATCGATAACCATTTAAAAAAACAAAGAACGAAGAAAAAAGACAACGATGCAGAAGAAGACAAAGGCGAGGAAATTTTAGTGCGAGCACAATCATTAAGCCCATTGAAAAGAAAATTACTTGAGTTGGTTAGAACAAAAGCATTTGATGTAAAGACAGCATCACCGATTGATCCAAGCAAATACCTCGTCCCCGGTCGAGTAACAGTTTTTGATTTGAGTTACACAGGGGACTATGAAAAGAATTTATTGATTGCTCAGTTACTTGAAAGAGTTTTCAAAGCTAAGAGAGACGATTCTACATTACCAAAGACGATGATAATGATTGAGGAAGCACACACATTTGTAAGCAGAGAAAACAAAGACAGAATGATGCAAACGATTCGGAAGTTGAAAGAAATTGCAAGACGAGGAAGAAAGCGCTGGTTGAGTTTATGTTTCATTTCACAGCAGCCGGCACATTTACCAAGCGAAATATTTGAGTTAGCGAACACACGAATAGTTCACAACATCAGAAGTAAAAACAATTTGGAAGTTCTTAAACTATCCTCAGGTGATGTTACAGAGGAGATGTGGGATTCAGTTCCAGCATTGAATCCTGGACAAGCCATTATCAATAGTCCTCAATTCAAAAACTCTCTGGTTGTGGAAGTTCGGCATTGCAGAAGCAAACGAATCAAACAAGAGTAATCGAGTACAACTATGTTAGATGCAAAAATCGTAAAAGAAAGTTTTGACCCAAAACTGATAACTGCCCTCTTTAAAAATTTTTCCAATCAATATATAGCACTGTTTGAGTTAATTGATAATGCCGTTGATGACCGCCAGCAAAATGAGAAACTCATTATTTCAATTGATTATGATCCAGATGATGAAAAGCTTTTCATCAAGAACTTTAACGGAAAAGGAATGAGCATTGAGGATCTTGAAAAGTTTTTTACTTGGGGTCACAGCGAAAAGACAACAGGAAGAATTGGAAGATATGGGCAAGGAGGAAAAGCAGCCTTGGGATATTTAGCAAAGAGTTTCAACATTAAAAGTCATTCAAAAAATAAAATTTCAGGTTTTCTTGTTAAAGTGAAAGATTGGGAAAACAGACAGACAGGGTTTACAGATGGATTTCAAGTTGTTCCGTATCAATCGCAACGTGATGAAGGTGATGTGTCTTTTGAAATTTTCAATCTCAAAAAGGAATTCAGAGTTGAAACGATTATCGAGAGGATCAAAAAAACTTACCGTCCTCTTATCACTCAAAAAAAGGTTGAATTCTTGGTTGAGAATATGCCAGTAAAGTGTTTGCCTATTGCATACGACAAGAATACTTACAAAACTTTTAATACTGATTTCACTTACAACGGTAGAAATTTTGTCTTGAATGGCGAATTTGGAATTGTTGATGACCCAAAATCGGAACGAGGTGGTTTTAAAATTTTTCAATACGGCAGAAATGTTGCTGACAAAGAATATTTTGGTCACACCGACCCAAGTAAGCGTTGGAATGTTGAACGTCTTTACGGTGAACTTTACATTGAATTTGATTTACCACTCTCAATGAATAAGACCGAGATTGATAAAGATTCCGAGTTGTGGAGATTGATTGAACGGACAATGAACAAACAGATTGCCGAAATTATAAAAGAAGCTGTTGATTATAAGACACCAACTAGGAATGAATCCAAAGCAGTTGATTCAATAAACAAGAAACTTAAAAAATCAGATGATAAAAAAGATATTAAAATTGAATTAACGAACTATGGATCAAGATTACTTTTCAAAATTGAAAAAGGGAAAAATGGAGAAAATATTATTAAAATTAACCGTGACCATAAAGCATATAAATTGTGGAGTTCGACAGAATTAGGAAAAAAATATTATACAATTATAATTTATGCGTTAACTGAAACGACCAAAAATATGACAAATAAAGAGGCCGCTAAATTTCTCAATGAATTTTCAGAACATTTTGGAAAGAAGTCCAACGATATACTTGGTTAGGAGAAAATTTGGTAATATGTACAATTACCAACTGCATAAGTTTACTCTTAATCCTTCTCTTACTCTTTTCCCTCTGATTTCTCCTGCCTAATAGTTAATTTTACATTCACAATTCATCATCATTTTTATCTACCACAGGATAACGGAAGGAAAGAATGTCTATCACACTTAATGGATCAGGATTAACAGTTGAAAAAGTAGTCCGCATCGCAAGAAATAAAGAACAAGTCGAACTCAGCAAAGATTCAATCGAAAGAATAAAAACCTGTCGTGCAATGCTTGAAGAAAAAATCCAGGCACACGAAATTATGTATGGAGTAAATACAGGCATCGGAGAATTTTCCGAAGTTGTGTTGAATGACGAACAGGTAAAAGATTTTCAGAAATATCTTATCTATAATCACGCTGCAGGAATCGGCAATCCGATGCCGATTGAATGGGTACGTGGTGCAATTACAGGAAGAATAAATGTTCATGCACACGGAAATTCAGGATGCAGACCTGAAATTACTTTAACACTTGTTGATATGCTGAACAAAGATTGTATTCCGGTTGTCTGCGAAAAAGGTTCGGTTGGAGCTTGCGGTGATCTAGCTCCGATGTCGCAAATTGCGTTACTGATGATGGGAGAAGGAGAAGCATTTTATAAAGGAGAAAGACTTCCCGGAAAAATTGCATTTGAAAAAGCCGGAATAAAAATTCCCGGACTTCAAGCAAGAGACGGACTTGCAGTCATCAATGGTTCAAATTTTTTAACAGCGATTGCTGCGATACAAATTTATGATATCAACCGATTCTTGAAACAAGCTGAAATTGCCTGTGCAATGTCACTTGAAGCTCTTCTCGCGAATATGAAACCGTACGATGTTCGTTTACATAAACTGAGAGGATTTTCTGGAGCTGTCCGAAGTTCACAATCAATTAAAAAATGTATTGAAGGAAGTGATCTTCTTTCTGGTAAATTAAAACAAAAAGTTCAGGATGCGTACTCGATGCGATCTTCTCCACAAGTAATTGGTGCAGCACACGATGCAGTTGCTTATGCCAAATCACAAATTGAAATTGAATTGAATGGCGTGGGTGATAATCCGATATTTATTCCTGAAGATAAAATCACATTGACAGGTGCAAACTTTCAGGGAACTCCTGTTTCGCTTCCAATGGATATGGTTGGTGCTGCTGTTACGATGATCTGTGTTTTGTCTGAAAGACGAATGAACAGGTTGAACAATCCTGCATTGAGTGTCGGACTTCCTGCTTTCTTAACAAAAGGTGCTGGAATGTTTTCTGGTTTGATGTTGAGTCAATACACTGCAGATATGATGATCGTTGAGCAAAGAATTCTTTCAACTCCGGCTTCGATACAGTCAATCCCTGCTGCTGCTGATCAGGAAGATTTTGTTTCGATGGGTATGAATACGGCTTTGAAGAATGAGCAGATTATTGATAATGCTTATGGTATAATGGGGATTGAATTTATGGCCGCTGCACAGGCATTGGATTTCAGAACTCATAGAACAGGAAAAGGAGTTGCAAAAGCAAAAGAAGTTATCCGCAAACACGTAGAATATCTTGATGTTGATCGTCCGCTTTATCCTGATCATAACAAGATGAAAGCACTTGTTAAGTCTTGTGAGATTCTTGAAGAAGTTGAGAAGGTTGTGGGAAGTTTAGAATAGGCAGAATAGAACGCAGATTACGCTGATTGAGCAGATTATCTCTGATCAGCGCAAATCAGTTATATCTGCGTCATCTGCGTTCTATTGTTTTAAAAGGATGTAAGAAAATGGAAATAATTTTTTTAATAATTGGATTAATTGTTGGAGGACTTGCTGCCTGGTTTATCGCTTCATCAAAATTTAAAGGTGAATCCGGCAGGGTTGAAGAACGAAGTGTAATTCTCGAACGTGAAAGATCCACACTTGAAAATAATCTTAACTCAGAGAGACAAAAAGTTCTTGAGCTCAACTCAAAATTATCAGCACTACAATCTGATTACAATAATCTTCAACAAAAACTCACTGAACAAAAAGCAGAGGTTGAAGAATTACAACAGAAGTTCACAAAAGAATTTGAAAATCTTGCTAATAAAATCTTCAAAGAAAAAGCAGATGAATTTTCCAAGCAGAGCAAAACCAATCTTTCAGAAATACTTAATCCATTAAAAGAAAAGATTAACGAATTTCAGAGTAAAGTCGAGGAAACAAACAAAGAAAGTATTGACAGATTTGCGTCGCTTCGTCAGCAGTTGACATCATTGAAAGATATGAATCAGCAGATAACTCAGGAAGCGAAAAATCTTACTGAAGCATTAAAAGGACAAAGCAAAACTCAAGGCAATTGGGGTGAGTTTATTCTCGAAAGCATTCTCGAAAAATCCGGATTGGTGAAAGGGAGGGAATACGTTGTCCAGGAAAGTTTGACTTCAGAATCAGGAAAAAGATTTCAACCAGATGTGATAATAAAACTGCCTGAGAATAAAAGTATAGTTGTGGATTCAAAAGTTTCTTTGATTGGTTATGAAAAATATATTTCTGAAGAAGATGAACACCAAAAGCAGCTTGGTTTGAGAGAGCATATAAATTCTATCCGATCACACATAAAAAGTTTAAACTCAAAAAATTATCAGAATCTTTATCAACTCGAAAGTCTGGATTTTGTTCTAATGTTTATGCCGATTGAACCGGCATTTGCACTCGCTGTTCAGAACGATCAGGCAATTTTCAACGATGCTTTTGAAATGAATATTGTGATTGTGAGTCCTTCAACTCTACTTGCAACATTGAGAACAATCTCAAGTATTTGGAGACAAGAAAACCAAAACAAAAATGCGTTAGAAATTGCAAGGCAAAGTGGAGATATGCTTGATAAGTTTACAGCATTTGTCGAAGACTTGCTTACAGTCGGTAAAGGATTAATTTCAGTTAAAGATAATTACGATAAAGCAATGAATAAATTAACCGATGGACGAGGAAATTTGATTAGTCGTGCAGAAAAAATAAAAGAACTTGGAGCCAAAACTTCCAAGTCACTTCCGCCTGCAATTTTAAATCGTGCGAAAGAAGATTCAGAAGAATAAATTAATAGTCATCCTGAACCTGCCCGACGGCAGTCAGGCTTGTTTCAGGATCAAGAATCCGAAATAAATTCGGAATGGCATTTATAAATTAAAAAGGAGGCGTTATGAAAAAAATTATTTTACCTTCAATACTCGCTGCAGTTGTTGTTTTCATCTGGATGTTCATCTCATGGGCAGTACTTCCGTGGCATTATTCTGATATGAAGAATATTACCGATCAAGCATTGCTCGAACATATAAAATCTTCACTCACAGAACCAGGAATTTATCTTTATCCCGGCGAACCTGCAGAAGAAACAGATGCGGGAATGCAAAAATGGTTTGAGCAATATAAAGCTGGTCCACTAATTCATTTTATGGTTTACAATCCGCAAGGTTCTGAATGGAATATGGCAATGCCAATGATCAACAGCTTTCTGATTAATTTTATTTCTGCATTCATCGCAGCAACATTGTTGATGATGACACTTGCACAAAATCCTTCTTTCAGGCGAAGAGTAATTTTTGTGATGCTGCTAGGATTATTCGCAGGATTTGTAGGTCCATTTATTATGTGGAACTGGTGGAAGTTTCCATTCGGCTTTACAATAGTTGGTGTAATTGATTTGTGTG
>WBZR01000250.1_pt1 | contig 44265 bp, 40 predicted proteins | sample 5204231 | NCBI WGS metagenome assembly WBZR01 (sample SAMN12412403, study PRJNA552823) | activated sludge metagenome | isolation source: activated sludge from anammox sidestream of wastewater treatment plant... | place: USA: Virginia | collected 2017-08 | reverse complement strand
ACTCCGTCAGCGCGCGGCGAACAGCTTGCGCTCCTGCTCGATCAGCGTCTTGAACGACGGCCGCGCGTGAATGCGATCGACGTATGCCGCCATTCGCGGGTACTTCGTGGCATCGAGGCGCTCGCCGAAATCAGGCGGTTGCGGCGAGATACTCCGGACGGATGGAAGAAGTCTCCTGAAACTCATGCTCAGGAAGATTTTGTGAAAAGCTGGCGGCGATTCATAACTCAAGAACAGCCACAGGGAGAAGCAGGAGATTTTGTAAAAGCCGCGCGGATGTGAGTAGCATCTGAACGCAGTCTCAGCAATGAGCTGATGGTTGGCGCGCAAAGCAAAACGGGCAGCCTGAAGACTGCCCGTTTTTATTGATCATAAATTGATGGGCCGTGTAGGGCTCGAACCTACGACCCGTTGATTAAGAGTCAACTGCTCTACCAACTGAGCTAACGGCCCTCACTTTGAAAGTTGGTGATTGAGAGTGGGTCAATCAGCGGGGCGTATTCTTGACGATGCAAAAATTATTGTCAAGATGGCTGCCAAAGGCCGCGTGATCTAACTGCAGTAAAGCTATTTTGCTCTGAGATTGAGTCGCAAGATAGCCGGCGCTACGACATCGCGCGCGACATAAGGTCCAATCTGTCTCCAATTTGCTGCAGCAGGTTGGCGAGATTCATGCCCATGCCGGTAAGATAAATAAGAACTATTGTGCCAATCAAAACCAGCAAGAGAGAGTATTCGACCATATCCTGGCCGCAATCTTCGGTGAGGAATTGTTTCAGTTTGTTGATCATTTTGTTTGCTCGTTTTCTTTTGCTTTCTGTACGCGCGATATTTTTGATCAAACACCAGCAAAACGTTTGCACAGGTACGCCGTTTGGGACAACGATATCATGGCTGCTTTCTATAGACTTGTTGAAGGCAATAGAGAGCAAGGACAAACGGAGCGCGCGAATATTTAACTCGGATTAAGGGGTCGGCAGGATCAGGGCGACCGGAGGAGGCAACAACAAACAAAGAACGACGGCGCCATGATTGTTCGAAAGGCTGCGACCTGCGTAAACGGCAAACAGGGAATCGGCGCAGGTTACGAGCCGAAAAGCGGGGAAATACTAGCAGGTTTATTTGTTTTTGAACATCTCTGTGCGCAGTTCCTGTTCACGGATCATGGCGTTTCGCAGAAGCGTCTCATTCTGGGCAATTGTTCTTTCAGCTCTCGCCAACTCTTCACGCAGTGTACGAACTTCGGCTTGAAGTTCCGCGATATAGCTGAGCGCCCGGCGCAATCTTTGCTCATGCGCCAATTCGAAGAGCGAGACATTGTTGTGCGCTATGTCGAGGCGCTTCTCGACTGGTTCCGCTTCGATCAGGGCTTGATTTACAAGTTGAATCGCTGCACTCATCGTTATTGTTCTCCTGTTTGCCTTTTTCTGGCTTTCTCTTTTAGTTATTGATTGGGTCTCGTTGAGTTCACTCAATAGGCTGGCAGTGAAGTTGGCGAACTGGCTTAGCTCAACGTCATTGGTACTGCACAGGGGCTGGCCATTTCCCTTGCAAGCGAATCATTCTGTTCCACAAGGTCAATGACGCAGCTTTAGAGTGATTCGACCCGGTTCAGGTTGCCCGCGCATCTGTCTATGCGTTTGCCCGGGCGCTCAACCGCCAACCACTCATCCCCAGTATCTGGCGATGAGTGACGAACCAAGGATGAAAGCGTGATTACAAATAACCTGAACGATCAACAAAAAACGATGAACCGTTAGGGGTAATCAGATCAGTATTGCCGAATACAGGGGCGGCGAGGAGATCTCCAGCGATCAATTCACAGGGCCACAGGGTGTCGTTCTATTCGACGTTTTGAATTTGAAGGCCCTTGGGCTTATGGGGGAAGCAAAGCAAGAGCCGACGGATAAATCCTATTGCTGGATCGGAAACATCTGTTAAGGCGGGGCAATCTTCTAACGGGCCGCATAATATCATAGCCGCTTCATCACACGAAGAAATTTTTGCTGGTGTCAATAAATTTTGGCTCTTTGGGTATTAGCGCGAACCACTACAAAATGTAGTGGCACGGTAATATGAAGGGACGCCTCGCTGCCTATAATCTTGAATAGCAAGATTATCAACAGCAAGGAGGCGTCCTTTCATATTACCTATAGCCGATGCGAATGGGAGATATACTTGCGAGCCGTTGATCGTCGCCGGGTCGGTGGTCATATTATAGAAATTGGTCTGGATGATAACCGGCGAGTAATCAATCCTGAGATAATAAAAAGTAACTCCACTGCAATCCTGACTGATCGAAGTCAACCGGTTGTTCTGGTAATTGAAATCAATGCGGCGTCCGGCGGTGTTAATCAGGTACTGGATGACTACCGCTCCGTTCGACATCGGAATTCATCGCTTCTGCGAAGAGGATCGCACTGAAGGCTTCCCCTGTTTGGAGGACCGCGCCGATTTCCCAGTCGCGCTGCGCTGGGAGGGGCGATGCAGGATCACGGTTTCGGTGGGGGAGATCAGGTCATAACCGATGCCGCGCCACTCAATGCGGGTCGTCCGAGCCGTGGCGATGACATTGTAAAGATAAATCAGCGAGACAACCGGCCCAAGCAGCGCATAAGCCCACCACAGTCTTTGCAAGCTTTCTCGCCCGTCCGCCAGCAACCGCGCAACCACGCCGGCGCGCATGACGCCGGTGATTGCGCCGAGCGCAAAGACGCCCGCGAGCATGGCTCCCGGAAGGTAATTCGGAGTTTTGGTCAGCAGGGAAGTGAACAGCCAGACAAGCCCGCCCCAGAAGGCGAGGTTGTAAAGACTGTGGCTAACGCAGGCCAGTTTCCAGACGCGTGGCGAGTAGATCCGGGTGATGCGCATCTGCCGCGTCGTGAATTCGAGCAGGCTTTTGAAAGTCGCTTCCGGGTGCGACGCGACCAGGCATTGCGGCACGAATTTTATGCGCTGCCCGTGTTCGCGGATCGCCGAAGTTAGAACGTAATCGTCGCTCGCCGCTCCCTGCCATCGCCGTTTGACGCCGATCCTTTCGAAATTTTCGCGGCGGATGGCCATCGAGCCGCCCCAGGCAAAACCGGAACGTTCGCCAAACAACGCCAGCGCGCTCGCGTTCCAGATCGAGAGCAGAATCGAAGCGAAACTTCGCGCAGGGTTTCGCTTGTCGGTTGAAGGCACATACCAGCGATATCCGGTTGTCGCTCCGATCCGTTTATCGCCCAGAGGCGCGACCAGATCGGCGAGCCAGTTGCGGGCCGGACGCGCGTCGGAATCGGCGAAGACCAGCGCTTCGACGCGGTGGTCTATCGAACTCAGGGTGTCAATCGCCACGCACAGGTTGTGAACTTTCTGTCCCTGGTTTTTGGATTCGCCGGCTACGACCATCCAGGTCGAAGGGGTCAGGCGGCGGCTTTGTTTGAGTATACGGGACAGGGCGCCGTGCGCCGGATCGTTTTCGCTTTCGGTGACGAACACAACTTCGTAATCGCGGTAATTCTGCGTCAGGATCGCGCGGATGTTGTCTTCAAAATCGTGTTCGACGCCTCGGCAGGGGACGATGACAACGGCTTTGGGCTGGTAACGGGTCTGGCGCGGCGGGTGCGGGCGCAAGGCGTAACGTGTGAAACGCAACGTCGCAATCAGCGCGAGAAAACTCTGTACGAGCAGAAGAAAGCCAAGAGTAGAGAAGAAAGTATCCATAGCCGCCAGCGCAATCCTTACCGAGTCCAAATCTCAAATCCCAAATTCTCTTGCAGGTGAAATGTTTGAAACGGGGATGGGGGCGCCATTGTCCTCAAATTGGCCGGGAATTTCCAGATAATAATCTCTGTCTGTCATCTCGCTCCCGGTTTTTTTTGAATGCGCCCCTCATTGCGCGCTCGCCGCTTTGCTCGACTGTGTTTCGGCGACTCTTTGTTCAATCACCTCGACTATGCGAGAAGGAGGTTCGTCCGCCAGCGCCAGCCGCTTCGCTTCGATAACGAGCGCGGCCATCGCAGAGGCCTGATCACGGAAACGCGAATCGCGGGCGATCAGGTCTTCGATGACACGGCGTTCACGTTCGGCGCGCGGCACGTGCTCGCTCAACCCCGCCGCGACTGCGTATTCAATCGGCACGGTCTGGTTCCTCATCATTACCAGCAGCGGATTGAATTCGCTTTTGATCTCTTCGCGCAGCCGATTGATTTCCAGCAGCGATGATTTGAATCCCAGATGGCCGCGCAGCGTGAATTCGATGACCGGAGCCTCGGCGCCGTCCTCATCGGGATTGTGCGGTGTGGTCTCGCGGCGTAGTTGGGCGAAGAGGTTTTCGTGTAATTCCTCAGGCGTCGCGTAACCACTTACGTCGAAACCGAGCCGCAAGACCGGGCGCTGGTGATAATCGCGCACCAGTTGAGCGGTGTGCTTGCCATCAGCGACTTCGACCAGATAGGCGCCGCGAATGTTTGCGTACTCGTCAACGCTGCACGCTTCGAGCGAGCCAGGGTTATAAACCCATCCGTCAATCTCGAAATTTTTGTGGGTGTGGCCGAGCGCCAGATAATCAACGTAGGACCTGAGTTTGTTGATCTCCGCTACGGGCAAGGCGGGGATCGGGCGGTTGAGTTGTCCTTCGACGTCGGTGTGCAGCATCATCACGTTGAAAAGCTGCGGGCTGTGATGTTCGCGCAGTTGATCAATCAACAGCGGGAGCGATTGGGTGATATTTGATCCGTACCAGATTGAACCGAAGATGCGGACGCCATCAATGTCAATGAATGATCCTGTGCGTTCTTCATCGTCCCAGGGCGCGAGCCTGACTCCATTCTGGTCCTGAAGCGGTTCGAGCAGTTTGATATATCCCCACCGCGAAAGGCTGCGCAGCCAACTGAATTTGCTCTCCGATTCGTGGCAATCGTGATTGCCCTCGATTGCGACGACCGGGATTTTGGCTTCGCGCAGTTTGCTCAGACAATACATCGCCTGATTCATCGCCTGCGGTTCGACTTTGCGCGCGTCGAAGAAATCGCCCGCGATCAGCACGAACGAAACCTGCTCGGCCAGCGCATAACGCTCGATGCAATCGCGCCAGGCGTAGAAGAAATCACGCGCGCGGTCTTCCGAACGGTAGCGGCGAATTCCCAAATGAATGTCTGCGATGTGGAGAAATTTGGCCATCGAATCTTTCGGGGTTACTGGTATCTTCCGGGAATTGAGTGCGCCTGACGCCGCAGGCGCGAGGGAGTATAGCATGGACAAGAGTTTCGACAGCGCGATGATTCAGACCAAAAACAGCAATAGGCTGTCAGAAACCAGAAAAGGTCGCTGACAGCCTAAAGTTGCTGGGGTGAGGACCCGATTCGCACTATCGTGCAGGAGAAATTTTTGAGCCCTCGGACTTCGAGTGGGAGAAGTCCTGGTAGCGGGAGAAGACGATGATTAAGTTGCGGTCGTTCGTTGTGAGGGCTCAGCGCCACTTTCCGGCCAGACTGGGTGTACTGCCTTCGCAGTGGCAAGCGTGGCTTGGGAACCACGCCGTTCAAACTCTTTTGCAAATCGCGCTCGACTCTGAAGCCTGTGAAGGCCGGCTCGCAAGTCACATCACCCAGTTGTGCCCCGTTCTCTGAACGATGTGACCCGCGAACCGAAGCTGTAATCACCAGCTAAATCCGACCCCCGTATCCTTACTTTAACCGGCGATTACAAACACGCGAGGAGCCGCGCTCCTTTAACTCGATCAAAATCAAATCAACTGAAAGTCTGTGGTTACTCGACTCGATTGAGAGATGGAATTTTTTGTTCAGAGTCTCGATTCGCAGGTTACGCAATTCAGTGTGCCCCGTTCTCTAAACCACGTAACCCGCGAATCGAAGTTGTAATTGCCGACTAAAATCCGACCCCCGTGTCTTTTCCAGCAGGCAATTACAAATCTGTCGCGGCAGAGTCTTGCTCACCGCTCATTCCTGAAATTTCCGATCCGCAAGTTACGTCGCCCGATGTGCCCCGTAATTCCCGAGCGGCATAACTTGCGGATCGCTTCATGCGGTTACCGGCCCAAATCCGACCCCCGTGTTTTCTTCAGGCCGGCAACCGCAAGCTCAAGAGGAGTATTGCTCCGAAATCCAAAGACCAAATTTCAAACTCTTCAAAATCGCGCTCGACTCTGAGGCCCGTGAAGGCCGGTTCGCAGATCGCATCGCCCAGTGTGCCCCGTTCTCCAGGCGATGTGATCCGCGAACCGAAGCTGTAATCACCGATTAAATCCGACCCCCGTCCTTACTTTAACCAGCGATTACATTCTCGTGAGGAGCCGCGCTCCTTCAACTCGATAAATCCTGGGGAGAACCGCAGCCGCGCATCAGAGTTGCAAGCAAGGGTGAGGGTAATGCTTATCTCCCGTGCTGCTTGACTCGATTCTCCCTCTTCAAAAACCGTTTGGAACCTTTCGTTTCCGGCTCCCGTCTCGTTGCGCCATACCCTAGAGCAATGAATGTGCCAATGTGCGCGAGCGCTGGTTTTTATTTTCTAAGTGCGCTAATAACTGGGCTTATTGTTTCAAGCTCAGTCGCGAGACGGATTGAGCCGCGTTGCCGGGGCTTAGCATTGTCTATGATTGTGGACACGCGGTAATTGCCATGTCCACGATTGATGACAACAAATGGTGACAGTTTGCGCTTGCGTCCCCGATTGATAGTTAAGATTGATAGCTAAAATGATTGCGCGCTGGCTTCGGTTTGAGGCAATGATGATAGCTGGAATATGATGTAGCCTCGTTTTTCCGAGGGTTCGATCCATTACTCAGAGATAACAGATGCAAACAAAAGTGACGAAGGGGATTTCAATAAGTCATAGTTTCGATGTTCGCAGGACAAAGCTTGATAACGGTTTGATAGTCGTGTCGGAGAAAGTGCCGTATGTGCGCTCGGTCAGCTTCGGCGTTTTTCTGCACAGCGGTTCGCGGCACGAAACCATTGAACAACATGGACTGACGCATTTCATAGAGCACGCGCTGTTCAAAGGCACGCGCAAACGTTCGACGGCGCAGATTGCCGCCGAGACGGATGCGCTCGGCGGCAATCTGGACGCGTTCACAGGGCGCGAAATCGTCGGCTTCTACGACAAAGTCCTGGATGAACACCTGCCGCGCGCTTTCGATCTGATCGCTGACCTGGTTACGTCTCCCGCCTTCGATCCGGTTGAACTCGACAAGGAGCGCAACGTCATACTCGAAGAAATCAAGATGGTCGAAGACACGCCCGACGACATCATCTTCGATATCTTCTGCGAAAACTTCTACCCGGAGCACGCGCTGGGCCGCCCGATACTCGGCACTGAAGATTCGCTCGCGACATTCAAACGCGATGAGATTCAGACCTGGTACGACGAAATCTACAGGCCGGATAATTTCGTCTTCGCCGCAGCGGGCAATCTGGATCACGATGAAGTGATCGCGCTGGCGAATGAATACTTCGGTCAACTGAAACCGCGCGGCTCGCAGTTGATCTCTCCGCCGCCAAAAAACGCCGCGCCGATAACGCTGCGCCACAAGGCGGAGCTTGAACAATCGCACCTGGTCATCGGCGCGCCGTGCCCGTCGCTGGTCAGCGAGGATCGCTATGCGGCGAACATCCTGAGCGCGATTCTGGGCGGCGGGATGAGTTCACGGCTCTTCCAGGCGGTCCGTGAAGACAAGGGATTGGTATACACGGTCTTTTCCTCGGTCACGCCTTTTAAAGATTGCGGTTATCTGAACATTTACGCCGCGACTTCGATTGATCAACTCGGCGAAACGATTGACGCCGTGATGGAAGAGTTGCGGCGGATCAAGGCGGAGCTTGTCAGCGAAGAGGAGTTGCGACGGAACAAAGATCAGTTGAAGGCCTCGCTGATGCTGAGCCTTGAATCAACCTCCTCGCGGATGAGCGCGCTTGCGCAACAGGAGATGATCTTCGGGCGATTCATCTCGCCGGATGAGATCATCGAGAGAGTGGACGACGTGACGGCTGAGGATGTCGAACGCCTGGCGAACGAGATATTTCAAGAGGAAGCGATAGCCGCGACAGTGCTCGGCGATCTGGCTGGCGATTCCGGTAAATTCAAGCTCGATCGTTCGCGTTTGCAATGCGGATAAATCATGCGCGAAGAACTTCTCAAACATTTGTGGACGTTGACCCGGCTGCGATACCGGTTGATCTGGGCGCAGGCTCGCACCAGCAATGGACGCGCCCTGTTCCTCCTTTCTCTTTATTTGCTCGGAGGCTCGGTTGCGCTGCTGATCGCTTTCAGCGGGCTGGGCGTCGCGATGGTGGACAGCGAACTCGATCAGAGCGGGCGCGTGGCGCAATGGACGCTCGTCCTGCTTTTCATCAACGGAATAGGCTTGAGCCTGATGTTCGGCCTGGGGACTCAGGCGGCTTTTTCGGAAGAGTCGCTGCGGCGCTATCCGTTGATGGCGAAGGAGCGGTTCATCATCAGACAACTGATCGGATTGCTGGATCCCATCTGGGCGTTTATGACGTTCGGGGCGCTGGGATTGGCGATTGGATTTTGGTGGTTCGGTAAAGGATCAATCGTCCTGGGTTTGCCGGCGGCGGCGCTGTTCATCGCGTCCAGCTATCTTGCCACGGTGATTCTGCTTTCGATCATCGGCCACGTCATGAGTTCGCGGTCGGCCTCGGCGGCCATGGGATTGATCGTGCTGTTGCTCGCCACATTTGGCCCGCTGGCGGTGTCGCTGCTCGCCGTTTCGGGGGGCGACAGATTGTGGAGGCTGGTCGAGCAGGTTTTGCGATTTACGCCTCCCGGCGCAGCGGTGATGATGATGATGGGAGATGGTTTTCTGGCTGTGTTTGGCGGCTTCGCGCTGCTGGTCGGCTGGGTTGCGGCGCTGGGCTGGATGTTGAAAAAACTCGAAAGCCTGCCGCCCGCGATCGAGAAGAGGATTTCAGGCGGAATAACCTGGGATGATTTTTACGATCAGATCGCCGGGTTGTTTGGCCGCAGATACGCGCCCTTCGTGAGCAAGTCGTTGCGTTACCATTTGCGTTGCAATCTGGTTCGGTTCAGCCTGATCACTTCGCCGATGCTGGTGCTGCTCGGCAAATTCCTGATACCGGGACGCACCGCGAATGGACAGATCATCGTCACCTTCGGGTTGTTCTTCATCACCAGCAGCGCGATCAGCGTCTCGATGATGCTCAATCTGTTCGGTTACGACGGCGCGGGCATTCGGCGTTACGCCGTGTTGCCCACTACGTTCGCGACGGCGTTGCGAGCCGGAAGCCTGGCCTCTCTGATGTTGCGCGCGGTCGTGATGCTGGCGGCGGTCGCGCTCTGGATGGTGTTGGCGCGGACGCGGTTCGATTACAGGATGCTTCTGATGATCCTGGGCATTGTCGGGGCCAGCCTTTTCCTGTTCAATGCGCTGGGATTGTGGACGAGCGTGCTGTCTCCGAAGAGCGCCAATTTCGACGCGATGTGGAACAACCGGCTTTCGTTCGGCGCGAACATGGTGATGTTGTGCGGAGTGGTCGCTCCGTACGTGATCGCGGTGTCGCTTTCCGAAAGGCTCGATCCTTCCGTGCTGTTGCGCTTCTGGTGGGTAGCGATGATGATGATGTTTTTGAGCGTCGGATTTTATCTCCTTTCGATGAAGATGATCGAACCGGTTGTAAACTGGCGCCGGGAAAAAATGATCAATCTGATCGCCGGGGCGAAAGATAGATGACAGCGCCGCGCAAAATAATTATGGACTCTACAATTGAAACCTATTCGATAGATTCCGGCCAGTCAGCGACGGGCGCCGCCCCGCAGCCTGTCGCGATCAGCATCGAAAATCTGACGAAGCGTTATGGCGAAACGCTGGCCGTTGATCAACTCTCGCTCAGCGTGCCGGCTGGCCGTCTGTTCGGCTTTCTCGGCCCGAACGGCGCGGGCAAGAGCACGACCATCGGCTGCCTGACCGGACTGATTGATCCGACATCGGGCGTGATCAATTTGCTCGGCGAGCAATTCACGGCGGATTCGGTCGAGTTGAAGCAGCGCATCGGCGTGATGCCCGAAGGCTTGGCTCTCTTCGACCATCTCTACGCGCACGAGTTTCTGGCCTTCAGCGCGCGAATGTACCAGCTTGACGAACAGACCGTCAGGCAGCGCGTCGAAGAATTGCTGACCGTGCTCGACCTGACCTCGACTCATCGCAAACGCCTGGCCGAGTTCAGCACCGGGATGCGGAAAAAGATCGCGTTCGCCGCCGCGATCATTCATCGCCCTGAGATTCTTTTTCTCGACGAACCGTTCGAAAGCATTGACCCGGCGGGCGTGGCGATGCTCAAAGACTGGCTGCGCCGCTTCGTCGCCGGAGGCCGCACGGTTTTTATGACCACGCACGTGCTCGAAACGGTCGAGCGTTTGTGCGACGACGTGGCGATCATCAAATCGGGCCGCGTCGCCTGGCGAGGCGATGTCGGACTCCTGGCCAACGGCGGGAAACTGGAATGCGACGGACGGCAGTTCAACACGCTCGAAGCGTTGTTTCTGCATCTGGTCGGCGAAAAATACGGAAGGCTTGACTGGCTGTGAGCGAACCTGGCGCGTCATTCGACGTATAGATTTCACGAAAGAATTCCATCCGGGAGGAAATTTCAATGTATTGTCCAAACTGCGCGGCCACGATTGACGGATCGAAATTCTGCCGATCCTGCGGCGCGAATGTGAGCCTGGTTCCGCAGGCGATGACCGGGCAATTACCGCAGGCTCCCGAACCCGAAGATTGGCGGGGCAGAAAGCGTCATCGTCGCGGTAAAAAGGAGCCGAGCATTGACGGCGCGGCGACCGAGTTTTTCTCAGGGATCGGATTTCTGCTGGCCGCAATCTTCGTCTGTTTTTATTTCCCTGCCGGGGTCACCTGGGGATGGACATTTTTATTTCCGGCCTTCGCTCTGATCGGCGGAGGCATCGGTCAATATTTGCGGTTAAAAGAGCAGCGTCAACAATTGTCGTTCAATCGGCCTGTCGCTTATCAACCGCCTGCGCAAGCCTCTGCGCTCTCCGCGCCCACGACATCGGAACTCGTCAAGCCGCCGAGCGTCACCGAGCAGACAACCAGACATTTGGAATCTTCCCGCCCGCGCGAATAGAAAGCGGCTGGCAGACTGCGGCCGGATGTTCGCGCGTGTATCAACGCTGGCTCGCGCGTATTTGGTTATTGAGGCCCGTTGACGCTTTCGCAATCCGTTTGCTACCATCTGCCCCGCTTTTCGACCTATTGAAAATTCGGGCACATAACTCAGCGGTAGAGTGCTGTCTTCACACGGCAGAAGTCACAGGTTCGAATCCTGTTGTGCCCATCAGGAAACGCTCAAAGGGCCATCAGAGACGCTGAATTTCTGATGGCCCTTTGAATTTTGACGCCGCTCAGGTGGTCAGTTCTGGTAAACGATCGTCCCGCCGGATGGTTTGTGACACGGAGTTTGGGTCGTTCGGTTCATTTCACTTATTGTCGCTCATGCGAATCTATTCAATGATTGAAAGGTATTGCTGATGAAAGTTGCCGACATTACCGCCGTCTTTCGCGCCGCGCCACAACTGACGGTGAACTTCGATGACGAAGACTGGAGCCGCGCGCATCGCCTGGCGATTCACCGCGACTGGAGCGGCGCCGAAGTTCCGGTTGAGCTGAAAACCGCCGCGATGGTTTTGTGGAGCGAGCAGGAAATTTTTTTCGGCTTCGAGTGCCATTACACCGAGCTGGATGTTGACGAAGAGTTTGACGTGAACGAGGAGCGGTACGCGTTGTGGGATCGCGATGTGTGCGAAGCCTTCGTGCGTTCGCCGATTGAGCCGCACGAGAAACATTACCGCGAGTTCGAGGTCGCGCCGACGGGGCAATGGTGCGATCTGATCGTTGACCGCTCTCGGATGTGGAGCGATTGGCAATGGCGAAGCGGGATGCGAACCAGGAGTGAGATCAACGAGAGCGAAAAAATCTGGCGCGTGGCGATGGCCGTTCCGTTCGACGCGTTCGGATGCCATCCTCAACCGGGCGATTTGTGGCATGCGAATCTTTTCCGCATCAGCAGATACGGAGGCGAACGCCAGTATCTGGCCTTGTCTCCGACTCTCACCGAAAAGCCGAACTATCACGCGCCTGAGCGTTTCGTCGGACTGAGATTTTCGGCTTAATTGCCCAACGCGACGCCCAAAGGTGTCTGCCTCAGTCCGTTCGGCGCATTGATGTCCGCTCCGTGCTGAGCCAGATAGCTGGCGACCGATCTGTTTTCCATCATTATTGCGAGATGCAAAGGAGTATTTCCAAAGGAATTCTTCGCATTTACTAGCGCACCTCTGGCGACCAGCAACTCGGCCACTCCCAGATCGCCGTAATAGGCTGCGTAATGAAGCGGAGTGCTTCCGTTTATATCCCTGGCGTTTACGTTTGCGCCTGAGTTAATAGCCATTTGGGCGACGTCCCGGTCGCCGCCAAGCATAATCAAAGTCATCCCTCCGTTGTGGGGAGCGTCAACCAGACCCGGATTCGCATTGAGCAATTTACTCATAACCGTCAGATCATTGGCTAAAAAAGCCTTGAACAATTCCTCCACCGGGTCGCCGGTGTACGGATCCAACTTCAACAAGCGGCCATTTGAAATCTCGATGATCGGTTGGCGGTCAGCCGTTATCTCCCATACCAGGTTGCCGTCATTGAAGAAATACATGATCTCGCCGCTTCCGTTGTTCACTTTATAAATCGTATCTCTTTCTCTTATGCGATCTCTGAAGACAACATACAGTTCTTTGTCTTTGGGTTTAGGTAAGACGAATTCCCCTATCCCAGCCACACGGATTAAATTTGCCTGCATGTTTTGCGATCGGGTCGGCACTACGATCTGGCCGTCGAAATCGAACTGCATCGAGCGAGTCGCCGCCAGGTTGGCTGCGCGCGGAGATATCACAAGATTCTGGCGTTGAAGCTTTCCCTTGCACGCGCCCGCGGCTGTCGTGATTAGAGCAAAAAGCAATCCGGCTAACAGATACCTGCTACTTTGTATGCTCATAGATCATCCCTCTCGCTCCATGATCAGAACCCGTTGCTATGGCCTTGACGTCCGAAAGACTGAACAAAAAGCGGGGATAAAACCGCCAGCCCGCCACTCTGAATAAGCGCAGGTAAAGATGGCATAGAGCGACCCCAATGAGATTGACAATGCTTATTTGGTTATCAGCCTGCATGTAGCGCCCGCAAGCAGGAGAAGCAAAGTTATGGCCGAGCCAATGAAATCACCAGGCCAGTTTCATTGTCAACCTGTTCGAAGAATAAATTCGATGCCGGCTTCGTAATGCTGCGCGAGGCGCTTCACAGGGGCAGGGTGTAAAGACGCCGCGACCATTGATCAATTGAGTGAGTGTGAGAAGACGGCCAACCGCGCGCGCTGATGGTTGCGGGCAGTGGACGCCGCCGCGCGGCATAGCCGTGTTTGGTTGTGGAAAAAAAAACGCTGGACGCGACACCCGACTACCAAAGATAACGTCCCGCCTCGATCATCGCGTCGGCGACGCCGCGCCGCGCCTGAACGGTGTTGATCGGGGTTTGAGGCGCGAGCCGTTCAAACGCCGAATAGAGTTTTTTCGGCCCGGTCAAAGTCGCGGCGAGGTTGCGCGCGCTTAACGCCACGCGGTCGGCGGCGTCGCTGGTGTAGACACGCGCTATGTCAATCGCGGCTTTGCACGATTCCTCGCCTTTGCTTGCGATCATCTTTTCGGCGCGCAGCAGCGCGCTTTCAATCGCATAAGCTTCGATGACGATGTCGGCGGCCAGCGCGACGGCTTCCTGCTCTTCGCTGATCTTGCCGCCGTAACTGTGTTCGATGGCCGCTAGCGCCAATTGGGCCGCCTCTTTCACAATCGGTAGAGTGCGGCGGACGTAATTCAACCCGTCAACGCCGATTTCGATCATCGTCCGGTCGAGGATGTCACTGATCGTCTCTTCGGGGTTCGGCAGATTGCCTTTCGCGGCTCCTTTCAGCAATCGCGTCGGGATGATCATCCGGTTGATCTCGTTCGTGCCTTCGTAAATCCGCGTGATGCGCGCGTCGCGGTAGGCGCGTTCAGCCGGATAATCTTTCGAGTAACCGTAGCCGCCGTAAACCTGAACGGTTTCGTCAACGACGTGCGCGAGAGCCTCACTCGTCCAGACTTTGATGATCGAGCATTCGACGGCGTATTGTTCGATGGCTTTCAAAGCCTGCATCGGATCATTGGCGTCAACGGTTTCGAGCGCGGCGTCAATCATCCCCAGCGTGCGCCAGACCATCGCGTCGCCGACGAAGCAGCGGATCGCCATCTCGGCCAGCTTCCGTTTGATCAATCCGAAGTCGGAGATTGCGCGTCCGAACTGATGCCGTTCTTTCGAGTAGGCGATGGCGTTGTCGAGCGCGAATTTCGCCCCGCCGATGTTGCGGCTGCCCAGTTTCAACCGGCCCAGGTTCAAAATGTTGAACGCGACGACGTGGCCTTTGCCGACTTCGCCCAGAACGTTTTCGACGGGAACTTTGCAATCTTCCAGCATCACGGCGGTCGTCGAACTGCCGTCAAGACCCAGCTTTTTCTCTTCGTGGCCCGGCGTGACGCCCTCGCCGCGTTCGACGATGAAGGCCGTGAACTTCTCGCCGTCAACTTTGGCGAAGACAATGTAGACGTCGGCGAATCCGCCGTTGGTGATCCACATCTTCTGACCGCGCAGGATGTAATGTTTGCCGTCTTCGCTGAGCGTCGCTTTTGTCTTCGCGGCCAGCGCGTCGGAGCCGGAGCCAGGCTCAGTCAAACAGTACGCCGCGATCAATTCGCCAGTGGCCAGCTTCGGCAGGTATTTCGCGCGCTGTTCCGCCGTGCCGAAATAAACGATTGGCAGCGTGCCGATGGTCGTATGCGCTCCGAGACTCGCGCCGAACGAAGGCATCACCGCAATCTGTTCGCCGACGTATGCCGAACTCACTTTATCCAGCCCCATCCCGCCGTAAGCTTCGGGAATGTCAACGCGCAGCAGATCAAGCTCTCCGGCTTTAAGCAGCAGTTCGCGCGTCACCGGCCAATCTTTGGCGTAGATCTGTTCGGAGCGCGGCAGGACTTCTTTCGCCATGAACTCTTCTGCGACGCGGGCGAACATCCGCTGCTCTTCGCTGATGTCTTCGCGGGTGAAAATTTCGTCGGCTTTGCGGGTTTCAAAGAGGAAACTTCCGCCTTTGATGATCGTGGGCATAATCGTGAATCCTTTCGGTTGAGAACCTGATGTGGCGCTACGCGTGGTGTCAGATTTGATGATGACGGCGGCAAAATAGACCCGAGAATGCGGAAAATCAAGATGCGTTGACGCTCTGGGTTCGCATCGCTTCAACCTCGCTTGACTGGCGCACGTATGCCATTCGTAGCTCAGCTTACCAACAAAACCGCCGCATCTTTTTATAATCCGCGCCTCGATGCAATAATCCGCGCAAAGAAATCGCGCGGTAGACGGAGAGAATCAAATGCAAATTGTCAGTCAGCTTTCGCTCGCTCGATTCGCGCGCGCCCGCGTGGCCGCGCTCTTCATCGCGTTCGTGTTCTTCATCATCTGTGGCGCGACGCTTGCTCAACAGAAGGCCGAACCGCAGAAAGGCAATGGAATGATTCCGGAGAAAAATAAATTGTTCGAGGGCGAAGTCAACGCGCCCGATTTCCCGCCGGGAGCCGAATGGCTCAACACTGAAAAGCCGGTCAGCCTGCGCGATCTGCGCGGAAAAATCGTGCTGCTCGATTTCTGGACTTACTGCTGCATCAACTGCATGCACATCATCCCCGACTTGAAGAAGCTCGAAGCGAAATATCCGAATCAGCTTGTGGTCGTCGGCGTGCATTCGGCGAAGTTCCTCAACGAAAAGGGCACGGAGCAGATTCGGCAGGCGATCCTGCGCTACGAGATCGAGCATCCGGTCATCAACGACAGGGATTTTGAAGTCTGGCAGAGCTACGCCGCGAAAGCCTGGCCGACGCTCGTGCTGATTAACCCGAAAGGCAAAGTCGTCGGCGCGCATTCGGGCGAAGGCATCTTTGATATTTTCGACAACGTCATCGGCCAGATGGTCGCCTACTTCCGCGCGAAGAACGAGCTTGATGAAAAGCCTATCAGCTTCAATCTCGAAAAGTTTTCGGCGCCGCCAAGTCTGTTGGCCTATCCCGGCAAAGTGTTGGCCGATGAAAAAAGCAACCGGCTGTTCATCTCCGATTCCAATCACAACCGGATCATCATTGCTTCGCTCGATGGCGCGGTGCAGGACGTGATCGGTGACGGCGCAATCGGCGCGAAAGACGGCGTGTTCGCCGAAACCGAGTTCAATCATCCGCAGGGCTTGGCGCTTGATGGCGATGCGCTTTACATCTGCGACACTGAAAACCATCTGATCCGCCGCGCCGATTTGAAAGCGCGCACGGTCGAGACGCTTGCCGGCACGGGCGAGCAGGCGCGGCGATTCAACGTTGCGGGCGTGGGCAAAAACGTCGCGCTCAATTCGCCGTGGGACGCCCTGGTTCACGATGGGAAACTTTACGTGGCGATGGCCGGGCCTCACCAGCTTTGGGTAGTTGATCTGAAGACGCGCGAGGCGAAACCTTACGCCGGCAGCGGCGCCGAAAATCACGTTGACGGGCCATTGCTGAAAGCCGCGCTCGCGCAACCGAGCGGCATCACGACCGATGGCAAATCGCTATTTTTTGCCGACAGCGAAATCAGTTCGATCCGCGCGGCGACTTTGCCGCCGGGCGATCAAGTGAGCACGATTGTCGGTCAGGGCCTCTTCGATTTCGGCGACGTTGATGGCCGGGGCGACGCTGTGCGCTTGCAGCATCCGCTCGGCGTCGTTTACGCGAACGGCAAGCTTTACGTCGCCGACACCTACAACCACAAGATCAAAGAGCTTGAGATTCAAAAACGCGAGAGCCGCAGCTACGCCGGAACGCGCGAACGCGGCGCGCGCGACGGCGACCGCAAACAGGCGCAGTTCAACGAGCCGGGCGGAATTTCGGCCACATCGAAATCGCTCTTCGTCGCCGACACAAACAACCACTTGATCCGCCGGATTGATTTCGACAGCAGGCAGGTTTCAACGCTTCAGTTGAAAGGCCTGGAGACGTTGACCCGACAGATGGTTCGCAAATTCCGAGGCCGAGTGGTTGACGTGGCCAAACAACAAATCGCTCCGGGCGCGGGCGCAATCTCGCTCTCGTTCGCGCTGCCCGCCGGTTACAAATACAACCAGGGCGCGCCGTTTTACGTGGCTTACAAAACCGCCGACGACAAATCGGTGAAGATCAAAGAGACCGCGCAAAACTTCACCGAGCCGAAATTCCCGCTTGAAATTCCTGTCGAAGCCGTCGCTGGCGAAGGCGCGGCCACGATTGACGCCGTGATTTATTTTTGCAATGACGAAAAGGACAAGGTCTGTCTTGTGGACAGCGTGCGGGTGAACGTGCCTCTGGAAGTGAAGGAAGGCGCGCCGAATCGCGCGAAAGTGGAAGTTGCGGCGAAGGCGAAAGGCATGAGCAACTGATGAGTGGGTAGGCAAAGCCGAGGGTGATTGGAATGCCGCAAATCAGTTGAACCGTGTCCGCAAAGACCCAAACTACGATGGCGTCTGTTTTCATTGCCAGCAATCTGTTGAAAAGTATCTAAAAGCGCGCCTTGTGGAAGCCGGGATAACGTTTGCACGCACCCACGATCTGCTCGTGCTCCATCAACTGGTGTTGCAGGCTGAGTCGGCCTGGCAAGGATTACAGCCCTTTCTGATTTCCCTCAATCCCTTCGCCATCGGTTATCGTTATCCTGGTCTGACCGCAGCCAAAGCCGACGCCAAAGCGGCGATCAAAGACCGCCGGGAATTACGGCGCGTGATTCGAATTGCTTTCGGCCTGTCCGTCTGATCACCGGCTGGTGGTTATTGGCCGATGATCCCATTCTTCGCGCAAGCGGTTGACGTATTCCTGCGCGTCAACGCCTTCCCAAATCTCCTTGCCCAGTCAGTGCAATTCCATCAGGCTACGCCGTGGCGGTTCGGGCGCGGCTTCGTCCTTTGCCAGCTCTTGAGCCAGCATCGCAATCAGCTTCAACCGATCCTCGAATTGGAGCGGAGCCAGTTGTCACTCGTAGAATTCTTCCATTCAGAAAAACATCCTGCAATAAATTTTAGACTAAATTTACCGGGTCTTAGTCAAAGCACACGAACAAAACACACGGCTTTCGCGATGAGCTGTTCAAAAAAAACGGCGAGCGGTTCGACCCGCCAGCTTCGCCGACATCAACAACAACGCCAAAAGATGCGAAGCCCCCCGCAGGCTTCGGGTGGAGGATTTATGTCTGGAGTGAGAAGTGTGTTTTCAAATGCTAAAACGTCGTTGCGAGTTCTTTTCAGCCTGGCGTGTTTGATCGCCTGCCTGTTTGCCCTTCAATCCAGCCAATCCAACAAAGCGGCGGCGCAGCAGCAGCCGTCGGATTACGCGATTTTTTCGATCAACGTGCAGGATTTTTCCTATCCCGACCGCAGCATCGCTACGGTCAACCACATTTTGGACATTCACGAACGTTACAACATCCCAGTGGATTTTTACCTGACCACCACGATGACTGATCTGTTTGAGCAGATGTCGCCAGCATTATTGCAGCGGCTGAAGACTTCGCCTGTTGCTTCAGTGTCGTACCACGTGCGCCCGCCCAAACCGTATCACAACAATTACGACTGGGCGGGGCTGGGCGCAAAATCCGCCGATGAGCAGTACAACACGATTTTGAATTACGAAACGCACGGGCTGGATTTGACAACCGGCCAACCGACAACAGCCAATGGCGGATACAAAAAACTCAGCGAAGTTATGGGTTACAACCCGTGGGCGGCTTCGGCGCAATCGGACGCCTCCGTTGGCAATCGAGCCGCATTGGTGTTCAAAGACCTGGGCGGGCGTTTTCGCGTCATCCACGGTCGCCCGTCGAATCTGGGAGATCGCGCAGACGGCGTTTACATTCGACCGGAGCATTACGATTTGCTGCTGTTCCAAACCGTAGGCCAGAGCGCGCAGTCGGTGATTGAAAACGCCGTCACACAAGCTCACGCGGCGCAAAATGCTCGCGCGCCGTATTTCGTCGGCATCAAAATGCACGACAACGATTACTTCGCCGAAGATTCCGCCTGGGTGACGGTGTACATCAACGGGCCGCGCCGTCCGCCTTTTGCCACTTCGCGCAAATCGGCGTTGCTCAGCGATGCCAATCAGGCTGCGATGTGGCAGCATTACGAAAACACCGTCGTTTACGTGGCTTCGCAATCCAACCGAATCCGCGCTGTCGGTTTGCCGACCGTCTGGCAAATGCTGAACGGAGCCACGCCGACTCCAACTCCATCAGCTACGCCGACTCCGATGCCAACGCCGACGCCTGGAGCGCGCTCGACGTTGTATGTTTCCGGCACAATGCACATCGAATCGAATCGGCAACGTTGGCCGAACGTAGACAACCTGCTGGCGTTTTTTGCGCGAGCGACTCTGGCAGGCAGAGTCGGCAGTGAACCCGCAGGAATGAAATGGTCGGTCGGCGCGGACATAGGCTGGTTGACCGGCGAACCGCGCGCCGCCGAAGTCATCACCAAGCTTGAAGCGATGGGCGTGGAAATGGATGTTCACGCTCACGAATTCGCCGACCGAGCCAATTGCGCCGCGCGTATCACACAACTCGGCGGACATCCGAACAAGGTGTCTTCGGGTAACGTAGTGACGGAAATTGACGGATTGCGCCAACCTGTCATCGGCTCGAATGGCGCGACGTGGCAAGCCGAAATTCTATACGGCACGGCTTTGCGTCCCGATCATTCACCCGGTTCGGAAGACACCAGTTACGGCGTCTGGCGTCCGAAAAGCGGGGCCGAGTTCAAAGTTCACGACCCAAACGGCAATTTGATTTCCGTCGGCGGAGGGCCGCGCACACTGGCCGGAGCGACCGCGATCATTGATAAGTTGAAAACTCTGACCGGGCTGCCGCCGGTTTACAGCACAACGATCATGGTTCACCCGGACACGCTGGTGAACGTCACGACGCAAGACGGCATCGAGCAAATCGAAGCCTGGGCGACGGCTGCCCGTGCCAACAGCTTTGTCAAATGGGCGACTTTGAGCGAAACCGCCGCCGCGTGGATAGCCGCCGGGCAAGTGCCTTCGCGGGTTGAAGACCTGAACACGCTGGTTGGCGGCACAACGAATCCGCCCGCTGCTGTGTCTGTGGTCAACGCGGCCAGTTACGGCGCTGGCGCTGTTGCGGCGGATTCCATCGTATCGCTGTTCGGCGCGAATCTGGCGACGGCGACGCAAGTCGGTTCGACGATTCCGCTGCCTACGGAGCTTGCCGGAACAACCGTCAAAGTGCGCGACAGTTTGGGAACCGAACGGCAGGCTTCGTTGTTTTTTGTCTCGCCGAATCAAATCAACTGTGTGATTCCGACGGGAACGGCAAACGGAGCGGGAACGCTAACCGTTACCAGCGGCGACGGAAAACTTTCCGCCGCGGCGATTCAAATCGCCAGCGTCTCGCCGGGCTTGTTCACGGCGGACGCCAGCGGCAACAGTTTTGCGGCGGGTTACCTCCTGCGCGTCAAAACCAATGGCGAACAAATCGTTGAGCCAATCGCACGCTGGGATTCAACGCAAAACAAAGTGGTTGGTGTGCCGATTGATCTAAGCGTTGCAACGGAGCAGGTCTATCTGGTGGCTTTCGGCACCGGGTTTCGCTGGCGAAGTTCGTTGACTGCGGTTGGCGCAACTGTCGGCGGAACGCCCACTCAAGTTTTGTTCGCCGGTGATCAAGGCGGTTTTGTCGGTGTGGATCAAATCAATCTGCTGTTGCCGCATTCGCTGGCTGGACGCGGCGAAGTAAGCCTGACACTGACCGTTGACGGACAAACAGCCAATTCCGTCAAGCTGCAATTCAGGTAGTCAGATTTGAAGAATCTGGCATCCCAGAGCCGGCATCCGGAATAGTTGCCAGAAAAGCCATAGGTTCGACAGACAAATGCCAACACAATGCTCTGGCTGCCAAGTTGGCCCCGCTAAAATGTTCTTTGAAATGTATGGCAAAACATGATTCGACTTGAAGTTGGTCAGCAAGTCTTCTTTGACGCGCGCACAGATGCCGTCATCAAAAAGGATCCCGTTAGGCGCGGCGACGGCGGCGCGCCCCGGCTTCGGCGCGCAGCGCAGCTTGCGCATGATCAACTGCATAAAGAGCAGCGCCGTTTCCGCCGTCTGTTTGTCGGCGGGAAAGTTGTTGAGCACGCCGAGTTCTTCTTCGCCGCCGAACGGGGGATTGGTCAGGATGATGTCCACGCGCTGCCTGTCGCCGATGCCGGAAAGCTTCTCGCCCAGACTGTTGCCCGAATTGATCTGCGGGGCTTCCAGCACGTCTTCATAAACTCGGCCAGATGGCGGGCGGCTGGGACAGACTGGGTGATCGCCTTGCGCCGCGATCAGACCGGGTTGCGATTGCGAGGGTGGAACAATTTGCCAAATTGTCCCACCCACGAATTGCGGACTGGACTTACCAATCGCCGGTGCGATCCCAGGCGAACGCCTTCAACTTCGTCAGCAGTTCATCTGAAAGTCGGCGGCCATCAGAGCATGAGATGTTTGCTGTGACATGTTTGGTCGAACGCATGCCGGGAATGACCGTGCTGACCGCGTCGTGGCTGAGCGTGTAGCGCAAGGCCAACTCGGGCAGGCTCGTCGCTTCATCGTCGAGCAACCCTTTCAATTTCTCGACTCGTTCGTAAACTTCCCGCTTGCGGTCGCCTCTGAAAAACCATGATCGGAAATCAGTGGCGGGGAAGACGCTGTCAGGGCGGATGGCGCCGGTCAATCCGCCTTCGTCAAACGGCACGCGCGCAATGACGCCGATGTTCAGTTCCTGGCAGACCGGATAGAGTTCGTCTTCGGGCGCCTGCTCGAAGATGTTGTAGATCACCTGCACCGCGTCAATGTGGCCTTGCCGCAATGCCTTGATCGCGTTCCACGGTTGATAGTCGTTGAGCGACAAACCGAAATAACGAACCTTGCCTTGCTCGCGCAATCTGGCCAGAGCCTCGATCCATTCGTGTTCATCAGCCCATTTGTCGTTCCAGACGTGCAGTTGTTGCAGGTCAATCGTCTCGACGCCGAGGTTTTTCAAGCTCTGCTCGGTACACTTGATGATGTAATCGCGCGGGAAGGCTTGTTGCAACGGCACGTCGCGCGCCGGCCATTCGCTGTTCTTCGGCGGAACTTTTGTGGCGATGTAAATTCGCTCATTGCGCGAGCGCGCGACCTCGCCGACCAATCGCTCGCTGTGGCCGTCGCCGTAAGCCAGCGCGGTGTCTATAAAATTCAACCCCTGATCAATCGCCAGATTCAACGCGCGGCGCGCTTCGTCGTCATCGCCGCCTGTCCATTGCACGCCGCCGATGCCCCACGCGCCGTAGCCGATTTCAGAGACTTCGATCCCGGTTCTTCCCAATGTGCGGTATTTCATAGCTGCTCCTTTAGTGGTATCAATTACAGCGCGATTTACTCACCCATCAGATTAAGTTGTCAAGATTCAGGCCTGGGAGCGTCCGCGCCCGCGCGCCGGCTTACTGTGTCGCTAGTTTCATCCCAGTGTGTTTTCTCAGTAAGCCCGCACGCGAGGCCGCGTGCGCCCCCAGGGAAGGAGGCTTTCTTTGCACGTTCAAGACTTGTTCAAGCTCATTGGCGTCGTCATTGTCGTCGTTGGCATCGCGCTGCGGTTGCGCACGACTCTGGTCGTCGTTGTCGCCGCTTTGGCGACAGGGTTGGTTGCGGGGTTGCCGCTCTTTTCGCACGAAGGATTTTTTCAGCATCTGCCTTATCTGACCAAGCCAGGGCAGACGGGCATCATCAACACGCTTGGCAAAGCGTTCGCCGACAATCGGCTGATGACGCTGTTCATCATCACATTGCCCGCCATCGGGCTTTCCGAACGATACGGATTGCAGGAGCAGGCGGGGAATCTGATTCGCAAGATTCGCGCGGCGACCGTCGGGCGATTGCAGATCATTTATCAACTCTTCCGCGTGCTGCACGGATTGATGGGCATCAGGCTCAATGGCCATCCGTCGTTCGTGCGCCCGTTGATCTTTCCGATGTCGGTCGGCGCGGCGCGGACGCGGTTTGATGACGCGGGCGTTTCTGAACAAGCGGTTGAAAAAATCAAGAGCGCGAACGCCGCCGCTGAAAATTACGGCAACTTCTACGGCCAGAATCTGTCGCCGGTGCAGGCCGGAATTCTGCTGGTTTTCGGCGTGATGCAAGGGCTTGGCTTCACGGTCGGCGTGTGGGATTTGGTGAAATACACCGTGCCGGTTGTCGCGGCCTCGATCATTCTGGCCATCGTCCAGTTTTCGTGGTTCGACCGCAGCTTGGGCAAAGCCGCGGAGGTAAAGCGATGATGGCTTCCATCTTCAGCTTGGACGCGGTCTATGTTTTGACCGGGATTGTTCTGTTGGTCTTTGCGGTGTTGACCTTCGTTGATCGCACGAATCCGCGACGCGTCGGCAGCGGGTGTTTCTGGTTGACGCTCGGAATCATTTTCGTTTTTGGAAGCGTGATACCGTACTGGCTGACGGGCTTGTTGGCGCTGTTTTTGGTGGCAATTGACGGTCTGGGGCGGGTTGGTCGCGGCGATCATCAGGTTGATGAGGCCGCTCAATCCGAACAAGCGCGGCGGCTGGGCAATCGCATCTTCATTCCCGTGCTCGCCATTCCGATCGTGACCTTCGCCTTCGCTTTGATCTTTCGCTGGCTCGGGATGGATGTGAACCGCGGCGCGCTCGTGGGGCTTGGCTTCGGCGGTCTGGCCGCGATGTTCGCTTGCCTGAAACTCACTGGCGGCGGCGCGCGCGCATTGATGAACGAAGGGCGGCGGCTGAATGAAGCGATGGGCGCGGTCAATATCCTGCCGCAACTGCTGGCCTCGCTCGGCGTGATCTTCACTGCCGCCGGAGTCGGCAATCTGATCGCGCAGGGGATTCAACACGTCATCGCGCCGGACAACCTGTTTCTGCTCGTGCTGGCCAACTGCCTGGGGATGGCTTTGTTCACGATTGTGATGGGCAATTCATTCGCGGCTTTTCCGGTGATTGCGACGGGAGTGCTGGTTCCGCTGATTATCAAACCATTCGGCGTGAACCCGGCGATGGCGGCGATTATCACGCTGACCGCCGGATCAAGCGGGACGCTGATGACGCCTATGGCCGCCAATTTCAACATCGTGCCTGCGGCGCTTTTGAACATGCGCGATCAATACGGCGTGATCAAATTCCAATTGCCGTTCGCGCTTACGATCTGGTCGTTCCACGTGTTATTGTTGTGGCTGCTGATCAAGATCTCCTGAAACAAACCGAATAGCACAGAGGTGAATGATGAAGACGAACTCCCATCGTATTCGTTTCAGCGCCGGGTCTGCCGCGCTGACTATCGCTTTGATATTGCTTGCCGCCTGGCCCAATTCGCAAAACAGGGTGGCGGCTGTCGCTCCCGTGCCTGAAATCTGGCGCATCGCGCCGCCCGCGCCGAAGATCACCGAAGCTGACCGCCTGGCCGAATTGCGAGCGCGCCGCGAAGATGTGATGAAGCGGATGGGCGACAAGGCGATCATGGTTTTGTTCAGCACGGAGCCGCGCGTTTACACGAACGACGTGGATTACCATTACCGGCAGGAGAACAATCTCTATTACCTGACCGGCGTCAGGCAGGACGGCGCGACTTTGATCTTGATTCCGGGCGCGAAACGAACGCGCGAGATATTGTTCATGCCGGAACGCGATCCCAGACGCGAGACCTGGACGGGGCATATGATGAGCGCCGATGAAGCCCGCGCGCGCAGCGGCGTGCAAGAAATTTGGGACAGCCGATTGCTGAACGGCTTTCTCGCGTTCATCGCGCCCCGCGCGGAGCAAGCCGTCGCCAAACTTGGCGCAACGTCGAAACCGGATGCGAAATTGGCCGAGCAGTGGCAGAACGAATTCCGGACTTTGATCGAAGCGGCGAAGGCGGATCAGGCCGAGATTTATCTGCTCGCGCCGTCATCGAACCGCGATCTGCGTGAATACCGGCAGGAGTACGAATTCGCCGAGGGAGTGAAAGCGGCTTCCGCAGGGTTGAAGGTCAAATCCGCGTTTCCGATTTTCGCCGAGTTGCGCCAGATCAAATCGCCGTGGGAGCAGAAGCTGATGCAGCACGCGGTTGACATCTCCGGCGAAGCTTTTCATCGCGTCTTTGCGGCGGTCGCGCCCGGAATGCACGAATACGAGATGCAGGCCGAATTTGAATACACCTATCGCCGACGCAACGCGGACAACTGGGGCTATCCGTGCATAGTCGGCGCGGGGCCGAACGCGACGACGCTGCATTACATCACCAGCCAGGATCGGCTCGATGATGGCGATCTGTTGCTGATGGATTGCGCGGCTGAGTTCGATCATTATTCCGCCGACATCACGCGCACCATCCCGATCAACGGCAAATTCACCAAAGAGCAGGCCGAGATTTACCGCATCATTTACGACGCGCAGCAGGAGGCGTTCAAGAACGCTCGTCCCGGCAATTTCATGAGCGGCAATGACCCGAAAAACTCAGTTCACGGGCGCGCCGCCGAAGTGGTCAAAGAGGGCTTGCTGCGGCTGGGCCTGATCACGTCGAAAGACAACAATGAATATCGCACGTGGTTCATGCACGGCACGAGCCACTGGCTTGGAATGAACGTCCACGATGTCGGCGTGTCCGGCAAGGCTCTGGCGCCGGGAATGATCTTCACGGTCGAACCGGGAATTTACATCCGCCCGGACGCGCTCGACGTATTGCCGAAGACGCCTGAAAACGAGCGTTTCATCGCGGCTGTTCGACCGGCGTTTGAAAAATACAAAGGCATCGGCGTGCGCATCGAAGATGACGTGCTGGTCACAACGGGCGAGCCGGTGATTATGTCCGCCGCAATCCCGCGCAAGCTGGAAGATGTCGAAGCGACGATGGCGCGATTGAAACAGGAATTGCGAAAATCGGGGTGGCCGTCGGTCGCAAGCAGATAGTTAAGAAAGGAGTGGTAGCTATGACTGTGAAAGTTAAGCCCGCCGTTTTGCCAGCGGCAATAACGAAGTACTCGAAAGGAGACTCAGCCACGGGAGAAGTCAGAGTGCAGGCGAAACTTATCAACGCCGTTGATGAAGGGTTGATGAGAAGAGGATTGATGGCGCCGGATGAAGTCCGAACATACGTGGCCGATGCGCTGGTGGATACAGACTCGGTGAGGTCGGTGTTGCCCGTCGAAGTGGCGCAGCAATTGGGGCTGGCCACGATCGGGAAGACCAGGGCCGAGTATGCAAACGGCTCGGAGGAGATGGTAGACCTGACTGAAGGGGCCGTGATTGAGATTAACGGGCGCCGCGCCATAAAAGAGACTTTGGTCTTAGGCAATGAGGTGCTAATCGGGCAAACCATCCTGGAAGAGATGGATCTGTTGGTTGATTGCCTCAACCGGCGAGTGATTGGCAACCCGGCGCACCCTGACCAACCGGTCTTCAAGGTTAAATGAAGCAATGGCGCGAAGCCTTATTGACGTAAGCCACGAGATCGAAGCGGGAATGATCACCTATCCGGGCCTTCCCGCTCCGGTCGTTTCCGATTACCTGAGCCGCGAGGCGTCGCGTGGGCGCTATGCCGAGGGCACGACGTTTCAGATCGGGCGCATCGAGATGATCGCCAACACCGGGACTTACATTGACGCGCCGTTCCATCGGTTCGAGAGTGGAATTGACTTGGCCGGGTTGCCGCTCGAACGTCTGGCCGATGTCGAAGGTTTGGCGCTGGACGCGACCGGACGTGAGGGCCGCGCGATTGACGCCGGATATTTTCAAGGCTTGGATTTGCGAGGCCGCGCTGTTTTGATTCGCACAGGCTGGGACGCGCATTGGCGCACGCCGCGATACGGCGAAGACGCTCCGTTCGTGACCCGGCGCGCCGCTGAGTTTCTGGTTGAAGCCGCGCCCGCGCTTGTCGGAATTGATTCGGTCAACATTGACGACGCGGAGGATGGCTTGCGGCCCGCGCATACGCTGTTGCTCGGCGCGGGGATTCCGGTTGTCGAACATCTTTGCAATTTGAATGAGTTGCCCGCGCGCGGGTTCCGTTTTCACTGCGTCCCCGTGAAGTTTCGCGGCGTGGGGACGTTCCCGGTTCGGGCTTACGCCGTGATTGAGTGATTTGTATGTCAATTAGTCTCTACTTGCCGGAAACGCGATTTGCCGTGGCGAGCATTCCGCTTGATCGTTACGGCGAGGTGGTCGCCTGTTTGCGCGAGGTCGAAGACTTCATTTCGATGGTGCGCGACAAGGAGGAAATCACTTTGATTGTCGCCGAAGATGTCTGGCGTAAACTGGCGGCGCGTTTTCCCGGCGCGGCTGTGCAGGAGGGACGCCGGATGATCCGTTTCGACACGGTGCTCGATTTTTCAGTCGTCGGCTTCATCGCCGAAATCAGCCGCGCGCTGGCCGACGCCGACATCAGCATCCTGAGCATTTCGACTTACCGCACGGACGCGGTGCTTGTTCACGAATCCAGATTCGATGACGCGGTCAACGCCGTCAAGCAGGCCCTTGTAACTCTCAAATTCACTCATCTGGCGCAACACTGAAAAAACGATGTCAAAAGAAAAATTCGATCCACTCGAACTCGCCAAGCTTGAAGGACTGCAGAGCAAATCGGTTTACGCCGCGAAACCGCTCAATAACACTTCCGCCATCAGCCCGCCGATTTGGCAAACGACCACGTTTAGCGCCGAGACGGCTGAAGATTTCGCCGAAGTCGCAACGGCTACAAAACCGGCGGAATTCTACACGCGCAACGGCAACCCGAATCACGCGATGGTCGAGGCGACATTGGCTGCGCTGGAATGCGGGGAAGCGGCTCAGGTCTTCAGTTCCGGGATGGGCGCGATTTTCGCCGCGATGGGATGCCTGCTCGAATCCGGCGATCACGTTGTGGCCCAGCGCAATCATTACGCCGGAGCGACGACGCTGATGAAAGAGTTCCTGCCGCGCTGGGGCATCGAGATCACCTACGTTGATCAAACGAACAACGATGAATTCGCCAGCGCCGTGCGTCCCAACACGAAGCTGATTTACGTCGAAACGCCGGTCAACCCGCTGATGCAAATTACCGATCTGCGCTTCATCGTCGAGTTGGCCAGAGGGCGCGGCGTCACGACCATCTGCGATAACACGTTTGCGACGCCGATCAACCAGCGTCCGCTCGAACTTGGCGTTGACGCCGTTATTCACAGCGCGACGAAATACATCGGGGGCCATCACGACGTGACGGCTGGCGCGCTTGTCGGATCGAAAGAGTTTGTCGAACGCGTCTGGCGGTTCGCCCTGGTCGCCGGAGCCACGCTCAGCCCGTTCGACGGATGGCTGTTGCTGCGCGGCTTGCGGACGCTCGGACTGCGCGTTGAACGCCACAATCAGAACGGAATGGCGCTGGCGAAGTTTTTTGAGCATCACCCGAAAGTCGCAAAAGTCTATTACCCGGGTCTGGAATCGCATCCTCAACACGAACTGGCCAAATCGCAGATGAGCGGATTCACCGGAATGTTGAGCGTCGAATTGCGCGGAGGTTACGCGGCGGCGGACAAGTTTATCTCTTCGCTCAAACTGGCGACGCGCGCGGCCAGTCTCGGCGGATTCGAGACGCTGGTCGTGCATCCGGCCTCGATGTGGAGCCTTCAGCTTTCGCAGGAATTGCGGGAATCAACCGGCATCAACGAGGGGTTGGTGCGGATTTCCGTCGGTCTGGAAGACGAGGTTGACATGCTCCGCGATTTTGAGCTGGCGCTGGCGGAAGTTTGATCATGAGCGCGAAAGCCGAAGTCATCATTCGACGAGCGGAAGCGAATGACGCCGATATTTTCCTCTCGCTTCTGGCTGGGCTGGCGGAATACGAAAGTTACGATCCACCCGGCGAAGCGGAACGAGCGAGGCTTCTGGAAGACGCTTTCGGCGAAAGGCCTCGCTTCTCGGTCTTCCTGGCCGAAGTCGAAGGGCAAGCCGCCGGATACGCGCTGGTTTTAGAGACATACTCATCCTTTTGGGCACGCCCGAAACTCTATCTCGAAGACCTTTTCGTCAAACCTGAATTTCGCGGCCACGGCGTGGGGCAGGCGCTGTTCAAGTTCTGCGCGCGCAAAGCCATCGAGCGCGGATGTGTGCGGATGCAGTGGATCGTGCTTGATTGGAACACGTCAGCGATGAAGTTTTACGAGGGACATGGCGCTTATCACCTCAAGGATTGGCGCACGTACAACCTGGATGAGGAGCAACTCCGCGCTTTGGCCGGGTTGGATTGAACGACGCAAAAAAAATAAGGAGAGATTTTTCAATCTCTCCTTTAAAGGCTAGCTTTGCTGGGATGAAAACTTGGAAGACAATGGCGCCGGAGATTGTCCAGCGCGCAACGCCGATATGAGCAAGACTGATGCCACGATTGTTGAAAGGGATTGGTGGGCGGTTATCTACACGAAAAGCCCTGATTTAGCGGCAAAATCAGCTAAAACGGCTTAGGCCGAGGGGGCCGTTTTATCCAGAATTTCGTATGCGGGCTTCAATTTTTCGTAGACTGGTCTAGCCATTTAGGCTCCGAGCCAATCCTGCGGTTTGAAATAAGTCCAGGCGTTAGCCTCAGCCGTGCCAGGTTCCGGTTTGTAATCGTAGACCCATCGAGCGAGCGGCGGCAGCGACATCAGGATTGATTCCGTTCGCCCGCGAGTTTCCAATCCGAAAATCGTCCCGCGATCATAAACCAGATTGAATTCGGCATACCGCCCGCGACGGATCAATTGGAATTCGCGTTCGCGCTGACCGTAATTGCTATCGCGGCGGCGTTCGAGGATCGGCAGATAGGCCGGCAGGAAGGCTTCGCCAGCGTCTTTCACAAAAGCGAAGAGCTTGTTCATGTCGCCCTGCAAATAATCGAAGAAAATCCCGCCCACGCCTCGCGTTTCGCCGCGATGTTTAATAAAGAAATATTCGTCGCACCACTTTTTGAAACGGGGATAGTGATCAGGATCGTGCTTGTCGCAGGCCGCTTTTAACGTTTGGTGAAAGTGGATCACGTCTTCGCGGAACGGGTAGTAGGGGGTCAGATCGGAGCCGCCGCCGAACCAACTCGCGTCGCCTTTTTCCAGGTAGCGGAAGTTCGCGTGAACTGTCGGAATGTAGGGGTTACGTGGGTGCAGCACGAGCGAAATACCGGTGGCGAAAAACTCGCGCCCTTCGCCAAGCTCTATTTTCCTGGCGAACTCTTCGGGCAACACGCCTTCGACGGCTGAGAAATTGACGCCGGCTTTTTCAAAGATTGCGCCCTCTTCCATCACGCGAGTGCGCCCGCCTCCGCCGCCTTCGCGCCGCCAGTCGTCTTTGCGGAAACGCGCATTGCCGTCGGTCTCTTCGAGCGCGGCGCAGATTTTGTCCTGAAGGTAAGAGAAGAATTCCTGTGTCTGTGATCTCATAATTTCCCGCTCAGTTTGAGAATTTACGCCCCGATTCTGGCTCAATTTGGCGAATCGCGCCAACGCGGGCTACGATACCCGGCCTATGGATAACGAGCGAAACAATCGCGGGGAGCTTGCCATTCGCGTCTCAATGCTGCCGCGCGACACCAATCCTGGCGGCACGATTTTCGGAGGCGTGATCCTCTCACACCTTGATCAGGCTGGAGGGATCGAGGCGCGCAAGCATGCCGATAAACTTTTCGTCACCGTCGCCATGCGCGGGATCGAATTCATCGCCCCGGTTTTCGTGGGCGACGTCGTCAGCTTTTACACCCGCACGATCAAGCTGGGCCGGACATCAGTCACGGTCGGCGTGATCGTCGAGGCGATGCGTTACCGCGACAGCGACCAGATCGTTCGCGTCATGGAAGCCGAGGCCGTTTACGTCGCGGTGGATGAAAACCGCAAACCGATTCCGATCAAAGACGAATAGCCTGATGCGTGTCTGCTACTCCGACCGTTACGCGGTTCCACTCCCGCCGTCACATCCGTTCCCGATGCCGAAGTACAAGATGGCGCGCGACCGGCTGCTGGCCGAAGGTTCGATCACGTACTGGAATTTAATCGAGCCGCCGCTGGCTTCGGATGAAGACATCCTGCTGGTTCACACGCCGGATTACTGGTTTCGCTGCGCGCGCGGACAGTTGACCGTTCAGGAAATTCGCCGCATAGGTTTTCCATGGTCTGAAGGATTGGTTCGCCGCTCGCGCTCCTCGGCGCAGGGGACGGTCATCGCCGCGCGAAACGCTCTGCGTGATGGCGTTGCGTCGAATCTGGCTGGCGGAACACATCACGCCTTTCCCGATCACGGCGAAGGATACTGCGTGTTGAATGACATCGCCATCGCCGCGCGAGTTCTGCAACGCGACAAACTGGCCGAACGCATCGCCGTGATTGATTGCGATGTGCATCAGGGCAATGGCACGGCGGCGATTTTTCAGGATGACCCGGATGTTTTCACCTTCTCGATGCACGGCGAGAAGAACTTTCCGGCTCGGAAGGAGTTGAGCAGGCTCGACATTAATCTGCCGAACGGTGTCGGCGATGAAGAGTACCTGGCAATCCTGCGCGAACACGTTCTGCGAATTCTTGACGGGGTCAAGCCGGACTTCGTCTTCTATCAGGCAGGTGTTGATCCGTTCGAGGGGGACCGGCTGGGCAAATTGAAGCTGACGATTGAGGGGCTGCGGAGGCGGGATGAATTCGTGATTCTGAGTTGCCGTGAGCGCGGAATTCCAATCGTGACGACTATGGGCGGCGGTTACGGGAAAGACATCAACGACACAGTTGAGGCGCATTGCAACACGATACGGGTGGCGCTCAATTATGCGCGGTGAAAGGCAGGACAGGCCGATGACATTAAGCGCCTCGTCCCAGTCTTAATTGACAGCCAAATCACGGTGTTTTATGCGCCTTGAGTGGTTTTGGGCAAATGAAAACGCTCCAAACAACAGGAGCCGCGCCGGCGAACGGGCGAGTTTTTTTGAGCGGAAGCCGAAACCCTGCTTGACAAACTCTGTTGTGGTACATATATTGCCGGACTTTGCGAAGCAGTGGCTTCGCTAAGCAGGTGGCGCTTGCGGGTCTCTGGAGTGCAGAGGCGCTGCCGGGTTCGATGGAAAGGCTGGAATTGGGCCATTCCGGTGAATCTTTTTGAGAATGTATTGTGGCGTTGTGATTCCCTCGGTAGACGAGTCGGATGACTTCCCGTCTGAGTGAATCCCCTTTAAAGTTGCCATCGCGCAACAATCACTTTGAAATCACGCCACAGAAAAACTCGGCGATTTGGGACGCCATATCTGCACGACTTCGCGGACATCCCAAAAAATCACTGCTTTCGATCAGTTAGCGACAGACGCCTCCGGCGCGCGCGCCTTCTGGCGTTTGTGAAAGATTCAATGCTCTCAGGAGAGGGCGCGACGTTACGCGCGCCTGTTCGAGAAGAAAGTCACAACGACTAAAACTATGCCGACGATTAGCCAGTTAGTTCGTAAAGGCCGCAAACGGGTCAAGTACAAAACTTCAAGCCCCGCGCTTCAATCATGTCCGCAGCGTCGCGGCGTGTGCGTCCAGGTGAAGACTCAGACCCCGAAAAAGCCCAACTCGGCTTTGCGCAAGATCGCGCGCGTGCGTTTGACCAATGGGATCGAAGTTACGTCATACATTCCCGGTATCGGCCACAATCTGCAGGAGCACTCAATCGTGCTCGTGCGCGGAGGCCGTGTGAAAGACCTGCCGGGCGTTCGTTATCACATCGTGCGCGGCACTCTCGATTCGGTCGGCGTCGCCAATCGCAAGCAGGGGCGCTCGAAATACGGCGCGAAGCGTCCGAAAGAGGGCGCGGCGGGCGCAGCGGCTAAGGGAGGTAAGAAGAAGTAATCTCAAGTTTCAAATCTCAAATTTGAGATCGCGGATTCAAAACTTATATGCCAAGAAGAAGAGAAGTCCCGAAACGCGAAATTCTGCCCGATCCGGTTTACAACAGCCCGCTCGTCGCCAAATTCATCAACACGATGATGTGGGACGGCAAGAAGTCGGTGGCCGAGGGCATCATCTACAAGGCGCTGGATAAGATCAAAGAGCGGTCGCAGGAAGACCCGCTTAAGGTTTTCAAGAAGGCGGTTGAAAATCTCCAGCCGAAGGTCGAAGTCAAATCGAAGCGCGTCGGCGGCGCCAACTATCAGGTTCCGGTCGAAGTCAGCGCCAGCCGCCGCGTCGCGCTGGCGATGCGCTGGCTGGTGTCTTATGCGCGTGGCCGAGGCGAGAAGACGATGGTTGACAAACTCGCCGCTGAAATCATGGACGCCGCGGCTGCCAAAGGTAACGCAGTTAAGAAGCGCGAAGATGTGCATCGAATGGCTGAGGCCAACAAAGCGTTCGCGCACTACCGCTGGTAGTAAAAATATAAAAACGGAGAAGAGGAGAAGAGGTAATAGCCGGCTCGTGAAGGACTCCCTCACGAGCCGATGAAGTAGAGAAGTTTTATGGCAAGGCAAGCACCACTTAGCAGGTTCCGCAACATCGGCATCATGGCCCATATTGACGCCGGTAAGACGACGACCACCGAGAGAATTCTTTACTACACGGGCGTCTCTTACAAAATCGGCGAGGTGCACGAAGGCACGGCCACGATGGATTGGATGGAGCAGGAACAGGAGCGCGGCATCACGATCACTTCCGCCGCGACGACCTGTTTCTGGAAGCGGAACGGCGAAGAGTACAGGATCAACATCATTGACACTCCCGGCCACGTGGATTTCACCATCGAGGTCGAGCGCAGTCTTCGTGTGCTCGATGGCGCAGTCGCCGTGTTCGACGCGGTCGCGGGCGTCCAGCCGCAATCTGAAACCGTCTGGCGTCAGGCCGACAAATACAATGTTCCGCGCATCGCTTTCATCAACAAAATGGATCGGCCCGGAGCCGATTTCGATCACGCGGTTGAAACCATCCGCACTCGGCTGGCCGCCAATCCGGTTTGCATTCAGATGCCGATTGGCGCCGAAGATCAATTCAAAGGCGTGATTGACCTGATCGAGATGAAGTCAATCCTGTGGAAGGATGAGGCCAAAGGCGCAGAGTACGTAGTCGAAGACATTCCCGGCAATTTGAAAGACGCGGCCGCCGCAGCCCGCGAACAGATGATCGAAGCCATCGCCGACGCGGATGACGAGATTGCGACGAAATATCTCGAAGGCGTCGAGATCAGCACAGCCGAAATTCGCGCTGCGCTTCGCCGAGGCTGCATCGCCATCAAACTCGTGCCGGTCGTTTGCGGCACGGCGTTCAAGAACAAAGGCGTCCAACCACTGCTCGATGCTGTAATTGATTACCTACCTTCGCCGATTGACATTCCGGCGGTTAAGGGAATCAACAAGAAAGACGAGGAAGTCGAACGCAAGGCCGACGACAAAGAGCCGTTCTCGGCGCTCGTCTTCAAGATCATGGCCGACAAACACGTCGGTCAACTCTCATTCACGCGCATCTATTCCGGCACGCTCAAATCAGGTTCCTACGTCCTCAATTCCACGAAGGACAACAGAGAGCGCGTTGGCCGCATTATGAAGATGCACGCCAACAAGCGCGAGGACGTAGAGGAAGCTTACGCGGGCGAAATCGTCGCAATCGCCGGATTGAAGCAGGTTACGACCGGCGACACTATCTGCGCGGAATCGCATCCCGTGATTCTGGAAGCGATGGAGTTCCCGACGCCTGTCATTTCGCTCGCCATCGAGCCGAAGACCCGGCAGGATCAGGAGAAACTCGGCATTGCGATGGGCCGGCTGGCTCAGGAAGATCCGTCGTTCCGTGTCCACACCGATCAGGAAACCAACCAGACGATCATCCAGGGAATGGGCGAACTGCACCTGGAAATCATCGTTGACCGCCTCAAGCGCGAATACGGCGTCGAGGCCAACGTTGGCAAACCGCAGGTCGCTTACCGCGAAACGATTCGCAAACTGGCGAAGGGCGAAGAGAAATACGCTCGCCAGACCGGCGGTCGCGGCCAATATGGACACGCCGTGTTGCAGATCGAACCGAACGAGCCAGGCGCGGGTTTCGAGTTCATCAACGAGATTGTTGGCGGCGTGATCCCCAGAGAATACATCCCGGCAGTCGAAAAAGGCGTGGTCGAGGCGATGGAGGGCGGCATCCTCGCGGGTTACGAGATGGTGGATGTCAAAGTCAGATTGACCTTCGGCAGCTATCACGAAGTTGACTCGTCCGAAATGGCGTTCAAGATCGCAGGCTCGATCGCTTTCAAAAACGCCGCCAAAGCGGCCAGCCCGGTGTTGCTCGAACCGGTGATGAAGGTCGAGGTCGTTACTCCCGAAGAATACATGGGATCGGTCACCGGCGATATCAGTTCACGACGTGGACGAATCGAGGGAATGGTTTCGCGCACCGGCACGCAGATCATCACCTCGATGGTTCCGCTCGCGGAAATGTTCGGCTACGAAACCGATCTTCGCTCGATGACGCAGGGACGCGCCTCCTCGACGATGCACTTTCATCGTTACGAAGAAGCGCCGAAGAGCGTCAGCGAAGAGATCATTGCTAAGGTTCAAGGCGCGTCCAAATAGCGTCTTAAATCTCGAATCTCGGATTTGAGATTTATCCAGGCGGAGTGATTCCGCGCACTACATTAGGAAATTTAGGAGCGATACGAATATGGCGAAAGAGAAATTTGATCGTAGTAAGCCACACGTCAACGTGGGAACGATCGGCCACGTTGATCACGGCAAGACCACCCTGACGGCGGCCATCACGAAGGTGCTCGCCAAACACAACCCGAAGATTCAGTTCCGCAGCTTCGACTCGATTGACAACGCTCCGGAAGAAAAAGCTCGCGGAATCACAATCGCCACCGCCCACGTCGAGTACGAGACGCCCAACCGCCACTACGCGCACGTGGACTGTCCCGGTCACGCCGACTACGTCAAGAACATGATCACCGGCGCGGCGCAGATGGACGGGGCGATCCTGGTCGTGGCGGCCACCGACGGCCCAATGCCGCAGACGCGTGAACACATTCTGCTGGCTCGTCAGGTGGGCGTGCCTGCGATGGTCGTGTTCCTGAACAAGGTGGACGCGGTGGACGACGCCGAGTTGCTCGATCTGGTCGAGTTGGAAGTCCGCGAGTTGCTGTCGAAGTACGAGTTTCCGGGCGATGACATTCCGGTCATTCGCGGCTCAGCGCTCAACGCTCTGAACGGCGATCCGGAGTGGGAGAAGAAGATTGATGAGCTGATGGAGTCTGTGGACAGCTACATTCCGACGCCCACGCGTCAGATAGACAAGCCGTTCCTGATGCCGGTCGAAGACATCTTCTCGATCTCAGGACGCGGCACGGTGGCGACGGGCCGCATCGAGCGCGGAATGGTGAAGGTTGGCGAGACGGTCGAGATCGTGGGCATCAAGGAGACGCGCAACACGGTGGTGACGGGCGTGGAAATGTTCAAGAAGCTGCTCGACGAGGGGCGCGCGGGAGACAACGTAGGCTTGCTGCTGCGCGGAGTTGATCGGAAGGAGATCGAGCGCGGCCAGGTGATAGCCAAACCGGGTTCGATCACGCCGCACACGAAGTTCAAGGCCGAGGCCTACATTCTGACGAAGGAAGAGGGAGGTCGGCACACGCCGTTTTTCACGGGCTATCGTCCGCAGTTCTACTTCCGAACGACGGACGTGACGGGAGTGGCGCATCTGCCTGAAGGAGTTGAGATGGTGATGCCCGGAGACAACATCGCGATGGAGATCGAGTTGATCACGCCGATTGCGATGGAGAAGGGCTTGCGGTTTGCGATCCGCGAGGGCGGACGCACGGTCGGCGCGGGCACTATCTCTGAAATCGTCGAATAATCATAAAAGTTTGAAACAACGCAGAGCAGATTAATTAGCAAACGCTCTGCTTAAGTCATAAGGCTCAAGTTATGCGAGACAACATTGTTCTGCAGTGTGGCGATTGCAAACATCGCAATTACGTCACGGACAAAAACAAGAAGAAGACGACACAGCGTCTGGAGTTCAAGAAGTTTTGTCGTTTTTGTCGTAAGCACACGGCGCACAAGGAAACCAAGTAGCAGGCGTAAAGCAGAAAGCTGTCGGCGTTTTATTCTCAACTGCCTCCCGCTTCCTGCCTCCCCACTGCTTTTGAAGGGGTATAGTGTCAACGGTTAGCACGTCGGTCTCCAAAACCGAAAGTTCGGGTTCGAATCCTGATACCCCTGCTCGTTTTTGATGCTTGCTTTCCCTGCTTGACGCGAGCATCGTTGAGATCAAGTTCGGATAGCCGATAGTTGAGGTAATTAGCAATGGCAACATCCAGCACGCGCGAAGGAGCCGCGGCAATGGCAGAAGAACAAAATGAGCAATCGTTAGTCTCAAAGCCACTCGGTTGGCTTGCTAACGTCCGCCATTTCTGGCACGAAATCGCGCTGGAAATGAAGAAGGTCTCCTGGCCTACGCGTACTGAAGTCATCAATACAACGATCATTACCATCATCGTTGTATTCTTTTTTGCTTTCTTCCTTTTTCTCTCGGACATTGGATTGAGCTACCTGATCCAGGGCATTGAGTGGGGAGCGAAGAAGATTTTCGGTTAGGCTCTTTGTCAGCTTTTCTTCAAGCCCGTTGACCTAGAGCGGTAAGACTGGCTGAAAGTTCCGCCGGCCATGGATTCGAGACTATATGGCGAAGCAGTGGTACATAATTCACACATATTCAGGCTATGAGCGAAAAGTCCGCGACAGCCTGAACACGCGCATCCAGGCGTTCGCGATGCACGATGAAATCACGCAGGTTCTGATCCCGACCGAAACGGTCGTCGAGATGCGCGGATCGAAGCGCGTCGAGAGCACGCGGATGTTTTTTCCCGGTTATGTGCTGGTCGAGATTGAATGCACCGACAAAAACGAAATCTCGGATAAAGCCTGGCATTTGATCAAAAGCACGCCGAAGGTGACCAGTTTTGTCGGTGGCCAGAAGCCGACTCCGCTGACGCCGGAAGAGGTTGACCAGATCGTTCATCACGTCGCGGTGGCGGCTGAAAAACCGAAGCCCAAGTTCACCTTTGAGCGTGGCGAGACGGTGCGGATCACGCAAGGTCCCTTCACCAGCTTTATGGGCACAGTCGAAGAGGTCAATCCCGATAAAAACATGCTCAAAGTCAGCGTCACGATCTTCGGACGCGCGACGCCGGTTGAACTGGGATTTTTGGAAGTCGAGAAAGTTTCATTCTCTGATGAAGGATAGATAGAGAGAACAATAGATCATGGCGAAGAAGATTACAGGTTACATCAAGCTCCAGGTTCCCGCAGGCAAGGCCAATCCCGCGCCGCCCATCGGCACGGCGCTCGGCCCGCAAGGCGTGAACATTATGGAGTTCTGCAAGCAGTTCAACGCGAAGACCGCAAACCTCGGAGACATCAAAATCCCCGTCGTGATCACGGTCTACGCCGACCGCTCTTTTACATTCATCACCAAGACCCCGCCCGCGGCGGACCTTTTGAAGAAAGCGGCGAAAATTGAGAAGGGTTCAGGCAAACCCAATCGTGAAAAGATCGGGACGATTACTCGCGCTCAGATTGAAGAGATTGCGAAGACCAAGCTGCCCGACCTCAACACGACTAATCTCGAATCTGCGATTCGCACAATCGAAGGCACGGCCAAGAGTCTGGGTCTTGAAATCAAGTAGTTGCTTTACGATTGCGGCTCAGGTTCCCCCGCGCCCGCCGCAATCTTCAACTCACAATCCGCAATTTCTTAAGAGGGAGTGACAGGCCCAGCGGCGTTCAATGATGCTCGCCGGTTCCGGCTTCGGTCACGTTAATACCTGAAAGGAAGCAATCAATGGCAGGAAAAAAGTTTAAAGCTGCGCTCGCTCAAGTCGAGTTGGGCAAACTCTACGCTTTGGCCGACGCCGTAACACTGGCGCAAAAGATTCATCCGGCCAAGTTCGACGAAACGGTCGAAGTGACGATGGTGCTTGGCGTTGATCCTCGTAAAGCCGATCAGCTTGTGCGCGGAACCATCGTTTTGCCGCACGGTCTGGGCAAATCGAAACGCGTCGCCGTGATCGCCGGGTCGCCAGACAAACAGCGCGAGGCCCAGGAAGCCGGCGCGGATGAAGTTGGCGGCGATGATCTGGTCGAGAAGATCAAAGGTGGCTATCTCGATTTCGACGCGTTGATTTCGACCCCGGATATGATGCGTTCGGTCGGTACGCTCGGTAAGCTGTTAGGCCCGCGCGGCCTGATGCCGAATCCGAAGACCGGAACCGTCACTCCCGATGTCGCAAACGCCGTCAAGGAAACCAAAGCAGGCAAGGTTGAATATCGCGTGGACAAAACCGGCGTGATTCACGTCCCGGTCGGCAAAGTGTCTTTCACCGCCGACAAGATCACCGATAACGCTAAGGCTCTGATTGACGCTGTGATCAAGGCCAAACCCGCCACAGCGAAGGGCAAATATGTCAAGAAGGTGAACGTCGCAACCACGATGGGGCCGGGAATTCTGGTTGACCCCGCTACGGTCGGCGCGTAACGCTTCCCATCCACTTAATTCAACCGAGACAGATATCGAGGATTAGCTATGAAAACGAGAGAGCAAAAGCAGCAAGATATCGCCGCGCTGAAGCAGGAATTCAGCAACACCGGCAACGCCCTGGTCGTGAGCTTCCAGGGATTGACTGTTGGAAAAGATTGGGAACTGCGCCGCGCGCTGGAGAAAGCGGAGCTGAATTACCGCGTGGTTAAAAACACACTCGGCAAGATCGCGGTCGAAGGCACGCCGCTCGAACCTTTGAAAGATCATTTCGTCGGCATGACCGCCATCGCCTACAGCGAAACGGACCCGGTCGGTCTGGCGAAGGTGCTCAGCAAGTTCGCCAAAGAGAACGCGCAACTCACGTTTAAGGCTGGCGTGGTTGAAGGCCGCGTGATCAACGTCAAAGACGTTGACGCCCTGGCCGCGTTGCCATCGAAGGAGGAGTTGATCAGCAAGCTGATGTTTGTACTCAATTCGCCCGCGCAGCGCATCGCCACTGCGGTCAACGGCGTGGCGCGCAATCTGGCGGTCGTGATCAAACAGATCGCAGATCAAAAGGGCGGGCAGGCGTAATCTCAGATTCGAGATAGAGATTTGAAAAGTTTTTTGGTCGTGTTGCCTTGTCAGTACGCGGCCACTCTTACCGACGACCTTCATCGGAGTGATGCCCGGCGCTGGTCTGAAGCTGAAAAACGGCGCCGCGCTGAACCCCGAAGCCAAAGCAATACCGGGCTAAGGAGAGCGGCGTAAGAGTCAACCGAATTTATCCCTGCCTTTCAAAAATCCGGCAGGAAATGTTTAGGAGGAATCGTAACCATCATGGCTGACATTCAAAACATTGTTGAAACAATCGGCGGTCTCAGTCTTCTTGAAGCCTCGGAGCTTGTGAAGGCGCTCGAAGACAAATTTGGCGTTTCCGCCGCCGCAGCGGCGGCCCCGGTTGTCGTCGCGGGCGGAGCGGCGGCGGCTCCGGCTGTTGAAGAGAAGGACACCTTCGACGTGATCCTCACTTCCGCCGGCGCCAACAAGATCAACGTCATCAAAGTCGTTCGTGAGTTGACCGGCCTCGGCCTCAAGGAAGCGAAAGACCTGGTTGACGGCGCTCCGAAGCCCGTCAAGGAAGGCGTTTCCAAAGACGACGCCGAGAAGATGAAGAAGCAACTCACTGACGCAGGCGCGGGTGTCGAGCTAAAGTAAGCTGACGACGAGCGAATCAGACGGGCAAGTAGTGATTCAACAATACTTAATGGTGGTTTGCGGATAGCTACTTGCCTTTCAGTTTGCCATCAGCGATCTTATAAGCTCTTTTGTATCGGAGTTGAATCTGGGACGAGGCTGCGGGCAATCGCCTGTGTCCCGGATTAACGGAATTTCTTCCGCTTCGAGCCGGAATCCGGCCCTGACTCACGACGGAGCCTCCCCACATCTGCCTCGCAGTTTGTAAAGGTTGGGAGCTTTAACTATACTTGCAGGGTATCGAGACGGCGGCAAATTTCAAACAATTTTTTATAAATCAACCGCGAGGCGCGCGGCAGGGGTAGAGTGTTCCCTGCCGCCGCTTTGTCATGCGTGAAAACAAAGTAAACCTATTCTGAGCTGAACATCACAGTCATTCAGCCAACGCTCAAAGGAAGTGACATCCAATGGCTACTGAATTGAAATCAATGGCGAACAACGGCGCAGTCAACGGGAATGACCGCAAGCCGCGATACGACTTCTCGAAGATTCGTACCTCGGTCCGCATTCCAAACCTTATCGAAGTGCAGCGCGAAAGCTATGACCGGTTCCTGCAGATGGATTTGCTTCCGCCTGAACGCGACAACACCGGTCTGCAAGCGGTCTTCAGATCAACTTTTCCGATCACCGACTTCCGCGACACTTCGTCGCTGGAATTCGTCGAATATCGAATTGGAAACTGGCAATGCAAGTGCGGCCAGTTGCAGGGACTCCATCACCTGCGCTCCAACTGCCGCCAGTGCGGCCAGGTCATCAAAGTCAATCCGCTCTCGTCCGAAGACGTGGTCTGCAAACAATGCGGGACCTACAATCGCAACGTCGTCAACACCTGCGACAATTGCGGCGAACCGGTCGGGTTGAAACACAAATACGACGTGCAGGAATGCCAGGAGCGCGGGATGACCTATTCTGTGCCGCTGCACGTCAAAATCCGCCTGACCGTCTGGGACAAGGATGAGGAGACGGGTCAGAAATCCATCCGCGACATCAAGGAAGAAGAAGTCTATTTCGGCGATCTGCCGCTGATGACCGAAAACGGCACGTTCATCATCAACGGCACCGAGCGCGTCATCGTTTCTCAGCTTCACCGTTCGCCCGGCGTGTTTTTCGAGAAGGCGCAAAACAACACCTACTTTCTGGCGAAGCTGATTCCATATCGCGGATCGTGGGTCGAGTTCGAGTACGACGCGAAGAACCTGCTTTACGTGCGCATTGACCGCAAGCGCAAATTCCTGGCGACGATTTTCCTGCGCGCGCTCGGACTGAAGAGCGATGAAGACATCCTGCGCGCGTTTTACACTGTTGATAAAGTCCGCATCGCGGGCAGTCAGCTTTTCTGGCAGGTCAGCGCCAGCATCGTCGGCTCGCGCGCGTCGTCCGACATCACTGACAAGAAAGGCGAAGTGATCGTCAAGAGCGGCAAGAAGATCGGCCAGACGGCTTATGAACAGATCGTCGCCGCGCACATCACCGAGATTCCGGTCAAGACCGAAGACCTCGCTGGCGCCTTCACGCTCACCGATCTGGTCAACACCGCCGACGGCGAAGTCATCGCCGAAAGCAACACTGAACTGACGCCGGAGACCATTGCAAAAATCATTGACGCGGGCATCCAGTCCCTCGAAGTCTTCTTCCCCGACAAAGACGACGCCGGGCCGGTGATGAGTCTGACGGTCAGAAAAGACGCCATCAAAACATCGCAGGAAGCGTTGATCGAAATCTACCGCAAGATGCGTCCGGGCGACCCTCCAACGCTCGATACCTCGCAGGCGCTCTTCCACGGGATGTTCTTCGACGCGCGCAAATTCGATTTCTCGCGCGTCGGCCGCCTCAAATTCAACATCAAGATGGGACGGCCCGAACGCGAGCGTTTGAACGATCCGCTGCTCTCGCCGCAGGATTTCTTCGACGTGATTGATTTCGTGCTGAAGCTCAAAAAGCTCAGTGGCAGAGGCGAGCCGGTCGTGACCAAAGACGGACGCACAATTTATTACAGCGACGACGACATTGACCACCTGGGCAATCGCCGCGTCCGCGCCGTCGGCGAACTGCTGGAAAACCAGTTCAGGCTCGGACTCGTGCGAATGGAGCGCGCGATCAAAGAGAAGATGTCAATCCATCAGGAGATGCAGACGGCAATGCCGCGCGACCTGATCAATGCGAAACCGGTGACGGCGGCCGTGCGCGAATTCTTCGGTTCAAGCCAGCTTTCGCAATTCATGGATCAGACCAACCCGCTCTCTGAGATCACGCACAAACGGCGGCTATCGGCGCTTGGCCCGGGCGGATTGTCCCGCGAGCGCGCCGGATTCGAGGTGCGTGACGTGCACACGACACACTATGGCCGCATCTGCCCGATTGAGACGCCTGAAGGCCCGAACATCGGTCTGATCTCGTCGCTCTCGTGTTTCGCGCGGATCAACGAGTTCGGCTTCATCGAATCTCCTTACCGCAAGGTCGAGAATGGCCGCGTGGTTGATTACGTGAAGATATCGAATCCGGGCGACACCGAATTCAAACCGAACGATCACGTGCCGGAAGAAGTCGCGATGAAGGCTAACAAGAAGTTGCGCGAAGGCCAGAAGCCCGCGACCTTCGAGCCGTATCCGTTCTATCTCTCGGCCTGGGAGGAAGACAAATACGTCGTCGGCCAGGCGAACATCGAACTTGACGAGCACGGAAACCTGGTCGGCGAACGCGTCAACGCGCGCAAAGCCGGCGAATTCATTCTGGCGATGCGCGACGAGGTTGAATTCATGGACGTCAGTCCGAAACAACTCGTTTCGGTCGCGGCGAGCTTGATTCCCTTCCTCGAAAACGACGACGCCAACCGCGCGCTGATGGGATCGAACATGCAACGTCAGGCCGTGCCGCTGCTGCGCGCCGAAGCTCCGCTGATCGGAACCGGAATGGAGACCGTCACCGCGCAGGACTCCGGCGCGGTGGTGGTCGCCAAGCGCGACGGTATCGTTGACGTGGTTGACTCCGAGCGCGTCATTATCCGCGTTGATCACAACGTTGACGGCACGCTCTCGCGCGAAGTGACGGCGGACATCTATCCGCTGATCAAGTTCAAACGCTCGAACCAGAACACGTGCATCAACCAGAAACCCATCGTCAAGACGGGACAGCGCGTCAAGAAAGGGGACGTGATCGCAGACGGCCCCTGCACCGACGGCGGCGAACTGGCTCTGGGCCGCAACGTGCTGGTGGCGTTCATGCCCTGGCGCGGTTACAACTTCGAGGACGCGATCCTGATCTCCGAAAAGATGGTCAAGGGCGATTACTACACTTCGATCCACATCGAAGAGCTTGAGATCGAAGCCCGCGACACCAAGCTCGGCCCTGAA